>Ga0114984_1000117_pt1 | contig 31135 bp, 25 predicted proteins | sample Shrwel1BS1Day1_FD_96987 | JGI IMG/M metagenome (GOLD analysis project Ga0114984, IMG submission 96987) | Subsurface microbial communities from deep shales in Ohio, USA - Utica-3 well 1 S-1-Day1 | ecosystem: Environmental > Aquatic > Deep subsurface > Shale gas/oil reservoir > Produced water/Flow...
CTTCGACTTCAAATGCCCCATCGAGGTGATGGGAGAGGTCATGCAAAATGCCATGGCAATGCGGCATGATGCTCCGGTTTCAATTCAATAACCGTGTTGCACTCAGCTCCTGCAACCGCCAGGTTCCCACTAAGGGCAAGCGCGTCCATAGATGCCTCGTTGATGGTTGAGGTTCACCCGTCCGACGGAATCTTTCTTAAGGGATTTCGGTTATATCGGACAATAGATATCCCCGTAACCTATGGGAATGTCTACCTGGCCGGGGCTCCTACATATATCGGCTCGATGCAGCCGGGGGTTAAAAAGCAAAGCACCCCTGGCCAGGACAAAGGTATCGATCGTCGCTGTGTTCAGCCGCGGCAGTTCCGCCTCGACGAGCGGCAGGCCCGCTTCTAGCTGGCCGGGGGGCTTTTCGCTTTAAAGAACAATCCATCCATCCGTCCGACGAAAACGAAATCCTTTAACTGCCCAAATTCGGAACGCCGCAATCGCCGGGATGGTCTTGCATCATCGTTTCGATCAGCGAGGATTGCTTCTCAGCATGTTGGAGACGAGAAAATGCACAAATTTGCCGAGAAGGTCAGGGAGCTCCTTTGCGAGGCCGAGAAGTCCGATGGGTTCCATGAGGCTGAGATTACGTTTTTCATTCGATTGCAGGGCGGAAACGAATCGTACTACCTGCGGTTGATGTCGGAACGCGACAACCGGCCAAGCGAGGAAACCTCGTTGGCAACGGACAATGAGCCGGAGGATGGGCAATGGTTCTAAGAAATTTGTTCGCATGGTTGCGATACAGCTCTGGGCCACAAAGTATTACCGCAGACGGCTACATAACAATGCTCTATTTGGAAAAAGATCGTAGCGTGGTTGTACATGATTCCCTGTCCGAATCCGACGAGATTTTCACTTCTGCGATAGAGGTAAACGAACCGAACGTAGAAGACGGCTGCATGCCAGAAGAGAGTTTTGACTATCCTATGGCTCAGATGGAGCCAACGTCGCTTATAAATCCTGCGACCGGACTATTAATGCTGAACGAGCATATGGATGTTGGCGGCAATTGTTTTGGTTTCGGCGATGACTGAAGCAGCTCAGCAATCAGGGTCCTAGCGGAACAGGAGCTACCTGTAGGAGACGAACGAGCATGAAGCTACTGCTACGGACCTTCACCGCCATGTTCGTGTATGCCGGCATCTCGCCGGTTGCGCGGCCGTGTGACTGCTAGTGATTCTTATGGTGCGTTTTCCGCCGCGCTGATCGCTCTGCTGCTGGCGTGCTGGATCTTCAGCAGGCGGCTCTACACCCGAGCAAGTTCATCCAACAATTCCGAATCGAAGGAGCATGGGCAGACTGAGGCTGTTTATGCTGTTGGTTTGCCCATTCTTTTTCTGGCTCTTCCAGCGTCAAACCAGTCCGAAATAGCGTTCGAAAAACACCGCCAGCTTGCCCAGCACGGTCTGTTTCTTGGCAGCATGACCATTGCCCTGGGAGAAACGCGATACCGGCGGCAGAATCTTGGTGATAGCAGTGCCGGCCGTGGGGATGGAACCATCACGGAACGCCCGTTCAACGAACTCGCGCGCAGCATCGCCGTTGAGGTTTTCCTCCGATATGATGCGCTCCAGCTCCTCGGTCTTCTTGGCGACCATAAAGCTCTGCCACTGAGCATCCACCGCGCCTTTGGTATTGACCGACTCCACGAACTGAACGATGAGATCCTTCTTGTTGCGCAAGCTGGGGCTGGCATTGATGGCACGCTCGATGGTCGCGCGGATTTCCTTGTCTTCGCCCGAGCCCTTTTTCTTCAGGTATTGCTCTACCAGCAGCAGGATGTAGTCGACGTTGATTTCCACCTGTTTGATGAGCTCGATCTCGAAGACCACGTCGTCGTTGATCGACTCCTTCTCCGCCTCCGATGTGGTGCGGAACTCGGCATACAGGTTCAGGTAGACGCTCTGGTAATCCTGATACTGCCGCTCGCTGAGAATCTCGTTCCCGGCAAAATCGTCGAAAGCAGTCAGGATATTTTTCAGCCGCAGGATCGAGCCGAACAGCTTTATGAAGGCTTTCTGCGCCGCTTCGCCGACGATGGCCTGCCCCAGCGGGAATTTGTCGAGCAGCTCGCCGATTCGGGCTTGGTATTCAGCGTAATACTCGGCGTAAGGCTTCAGCAGCACGATGCCCTTGGCGTCCTTGTTGCCGAACAGGGCGAGCGCATCGTTGGTTTCCTGCTCCAGATTGCGGAAGGAGACGATGTTGCCGTAGGTCTTCACCGAGTTGAGGATGCGGTTGGTGCGCGAATATGCCTGGATCAGGCCATGCGCCTTGAGGTTCTTGTCCACCCACAGCGTGTTCAGCGTGGTGGCGTCGAAGCCGGTTAGGAACATGTTGACCACGATGACCATGTCCAGCTCGCGCTTCTTCAGGCGCTGCGACAGATCCTTGTAGTAGTTCTGGAACTTGTCCGCCGAGGTGTCGAAGCTGGTACTGAACAGCGCGTTGTAATCCTTGATCGCGGCGTCCAGAAAATCCCGCGAGCTTTGATCCAGCCCCTCGGCCTCGAACTCTTCCTCGCCAAGCAGGCCGTCTTCGTCGTCCTCGTTGGCGGCAAAGCTGTAGATCAGCCCAACCTTGAGCCGCTGGGCCTCGGGCAACGCCTGCTCCTGCGCGGCAAATTCCGCGTAGTAACGCTTGGCCGCATCAATCGAAGCACAGGCAAACAGCGAGTTGAAACCGGCCACCCGCTTGCCGTCATGGCGATAGGTGCTGGCGCGCTTGGTCTTCTGATCGAAATGCTCGCGGATATAACCGACGATCTGGCTGATGCGCTCCGGCGCCAGCAGGGCACGCTCAGTATCGATGGCCGAGACCTGCTTGTCCTTGATCCGCGCCTGCATCTTGAGGGTGTTGATGTAATCGATGCGAAACGGCAGGACGTTCTTGTCGTTGATCGCATCGACGATGGTGTAGGTGTGCAGCTTGTCGCCAAAGGCCTGCTCGGTGGTGCGGCGCAATGGGTTGCCGCCGCTTCCCGAATTCTTTGCAAAGATCGGCGTGCCGGTGAAACCGAACAGGTGGTAGCGCTTGAACACACGGGTGATGTCGCTGTGCATGTCCCCGAACTGGCTGCGGTGGCACTCGTCGAAAATAACCACCACATGCGCGTCGTACACCGGGTGCTTCTTGTTCTTGGCCACGAAGCGCGAGAGCTTCTGGATGGTGGTGATGATGATGCGCGCGTTCGGGTCTTCCAGCTGCTTCTGCAGCACCGAGGTCGAGGTATTGGAGTTGGCCGCGCCTTTCTCGAAGCGCTCGTATTCGCGCATGGTCTGGTAGTCCAGATCCTTGCGATCGACCACGAACAGCACCTTGTCGATGTCCGGCAGGCCACGGGCGAGCTGGGCGGCCTTGAAGCTGGTCAGCGTCTTGCCCGAGCCTGTGGTGTGCCAGATGTAGCCACCTGCCGCCACAGTGCCCAGTTGGCGGTGATTGGTTGAGGTGGCAATGCGCTGGAGGATGCGCTCGGCGGCGACGATCTGGTAGGGCCGCATCACCAGCAGCTTGCGATCCACATCGAACACGCAGTACTTGGTCAGCACGTTCAGAAGCGAATGCTTGGCAAAGAAGGTCTTGGTAAAGCCCACCAACTCGGTGATGGGCTGGTTGCGCGCGTCGGCCCACCAACTGGTGAAGGAAAAGCTGTTGGAGGTTTTGCTTTTGCTGCGCTTGCCGGACTGCTCCTTCAAATGGCCGTCGCGCACGGTGTTGCTGTAGTACTTGGTCAGCGTGCCATTGCTGATCACGAACAGCTGCACGTATTCAAATAGGCCGCAGCCCGCCCAGAAGCTGTCGCGCTGGTAGCGGTTGATCTGGTTGAAGGCTTCGCGGATGTCCACCCCACGGCGCTTGAGCTCGATATGCACCATCGGCAGGCCGTTGACCAGTACCGTCACATCAAAGCGTGTGGCGTGTTTGCCGCCCTGCTCGCCGGTTGGCGTTTCGTACTGGTTGATCACCTGCAAGACGTTGTTGTGGATATTGGCCTTGTCGATCAGGTAGATGTTCTTGCTGCTGCCGTCGTCGCGCTTCAAGACCTGGACGTGATCCTCCTGCAGGCGCGCAGTTTTTTCCAAAATGCCGTCATTGGTGCCCGCAATGCAGGTGGTGAAGAAGCCCTGCCACTCCGTGTCGGAAAACTCGATCTTGTTGAGCTGCTCCAGCCGGGCCCGCAGGTTGGCGACCAGCTCGGCCTCCGAACTGATCGGCAGGTACTCGTAGGCCTGCCGCTGCAGTTGTTCGATAAAAGCACTCTCCAGCGCCGCCTCGCTCTGGTAGCCGGTCTCGCGCACACCCAGCGCATCCGGCAGAAATTCGGCCACCACGGTGCTCTCGTTGGAGAGTGCAATGGCCTCGTAGCGGTAGGGCTGGTTCTCAATGCTCATGCGGCTTCCTTGAATGTGAGCAAACGGTCGCGGTAGTACGCGTACTGCTGGCGACGGGCGGCGATCTCGGCAGGCAGACCGACGGAGATGTCATTTACCAGCGCATCGAACTTGTCGAGGATGGCGACGATGCGTGCCTGCTCCTCAGGCGAGGGAACAGGGATGGTCAGCTTGGCCAAGCTTTCTGCAGACAAGCGCTTCACCTTGGCTCGGGCGACAAATTTGTTCTTCTCCGCGTGAAACGCCGTGGTCTGGAAGTAATAGGAAACGAACCGAGGGTTCAGCGAATGCCGGAAGGCAAAGCAGTCGTCATGAATCGCCACTTCGTCCTGGCCGAGCCATGCCACCGCCTTGCCCACATCTTCGACCGTCTCGCCCACGCCAGCGATTATCAAATCACCAGGCTGCGCAAAACGGAGCGACGAAGCCATATCAGCGCGCACATGTGAGACCGTCTTTTCCGTACCAGTGCCGTACTGCGTGTAGATGTCACCGTAGTGAACGCATTGAACGCCGACATCTACATAGTCAGCCTTGGTAAAACGCCGACCCCGGAAGAACTCGCCGACCTCGGCCATCGCGGCCCAGCGAATATCTTGATCGCTGAAAGCGAGCAAGGCGTCGCGGTAGTACGTGTACTGCCTGCGACGCGCCTCAAGCTCCGCCTCAAGCTCCGCCTCAAGCTCCGTAAACGCGTCAAGAATTTTCACGATTTCCTGCTGAATTTCTTTAGGCGGAATCGGAATACGCACCTTCAAAAATCGCTTCTTAGAAATATTGAAGCGCGTCACACCACTCGCGCTCATGACAATCTGCTGGCGAACGACATCGCTCCGAAAAATGTATTTCGAAAAACCTGGCAAAAGCAGTGCATCGTCATTGAACCGATAGCCGAAGCAGAAGCTATTGAGAAAAGTGGCTTCCGATGGCTTCGCCAAGACTACCGCTGACATTCCTACTTCATCAGGTGTCTCCGATGAGCCCGTGAAAAGCACATCACCAATCGCCAGAGAATTCTGGCTCTCGTCAGGACCGACTTTGACAAAGTCATCGAGGTCAAGATTGACCGCTAGGTTATTGAAGATGTTCTTGTAGGAAACAAATCGGGCATTACCGTCGCTGAAGTCAGCCTTAGTTTTTCCGGTGAGCCCGCCGTAGGTTACACCCAACTCTTCGAGGGCCTTGAACTCCACCCCATCCGGGCAAAGCTCAGCGATCAGCGTATCGATCCGGCTCATGGCTTTTTCTTCCCGGTGATTTTCTTCTGCACCGTCTTTACGGTTTCCAGATAGGCCGCCTCCACCTCACTCGGCTGCTCGGCCAAGTGTGCACGGAACTTGGCGTACTCCGTTTCGGCGTGAGCAATGGCCTGCTGATGACTGACTTTGCCGGCACCTTCCAGGGCCTTGCCGCCCATGGCCAGGATCAGTTGCTCCAGGTGCGCGAGCCAATCCTTCATATAGGTCGGCTCGTGGTTCATGGCGCGAAACTCGGCAGCGTCGAAATAGGCCGAGACCAGCGTATTCAGGCGTTTTAGCTCATCGGCGTTGAGGTAATTCTTGGCGTTGGTGACTTCGGCCTTGGTGGGCTGCTTGCCGCTGAAGGACAGCAGGCCCATAAAGGGCTTACCAGCATCGGCACGCTGTCTGACCACTTCCGCTGCCGTCTGGCCATGGGCCGCGTAATGCAGCTTGTTCTGCACGGCCTTGAAGAACACCACGCTGGCTTCGGCCTTGGGGTCGTAATCCACGCTGGTGGCGTACAGGTCGAGCACCTGACGGTAGAGCACCTTCTCGCTGGAGCGAATGTCCCGGATGCGATCCAGCAGCTCTTTCCAATAGCTGCCGCCGCCCAGGTTCTTCAGGCGCGCGTCATCCATGGTGAAGCCCTTGACCAGGTATTCGCGTAGGCGCTCGGTGGCCCAGATGCGGAAGCGCGTGCCCTGCTGCGACTTGACCCGGTAGCCGACCGAGATGATGACGTCGAGGTTATAGAAGTTGGTCGGCTTGGTAGAAAATTCGGAAATTCCGATTTTTCTCATCACCTGCTCCGGCACCAGCTCGCCTTCCTCGAAGACGTTCTTGATGTGCTCGTTGATGGTCGACTTGGCCTTGCCGAACAGTTCCGCCATCTGCTCCTGGGTCAGCCAGACCGTATCGCCGTCTAGCCGCACATCGATGGCGGTTGCATCGCCACGTTGGTAAAGAATGATCTCCCCTGCTGGCTGCTCGCTCATGCCTGGGCTCCTTCCAGATCCGCAACGATGGCATCGATCTGCTTTCGCAGCTCCGTTTGCCGGGCAACGATGCCGCTGATTTTCTCGTTGAGCTCACGAATGTCTACCGCTTCGCTGGTGTCGGCCTGCTCGACATAGCTGGAGACGGCGATGTTGTAGCCGTTGGCGGCGATGTCACCGTTCTCCACCATGCGTGCGAAATGGTCGATGTTCTGGCGAGCGGTGAATGCGTCGAGGACTTTCCGCTGGTGATCGAGCAACATCTTGTTCTTGTTGCCGCTGCGCACGAACAGGCTGGAGGCGTCGATGAACAGCGTGGCGTTGTCGCGCTTGGACTTCTTCAGCACGACGATGCAAGTTGCGATGGTGGTGCCGAAGAACAGATCGGGCGGCAACTGAATGACGGCATCGACGTAGTTGTTGTCGATCAGGTACTTGCGAATCTTGGCTTCCGCACCGCCGCGATAGAGAACACCGGGGAACTCGACAATGGCAGCCGTGCCGTTGACTGCCAGCCAGCTGAGAATGTGCATCGTGAAGGCCAGGTCGGCCTTGCTCTTGGGCGCGAGCACGCCGGCCGGAGCGAAGCGCGGGTCGTTGATCAGCAGCGGGTTGGCATCGCCCTCCCATTTGATCGAGTACGGTGGGTTGGAGACGATGGCCTCGAAGGGCTCGTCATCCCAGTGCGCCGGATCGGTCAGCGTGTCGCCGTGGGCGATGTTGAACTTCTCGTAGTTCACGTTGTGCAGGAACATGTTGATCCGGCACAGGTTGTAGGTGGTGAGGTTGATTTCCTGACCGTAGAAACCCTGACGCACCTTGTTGTGCCCCAGCACCTTGGAGAAGCTGAGCAACAGCGAGCCGGAGCCGCAAGCAGGGTCATAAACCTTGTTGACCTCTTTCTTGCCCACCACGGTGATGCGGGCCAGCAGTTCGGAGACTTCCTGCGGGGTGTAGAACTCGCCACCGGACTTGCCGGCAGTGGAGGCATACATCTGCATCAGGTATTCGTAGGCGTCGCCGAACAGGTCGATGCTGTTGTCGGCAAAATTGCCCGAGCTGTTGCCCAGCGGCAGATCGCCGATAGCGTCGAGCAGCTTGACCAATTTTTCGTTGCGCTTGGCCACAGTGGGGCCGAGCTTGCTGCTGTTGACGTCCAGGTCATCGAACAACCCCTTGAAGTCGTCCTCGCTACCAGCGCCCAATGCCGAGGCCTCGATGTCCTTGAACACTTTCGACAGGGTTTCATTGAGGTTTGGGTCATGGCGGGCGCGCTTGCGCACATTGGCGAACAATTGCGACGGCAGGATGTAGAAGCCCTTTTCCTGAACCGTTTCGTAACGCCCGACGATAGCGTGGGCGTCTGCCAAATCGCTGTAGTCGAAATCCGCACTGCCCGCGCGGCGCTCCTGTTCGTTGAGGTAGTTGGTCAGGTTCTCCGAGATAAAACGGTAGAACAGCATGCCCAGCACGTAGGTCTTGAAGTCCCAGCCATCAACGCTGCCACGCAGGTCGTTGGCGATGCGCCAGATGGTTTTGTGCAGTTCGGCGCGTTCAAGATCTCTGGTATTGCTCATGGGGCGGTAATCACTCTCAGTTTTCGTGTCGCCGGATGACTAACGCATCGCGGCGTGTATGTAATCGTTCGTCAGGCTGCTCGGTAACCGGGCGCCAGCACCGCTGTTTCCACGCCGTAGAGCAGCAGGGGATCTTTCAGCCAGAGGCGGTACTCCGGATCACGCAGCCGATGATCTGGCGAACAGTCGACGCTCCATTTGCGCAGCACGTAACCCGCCGTAGCCCCGCGCAACCTCAGGCGCAGCACGCCGTCTTGCATGGCGTAATCCATGGCTGTGATATCCGGATGCGGCTGGTCGGGGTGCGGCACCAGTTCGACCTCCACTATCCGGCTCCACTGGACATCCTGCTCCGGTCGCTCGTGCTCGGCGACGGGAGACTCTATGAGCAGCTTCGGCCGCTTGATGCGCGTGACTACGAAATCCCGAAACGCACCGCGCATGCGGTCATAGCCGCGCACGTGCCAGCGCAAGCCAGTGTCGATGAGCGCAAACGGCACGATCTCCCGCTGGGTCTTGCCGCTGCCTAGGGAGTAGTACTCCACACGCAGAGGGCAGCGGTGGTAAATGGCACGAGTCACGATACCCAGCGTATCCAGATCCGGCTGGGTAAGACGCCCGGACGTTACACAGGAGATTCCCGGCGCACTGCTCGCCGGCTCACCATCACCAAAACCCTCAGCCAGCCAGGCCAGAACCCGGTCAGCAGAGAAGGTGAAGATCGGCCGGAACTCCTTGGTCGGCGTGTAAATTTTGCTGCTGCGGTCATAGGCCAGGTTGTTGCCGGCGAGCTCACGATAGGTGGCGAGGTCACGGGTGGCGGCCGCCGTTTGAATGCCGAAGCGCTGAATCAGGTCCTGCCGTCCTATCTCCCCCACGAATCGCAGGCGCAACTCCAGGTAGGCCAGGCGATCGCGCTGGGCTTGCGTTAGTTGCGAGAGAGCTGCAGTTGTCATGGTGGACTAGTCGCGGTTAAAACCTGGACAGCATAAATTGCGATCACAACGCCCGCAATTAAAAATCACGAACGCACCATTTACAGATCATTTTGATTCGTAATAGCCTAAAGCAATCGTCGGGCGCCAACTGCCCGACCCAAAAACTCTGCGACGGGCAGGCACATGTGGCTGTTTACCAAATTCGGTTTCTTTTCCGTTGTAAAGAAAGGCACCAACGATGACCTGACCATTCGCAGCCGCACACGCAGCGACCTGGACCGTCTTCGCAATCACTATCTGCCTTCGCTCTCTACCTCCCGAGCCCATGAGGGCACTGACTACCCCTGGCGAGCCACCGCGTCTGCTTCCGCCCTGGCGGAGGCGATGAGCGCCATTGCGCAGGACATTGACTATGCGAATTTCAAAGACGAAGTAGCGTTTAGCCTTGGGATGGATCGTGCCAAACGCTACGGCAGAGTCTGGTCGGCGCTCTACGATATGTCGGATGATTTCAGCGAACCCCATCAGGAAGGCTTCGAGGGCCTCCCCTGGCAACAAAGCGCCAGCACCGGTAAAGCCGTGGCCTATGGCGGCGTGGTGATCGATCCCAATGGCTACCTGCTGATGCGCGAGGTGAAAAACCACTTCGATGGCTATGTGTGGACATTTGCCAAGGGCCGCCAGGATAAAGGGGAAAGCCCAAGGCAGACCGCACAGCGCGAAGTCCGCGAAGAGATGGGCATAGATGCCACCATTCTCTCAGCTATACCCGGCGAATTTGCTGGCGGCACCACAATCAACCGTTTCTTCCTAATGCTGACGGACCGTGGAACACCAGACCTCACCTTTGGGAATCGGGAGACTGAGCGCCTGATCTGGGTAACTGCAGAGGAAGCCAAGCGACTGATCGCGCAATCAACCAACACTAAAGGGCGACAGCGTGGCCTTGCCATTCTTCAAGCTGCGCTGGCCCTTCTGCCTGCCGAACCTCCACTTAAACGTGCTATGGCTCGCCGCACCGACTGGCAAAGCAAGTTCATGCCTGCTGCGCGAGTAATCGTGCCCCTGGAAACTCGCTATTCGCTTCAGGAAATGGCCACAATCATCCCTGGTTCCTTGCCCAACAGCCAGGATGACAAGTGGTTCATCTTCTACGAAGACGGCGTGCTGCACTGTCACCGCAGCTGGACAGGCATCTGCATTTTCCGAGTTCACTTCAGGCCCTGCGATAGCGGCTGGCAAGCATGGCAAGTGGAAATCAATCGACACAGCGGACAATACACAGCAACCGATGAATGCGAGGATCTTGCGCTGCTGGATATGATCATTGAGCAACTGCTGATCTTTTGCCCCGCAAGCTGACCCCAATGGTTCTGCTAAACCATCCGAATTACACGCAAGGCGAAAGCACAATGAGCGATTTTCAAAAAGAATACGCCCTGTGGGATGAATTTCTGTCTATCTGGCCTGCCTCCCGATTGGCCAGCATGACGCTGGACGAATACACCCAGGCAGGATCGAAAGACAGCTTCACCTATTGGATCGAATCACGCCTCGATGAACTGGGCAGCATCTGGGGTGGCTCGTCTTTCAAGTTCGGCGTGTTCTCGCGCAAGGACACTGAAGACAAGGGTTCGGACACTAAGCTTTCCTACTCGGAAACACACGGCTGGTATTCATCGCTTGGCACATCAGCCGAGGCTGCTTTCGACAAAGTCCGGAGTTTCGTAGCGCAGGTGGCGGACTGGGCCGCCAAAGGCGATCTGGACGCCATCGAGTCGTTTGAGCATCTGGGCGAGGCTTTTAAATGGAAGATTGCCTTCCACTACCAGGACCGGAAGGCGCCAGTGATCGTCGATATTTTCAAGCGTGCGCCGCTGGCAGTGTTTGTTGGCGGTACCGCAAGTCAGCGCATGGCCACGCTGCAGAAGGCCACACTGGCCAAACGCCCAAGCGACCTCGGCATTCTGGAGTTCGGGCGGCAGGTGTGGGAGGCGTGGAGCCAGAAGAATCTGGCCATCTGGAAGCTATCGCACGGACTAAACGACTTTTCTGCCGAAGAGCGCAGGCAGTACCTGCAGGAAGAGCTGGGCGTGATGCATAGCGATACCGCGAAGGGCCAGGCCGAGAGCTTCCAGAAGGCGCCAGCCGGCAGCTTGTTCTACTTGTGCCACGGAAATGAAAGCCTTCAACTAGTCGGACAGTTCATCTCTGATCCTGCACCATGCTTGAAAGGGGATGGTTGGCTACAGCGCCGCTACAGGGTGTTGAAGCACGGCATCAAGCATGGTGGCTTTCAAGGCAGCCAGAAAGGCTGGACGCCCAACTACCGCTCCACCTTCAAACAAGTGCCCGCTCACGATCTGCCGGAGTTCGAGAGTGATTTACTCAAGCCGTTTTTCGGCACCGATTTAGCTGAACTGGCCGCATTGGCCGGTGACCCCATCGCGGATGTCAGCCCCCTCGCCGCAAGCCAGTCATTGCCGCCAACCTCTCAGGTAAAGCATGTGGCCAGCAAACCCGTCGCAATCTGCTCCAACCGCATCTACTACGGGCCGCCCGGAACAGGCAAAACCTTCACACTGATGCAGCTACTCAAGCACGACTACGAAGAGCAGGTGGCATCGGTCAATGCAGATGAATGGCGGGCTCAGATTATTGCTGAAAAGATTGCACCGCTGACCTGGTGGGAAGGTGCGGCCGCTGCGCTATATGACCTGGGGGGCAAAGCCAAAGTACCAGAGCTAGCAGGACACCCCTTCATCAAAGCCATCGCTAGCGCAAAAGGTCGTACCAGCGGCATAAAGCAGACACTCTGGGGCACACTTCAGCACCGCACGGTTCTGGAGTCAGCAACGGTCAACACGAAACTTCGCCTGGAACCTGCCATTTTTGATAAGTCGTCAGACTCGGCGTGGCAATTTGCGGGAGTCTCTCAAGACATCTGCTCGGACATCTTCACGCTTGTCGACAAGATCAAGCAGGGCCCCGCCCCCGACACAGGCGAACAACTGCAACGCCATAGCTTCGTCACCTTCCACCAGTCTTACGGATACGAGGAATTCGTTGAGGGCTTGCGGCCAGTACTCGCGGACGACCCGATTGATGGCGACGCTGAAACGGGCCAAGTGGCTTACAGGATCAAAGACGGAGCATTCAAGGAGCTCTGCCGCCGTGCACGCAACACACCTGACAAGCGTTTCGCGATGGTCATCGACGAGATCAACCGCGGCAATATCAGCAAGATTTTCGGCGAGCTGATCACGCTGATCGAGGCCGACAAGCGAGACCCACTCGATGGGACTCCACCGCCGACTGAAGTGATCCTTGCATACTCAGGAAAGCCTTTTTCGGTGCCAGCCAACGTAGACATCATCGGCACGATGAACACTGCGGATCGTTCACTGGCTCTGCTGGATACGGCGCTGCGCCGCCGTTTTGATTTCGTACCGCTACTACCCGACACTCGCGCAACCAAATCACCTGATGAACCACACAGCGCGCCGCTGGCGGGTTTGATAGTAACCACGGGAGCAGGCGCGATCGACGTGCGCCGGATGCTGGAACGCATCAATGAGCGAATCGAGGCGCTTTACGACCGTGATCATTGCATCGGTCACGCCTACTTCACTCATCTGTGGAGCAAGACGGATGGCCCGGACAGATTCGACGCACTGGCCGACACGTTCCGCAATCGAGTTCTACCCCTGCTGGAGGAATACTTCTTCGAGGATTGGCGCAAGATTCGCTTAGTTCTAGGTGACAACCAGAAACCCGATGCCGCCCAATTCATTACAGAGAATGACTCACACGAGCAGGATCTGAGCACTCTCTTTGGGAGTGATCACGGACTGGATAGCTATACCACCAAGCGCCGCTACCTATCGCAGCCCTCGGCTTACAGCGAACCAGCCGCCTATTTCGGCATTTACCAAACCTCGACCTGACAGGTACGGAAATGGCGGGTATTACGATTTTCGAGTTCGACGCCATGGCGGCTTTGCCGTCCGGCTCGCACAATACGGTTGGGTTGCACAGGATCTCTGCCAATGTTTTTGCCTGGCTGGAGACCCAGGCACTACGCAACGCAGAAGCGGGCGAGTCGACCTGGCTGCGCCTGACTCAACGGCACGGCCGAAGGGCCATACAGGTTAAAAGCTTCGTGGGCGTGATTCGCTGCCCCGACGGCTTCCAGATTGAAGTGCTGCCTAAGATGGGTAAAGCCAATGGCGAAGCAGATGCGCGACAGCTGCTAATCGAGATGCTGCGTTGCCTGGGTAGTTTTCGCCACATCCAAACCAATAGTGCCCAGTTACAAGCTCGCCGGATGCCTTTGCTGGAGGTGTTCATCGCTGAGTTTCTGCGAGCAGTAGATCACACCGTGAAGCGAGGCCTGCGCAGCGATTACCGCGCCCAGCAAGACAATCTGTTCGCTCTGCGCGGCAAGCTGAATATGGCACAGCATCTTCGTCTCAATCTATGCCGTCGTGACCGGTTCTATACCGAGTTCGACGAGTTTTCGCTCAACAGACCGGAAAACCGCCTACTGCATACAGCCCTAAAGCGCGTATTGAAGTGGACTGCCTCGCAAGCAAACCAGCAGCTAGCACGAGAGCTGTGTTTCGTTTTCGCCGAAATTCCCACATCTGACCAGATCAACGCGGACTTTGGTCGTATACGGCCAGATCGAGGGATGGCTCATTACGACGCAGCAATGGCTTGGGCCCGACTGATTCTGCTAGATGAGTCACCCCTCACTGGTACAGGCCAACATTCCGCGCCATCCCTGCTCTTTCCGATGGAAGCGGTCTTTGAGGCTTTTGTTGCGAAACATCTCGCCCGACAACTCAACTCAGGCCACGACCTGCACCCCCAAACACGCAGCCTGAGGCTTGTACGACATAAAGAGCAGGACTGGTTCCAGCTCAAGCCTGATCTGCTGGTACAAACTGCCAAAACCAATCGCTTGGTGCTCGACACCAAGTGGAAGCTGGTTGATGAGCGGAAAGCCAATAGCAAGGAAAAGTACGGCTTGAATCAAAGCGACTTCTACCAGCTACATGCTTACGGCCAAAGCTATCTCAACGGAGGCGGCGATGTGATCCTGATCTACCCCAAGACCGAAACACTCAGCCAGCCCTTGGAAGTTTTTGACTTTCCAAAGACGCCGGGCCTCCGGTTGTGGGTTCTGCCCTTCTGCCTGCGTACCAAACAGATGCTCTTACCGCCTTGCGGCAAACTCGCTGATTTTTTCTTGCCAGCCACATGAGCAGTCATAACTCAAGCAATCGGGAGCCCCATGATCCGTCGCTACCTTGCCGGCCTGCTGCTTGGTCTCACTGCAACAGCAAACGCATCTGATACAGCTAGCTGTTACGCTATTGCTGCGGCTGATGCCAGGACCTATTGCCTCGCCCCTGCTGCTTGACCTGCAGAGCCTCGCTTTGGAGACCGAGCAAGCTGAACAGGCGATTCTGCGCAAAGCCCAGGAGCGTTTGGACCAATTGCCTGAGACGTCATCCAGCGAGCCCGAAAGGCGTCTGCTTCGAGGGGTGATATATCGAGCTAAAGCGGCACTAGCGCTGAGAAATCAGATTGATTAAGCCGCCTCCAAGTAGCTTGATGGCGCCACGCAGTAGTGTCGAGGCCCGTAGGTGTTGTTCCAACGCATGGTCACCGTCAGCCGGAACCCCAGGAGACCGTGAACAGCCTGCCGGCGCTGGATATTTAACCGCGGGGTTCGACGGAGGAAAAACATGGACGTTCATCAGCTGCGCGGCAAGAAAGGTGTTCACGCCGTTAGCCATCTCAGTGCGCTCTATCAGGCCTGTTCGCGTCGCTACGTAGACGCCGCGAACCTTCTGGGAGTCGGCGGCACTGTTGTTGATGAGATCCATCAGAGTCGGTACAAGACCCTTGATCTAACGACCCTTTTGGCCGTCTTCTGGCGTGCCTGGACTTGCCCCTCCCAAACCGGACACCGCAACCCCGTTAAGTTGGTGTTGCGGTCAGCCGCCTGAACTCCCGAGGTGAGCGGTACTTCAGTGCGCTGTGAGGATGCTCTTCGTTGTAATGCTCAAATGCAATCGCCAGGTTGCGTAGCGCTGTCAGTCGGTCTGGGCGAGGCATGTGAGCGATGTAATCACGCTTCATCGTCTTGACGAAGCTTTCCGCCATGCCGTTGCTCTGCGGGCTGCACACCGGCGTAGTCAGCGGTATCAAACCGATTCCCCGAGCGAAGTTGCGCGTCTGTTCAGCGGTGTACGCCGAGCCGTTATCACTCAGCCATTGGATCGGCGTAGCAGGAAGGGCCGTTCCGAAACGTTTCTCGACAGCTTCGAGCATGACGTCACGGACGTCGTCACCGCTGTAGCCGCTTGGGCTGGCTACCCAGCTGATAGCTTCGCGGTCGCAGCAGTCCAAGGCAAAGGTCACACGCAGCTTGGCGCCATCTTCGCAACGAAATTCAAAACCGTCCGAGCACCAGCGGGTATTGCTCGTATCCACTGCTACTCGGCCTTCATGACGACGCGCCACACCGGGTTGCTTGCGGCGCCGCTCCAGCAGTAAGTCATGGTCGCGCATGACCCGATAAACCCGTTTCACGTTGACCGCCGGCTCGGCCTGCCTACGCAGAAGCGCCCAGACCCGGCGGTAGCCATAGCTGGGCAAGTCGCAGATCGAGGCTTTGATCCGCTCCACCAGCGCTGCATCGTTGAGCACACGCTGCCGTCGAGCTTTCTGTGCTTCTGGGATCTGTTTGATTCGAGCCGTCAGTTGCGAGCGCGACACACCGAGACTTTTGCTGACCAGCTTCACTGGTCGTCCCCCGGCAACAAGGGTGAGTGCGCAATCCATTTTCGCGAACGGGCTATCTCCACAGCTTCCTTGAGGACTTCGGCTTCCATCGTCTTCTTACCCAGCATGCGTTGAAGCTCGCGGATCTGCTTCATCGCGTCAGCCAGCTCCGAGGCTGGCACCACCGCTTCACCAGCGCTGACCGCCGATAGGCTGCCGTCCTGATACAGCTTGCGCCAATGAAATAGCTGGTTGGGGTTGATGCCGTTGCGCCTGGCCACCACCGAGCCGCTTTGTCCCGGCTCCAGGCTCTCGCGAACCATGGCGAGCTTCTCCTCGACGCTCCAGCGGCGACGCCGCTCTTGGCCGAGCACTTCGATATGTCTGTCTTTACTGGTAGTCATAAACACGACCGTTTGCCTATCCCTTATGGTAAGGGGGAAACGGTGTCCGGTGTTTCAGGGGGCTCGTTCAGTGCCTGTAAGCGCTACAATGATGAGATTTACTCCCCCCGCAGATCCAGCTCTGGGGGAGTAAACAGAACGATGCCTTCATGCTGTGGTCGCGATATTCCCATCACCACTTTGTTCCCGCGTTTGTTTTCTGAAAACAGAACGGTGCGAGATGTGTTGCGGGCAATGAGAAAGTACCATGCGAGGCCTTGATCGCCGAAGTAGTAAATATGACGCTGCCCACCTTGCTTCCTAGATCCCTATGAGCTGATTTGCCGGATTATCTGTAGATCACAGGTCGGTAGGCTCACGGTTCAAATCTATCCTTGGGCGTAAGCCTCCCCCTACGGTACAGGATGGGGCTGTACCGTAGGGGGAGGCTAAAGGCCCAGCAGACGACGTACTGCGCTTTTATCAAGCTCAGCGTGCTTTCGGCTGATGTCATCCAACTCTGCAAGCGCATCTAGTATGCGCCGTTCTTCTGAGTCAATTGGATGAGTCGGTAGGTTAAGCACAGTGTTGGTTATGCCTTTAATGGCTATTGCTGACTCCAAGGTTTTCCCAATATGCGCGCTAATTTTACGGACTATCGCAAAGCTTCGCTCTGCTTCCATAATCGCTTTCTTTTCTGTTTTTGTGCATTTTCTGAATGCACTGGCTGGCAACTTGAATTCTGTCAGCTCCCCGCTTTCGATTGGCGACGAGAATTTGGACTTTCCGGAGTATTTCCGCCACCTCACAATTACAGCTGTTACTCCTTGTTCGACGCTGCAAATGTGAGACCAGAATCGAAAGTTAGGGTTATTTTCTTGATCTTCCGCTCTGGTTGACTTGTACTTCTCAACAATGGCTTGAGAAAATTCAAATAGTAGAGCGATGGTTTGGTTTATTTCCGCGCGTATCACAAGCTCTGAGTCGGCTGCTCTATCGCTTAACTTGGCGAGCGCAACGCTAAGCTCGTTTTCTTTCATAAGATGTGCCCTCATAGTTTGCCCGCTGCTGGACAGCATAAGCAGGGGCGTAAGCCATATTATGGCGAGGCGATGCTGACTTGATTTTTGCCTAATTGCGGGAAATTAGCGTTTATACCGAACATCGAAATCTTTTACGGCGTGATAATTGGCAGTGTCTCGATGTATATAGGAGGTTTCTATGGCTGCTATCCGTTTGCGCGATATCGTTCACAACCGGGCTGTATATCGTCAGACCAGTGCTTTTTTGGGGGAGGTCCAAGCCCTGCTTGGAGACGCCTCGGTGAAAGGTTTCGAAACCGACGTCAGTTTTCGCTACTCGTTACTAGCTGCGACGGCTCATCATTCGGTGCTCGAAGATTTGAAGGGGGTAGACGAGATCTTGCATTGGAGGGTTGCGTCGTTCCTGTCTGTCATCGAGTCCTATTTGGCTGACCGCCCATTGGACTCTAACAACTCCACGCAGCTCTTCGGTGCGATGAGCGTTCTGGCGACAGACTGCAGGATTAGAAGCGAGCAGCGGCTGAGTTCCCTGAGGTCTGCTCTGTTCTTGGACGGGGCTCGCTGACCTCAGCCTCCAGGGGGCGTTTATCGAGTGCTTTGAGGGTGTGCCAATGCAAGCCGGTCAGATGGCTGACGTGGCTGATAGGCAATATCCGCAGCAAGCCTTCGAGCCAAACCCGTAACCGCTGAGACAGAAGGGAAGCCGGTTCCAGCCAATCGATCCGCTCGCTCACTCGCCCACAGCGCAGGCAGTCGACGCGACGTGCGGGCAGTTGAAGTAGGACTCGTTGATCCAACAGATCGCGGTCACGTAGTTGCCGTAGACGCCGGTCATGAATCAACGGACTGGGCTGCTGGCAGCGCCCGCACCGAGGCACTCGCGTGGCTTGGGGTTCCAGCTCAATTAGCAGGGTGTTTTCAGCAACGGGGCGAGAGGCGACGACGTCGTAGCCTGGCCAGAAAACGGCAAGATCAACAGGATGCAGGGCGACAGCAGGGTGTGGGAGTGGTGTGTGTGGCGACTGCCAATCTACCCACTTTCTTGCATGTTAACTTACTCTTCCGCCAGAGTCCGCAGAACCTTTTTTTATTCGCTACCAGACTCCTCCTCTGGCGCATAGCTTTTCTTCCCGCCGTTGGCGATCTGGAGCATTGCTTGCGTTGCCGTTTCCACGGACTGTCGGACCGGATCAAGATCGAGACGGGCATATATAAGGGTTGCCTTTAGGCTCTTCTGATTCAAGCTCTTTCCGATTATAGGGAGGGTAGCCCCCGTCTTTGCCTGCCAGCTCGCAAGAGTACGGCGTAAATCATGAATGCGCAGGTCGGTCATGTCATAGAGAGCAGGGTCGACTTGCAATGCTTTCGCTAGTTTGAGCAGGCGCCTTTCGGCTGTAATTGGCGCTGTGGCCACTTGCTCTTCAGCCTGCTGACGCCCTTCGGCGTCCAGCTTACCGAGCCGCTCCAATGTATCCAGCAATCGAAGTAAGCTCGCATGACGCAGCACAGCCGCCCAAGCTTTTTTGGGCTCCACTAAATGACCGGTTTTCCCCGTCCCGGGGAAAACGAAGGGTGAACCCTTGGCGCTGCGTTTACGAAGCCTCAATATCTCAATGGCCTCGTTGGATAAGGTGACATTCTGTGGCGTACCGTTTTTGGTCATATCAACACGCCAGACACGGCTCTCAAAATCTATATCGTGCCAGGCCATTGCCTGTACATTCGAGCGGCGGGCGCCCGTAAGTAGCGCGAGCAGGAAAAAGTGCCCCTGAGCAGACTTGTTCAGAGCCTCAAAAAGATAAGGTAGCTCAGATGCTTGGGCGAATCGATCGCGCTCAACGATCTCGTTCTTTTGAATCCGGACGGCGGGGTTGATACCAGAGTAGTGCTCATGGTCAGCCGCAAAGTTGAATACGGATGAAATGATCGCGACCGCCTTGTCCGCCTGCCGGGGGCTATTTTTGCTCACCTGGCGGTGGATGGAGGTCACCGCAGAACGCGTTACCTGCGACAGCTTGGCGTTAGCTATCGAGCCCATATGAAGCCGCGCGGTGTCGAGGTAGTCTTTCTTTGTACGCTCCGTTATATGGGCCCCGTTACGCTTACGCTTCTTTTCAAGCATCTCCGAGAGCATTGCGTTAAAGGTTGGCTCCTGCCGTATCGCACGTCGGGCTGCGGCCGGGTCTGCACCTGAAGCGAATTTTCCTAGCACTTTCTGCGCTTCCGAACGCGCCTGCTCAACAGTCATCTCCGGAAAGCCTCCAAGCTTTACCCAACTCATCGACGCGCCGGCTCGCTTGATGACATAGAACGTGCGGGACCCAGAAGAAGTGACTCGCATTGCCAGTTTAGGAATCTCGATGTCGTACACCGTTAGGCGCTTGCCCGCTTCAGGCGGCTCCACCGCCAACAACGCCCGTTTGGTGAACTTCAACTTCATCGCTCGCTCCTTCTCAGCGGTCACACAGGCTATCGCCGGGCTAGCACTGGCTATCAATTTTGATCTATTAGCATCAGATCATAGAGCCATCAGAAGAGCCTGCAACCCACGCCACACCTACGTTTATTAAGTTCCATCCATGACCGTCAATATGCGGAGCCCCAAACTTGTAATCAGTAGGTCCCGGGTTCGACTCCTGGTGCCGGCACCATATAGATCAACGACTTGGGCTCACCGCAAGGTGGGCCTTTTTCGTTTCTGCTCAACACTTTGCTCAACACTTCGATTCGGCTCAACGTTCTACCGCAACGCCAACCGACCGCCGACGATTCACACGGTTTGGTCCGGCCGAGCAAAGGGCTATGGACCACCCTAGTGGCCAGCATCAACCATGACCGCAAACGCTTCGCCCGGATCCGGGGCACGCCTCAATGATGAGGCGTGCCCAGCGCACTTGGATCGCAACGCTCGGCGACCTGCTAGAACGGCACCCGCTGGCCAAGTAGGAGCAGCATCGGTTGCTGGAAGGGACGATGGATCAGCCCGGCCTTGAAGGGCGCCGCCTCTGGCAACCTAGCTTGTAAGCCAACCGCAACAGCTAAATACTCATCGTACGCCATTTCGACTGGCGCAAAGACAACCGCCACCAGCCGCTTGTAAGGCAAGGCAGTTCGCATGCTCCAGCCAAGTGGTTGTATGTCCACTGTCAGTTGCCCACCGGCCACACCGTCAAACACCTGCGCGTAGTCGTCGACCAGCAGCGGCACCGGCCCGCTGCCCATCAGGCTGGCCTCAAGCAACTGGTGCGCCGCAAGAAGCTGGCCGGTAGCCAAGCGATCGGCTGCAACGATGGGCAGACTCCGGGTCACGATTTGGCTATCGGGCCAGCGCTGGCGGGCCGAAATCTGAATCAGCAACCGTAAGCCGCTTGGACCATCGGGTTCGAGCCGCAGCTCGACTTCCACAGCGCAATCTTTGCGCTTCTGCCCAAAGCAGTGAGTAGTGAAGCGCGGGCTGCTGCCGGTGAGGTCGACGACCTTCAGCATAAGTTGTCAGCGCCGAGCATCAGCAGGTGCTGAGCGAGCACGCCCGCATCGTCCGGCCAGCAGGCCATGGGCCGTGGCCGTAGCGACTGAGGATGCGCGCGGCAGGACAGCAACGGCCCTAGCTGCTCCCACTCGAGGCGAATGATGCCGTCGACAGCGCCTACCAGCGCCCCGGCGATGCAGGCGTTGGTATCGGTGTCTCCTCCTTGCCGGATCGTTTCGTTCAGCGCATGGCCGACGGTGTTGCCGGCCAGCAGATGGTAGAAGGCATTCTGCAGCGCGATCAGCACCCAGCCCATCTGTTGCTGATAGTCGTCAGGCCGCTCGCCCGCTGCGGCAGCCAGCAGCACCTGTTTGACAGCGTCGCCTTCGGCGCTCGGCAGGAGCACCGTCAATGCCGCGTCCAGCATCGCCTGGCGATCCGCACCCGCTACCGCGGCTGCGATGGCCGCGGCGTAGGCCGCGCTCGCCTCCTGGCAGACGCCATGTGGATGGGTGAGCAGTGCATCCTGCCTGGCCCAGCGCGCCGCCAGCGACGGACGACCATGAGCGGCAATCCCGATCGGCGCGACCCGCATCAATGCACCGTTAGCCTGGCTTCGCACAGAGGCATGCACCCGACAGGCTTCGTCAACCGCCAATGCCGGCTGACGAAGCGGCCCAAGCAAGGCCTGGCGGGTGGTGTTGCCGACATCGAAGGGCTCGGAGCGAAGCCAGGCCACATAGCGCTGCGCGACGTCCGTTGCGCTAAAGCCGCCCTGCTCCACCAATGATCGCGCCAGTGCCAGCGCCAGTTCGCCATCATCGGTGGGCTGCCCAGCCTGAATCTTCCAGGCGCCGCCGTCTTCCATCGTCAGGGCTTCGGACGCAAAACGCGCGGCGATCTCGGCCGCGCTCATGAACTCCACTTGTGCGCCCAGGTTGTCGCCGATGAGCAGCGCCGCCAGGCAGCCAAATGCGCGCTGAAGATGCAGGACTGGAGGGAACACGGGCGTAATCGGCGCATTGCGTTGTTGGTTATTGTGTTCTTCTAGAGCCTGGCTCCACGGACGACTTGCGAGGGCGGCACACGCCGCTGCGGCGCCGCCGAAACAGCGAATGCATACCAGTGACATGTTTCGGTAGCCCAACGGCTTTCCGCTCTGGTTAAGCAACACACCACCCGCCCCGATCAGCAGCGCATGCCCTGCAGCGACGTCATGTGCCGACAGACTGGTCAACGAAACCGCCACCACACCATCGCCGGCAGCTGCTCGTGCCAGCCGATAGGCGATGCTCGGCATGGCCACGAAACGAGCCGGTTCGCACAAGCGGATGTTGGCGTCTGGTTTACGGGAGGCCGCCGCGCTCAACCAGACGATCTTTCCCGCCTCGAGTCGCGCGTTGGACAGATCAACCGGATGGGAAGCGCCGTTGCGCAGCAGATGCGGTAGCCCCTCGGCCCAAGCTATACAGTCTCTACCCCGATCTGGAGTGATTGGCGCGTAGACAACTCCGAGCACCGGCTGCCCGTCGCGCAGCAGGGCCACGGAGATGGCACTGCCCGGCAAGCCGAGCAGGAAGTCCCGGGTCCCATCGTGCGGGTCGACCACCCAGCAAAACCGCTGGCCGGTGAGCCTTTGGCAAGTCTCCTCACCCCAGAAATCGACATCCAGCAGCCCGATCAGCTGTTCATAGAGCAGCCGTTCAATTTCCTCGTCGACCGCTGCCTTGTCACCACTGCCTCGCGGCCCGCCCTCGCGCTCCCATTCGCGGATAATCAGTTCACCCGCTGCCTCAACCGCGGCCTGCACAGGCCGCAACAAACCGGCAACATTGATCGCATCCATCATCATTCCTTCTCCATTTCGCCGGTCACCAGCCCATTGCGACGCGTGCGGTAGTTGCGCCAGAAATCCCCCATCAGGTTGCCGGGGTCCGGCATTTCCAAGCGAGGCTCGTCGAGGTAGAAGCGCGCCAGCCGATCAGCTGCCAGAGGGTGGCCGTGACCAGCCGCACACATCAACCAGTACAGGCCGTTGGCTTCGTCCCGGATGCTGGAATCGGTGCCCAGTAAAAGATCACCGAGGGCGAACATCGCTTCGAAATGCCCGCCTTCGGCAGCGGTCAGAAAGCACTGATAGGCGCGCTGCAAGTCCGCGGCGACCCTGCGCGGTGTCGGTAAATACTCATCATCCGAACCTACATAAACTTGTCCCTTCTCATAGCAGGCATCGAGCGAACCGCTCTCTGCGGCCCGCTGATAGTAAGCTAGCGCCTTGCGTTCGTTCACCGCCACGCCCTTGCCATACCAATGGATGTAGCCAAGGTTAAGCAGCGCCTCTAGCGAACCGTATCGAGCCGCGGCGATGAATAAGCCGCGAGCCAGCCGCTCGTCCCGCTGGCCTGCCAACCAGAGACAACCCAGTTCATTGAGCACCTCAGCTGATGCGTCAGGCGCAGCAGCGCGTTCGTGCAATTCGGCATAACGCTGCCGCTCGGCAGGCGTTGCGCTTTGGCCGCGCCAATGGACCAGCGCTAGCGACAGGATCGGCAACATGGAACCTCCGGCTTTCGAGTGGATGGCCGAATTGTCACCGCCACGACCGACACCTCCTGTCGCACCCGCCGTATGCGGGACCGCCGCAGCCGCAGGACATCGCGACATAACCCGTCGCAGGGATCTTTCACAGTGAGCAGGACTTCACCGATGAGGGTTCCGTATGAAGACCTACCAAGTATCCATGCGCCGCGTTGTAGCCTCCGCAGGCCCGCGTGCCAGTTTCATCATGACCGTCCAGGCGACAAGTTCAGCGATGGCTAAGGTCACCGCCGAAGCGCAGTACCCAGGCTACCAGTGCATGAACGGGCCTGTGCCGGTTCGCTAGCTGCCGACAGCCTGCCAGCTCCACACAGGCGCTGGCAGGCTGTCATTCGGGACGTGATCAGAGGAAACGAAGTTCGTTTTAGAGGCGCCTCGAGAATCAGGATACGCGACAGTTGCTGGCAGTTAATGCTTGCGCGGCCAGATCAAGCTGAGCGTCCAGATCCGAAAGAGCCTCGCCATAAAACTTCTGGAACAACAGAGACGGCTCTTCGCCCTGCAGAAGCCCAAAGTGTCGCCCCACGTCCCGCCCTACGCGACGGATTAAACGAGCAGAACTCTCGCGCCCAGCAAAGCCGGCTGTCACGAGCAGATCGTTAGGAGCCACTCCATACACTGCGGCGACCTGTGCCGACCGGCAGCACAAGAATGCATCCACCAAATAGACCTGCTCGCGCTCATCTCCAGCGACGAAACCTGGTTGGCCGGCAAGCAGTGCCTGCAAGCCAAGCGGCCCTCCCTTGGCAATCAGCTCAAGCTCCGTCAACTCGTAATTTTCCAGATCGAACTCTGTGACCTTCAAGGGCGCGCAATAAGCCATAGCTGTGCTTGTGGTGCGGCCTTTCTCTTCAAGCTGCCATTGGCAGAACTCTCGCAGCGTCATGGCCTGGCCTCTACGCTGGCTGGTTTCAGCGTACTCACGAAGCACTTGGCTGAAAGGAACACTGGTAGGTACCCATGTGCCACCGCGCGGTGCGCTAGCGAACTTGACTCGTTCAGGAGGCGAAGCCGGTATTGATGGAACGCTAGCAGGAACGAGGCATTGAAGGTCATAACCAATCATGAACAAGGCTGCTTCGAATGCCCGGCATCGATCTACTGAACTGCCCGAGAACAAAGATGAACGTCGAACGGTATCTTGAAGAATCCAGCCAAGCTCCAGCTGGCTTTTGGCCCAGCGCTCGGCGGGCACGCTAGGGGTGAAGAACTGCGGTGCACTCTTGTATCCAAGGCGTCCTGGGTCGCGGATTTGTGTGCCGCGAGCCGCCCCGGTCGGGAAACTCATCACAGCGTCGACCGTAGCGCCCTCACGGTAAAGGGCATAAAGCATCGCGATTGCTGCACCTACCCGACTGTCATAGATCGGCGAACCCGTACCATCGATCAACGCATGAATCTTGGTCAGACCTGCGTCGAATCGCAGGACGCTGTTCTTATTTAGGTCAGACAGGCTCTGGGTGCCGTCCAAGTCGAACAAGCGTTTGCAACGGTTTAGGTACTCGACTAACTGCCCCTGATGACGCAATCCGTTCAGGAACGGAATGGCTCCTCGGACGCCACCCCACTCCAGTACAGCGAGGCACGCACGATATGTCGTGTGTTCGCAACCGCTTGCAAGTGCCGCCAGCAAGCGGTCTCTCAGCAGTTGGAGCGACCTTTCCGTGCTGGCCAAATTGTCCGACACAATTCGCTGAGAGGTCTGCTCGTCATACCAGCTGCTTTTCCAGCGATAAAGCCTGTGAACCGCTTCAATACCATTCACGTGCTGCTGAAGGCCACCGACGACGAAGCGGCTAGGACTGAAGCTGAGCTTTACAGGCAATCGAGGAAGGTTCTCAATCAGCCAAACGATAAAATTCTCCACATCAGCCTGTGCCAGGAATTGCCGCTTTTCCATAACTAAACCTCCATTAAAAGAACACCTGCGATCCAGGCGACCGGCTGCTTTGAAGCAACTCTTGTCGTTGAAAAGGCTTGGCAATTGTCCATATCCGCACGACAACTTATGTCGCACTGCACCTTGTAACGCGTATGGGCGGGGAAGAATCGATAGGCTCAGCTACGTCGTCGAGGTAGAAGCTGGCCATGCTTCGCACGATCTCTCGAACCTGAGCCCGGAGGCTCGGCGGCTCGAGCACTTCGACTGTGGCGCCATGGCTGAGAATCCACCACAGAAGACCCTGGGTGTAGGCGATGCGGCACTCAAGGTGGTACCAGCCATCCTTTAGGAGGGTGAAGATCTGGTCGTGCGTTAGCGGTGTTTCACTTTCATCCAGCCGCTGGCGCAGCCGGTCATTGATGCGCAATTTGAGTGTTATGGGTTCAGGCTCGATCAGGATGCGTTGCACGTGATTCTGGAGCTGAAAGTCTCGCGGCACTATGGTCAGCCGGCTTTCCAGTGGCCGAACCTTGCGAAACCGATGCAAGGGTAAACAGCGAATTTGATCGGGGTTGCCGGAGTGGCATACCAGATAAATGCTCGAGTCCTGGTAGGAAAGACCGAGCGGATGCAGCTCGTAGTCACGCTCTTCTTGCTGATTGTTCACGAAGTAACGTACCGCCAGCTGATAGCCTCCGAGCAAGGCAAGCTGAACCTGCTCAAGTATCTGCGGATCGATCACAGCCTGATGCAGCAGAACGTGCTGAGTGCCGGTTACGAGCTTGCCGAGCCAGCGGCCCTCCTGAGGTGCTAGGCGGGTAAGCAAACGTTTGGATCGTTCGTAGTGCTCACGCAGATCATTAAGTGCAGCCAGTGGGAGCAGATGGCTTGCTTGCTCGTACAACATGACGATACCCAGCGCCACCCGTGCGGACTTGTGATCAGCGCTGGAAAGCTTAGTATCGTTCGAGCGGATGGGCATCAACGCCTCCGTATCACCGACGAACAGCCATCGCGGCGCACCATTTTCCGGATCTTTCCGCGGTTCAGCGCGCTTGCACTTGCGCAAGAAATTCAGATCACGCTGCACTGTTTTTATCGTCAGCTCAGTGTCCAGCTCGTCAAACAGGCGGGCATGGATCTGAGGGGCCGTCAGCCCTTTCTTTCCTGCTTCGCGGATCCAGCCGGCTATGGTTTCGCGACGCTCGGAAATTTTTGCCGGGCGCGGCCTGCCCTCGTCTTCGTACATGCTCGTCTCCCTTCCAGCAGTACGGCCATCATAATGGCATCAGCCCCGAAGGACGTAGCGTGAAAGGGCCCGAGCAAGGCATTTCCCAATAGCTTCTCAGCATACCTCGCACGTAAGGATGTTTGGCGAAGTAACTGCTGACGCTCTGCTCAACACATTTTCAATTGAGCTGCTCGTACGGCAAGCCCAACGCCATTAGGGGAGGTTGCCGACCAGGCTGGCGTCACTTCACGACCGCTGCTCCAGACGGTAACAAATGGTTACCGGCTGAATTTTAAACCTACAACAAAGTGGTCGAATTAGCGCCCAAATCGATTTCACGAATCGGCACAGTGTTTCCAGACACAACGAGGAGCACCAGCCATGTCGAAATCCTTCCTAACCAATGCAGAGTTCTGTCAGTTGCTGCGTTGCAGCGATACCACCCTCTGGCGTATGCGCCGTGAGATCCCAGGTTTCCCACAGCCCCACCAGATTGGCCGCCGCCTGCTTTGGACCCAAGAGCAGATCGAGCAGGCCATTGCACTAATTCTGTGATTCGTACGCGCCGAATCCGGCAGGCCTGATCGGCGCAGCTGCTCTCTTTCCCATACTGAAAATCCCCCGCTCGGCCGGGCAGGAACCGGCTTGCCTGGAAAAAGGCCGCCGCCCAAACCCACTGTCGAACGTGTGCCGCCCTGGCCGAGCTGCTTATGTGGAGTGATGTTTATGACCGATCCACAAATTCTTTTTCGTGAGGCACTACAAGCCGCTTTTGGCCCGCTGGATTGGCTGCCGATCCCGGATGGCGCCATTCACCGCTTTCATGTCCCCGGCGACCGTACTGCCTCGCGTAATGGCTGGTACATCCTTCGCCTGGATGGCATCCCGCGCGGAACGTTCGGGAGCTGGAAAACCGGCATTTCAAGCACCTGGAGCCGCCGCAAGCCTGCCGATCCGTTCGAGGTTAAAGCTATCGCCCGGCGTATCGACCAGGACAAGCGTCGGCGTAAAGCCGAGCAGTACCTACGTCACCAAAACACTGCTGTGTCCGCCGTGCACCAGTGGGAGCGGGCCGTAGCGGCTGATCCTCAGCATCCCTATCTGGCGCGCAAGGGCTGCAAGCCGCACGATCTCCGCCAAAATGGCGAAGTTCTGCTGATCCCACTGCGCCTGCATGGTGCACTGGTAAACCTGCAGCGCATCACCCCGGAAGGGGAAAAGCGTTTCCTGTATGGGGGACGCGTGAAAGGAGCGTATTCACCAATCGGCACTCTGGAGCCGAGCGCACCGCTATATATCTGTGAAGGATGGGTAACCGGCGCAACTATTCATGAACACAATGGCGCAGCTGTCGCTTGCGCCATGAATGCCGGCAACCTGCTGGAGGTGGGTCAGCGTCTGCGCCGCGCCTACCCGGAAAACCCATTGATTTTTGCCGGTGACGATGACCGCCTGACCAAGGGAAACCCCGGCCGCACCGCCGCCAACCGTGCCGCCGCTCTTCTGGGCTGTGGCGTGGTGTTCCCGCCCTGGTCGGGAGCAGAACCACTGACTCTTTCGGACTTCAACGACTTGCGCCAATGGCGGGAGGAGAATCTATGTCCGCAGCAGTAGCCGAGCTGATTCCCAGTGCTATGCCGGCACCGGACCCTATCGAGGACGCGCTTGCCAAGATCAAGCAAGATCCCGGCGCCGTGTTTGAAGCTAATGTGCTGACACTGCTGCGCCAGGTGCGTGAGGTCGAACCGGCGCGCTGGGCACGTATACGTCACGCTATCAAGGAGGCGAAGACGGTAAGCCTTACCGACTTGGACAAGCTGATTAGCAGCGCCAATGAGGCCGCGAGCAGCACCGATGACCTATTCCCCGCAGTGACGCTGTGGCCTACGCCTGTAAGTGGCGCGGAGCTACTAGATGATCTAACCACCATCATTCGCCGCCATGTAATTGCCGACCCCGCAACAATCAATGCGGCCGCGCTTTGGATCGTTTTCACTTGGTTCATTGACGTAGTGGGCGTCGCGCCCATTGCGAACATCACCGCGCCTGAGAAGCGCTGTGGCAAGACGGTAATGCTTGCCGTATTCGCGCGATTGGCCTGTCGTCCGCTGGCTGCCTCCAACATCGCCACGGCTTCGTTGTTTCGCTCATTGGAGCTATGGACACCGACCCTGCTGATTGATGAGGTGGACTCCTTCTTGACCGAGCATGACGGAGCGCGGGGGATTTTGAATGCGGGTTTTACACGCGATACCGCTTTCGTAATTCGCTGCGTGGGTGACAACCACATACCAACCCGCTTCAACGTATGGGGCGCCAAGGCTCTATGCGGAATCGGCAAGCTTGCCGACACCCTGGCCGACCGCAGCATTCCGCTACGCCTGCGCCGCAAGCTAACGGGGGAGCGCACGACAAAGATCCGCCATGCCTCCCCTGCCACCTTTGCCGAGCTGGTGAGCAAACTAGCACGCTTCGCCATCGACAACCGGGAGGCCATTCGCACGGCAAGGCCTGCTGAGGTGGAGGCGCTGAATGATCGTGCTAACGACTGCTGGGAGCCGCTGTTAGCCGTCGCCGAGCTAGCTGGGGGTAACTGGCCGCGTCTGGCTCGTATCGCTGCCGCGACCCTTCACGGCCTGGAGGAAGACACCCCGAGCATCGGCGCCGAATTGCTGGCGTCTATTCGTGATGCTTTCGACAACAGGCGCGCCGACCGTTTATCCACAGCCGATCTGCTGGAAGCGTTGGCCGAGAATGAAGAAGCGCCTTGGGCAGCCTGGAACCGTGGCAAGCCTATGACGCCGCACCAACTCGCCAAGCGGCTTGGTGACTTCGGCATCAAGCCGGCCACCTTGCGCATCGAATATAGGACAGCCAAAGGCTACAAGCGTGAGCAATTCGAGGAAAGCTTTGCACGGTATTTGCGCTCAGCCACCGCCAAAAATCCGTAACATCGTTACAGCCCTGTAGCGGCGCGACATATGGCGGATTCCAGACCGTAACATGAGATAGTGACGTTACGGATCAAAAAGCTCAGAAAGCATGAGCTGACGCGGTCTGTGACGCTGTTACGGTTACAAAGGGGTATTCGCCGATGTGCCAAGTGAAATCCGTATCAGCGCCGCCATAGTGAATTGCGACCACTGGACTTATCCCTGCGAGTTAGCCCAAGCCACTGCAGCACTGGTCGCAAGACCAACCCCTCGACTGAGGGCTTCGTTGGTCAGGCTCTTAATCGTATCGAGCATCCCATCCTTGGCAGCAGTTTGAAGCTGCTCACCGAACGACGAGCTGCTATTCAAGCTCGCGGGCGTCGCTTTCAAGACCTCTAACCCTTTGGCGGTCAGTATTGCTTGGCGAAAAGATGCTCCTGGGAAGAGCCGCTCTGCCGAGAGGTAGCCGGTGGCGATTAGCCAAGCGACGCTGTGGCCGAAGAACAGCTCCTCGTCGGTCTTTGGCTTGCCGCCAGCGAAAAATCCTGACACTGGGTCATACTGTCCCTCAGGGGCTTCATCGATGCCAATTGAAGCCGGCGAGAGGTCTAGCGGAACGGGAAAATTCTCATAGAGACAGGCCAGAACCTGGCCAGTGATTTCGTTGAACTTCCCGATGTTATTCGCAGAACCCTCTCGCTGTCGCTCGCGATCAACACACGCTCAAATTCCGCGTATGCGCTCAATGGGTACATTGATTGGATGCAATCGGATGGATCTCATCCAATCGGTTGGCGCTGAGTTATGTGCAGCAGCGCAGGCGGCGGTGAAGTTTCTGTACCCTGCCGGGAAATGATTGACTTGAGCCACTATACGTTTCTATACGGTTCTATACGTTTGCGTTTACTTGGAACGCACCATGCCCGATTTCGGCGCAAGAGCTACCTGGCCGAGCATGGCATCGAGGTGGAGGGGGTTTAAAGCTCTTCCCCTGGATGGGAAGCTTTCCCCTACCAGGGATAAGGTTGTACTCGCTACGCCGGAGCCCGCAGATACTCATAGAGTGTGGCCCGGCTGATGCCAAACTCGCGAGCCAGCGCGGCTTTCGGTTCGCGTGCTTCAACACGACGCCGTAGCTCTTCGAGCCGGCTGTCACTCAGCGCTTTTTTCCTCCCTCGATAGACTCCGCGCTGTTTCGCCAGGGAAATACCCTCGCGTTGCCGCTCGCGAATCAAAGCCCGCTCGAATTCCGCGAACGCCCCCATGACTGAAAGCAGTAGGTTGGCCATCGGCGAATCCTCCCCGGTGAAGGCCAGCGACTCCTTCACGAACTCGATGCGTATTCCCCGCCCGGTGAGCTGCTGCACCATGCGCCGCAAGTCATCGAGATTACGAGCCAGACGATCCATGCTGTGCACGACCAGCGTGTCACCCTCGCGCACGTAACTGAGCAACGCTTCGAGCTGCGGTCGCTGTGTGTCCTTGCCGGAGGCTTTGTCGATGAACACCTTGCTCACCTGAACGCCTTCGAGTTGCCGATCAGGGTTCTGGTCGAGCGTACTGACCCGTATGTAGCCGATCCGTTGTCCGTGCATATTGCCTTCC
>Ga0114984_1000119_pt1 | contig 30570 bp, 26 predicted proteins | sample Shrwel1BS1Day1_FD_96987 | JGI IMG/M metagenome (GOLD analysis project Ga0114984, IMG submission 96987) | Subsurface microbial communities from deep shales in Ohio, USA - Utica-3 well 1 S-1-Day1 | ecosystem: Environmental > Aquatic > Deep subsurface > Shale gas/oil reservoir > Produced water/Flow...
GCACCCGGCGCTGAATGATCTCGGGATAATCTTCCGGGTCATCCAGCTCCTCGGTCAGGTGGCGCTGGATCTTGGCCAGGTATTCGGGGTTTTCCGACAGCGGTTGGTTGTCCTCCGTCAGCACGGTGTAGGTGTTGAGGCTGCGGCCGTGGTCGGTGAGGATGATGCGGGCGTCCTGGATGTTGAGGTGCAGCTGGTCCATCGCCGCCACCGTGGCCGGGAACAGGGTGGGCAGATCCTCGCTGTAGATGAAGATCTCGGTGGCGCCCTCGAATACGCGGTAGGAGGTCTTGCGAATCAACACCAGCGGCAGGGGGTCGTCGCCGTGCTCCAGGATCGCTCGGGTGTGCCAGGCGATGTTGTGTGCGTCTTCGCGCAGGAAATAGTCATCCCCCAGCAACGCCCAGTGTTCGCGTACTTTCTGTTCTGGAATGCGCTGGCGGGCCAGCAGCAGCATCGCTTCATGCTGTACCTGTTCGATCCGGTCCTCTTTGTTGATCGGATTTTCCAGTCCGCGGCGCAGTGCGCGTTTGGTTTCCATGTAGAGCTGGCGCAGCAACATGGCGCGCCAATTGTTCCACAGGGTGTGGTTGGTGGCGTTGATATCCGCCACGGTGAGCACGTAGAGGTAGTCCAGATGGACTAGGTCGCGCACCTCCATGGCGAAGGCGTGGATCACCTCCGGGTCTGAAATGTCGCGCCGCTGCGCCGTCATCGACATCTTCAAGTGGTTGCGTACCAGCCAGGCAACCAGGTGGGTGTCCCATTTGCCGAGATGGTGGCGTCGGCAGAAGGCGACCACGTCCTCCGCGCCCAGCTCCGAGTGATCACCGCCGCGCCCCTTGGCGATGTCGTGATAGAGCCCGGCGATGTAGAGCAGCTCGATTTTGGGCAGTTGGTTGACGATGCGGTGGGCGATGGAGAACCGCTCCCGGTGTTCGCGATGGCGGAACTGGCGCATCACCTGGATCACCTTCAGGGTGTGTGCATCCACGGTGTAGATGTGGAACAGGTCATGCTGCATCTGCCCCACGATCTTGCCGAATTCGGGCAGATAGAGCCCCAGAATACCGTAGCGGTTCATCCGCTTGAGCTCGGTGGAGACCCCCTCCGGTGAGCGCAGCAGCTCCATGAACAGGGAGGTGTTGCGAATATCGTTGCGAAAGCTGTCGTTGATCAAGTGGCGATGGTTGCGCACCAGCCGGATGGTCGAGGCGCGAACCCCTTGAATCTCGGGGTGTTGCGCCATCAGTACGAACAGCTCCATGAGGGCGAAGGGGTGATGATCGAACACCGTGTCGTGGATCACCTCCAGGTAGTCGTTGTGGATCTGAAAGCGGTTGTTGAGTGGGCGGATGCTCTGTTCGTCGTCGATGCGCAGGATCGCTTCATCGAAGTGCTGCAGTAGCATGTCGTTGAACTCCGACATGGCCATGGCGACGCGGTAATACTTGCTCATGAACTGCTCCACCGCCAGCGCGCCTTCCTGATCCTGGTAGCCGAAGTAGGCGGCCAGGGCGCGCTGATGATCGAACAGCAGCCGATCCTCGCGCCGCTTGCAGAGCATGTGCAGGGCGTAGCGGACGGTCCAGAGGTAGAGCTCGCCCTTGTTCAGCGTCTCCAGCTCGGCTTCGGTCAGAAAGCCGTGATCGACCAGATCGCGGATGTAGGTGGCGCCGAAGTGGCGTTTGGCCACCCAGCCCACGGTCTGCAGATCGCGCAGCCCGCCGGGGGAATTCTTCAGGTTGGGCTCGAGGTTGTACTCGGTGTTGTTGGTTTTTTCGTGGCGCGCTTTCTGTTCCGCCAGTTTGGCCTTGAAAAACTCCTTGTCGGTCCAGGCGCCCTCGGAAGTGACCCGGTTGTACATTTCGCTCTGCAGGGAGGGGTCACCGCAGACGGTACGCGACTCGATCAGGTTGGTGGCGATGGTGATGTCGTTGCGTGCCTCCTCATAGCACTGCTCGATGGTGCGCACGCTGGCCCCCAGGTCCAGGCCGATGTCCCACAGCAGGGCCAAAAAGCCGCTGATGCTCTCCTGATAGTCGTTGGGGTCGACCCGGTCGAACAGCAGCATGATGTCGATGTCGGAGCAGGGGTGTAGCTCGCCACGGCCGTATCCCCCCACCGCCACGAGCGCGGCCTGATGGGGCAAAGGCCAGCGGAAGTGTGACCAGGCGATTGCCATGAGCTGATCGAGCACCCAGGCGCGGCCATAGACCAGACGGCGAATGTCCTCCCCGTGGCGGAACGCTTCATCCATGCGCTGTTGGGCGTCACGCAGCGATTCCTTGAGCAGCTCCACCACCGGCCTGTCCCGGCTGGCGAGGCGAGCGTGCAGCCGATCGAGATCGAGCAGCTTCGTGAAGGGGTCCAGGGGTTGCGAGGTACGGCTCATATAGAGGGCTCGTTCAGAGTGGAATCAGGCGACCAGCTCTTCTTGGCGCAGAGTGAGAATCTCATGGCCATCGGCGGTGACCAGTATGGTGTGTTCCCACTGCGCCGACAGGCGGCGGTCGGCGGTTTCGACGGTCCAGCCATCGCGCTTGTTGAGCTTTACGTGACGCTTGCCCGCGTTGATCATCGGCTCGATGGTGAAGATCATCCCCGCCTGCAGCTCATCGCCGCTGCCGGCCTGGCCGTAGTGGAGCACCTGCGGGTCTTCGTGGAACTCGGCCCCGATGCCATGGCCGCAGTATTCGCGGACTACGGAGTAGTGGTTGCTCTCGGCGTGGTTCTGGATCACCTCGCCAATGTCGCCCAGGTGGGCTCCCGGACGCACCAGTTCGATCCCCTTGAACAGGCATTCGCGGGTCACTTCACACAGGCGACGGGCATGGGGGGCCACGGTGCCGACGTAGAACATTTTGCTGGTGTCGCCGTGGTAGCCATCCTTGATCACGGTGATATCGATATTGACGATATCGCCGTTTTTGAGTTTTTTGTCGCTGGGGATGCCGTGGCAGACCACCTGATTGACCGAGGTGCAGATCGACTTGGGAAAACCGTGGTAGTTGAGCGGAGCCGGGATCGCCTGCTGCACATTCACGATGTAATCATGGCAGATCCGGTCGAGCTCGTTGGTGGTGATGCCGGGTTCCACGTAGGGGGCGATCATCTCCAGAACCTCCGCCGCCAGTCGGCAAGCGGTGCGCATTTTTTCGATCTCTTCTGGGGTCTTGATTTTGATGGTCATAAATACTCGGTCTTGGCGCTTGAAAGGATGCCTGAGGCTACGGGGCGATGAGCCGGGCGTGAACGGCGGCTATTGTAGCGAACAAGCGCCAGCCCGCCAAAGGGCGCTTCAAAAAGAACCGGGGCTATGGTATAAATCGCGCTCCCGGAGGGGTGCCAACGAGGTGCCGCCCGGGTTTTTTGATCACACCAACCAAAACACACACATATCGTCACATGCGTTCAGGGTGCCGCCAAGCGGTTGGGCGATGGGATATGTGGAGGTTATAACCCGTCAGAGGAAAGACCACAATGGCTAAAGTTACAATGCGTGACCTGCTCAAGGCAGGGGTTCACTTCGGTCACCAGACCCGTTACTGGAACCCGAAGATGGCCAAGTACATCTTCGGTGCGCGCAACAAAATTCATATCATCAACCTGGAACACACCCTGCCGGCGCTGAATGAGGCTCTGGACGTGGTACAGAAGATGGCCAGCAACAAAAACAAGATCATGTTCGTCGGCACCAAGCGTGCGGCCTCCAAGGTGATCAAGGAGGAGGCGATCCGCGCTGGCATGCCCTACGTCAACCACCGCTGGCTCGGCGGTATGCTGACCAACTACAAGACCATCCGGCAGTCGATCCGCCGCCTGCGCGAGCTGGAAACCCAGTCTCAGGATGGCACCTTCGACAAACTGACCAAAAAAGAGGCGCTGATGCGCCGGCGGGAAATGGAGAAACTCGAGCTCTCCATCGGCGGCATCAAGGAGATGGGCGGGCTGCCCGATGCGCTGTTCGTGATCGATGTCGACCACGAGCGGATCGCCATCAACGAAGCCAACAAACTGGGTATCCCGGTGATCGGTGTGGTCGATACCAACAGCAACCCGGATGGCATCGATCACGTGATTCCCGGTAACGACGATGCGCTGCGTGCCATCCAGATTTACGCCAAATCCGTCGCCGACGCCTGCCTCGAAGGGGCCGCTGCCAACGCCGGCAAGGGCGAGTTCGTGGAGGTCGACGCGGAAGAGGTGGCGCAGCAACCGAGCTGACGATCGACACGGGAGAACGTGTCTGGATCTGTAAAGGGGGGCCTGGCTCCCCTTTTTTGAATTTGAATCGAAGCGATTGATAAAAGAGGAACGCGACATGGCGAATATCTCTGCAGCGATGGTCAAGGAACTGCGTGAGCGCACCGGCCTGGGGATGATGGAGTGCAAAAAGGCACTGGTGGAAGCGGAGGGCGACATCGAGAGGGCGATCGACGATCTGCGCAAGTCCTCCGGCATGAAAGCGGCCAAAAAGGCGGGCCGCACGGCGGCCGATGGCGTGGTGGCGATCAAGGTCGCCGCTGATCACAGCCATGCCGTCGCGGTCGAGGTCAACTCCGAAACCGACTTCGTGGCCCGGGACGACAACTTCCTGGCGTTCGTCGACCAGGTGCTGGAAAAGGCGTTTGCCAGCAAGGAAACCGACGTGGCCGCCCTGATGGCCGGTGAGCTGGAGGCCGCCCGGGAAGCGCTGGTGCAGAAGATCGGTGAAAACATCAACGTGCGCCGGCTGCTCCGGGTGGAAGGGGAGGTGGTCGACGCCTATGTACACAGCAATAACCGCCTGGCCGCCATCGTGGCGCTGAAGGGTGGTAACGCCGATCTGGCGCGCGACATCGCGATGCACGTAACCGCGGTCAATCCGCGTGTGGTTCGCCCGGAGGAGATGCCGCAAGAGGAGCTGCAGCGGGAGAAAGAGGTCATCATGGCGCAGCCGGATATGGAGGGCAAGCCGCAGGAGATCAAGGAGAAGATGGCCGGTGGCCGGATCAAGAAATTCCTGGCCGAAAACAGCCTGGTGGAGCAGCCCTTCGTCAAAAACCCGGAGCAGACCGTGGGTCAGCTGGCCAAGGAAGCCGGTGCGGAGATCGTATCCTTCGTCCGTATCGCCGTGGGTGAGGGGATCGAGGTCGAGCAGAAGGATTTCGCTGCTGAAGTCGCGGAGCAGCTGAAAAAGTAAGCGGCGCCAGCGCGTTCCGGCTGGGTGTGCTCCTTATGCCCAGCCGCCTGCTTTCCTGCTACACTCTATGCCATTTCGTTCGCGCGGAGAGAAACCATGCCTGCCAAAGATAAACGATCCAGATACAAGCGGTTGCTGCTTAAGCTCAGTGGCGAGGCGCTGATGGGGGAGGAGAACTTCGGGATCGATCCCCGGGTGCTCAATCGCATGGCGCTGGAGATCGGCCAGCTGGTGGGGATCGGGGTTCAGGTCGGGATGGTGATCGGCGGCGGCAATCTGTTTCGGGGGGCGGCGCTGAGCGCCGCCGGACTCGATCGCGTGACCGGTGATCACATGGGGATGCTGGCGACGGTGATGAATGCGCTGGCGATGCGCGATGCCCTCGAGCGCTGCAACATCGCCACCCGGGTGATGTCCGCCATTCCGATGGGGGGGGTGGTGGATCAATACGACCGCCGCAACGCAATGCGCTACCTGCATCAGGGAGATGTGGTAATCTTTGCCGCCGGTACCGGCAACCCCTTTTTCACCACCGACTCGGCGGCCTGCCTGCGCGGCATCGAGATCGAGGCGGACGTGGTACTGAAAGCGACCAAGGTCGATGGTGTATACACGGCGGACCCGCTGAAAGATCCCGCGGCCCGCCGGTATACCCACCTGAGTTTCGATGAGGTGCTGGAAAAGCAGCTCGGGGTGATGGATATGACCGCCATCTGCCTGACCCGGGATCACGACATGCCGGTGCGGGTGTTCAACATGAACAAGCCCGGCGCGCTGGTGAATCTGGTGTTCGGTGGCGATGAGGGTACTCTGATTGATAGCGGCTCTGTTGCTGGAGAGAACAATGATCAATGAAATTGTGAAAGATGCCGAAGGGCGCATGAAAAAAAGCGTCGAGGCGCTGGTTGAGAACTTCAAGAAAATTCGCACCGGGCGTGCCCATCCGAGTATTCTCGATAGTATTACGGTCTCCTACTACGGCTCTGAGGTGCCCATTCAGCAGGTGGCCAACATCTCCGTTGAAGATGCGCGCATGTTGACCATCGTGCCGTGGGAGAAAAAGGTCGCCAGTGATATCGAAAAGGCGATCATGAAGTCGGATCTGGGGCTCAACCCGAGCACCAACGGGGATGTGATCCGGGTGCCGATGCCGGCGCTGACCGAAGAGACCCGCAAGAACTACATTCGCCAGGCGCGTGCCGAGGCGGAACACGCGCGGGTGGCGATCCGCAACGTCCGTCGCGATGCCAACGGCGAGCTCAAAAATCTGCTGAAGGAGAAGGAGATCAGTGAAGATGAGTGTCGGCGTGGCGAGGAGCAGGTGCAGAAGCTGACCGACAAGTATGTGGCCGAGGTGGATAGCCTGCTGGCGCAGAAAGAATCGGACCTGATGGAAATCTGAACCAACGCAGCGGGGCTCTCCCCGCCACGGATCTGCATGGCTGCTGAGCACCAATTGACCATCCCGCCGGGGCGCTCACTGCCCCGCCACATCGCCATCATCATGGATGGCAACAACCGTTGGGCCAAGCAGCGGCGCCTGCCCGGCCTGGCCGGGCACAAGGCCGGTGTGGGCAGTGTCCGCGCCGTGGTGGAGTGCTGTGCCGAGCAGGGGGTAGAAGCGCTGACCCTGTTTGCCTTCAGCAGCGAAAACTGGCGCCGCCCGGCGGTCGAGGTGAGCGGTCTGATGCAGCTGTTCAGGCTGGCGCTCAAGAACGAAGTACGCAAGCTGGCGCGTCACAACATCCGCTTACAGGTGATCGGCGATCGCTCCCGCTTCAGCCCGGAGTTGCAGGAGTTGATCCGCAAGGCCGAGGCGCAAACCGCCGCCAATACCGGTCTGGTTCTCAACGTGGCCGCCAACTACGGGGGGCGCTGGGATATCGTGAGCGCGGCCCGGCGGCTGGCGCGACGCTGCTGCCAGGGTGAGCTGGCGCCGGAGCAGATCGACGAAGAGTTGTTTGCGCGCCAGCTTTCGCTGGCGAGCCTGCCGCCACCGGACCTGTGCATCCGCACCGGTGGCGAACAGCGGATCAGCAACTTCCTGATCTGGCAGCTGGCCTATACCGAACTCTATTTCACCGATTGCTTCTGGCCCGATTTCGACAAGCAAGAGATGCTGGCGGCGCTGCGATCCTACCTCACCCGCGAGCGCCGTTTTGGTCGCACCAGTGCCCAGGTGGAGGGCGACGGTCAGTGTTGAAACAGCGGGTGCTGACCTCGCTGGTGCTCTCCGCGCTGGCGCTGGCCGCTGTTTTTCTGCTGCCGCAGACGGTGTTTGAGATCGTGCTGGCCGGCGTTTTCCTCTATGGCAGCTGGGAGTGGGGCAATCTGTGCCGGCTGGGCCGGCCCGCCCGGCTGCTCTACCTGGCCGGCCACGCCCTGCTCCTTGCGCTGCTGGCCTTCGTTCCCGGCAGCCAGCCGGCGGCGATCGTGCTGGCGCTGCTGTTCTGGCCGACCGCGCTGCTGCTGGTGAAAGGGTATCCGGCGACGGCGGCCTACAGTCGGGTGGAGTTCAGGCTGCTGATGGGGGTGCTGGTGCTGGTGCCGGCCTGGTATGCCGTCTGCGCCCTGCGCGCCAGCGAGAACGGCTTGGCGCTGCTGCTGATGCTCCTGCTGCTGGTGTGGGGGGCCGATACCGGCGCCTACGCCAGCGGCAAGACCTGGGGGCGCCACAAACTGCTGCCCGCCGTCAGCCCCGGCAAAACGCTGGAGGGGGTGGCTGGCGGCCTTGTGGTTTGCGCTCTGGTGGGGCTGGGCTACGCCCTCTGGTTCGAGCTGCCTCCTGCGGTTGCCCTGCGGCTGGTGTCGTTGGCGCTGCTCACCGGGCTGGTGTCGGTGCTGGGCGACCTGTTCGAGAGTATGCTCAAACGGGAGCGGGGGATCAAGGACAGTGGGCAGTTGCTGCCGGGGCATGGCGGTGTGCTGGATCGTATCGACAGTTTGACCGCCGCAGCGCCGGTGTTTTTTGCCGGGCTGCATCTGATTTCGGGGGGCTGGTAAGCGCATGGGGTTACTGCAAACGGTTCTGGCCACTCTGGTGACGCTCGGGGTGTTGGTCACTATCCATGAATGGGGCCACTTCTGGGTGGCGCGTCGCTGTGGCGTCAAGGTGCTCAGGTTTTCGATCGGGTTTGGCAAGCCGCTCTGGCTGCGGGTGGGGCGCGATGGCACCGAGTACAGCATCGCCGCCATCCCCCTGGGGGGGTATGTGCGGATGCTGGATGAGCGCGAGGGTGAGGTGCCTGCGGCTTTGCGCTCGCAGGCGTTCAACAACAAGCCGGTGCTGCAGCGCATCGCCATCGTCGCGGCGGGCCCGCTGGTCAATCTGCTGTTTGCCGCGCTGGCCTACTGGTTTTTGTTCATTTACGGCGTTTCGGCATTGGTGCCGATGGTGGGCGATGTGCGCCCGGATTCGCCGGCGGCGCGGGCGGGGGTGGAGCCCGGCTACGAGCTACTGGCGGTCGATGGCAACCCGGTGCGCTCCTGGAATGAGGTCAACCTCAGTCTGGCGGCGCGGGTAGGGGAGTCTGGCCGGATCGAACTGCTGCTGGGGGCGCCGCAGCAGGGCTACGCCCGCAGTTATTCGGTGCCGGTCGAGCGCTGGGCGGTGGAGCTCGAGCGCGAATCGCCCGTGACGGCACTGGGGCTCATTCCGTGGCAGCCGGAGATCCCGGCGGTGATCGGTCTGTTGGCCGAGGGGGGGCGCGCCGCCGCCGCCGGCCTCCAGGTCGGAGACCGGGTGCTCGAGGTTGATGGTGAAGCGGTGGCGGATTGGATCGATTTCGTGCACAGGGTCCAGGCCGCTCCCGAGCAACCGCTGCAACTGAAGCTCGAGCGGGGCGGGCGGATCGTCATGCTGGAGCTGGTGCCCCAATCGCGCACCCTGGCGGATGGCCGGGTGCAGGGCTATATCGGCGCCGGGGTCGCTCCGGTCGAGTACCCCGAGTCGATGCGGCGCACCCTGAGCTATGGCCCGGTGGATGCGTTGGTGGTCGCCGTGGAAAAAACCGGCCAGATGATCAGTCTGACGCTGGATGCCATCGGCAAGATGGTCGCCGGGGTGATCTCGGTAAAAAACTTGAGTGGCCCGATAACCATTGCTAAAGTGGCGGGGGCTTCGGCGGCGTCCGGTCTGGAGTCCTTCGTCAGCTTTCTGGCCTATCTGAGCGTCAGCCTCGGGGTGCTCAACCTGTTGCCGATTCCGATGCTGGATGGCGGACACCTGCTCTATTATGCGATCGAGCTGGTTCGCGGCCGGCCGGTCAGTGAGCAGCTCCAGATGCTGGGTCTCAAGATCGGCATGGCGTTGCTGTTTGGCCTGATGGCCGTTGCGATATTCAATGATCTGGCACGGCTGTTCTGATCGCCGCCAGTCCCTCTACCCATCGACAACCTAACGAAAGAAGCCGTACATGAAACGCAAACTGGGTCTGTTTTTCGTATCGATGCTATGGATGATGCAGGCCCAGGCGGCTGTGTTCCCCTTCGAAGTGAACGATATCCGCCTGGAGGGTCTGCAACGGGTCGAACCCGGTATCGTGTTTCGTAACTTTCCCGTTACCGTCGGTGATGAGCTGACCCGTGCTCAGCTCTCCGATGCGATCAAGGCCCTGTTCCGCTCCGGTTATTTTGCCGATGTGCAGGTCGAGCGCGACGGCGACGTGCTGGTGCTCAAGCTGCAGGAGCGCCCCTCCGTTGCCCTGATCAACATCGAGGGTAACAAGGCGATCAAAAAGGAGGATCTGCTCAATGGCTTGAAACAGTCCGGGCTGCAGGAGGGGGATGTGTTCCGCCGCTCCGCCCTGGACCAGATCAGCCAGGATCTGCTGCGGGTGTACACCTCCCAGGGGCGCTATGGCGCCGATATCCAAACCGAGGTGGAACCCCTGTCCGGCAACCGGGTGCAGCTGAACATCCAGATCAAGGAGGGCCAGGTCGCCACGATCCAGCATATCAATATCGTGGGTAACGAGGTGTTCAGCGATGAGGAGCTGACCAAGCTGTTCTCCCTGAAACTGCCCAGTTTCTGGTCCTTCTACAAAAAGGATGATCGCTACGCCCGGGAAAAACTGACCGGCGACCTGGAGCGGCTGCGCTCCTGGTATATGGATCGCGGCTATATCAACTTCAATATCGACTCCGCCCAGGTCTCCATCACCCCGGACAAGCAGCATGTCTATATCACCGTCGCCATCACCGAGGGGGAGCAATATTCGGTGCGCGATGTGAGTGTGGCCGGCGAGATGGTGGTGCCCCAGGATGTGATGCTGGCGGAGTTGAGCATCGAGCCGGGCGATACCTTTTCGCGCAAACGGATGACGGAGAGCCAGGAGCGGCTGGTCCGGCTGCTCGGCGACGAGGGCTATATGTTCGCCAACGTGAGCCCGATGCCGGAGTTGCACGATGACAACACGGTTTCCATCCGCTATTTCGTTGAGCCCGGCAAACGCACCTATGTTCGCCGCATCGCCATCAAGGGCAACACCCGCACGGCGGACGAGGTGATCCGCCGCGAGCTGGAGCAGATGGAGGCGGGCCTCGCCTCCACCAAGGATATCGAACGCTCCCGCACCCGGCTGGACAAGACCGGCTATTTCAAGACGGTCAATGTGGAAACCCGCCCGGTGCCCGGCACGGATGATCAGGTTGATCTCGAATACAGCGTGGAGGAGCAGCAGTCGGGGCAGTTCTCGGCCAGTATCGGCTTCTCCCAGAACGACGGCATCATCCTCAACCTCGGCGTGCAGCAGGACAACTTTCTCGGCAGCGGGAAAAAGATCGGCTTCAACATCGCCAACAGCTCGACCAACACCGAATACAGCTTCAACTATCTGGACCCCTACTACACCCTGGATGGGGTGAGCCGGGGCTTCAACCTCTACTACCGGGAACGGGACTATGAAGAGGACGATATCAGCTCCTATACCACGGATGAAGCCGGTGGCGGGGTGACCTTCGGCTACCCGATCGATGACTTTCAGCGCCTGAGTTTCAGTGGTGATCTGGAGTACATCCAGCTCAACACCTACAGCCAAACGGCGAGGGAGGTCCAGGAGTTCATCGACAAGGAGGGGGATTCCTTCTTCAACTGGAAACTGACGGCGGGCTGGAGTGACAACCGGCTCAATCGCAGCTTCTTCCCCAGCCGGGGTTACGCCCAGGGTGCCAGCCTCGAGGTGGCCGTGCCGGGCAGTGATCTGACCTACTATCGCGCCAACTACAACAATCGCTGGTACAAGCCGTTGAATGAGGATCAGACCTGGGTGTTCGCACTGCGCGGGCGGGCCGGCTATGGCGACAGTTGGGGCGACAACGAATATCCCTTCTTCAAGAACTTCTATGCCGGCGGCCTGAAAAGTGTGCGTGGCTATGCCAACAACTCGCTGGGCCCGCAGGACTCCAACGACGATCCTCTTGGCGGCAATTTGAGCCTGGCCGGCAGTGCCGAGTTCATCTTCCCGATGCCGTTCATGGAGGACAAAAACGCCTGGCGCAGTCTGCTCTTCATGGATGCGGGCAACGTTTACGCGACCAACGGGGATGAGGATGTGGATCTGGGCGATCTGCGCTACTCGGTCGGCATGGCGGTGAGCTGGCTGACCCCGATGGGGCCGCTCTCCGTGTCCCTGGGTATGCCGCTGAATGACAAGGAAAATGACGATACCGAAGTGTTCCAGTTTGCGCTCGGTCAAACCTTCTAAGGAGATATCATGAAGTTTACTGCACAGCTGTTGACGGCCCTCCTGCTGGCCTTCAGCACCCAGGCGATGGCGGAAAAAGTGGCGGTTCTGGGGGTCGAGGAGGCGCTGCTCAACTCCGATGCCGCGAAAAACTTCCGCGAGGAGTTGAAAAAAGAGTTTGCCGATGACGAAAAGCAACTGGTGTCACTGGAAAAACAGGCGCGCGAATTACGGGACAAACTGCAGAAAAATGCGGGGCTCGCCTCCGAGGAGGATATCAAACAGATGCGGTTGCAGTTCCAGAAGGCGTTTGCCGAGTATCAGCGGCGTGGGCAGGAGCTGCAGCAGCGTCGCGGTGAGCGGGAGCAGGCGTTCATCGCCGAGATGCGCCCGCGGCTGGACAAGGCGATCCGCGAGCTGATCGAAGGGGAAAAGTTCGACGTGGTGATCTCCAAGCAGGCCACCGTCTACAGCGCCAACAGTGTGGATCTCACGCCAAGAGTGATCGAGCTGCTGAACAAGTAAGCCGACGCCCATGCCAGCCACCGTTCGCTATACCCTGGGGGAGCTCGCGCAGCGATTGGGCGCGACCCTGCACGCGGGTGACCCCGACGCGGGCATCGTGACCCTGGCGACGCTGCGCTCGGCCGGCCCGGGAGCGCTGTCGTTTTTCGCCAACCCCCGCTACCTGCGCCAGCTGCGGCAAACCTCCGCCGAGGCGGTGCTGGTGGGGGCGGAACATCTGCGCGACTGCCCGGTGGCGGCGCTCGTCGTCGCCGATCCCTACCTCGCCTTTGCCAAGGCCAGTCAGTTGTTCGACTGGCGCGCGCCGGTGTGTCCGGGGATCCATCCCAGCGCCGTCATCGCCGACTGTGCCCGGTTGGCGCCTGACGTGGAGATCGGCCCCCATGTGGTGATCGGCGAGCAGGTGGAGATCGCCTCCGGGGTCAGTGTGGGCGCCGGCACGGTGATCGGTCGGGAGTGCCGGATCGGCAGGGACTCCCGGCTGGAGGCGCAGGTCACGCTCTATCCCAACGTAACCTTGGGTGAGCAGGTGTTGGTCCACAGTGGTGCCGTGCTGGGCAGCGACGGGTTTGGTTTCGCCCGCAACGGGGCGGTGTGGGAGAAGATCTGCCAGCTCGGGGGGGTGATCATCGCTGATCGGGTCGAAATCGGCGCCGGTACCACCATCGATCGCGGGGCGCTGGACGACACCCGGATCGAGGCGGGGGTGAAGCTCGACAACCAGGTCCAGATAGCCCACAACGTGATCGTCGGCCAGGACAGCGCCATCGCGGGCTGTACCGCCGTGGCGGGAAGCACTAGAATTGGCGCGCGCTGCACCATTGCCGGAATGGCCGGGATCACAGGTCACCTCGACATTGCCGCTGATACCCATGTGACCGCCATGTCACTGGTCAGCAAGTCCATTACCCAACCGGGGGTTTACTCCTCCGGTACCGGGCTTGAACCACACCAGCAATGGAAGCGCAATGTGGTTCGTTTCCGTCAGCTGGATGATCTGGCGCGCCGTGTGCGCAAGATCGAACAGGCTGTCGAACAAATTTCTAGCGAAGGTCAAAACCATGATGGACGTTAAAGAGATCCGGAACTACCTGCCCCACCGCTACCCATTTTTGCTGGTGGACCGGGTCTTGGCTCTGGAACCCGGTGAGTCGATCACCGCGATCAAAAATGTAACCGTGAACGAGCCTTTCTTTAACGGCCATTTTCCCGGACACCCGGTGATGCCGGGGGTGCTGGTCGTGGAGGCGATGGCTCAGGCCGCCGGGATCCTCGGTTTCAAAACCATGAACAAGGGGCCGCAAGACGGCTCCATCTACTACCTCGTCGGCGCCGACAATTTGCGTTTCAAGCGCCCGGTGGTGCCGGGCGATCAGCTGAGGCTGGAGGCAAAGGTGCTCTCTGAACGGCGCGGCATCTGGAAGTTCGATGTGCGCGCCAGTGTCGACGGTGAAACCGTCAGCAGCGCCGCCATTCTTTGTGCAGACAGGAAAGTGTGACATTGATCCATCCGCAAGCCATCGTCGATCCGTCGGCCCGTCTGGCCGATGATGTCGAGGTCGGCCCCTGGACTCTGATCGGCCCCGAGGTGGAGATTGGTGCCGGTAGCCGCATCGCCTCCCACGTGGTGATCAAGGGGCCGACGCGCATCGGGGTGGGCAACCGGATCTTCCAGTTCGCCACCGTGGGGGAGGAGTGTCAGGACAAAAAATACCGGGGCGAACCCACCCGGCTGGAGATCGGCGACCACAACGTGATCCGCGAAGGGGTCACCCTCCACCGCGGCACGGTTCAGGACGCCGGCGTCACCCGCCTTGGCAGCCACAACCTGCTGATGGCCTATGTCCACGTGGCCCATGATTGTGTCGTGGGTGATCATGTGATCATGGCCAACAACGCGGCGCTGGCCGGCCATGTGCATGTGGGGGACCACGCCGTGCTCGGTGGCTTTACCGCCGTGCATCAGTTCTGCCGGATCGGCCCCCATGCGATGTGCGGCGCCGGCTCGGTGGTGCTCAAGGATGTCCCCGCCTATGTGATGGCCAGCGGCAACAGCGCCCACCCCCATGGGATCAACCTCGAGGGGTTGCGCCGGCGGGGGTTTTCGGCGCAGGCGCTGGCCACCCTGCGCCGCGCCTACAAGGCGATCTACCGCCAGGGGCTCACCGTGGAGCAGGCGCTGGCGGCGCTGGCGGCGCTGGCGGTCGAGGAGCCTGCCGTACTCCCTCTGATCGAGTCGCTGCAAACCTCCAGCCGCGGCATCATCCGCTGAGGTGGCCGATGCACCCCTTGCGGATCGGTATCGTTGCAGGTGAGGCGTCGGGCGATATTCTGGGGGGCGCGCTGATCGCGGCGCTGCGCCGGCGCCATCCCGAGATCCACTTCGAGGGGGTTCCCGGTGAGCTGATGCTGCAGCAGGGGTGTGTCGAGCTCTTCCCGCTGGAGCGGCTCTCCGTCATGGGGCTGGTCGAGGTGCTGGGCCGCCTGCCGGAGCTGCTGCGCGCCCGCCGCCGTCTGATCCGCCATTTTCTTGCCGATCCGCCGGATCTGTTCATCGGCATCGACGCCCCCGATTTCACCCTGGGCATGGAAAAGGCGCTGAAACGGGCCGGCATCCCCACGGTGCATTATGTCAGCCCCTCCGTCTGGGCCTGGAAGCGCAAGCGGATTTTCAAGCTCAAACAGAGCACCGATCTGCTGCTCACGCTGTTCCCGTTCGAGGCCGAGGCGTACCGGCCCACCGGTCAGAACCTGCGCTTCGTCGGCCATCCACTGGCCGATCAGATACCGGCCGAGCTGGATCTGGCCAGCGCGCGTCGGCGCTATGGGCGCGATCGCCGGGATCAGGGGCCGCTGTTGGCCATTTTGCCCGGCAGTCGCGCCTCCGAGTTGCACTATCTGGCGGAGCCTTTTCTGCAGACGGCGCGCTGGCTGGCCCGGCAGCGGCCCGCGCTGGAATTTATCATCCCGGCGGCCAATCAACGTCGATACCAGCAGCTGGCGGCGATGCTGCGGCATTACCCCGATCTGAATGTGCAGCTGGTGCTGCGCGGCTCGCGCGAGGTGATGGCGCTGGCGGATGCGGTGCTGATCGCCTCGGGTACGGCCACGCTGGAGGCCTGTCTGCTGCAAAAACCGATGGTGGTGGCCTACAAAATGGCTGGCCTGACCCACGCCATCTATTCACGCATGATCCACAGCCGCTGGATCGCCCTGCCCAATCTGCTGGCGCAGGAGGAGGTGGTGCCGGAGGTGGTGCAGCAGCGGGTTCGGGCCGAGGTGCTGGGGCCGCTGCTGTTGCGGGCACTGGAGGATCGCGCCTACCGGAGCCGGGTGGAACGGGTGTTTGCCGGCATCGGTGATCAGTTGCGCGGCGACGCCAGTGAGCGCGCCGCCGACGCCGTGTTGGAGTGGCTGGAGGTGAGCCGTGCAGGGCGCTGAAGCGATCGTACCCGGCGCCGGTTTGCTCGCGGGCGTGGATGAGGCCGGGCGCGGGCCGCTGGTGGGTAACGTGGTGGCGGCGGCGGTGATTCTGGACCCGCACCGCCCCATCGCGGGGCTGGCCGATTCCAAGCGGCTGAGCGCCCGGCGGCGGGAGCAGCTCGGTGGGTTGATCCGCGAGCGCGCCCTGGCCTGGTCCATCGCCTGCGCCACCGCGGCGGAGATCGACACACTCAACATTCTCCATGCCACCATGCTGGCGATGCAGCGGGCGGTGGCGGGGCTCGCGGTTGCACCGCAGCTCGCCCTGATCGACGGTAACCGCTGCCCGGCTCTGCTCTGTCCCGCCGCGTCGGTGGTGAAGGGCGATAGCCGCGTGGCGGCGATCAGTGCCGCCTCGATCCTGGCCAAGGTCGAGCGGGATCGCCAGATGCAGCAACTGCACCAGCAATTTCCTGAGTATGGCTTTGCCCGGCACAAGGGGTATCCGACCCCGGAACACCTCGCCGCGCTCTCCCGATTGGGGGCGCTGCCGGAGCATCGCCGCAGCTTCCGCCCGGTACGGGAGCAACTAAGCCGAGAGTCCCATGTCTGAACCCCGTTTTGTCCACCTTCGGGTGCATACCGAATACTCCCTGTTCGACGGTCTGGTCAAGATCAAACCGCTGCTGGCCAGCGCGGCCGCGCACAAGATGCCGGCGGTGGCGGTCACCGATCAGACCAACCTGTTCGCCCTGATCAAGTTCTACAAGGCGGCCCTCGGGGCCGGTGTCAAACCGATCTGCGGGGTCGATCTTTGGGTACAAAATCCGAACGAGCCGGAGGGGGAGCCCTTCCGCCTGACCCTGCTGGTGCGCACCGGCAGGGGCTATCGCAACCTGATGGAGCTGGTCTCCCGCGCCTATGCCGAGGGGCAGAACATCATCCCCGAGCGGGCGCTGGTCAAGCCGGAGTGGATCGAGGAGAAGGCGGACGGCCTGATCGCCCTCTCCGGCGCGCGCCAAGGTGAGGTGGGCCGAGCGCTGCTGTCGGCCAGCGGCACGGCCGAGGCGATTCTCCAGCACTGGCGCCGGATCTTCCCGGACAGCTTCTACCTCGAGATTCAGCGCACCGGTCGTTCCGGCGACGAGGCGCTGCTCCATGCCAGTGTCGAGCTGGCCGCCCAAACCGGCTGCCCGCTGGTGGCGACCAACGAGGTGATGTTCCTCGAGCGGGAGGATTTCGAGGCCCACGAGGCGCGGGTGTGCATCAACCTCGGCCGCACTCTGGATGATCCCCAGCGCCCCCGCAACTACTCCGAGCAGCAGTATTTCCGCAGCGCCGAGGAGATGGCCGAGCTGTTCAGCGACCTCCCCAGCGCGCTGGAAAACACGATCGAGATCGCCCGCCGCTGCAACATGGAGCTGGAGCTGGGCAACTACTACCTGCCGCGCTACCCGGTGCCGGAAGGGATGTTGATGGATGACTACTTTCGGCAGGTGTCATGGCAGGGGCTGGAGGAGCGGCTCGATGCCCTGCTCGACAAAAACGCGCCGGACTATCAGCAAAAGCGCAAGCCCTATGAAGAGCGGCTGGAGTTCGAGCTCGACATTATCATCCAGATGGGCTTTCCCGGCTACTTCCTGGTGGTGATGGACTTCATCCAGTGGGCCAAAGAGAACGGCATCCCGGTGGGGCCCGGGCGCGGCTCGGGGGCGGGTTCACTGGTGGCCTACGCGCAAAAGATCACCGACCTCGACCCGCTGGAGTACGACCTGCTGTTTGAACGCTTCCTCAACCCGGAGCGGGTCTCCATGCCCGACTTCGATATCGACTTCTGCATGGATAACCGCGACCGGGTGATCGACTACGTGGCCAATACCTATGGCCGCGACGCGGTGTCGCAGATCATCACCTTCGGCACCATGGCCGCCAAAGCGGTGGTGCGCGATGTGGCGCGGGTGCAGGGCAAGCCCTTTGGGCTCGCCGACCGGCTGTCGAAGCTGATCCCGTTTGAAGTGGGCATGACCCTGAGCAAGGCGTGGGAGCAGGAGGAGGCCCTGCGCGACTTCGTCAATGGCAGCGAAGAGGCGCAGGAGATCATGGAGATGGCCTACAAGCTGGAGGGTATTACCCGCAACGCCGGCAAACACGCCGGCGGCGTGGTGATCGCCCCCACCAAACTGACCGATTTCTCCGCCACCTACTGTGATGAGTATGGCCAGGGGCTGGTCACCCAGTTCGACAAGAACGACGTGGAGGAGGCGGGCCTGGTGAAGTTCGACTTCCTCGGGCTGCGCACCCTGACCATCATCGACTGGGCGCTGGATACGATCAATCGCAAGCGCAGGAAGGCGGGGGAGGCGGCGCTGGAGATCGAGACCATCGAGCTGGAAGACCCGGCCACCTTCGAGCTGCTGCAGAGCGCCCAAACCACCGCGGTGTTCCAGCTGGAATCCAGCGGCATGAAGGATCTGATTCGCCGCCTGCAGCCGAACCGGTTCGAGGATATCATCGCCCTGGTGGCGCTGTTCCGACCGGGGCCGCTGCAGTCGGGCATGGTGGATGACTTCATCAACCGCAAGCATGGCCGCGCCCCGCTGGCCTGGCCCCACCCGGATTACCAGCTCGACAGCCTGCGGCCGATACTGGAGCCCACCTACGGCATCATCCTCTATCAGGAGCAGGTGATGCAGATCGCGCAGGTGATGGCGGGCTACACCCTCGGCGGCGCCGACATGCTGCGCCGCGCCATGGGCAAAAAGAAACCCGAAGAGATGGCCAAACAGCGCAGCATCTTTCTGGAGGGGTGTGCCAACCAGGGGATCGACCGCGATCTGGCGGGCAATATCTTCGATCTGGTGGAAAAGTTTGCCGGCTACGGCTTCAACAAGTCCCACTCGGCGGCCTATGCGCTGGTCTCCTACCAGACCGCCTGGCTGAAGCGGCACTACCCGGCGGCCTTCATGGCCGCGGTGCTCTCATCCGACATGCAGAACACCGACAAGGTGGTGATCTTCATCGAGGAGTGCCGCCAGATGGGGTTGACGCTCAAACTGCCGGAGGTCAACCACAGTGACTATAGGTTCACCGTCAACGACGCCGACGAGGTGGTGTATGGCCTCGGCGCGGTCAAGGGGGTGGGGGAAGGGCCGGTGGAGGCGATCGTGCAGGCACGACGGCAGGGCGGTAACTTTGCTGACCTGTTCGATTTTTGTGCGCGGGTGGGCGCGGGCAAACTCAACAAGCGGGTGCTGGAGGCGCTGGTGCGGTGCGGTGCGCTGGACAGCCTGGGGCCCTCCCGCGCCGTGCTTTGGGAGGCGATCCCCGCCGCGCTGAAAGCGGCCGATCAATCCGCCCGCAACGAAGACGCCGGCATGGTGGATCTGTTTGGCGCCGTGGAGGCGCAGGCGCCGGCGGACCCCTACGCCGAATTTCATCGGGTGCGCGATTGGAGCGACAAGGAGCGGCTGCAGGGGGAGAAAGAAACCCTGGGGTTGTATATCAGCGGCCACCCGATCGATCAGTATGCCGCCGAGCTCGAGCCCCTGATCAGCCGCAAGCTGGTGGAGATTCAACCGGAGCGTGGTCGCAGCCAGAAAATGGCGGGTCTGGTGGTGGAGATGCGGCTGAAAAAGAGCAAAAAAGGGGAGACGCTCTGCTTTTTGACCCTGGATGATCGCAGCGCCAGGCTGGAGGTCACGCTGTTTGGTGACACCTATGCCCAGGCCCGCAACGTGATCGAGAAGGACGCTGTTGTGGTGGTCGAGGGTGAGGTGGTGCAGGATGACTACAACGGCGGCCTGAAGGTGCGCGCCAACCGGGTGCAGAGCATCGCCCAGGTGCGGGCGGCCCACGCCCGCTGCGTTGAACTGCAGTGTGACGGCAGTCAGCTGGGGCCCCGTCAGCTGCGCCAGTTGAGCGATACCCTGACCCAGGGGCGTAGCCCCCTGGCCCGCCTGGCCGTGGCGCTGCGTTACCGGCGGCAGGAGGCGGAGGCCCGCCTGTGGCTGGCGCCGCAGTGGTCGGTCTCTCCCACCGATGAGCTGCTGCTGCAGTTGCGCGAGCAGTTCGGCGACCAGGCCGTGCGCCTGTGTTATGAGTGATGGGGTGGTGATCCCCGCGCGCAATCGTTAAAATCGACCGTTTATTCAGTGCCTACGGGCCCCATGTTACAGAGCGGAAGCAGGCAGCATGAACCCCAATTATCTGGATTTCGAACAGCCGATCGCAGAGCTTGAAGCCAAGATCCGTGAGTTGCGTCACGTCAACGAAGGCACCGACGGGCTGAATCTGGCCGATGAGCTGGAAAAGCTGCAGGACAAAAGCCGCAGCCTGACCGAGTCGATCTTCAAGGATCTCTCGGCCTGGCAGATCTCCCAGCTGGCACGCCACCCGCTGCGCCCCCATACGCTGGACTATATCAAATTCGCGTTCGAGGATTTTGACGAGCTCCACGGCGATCGTCACTTTGCTGACGACCCGGCGATCGTGGGGGGGCTGGCCCGCCTCGAGGGCCGCCCGGTGATGGTGATCGGCCACCAGAAGGGGCGTGATGTGAAGGAGAAAGTGCGGCGCAACTTCGGCATGCCGCGCCCCGAGGGGTACCGCAAGGCGCTGCGCCTGATGCAGCTGGCCGAGCGCTTCAAACTGCCGGTGTTGACCTTCATCGACACCCCCGGCGCCTACCCCGGGATCGACGCCGAGGAGCGGGGGCAGTCGGAGGCGATCGCCTTCAACCTGGCGAAGATGTCACAACTGAACACCCCGATCATCACCACCGTCATCGGCGAGGGGGGCTCCGGTGGAGCACTGGCGATCGGCGTCTGTGACCAGCTGCTGATGCTGCAGTATGCCACCTACTCCGTGATCTCGCCGGAAGGGTGCGCCTCCATCCTGTGGAAAAGCGCCGAACGCGCGCCCGATGCCGCCCGGGCGATGGGGATCACCTCCCAGCGGCTGCATGAGCTGGGGCTGGTGGATCAGGTGGTTGGCGAGCCGCTGGGCGGAGCGCACCGCGACCCCGAATGGATGGCCGCCAGCCTGAAAAAACGGCTGCTGGAAACCCTCGATCGTCTGACCGAGCAGCCCCCCGAACAGTTGCTGGAGCGCCGTTACCGGCGCCTGATCGGCTACGGTGCGTTCGAGGCGTGAGCGCCCGCGGGGGACGGCACTGCCCGGGCTGCTGAGCGAGCTGCAACGGCAGCTGGCGGCCCGGCCCGAGGTTCGCCGCTGGGTGGTGGCCCTCAGCGGTGGGCTGGACTCCTCGCTCCTGCTGGCGCTGATGGGTCGCCTGGCACCGCCCCAGCCGGTGATCGCCCTCCACATCGACCATCAGCTGCAACCCGGCTCGGCTGCGTGGGCCCAGCACTGCCGCCGACAGTGTGAACGGCTGGGTATCGGCTTCGACAGCGTGCGCGTCAACCCCACTTCCGCCTCCGAGGCGGCGGCGCGCGAGGCGCGTTATCGGGCGTTTGCAGCCTATCTCCAACCCGGTGACTGCCTGCTGCTGGCGCAGCATGGGGATGATCAGGCGGAAACGCTGCTGCTGCGGTTGCTGCGCGGAGCCGGCGTGGCCGGTCTGGCCGGGATGCCGCCGTCGCGCCCGCTGGGGCCGGCGGTGCTGCTGCGCCCGCTGCTGCGCCAGCCACGGGTGCGGCTGGAGCAGGCCGCCGCCGAGATCGACCTGGAGTATATCGAAGACCCCAGTAACCAGAGCACCGCCTACGATCGCAATTTTCTGCGGCTGCACCTGCTGCCCGGGTTGAAGCGGCGCTGGCCCGGGCTGTTGGCCCGCATCGCCGACACCGCCGCGCTGATGGCGGAGGCAAACGAGCTGCTGGCGGAGCGCGCCCGGGAGGATCTCGCCGCCTGCGCGGCTGGCCAGGGCGCCCTGCGGCTGGATCGACTGCAGCGGTTGCGCCCGGCGCGGCAGCGCAATCTGCTGCATTTCTGGATCAGCGAGCAGACCGGGCACCGGCTGGCCCGCAGCCAGTTGTTGCAACTGGAGCGTGATCTGCTGCAGGCCAGGGCGGATGCCCAGCCGTGCTTTCGCCTGCCCGGATACCAGCTCCGGCGCCACCGGCAGGGGCTCTATCTGCTGCCGGACCCCCTGCCCGCCCCGGCGGCTGCGGTACGGCCGCTGCGAGCGGGGGAGGCGATGCCGTTGCCGTTGGGGCAACTGCAGTGGCGAGCGGCCGCCGTCGGCCTGCCGCCCAACGGGCCGCTGCAGCTCTGTTTTCGCCGGGGGGGAGAGCGGCTGCGCCCGGCCGGACGGGGCGGGTCGGTCAGCCTGAAACAGCTGCTGCAGGAGGCCGGCCTGCCCCCCTGGCTGCGGCCCTACCAGCCGCTGCTGGTCCGTGACGGCGAGATCGTGGCGGTTCCGGGTATCACGCTGAGCGAAACGGCAACCTGCGCGGGCGGCCTGGTGCCGCTCTGGTGCGGTTTTGGTTTGTCCCGGGAGGCGCCTTTTGCTATTGTACGATCCCATCTCGAGCATGATTTCTCCCCCTCAACCTCTTGATCTGACAGGTTCCGCATGACGCGTTATATTTTCGTCACCGGCGGTGTCGTGTCCTCATTGGGCAAAGGCATCGCATCAGCTTCTCTGGCGGCCATCCTCGAGGCCCGAGGTCTCAAGGTCACCATGCTCAAACTGGACCCCTATATCAACGTGGATCCGGGCACCATGAGCCCGTTTCAGCACGGTGAAGTCTTTGTCACCGAGGATGGTGCCGAGACCGACCTCGATCTGGGTCACTATGAGCGCTTCATCCGCACCACCATGAGCAAGCGCAACAATTTCACCGCCGGGCGGGTGTACCAGCATGTGCTGCGCAAGGAGCGGCGCGGCGACTACCTGGGGGGAACCGTGCAGGTGATCCCCCATATCACTGACGAGATCAAGCGCCGGGTGATCGAGGGGGCCGGCGACGCGGAGGTGGCGCTGGTGGAGGTGGGCGGCACCGTGGGTGACATCGAATCCCTGCCCTTTCTGGAGGCGGCGCGTCAGCTCAAGGTCGAGGTGGGGGCCGCCCGGGCCCTGTTCATGCACCTGACCCTGGTGCCCTACATCGCCACGGCCGGCGAAACCAAGACCAAGCCAACCCAGCACTCGGTGAAGGAGCTGCGCTCCATCGGCATTCAGCCGGACATTCTGGTCTGTCGCTCGGAAAAGCCGCTGGATGAATCCTCCCGCCGCAAGGTGGCCATGTTCACCAACGTGGAGGAGCGGGCGGTGATCTCCCTGCCGGACGCACAGACCATCTACAACATTCCGGCCATGCTGTGGGAGCAGCACCTGGACGAGATCGTGACCGAGCGCTTTCGCATCAACTGCAAGGCCGCCGACCTGTCCGAGTGGAACCGGGTGGCCGACGCCTTCCTCCACCCCCAGGGTGAGGTGACCATCGCCATGGTCGGCAAGTACATGGAGCTGCTCGATGCCTACAAGTCGCTGATCGAGGCGATCTCCCATGCGGGCATCGCCCTGCGGCGCAAGGTGCGGATCGAATATATCGACTCCGAACGGGTGGAGCGGGAGGGTAGCGCCATTCTGGAGGGGCACAGTGGCATTCTGGTGCCGGGCGGCTTTGGCGAGCGCGGAGTCGAGGGCAAGATCGAGGCGGTGCGCTTTGCCCGCGAGCACAAGGTGCCCTACCTGGGGATCTGCCTTGGTATGCAGGTGGCGGTGATTGAATATGCCCGCCACGTGGCCGGGCTGGAGGGGGCCAACTCCACCGAGTTCGATCGCCAGTCGCCGCACCCGGTGATCGCGCTGATCACCGAATGGACCGACCACACCGGCGAGATCGAAGTGCGCGGCGAGCACTCCGACCTGGGGGGCACCATGCGCCTGGGGGCGCAGACCTGCCACCTGCTGGCGGGCTCCCATGTGGCCGAGGCCTACGGCAGCACCGAGATCCGTGAGCGCCATCGCCACCGCTATGAGGTGAACAACAACTATGTGCCACTGCTGGAGGCGGCCGGGTTGAAGATCACCGGGCGATCGGTGGATGGTGAGCTGGTCGAAGTGATCGAGGCGCCGGACCACCCCTGGTTCGTGGCCTGCCAGTTCCACCCGGAATTTACCTCCACCCCGCGTGACGGGCACGGCCTGTTTACCGGATTCATCGAGGCCGCGCTGGCTCGCCAGGAGCAGCAGGCGGGGCAGTAATCTTGCAAGCGTTGACGGGAGAGACAACCACAATGGCTCAGATTGCCAATATCAAGGCACGTGAAATACTGGATTCCCGGGGCAACCCGACCGTGGAGGCCGACGTCATCCTCACCTCCGGCGCAATGGGAACCGCCTGCGCGCCTTCCGGCGCTTCCACCGGCTCGCGCGAGGCGCTGGAGCTGCGCGACGGTGATGACGCCCGCTATCTGGGCAAGGGGGTATTGAAGGCGGTGGCGGCGGTCAACGGCGTCATCCGTGAGGCGCTGGTCGGCATGGACCCGGTGGATCAGCGGGCGCTGGATGACACCATGCGGGCGCTGGATGGCACCGAAAATAAGGCCAAGCTGGGCGCCAATGCGATTTTGGCGGTCTCCCTGGCCGCGGCCAAGGCCGCCGCCGCCGAGAAGGGGGTTCCGCTCTACGCCCATATCGCCGAGCTCAACGGCAGTGCCGGTCGGTTCTCCATGCCGGTGCCGATGATGAACATCCTCAACGGTGGTGAGCACGCCGACAACAACGTCGATATTCAGGAGTTCATGATCCAGCCGGTGAATTTCACCAACTTCCCGGATGCCCTGCGCTGCGGCGTTGAGATCTTCCACGCCCTCAAGGCGGTGCTCAAGGCGCGCGGGCTGAGCACGGCGGTGGGGGATGAGGGTGGTTTCGCCCCCAACCTGGGCTCCAACGAGGAGGCGCTGGTGGTGATCGAGGAGGCGATCGAACGCGCCGGCTACGTGCTGGGCAAGGATGTGACCCTGGCGCTGGATTGCGCCGCCTCGGAATTTTACCACGCCGGCCAGTATGACCTGGCCGGTGAGGGCAAGGTGTTTGATGCCGACGGCTTTGCCGACTACCTGGCCAAACTGTGCGCCACCTACCCGATCCTCTCCATCGAGGATGGGATGGATGAATCCGACTGGGAGGGGTGGGCCGGCCTTACGCGCAAGCTGGGCGCCAAGGTGCAGCTGGTGGGGGATGACCTGTTCGTCACCAACACCAAAATCCTCCAGCGGGGGATCGATAACGCCATCGCCAACTCCATCCTGATCAAGTTCAACCAGATCGGCTCCCTGTCGGAAACCCTGGATGCGATCAAGCTGGCCAAGGAGGCCGGTTACAGCGCCATTATCTCCCACCGCTCCGGCGAGACCGAAGATACCACCATCGCCGATCTGGCCGTGGGCACGGCGGCGGGTCAGATCAAGACCGGCTCGCTTTGCCGCTCCGATCGGGTAGCCAAGTACAACCGTCTGCTGCGGATCGCTGAAGAGCTGGGCGAGGGGGCGGTCTACCATGGCCGCAAAGAGATCAAGGGTCAGTCCTGAACGACGGGGCGAGGGGGGCAGCTTCCTCCCGCGCCCCGAGGAGTGAATGTGTACCGCTGGTTGTTGTTGCTGTTGTTGCTGTTGCTGGTGGGTCTGCAGTATCGGCTCTGGTTTGGCGAGGCCAACCTGCGGCAGGTGTGGCAACTGGAGCGGCAGATCGTGCAGCAGCAGCGGGAAAACCAGCAGCTGGCCGAACGTAACCGCCGTCTCGAAGCCGAAGTACAGGATCTCAAGCGCGGCATGGCGGCGCTGGAGGAGCGTGCCCGCAGTGAGATGGGGATGGTGCGCAAGGGCGAAACCTTCTTTCAACTGATAGCACCCGAGCCGGAGCAACCAGAACCTTGATCTTTCCTTCCACCTGCCAGTGGCTGTTGGGCGAGCCGCCCTCCATGGCCACCCTCCGTAGCTGTCCCGACGATTTTCAGGTGTATGAACAGCTGCCCTTCGAGCCGGATGGTGCGGGGGAGCACCTGTTTCTCTATGTCCGCAAACGGGGGGAAAACACCGCTTGGGTGGCGCGCCAACTGGCCGCGTTCTGCCAGATCAGCCCGCGCGATGTGGGCTATGCCGGCAAGAAGGACCGCCACGCGGTGGCCGAACAGTGGTTCAGCCTGCGCCTGCCGAGCGCTCGCACGCCGGACTGGTCGCAGTTCGGCGGTGACAGCATCGAGGTGCTGCGCAGCCGTCGCCACAGCCGCAAGCTGCGCCTGGGCGCCCTGTCGGGCAACCGGTTCGTGATCCGGCTGCGCCAGCTGACCGAGCCCAAAGCGTTTCTTGAACGGGTCGAGCAGATCCGCCAGGGGGTGCCCAACCTTTTTGGCGAGCAGCGTTTTGGCCATGCCGGCGGCAATCTCGACAAGGGGGTGGCGCTGCTGGAGGGGCGGTTGCACGAGCGCCAGCGCCACAAAAGGGGGCTCTACATCTCCGCTCTGCGCTCCTGGCTGTTCAATCAGGTGATCGATGCGCGCCTCCGGCAGGGACTCTGGGATCAGATCCTGCCCGGCGACGTCCTGATGCTGGACGGCAGCCAAAGCTGCTTTGTGGCGGATGATCCCGCCGCCCTGCAGGCCCGGCTGGAGCGAGGCGAGCTGCACCTGACCGGCCCCCTGTGGGGGCGCGGTGCCCTGCTGACACAGGATCAGGCGGCGGCGTTCGAGTGGGCGACACTCGCTCCGGCCCAGGCGCTCTGCCAGGGGCTGGAATCGCTTGGCCTGAATCAGGAGCGGCGCGCCCTGCGGCTGATTCCAAAGGCGCTTGCGGCCCGGGAGCTGTCTGAAGGACAATGGCTGCTCGAATTTGAGCTGCCCTCCGGTGCCTTCGCCACCAGTGTGCTGCGCGAGCTCTGCCGGTGGCAGAATGCGGCGGCCTCGGCGCGGGTGAACTGAGAAACTTACCGATCATGCTGATTCTGATTTCAAATGACGATGGGGTTTACGCCCCGGGACTGGCCACGCTGGCCGAGCGGCTGCAGCGGGTGGCGGAGATCTGTGTCGTCGCCCCCGACCGCAATCGCAGTGGCGCCAGCAACTCGTTGACCCTCGACCGCCCGTTGGAGGCGCACCGCCACCCCACCGGCTATATCGGTATCAACGGCACCCCCACAGACTGCGTCCACCTGGGCGGCTCCGGGCTGTTCACCGAGCAGCGCCGGCCCGACATCGTGGTATCGGGTATCAACGCCGGTGCCAACCTGGGCGATGACGTGCTCTACTCCGGGACCGTGGCGGCGGCGACGGAGGGGCGCCACTGCCGCCTGCCCCCGATCGCCGTCTCCATCCACGGCGACCCCCCGCGACACTACGCCACCGCGGCGGAGATCGTCGCCTCTTTGGTGCAACACCTGGAGAGCCTGGTGGTGGCGCCCCGGACGGTTCTCAATGTGAATCTACCCGATCTGCCCCTGGATCAGATTCGCGGCATCCATGTGACCCGGCTGGGGCACCGTCACGGTGCCGAGCCGCCGGTGCCGGTGGAAGATCCCCGTGGCCACATCCGCTACTGGATCGCCGGTGCCGGTGTGGCGGCGGATGCGGAGCCCGGAACCGATTTTTTTGCCGTCGAAAACGGCTTTGTCTCCGTTACGCCGTTGCAGATCGACATGACCCACTACAGCGGCATGGACAATCTGGGTGACTGGCTGGAGGAGCTGCTGTGATCGACTTGGATCTGCAGGGGATCGGCATGACCTCGCGCCGGACCCGGGAGCGGCTGGCCCAGCGCCTGCGCGAACAGGGCATAAGCAATGAAGAGGTGCTGCATCTGATCCGGGATACGCCGCGCCACATTTTCATCGACGAGGCGCTCTCCCATCGCGCCTATGAAGATACCGCCCTGCCCATCGGCTACAACCAGACGATCTCGCAACCCTACATCGTGGCACGGATGACCGAGTTGCTGCTGGAGGGGGAGCGGCCCAACAAGGTGCTGGAGATCGGCACCGGGTCGGGTTACCAGACCGCCATACTGGCACAACTGGTGGATCAGGTGTTCAGCGTCGAGCGCATCCGTCCGCTACAGGAGAAGGCGCGCAAACGGCTGCAACGGTTGAAACTGCACAACGTGATGCTGCGCCACACCGATGGCGGCATGGGGTGGCCGGAGAAGGCCCCCTTTGACGCCATTCTGGTGGCGGCGGCGCCCGGCGAAGTGCCCCACGAGCTGCTGCAACAACTGGCGGTGGGCGGGCGGCTGGTGATTCCGATCGGCCATGAGGAACAGATCCTGCAGCGGATTACGCGCGTGGGCGAAGACAACTATGCAACCGAGACGCTGGAGACGGTGCGCTTCGTGCCGCTGCTCAGCGGTATCGTGCGCTGACCGGCCGTAAGGAGGCTCGATGCGAAGAAACAAACGGGATTATCTCATCCTCTGTGCCAAGGGGATGATGATGGGCGCCGCCGATGTGGTTCCCGGCGTCTCCGGCGGAACCATCGCCTTCATCACCGGGATCTACGAGGAGCTGATCGACAGCATCCGCCGGTTCAACCCGGAGGCGATCCGTATTCTGCGCCGAGAGGGGCCGCTCGCCTGCTGGCGTTATCTGAACGGCCGCTTCCTGCTGGCACTGCTGGCGGGGATTCTGTTCAGCCTGCTGACCCTCTCCCGGGCGGTGCTCTACCTGTTGGCCGAATACCCCGTCCTGCTCTGGTCCTTCTTTTTCGGCCTCATTCTGGCCTCCGCCTGGAGCGTGGGGCGCCACATCCGCGGCTGGAACGGCAATCTGGTGGCCACCTTCGCGCTGGGGGTGCTGCTGGCCTACCTCATCACGGAACAGGCCCCCGGCAGCGTCGAACCCTCCAGCGCGATGGTATTTCTGGCCGGCATGATTGCGATCTGTGCCATGATTTTACCGGGCATCTCCGGCAGCTTCATGCTGCTGCTGATGGGGATGTACGCCCCGATTCTGGGGGCGGTCAAGGGGCTGGAGTGGGGCACCCTGCTGCTGTTCGGGGGCGGTTGTGTGGTGGGGTTGCTGAGCTTCTCGCGCCTGCTGAGCTGGGCTTTTCACCACCACCGCATGGTGACCCTGGCGCTGCTGGGCGGGTTTATGCTTGGCTCGCTCAATAAGGTGTGGCCCTGGAAATACACCCTCGCCTATGCCATCAACAGCAAGGGGGAAGCGGTACCGGTGCAGCAGCAGAATCTGCTGCCGGGCAGTTTTGAAGCCCTGACCGGGCTCGATGCCTGGTTCTGGCCCGCGCTGGTGCTGATGTTGGTCGGGGCCGCACTGGGTCTGCTGCTGGATCGACAGAAAACCTGATGGGAGAGCTTGTTGCCGAATTCTCTGCTGCTCTGGCTGATAGCGCTACTGCTCCTGCTGCAGGGATGTTCGAGCGGCTATGCTCCCGTATCCGAACGCTCCCTGGGGGCGCGCAGTGAGAGCAAGGGGCCGGCGCCGAGCCACTACCGTGTACGCCGGGGGGATACGCTCTACTCCATCTCCTTTCGTTACGGCCTCGATTACCGGGAGGTGGCCCGCTGGAACGGGATCGACGAGCGCTACTTCATCTATCCCGGTCAAACCCTCACGCTGAGGCCAAATGGCGCTCCAAAGGCGGCAACCAAAGCGGCAGCCCCATCCAAACCCCGCAGCCATCCGCCGGCAACGGCAGCCCAACCCGCCAGCGACCACCGTGCGGCATCGAGTGCAGCCAGCCGCTCCAAGCCCGCCGCCAGCGGAGGCGACACCGGCCCCATCCGCTGGCAGTGGCCGCACACAGGTAGGATCATCGCCCGCTTCGGCGGGGGGGAACCGGCCAACAAGGGGATCGATCTGGCGGGCAAGGCCGGCGACCCGGTCAAGGCCGCCGCCAGCGGCGAAGTGGTCTATGCCGGCAACGGCCTGCTCGGCTACGGCAATCTGGTGATCCTCAACCACGACCAGCGCTATCTGAGCGCCTATGCGCATAACAGTCGCATTTTTGTGCGCGAGGGTGATAAGGTTAAAGCGGGTGAAAAAATTGCCGAAGTGGGTAGCACGGGTACGACGCGAGCCATGCTCCACTTCGAAATACGCCGCGACGGCAATCCGGTGGACCCGTTGCGGTACCTGCCCAAACAGTGATAAAAACAACAACGATGGCCGCGCAGTAATGCTCCGATCGTCTCGACTATCTGGGGGGAGTGATGGAAACCATGGGTAAAGATACAGCGTATCGAATGGCAGCCCAGAGTGGTGACGATGAGGCCGATGAGATCCAGACACATTGCGCCGAGGAGGAGAGCTCCGCCGCGGAGGACACCGACGGCGGCGAGGCGGAGTCGCCGGAGTTTCTCAACAGCGGGCGCGGCCGGGGGTCCATGGCGCACCGGGATCTGGTCAACGCCAAGTCACTGGATGCAACCCAGCTCTATCTCAACGAGATCGGTTTTTCCCCCCTGCTGACGGCGGAGGAGGAGGTTTACTACTCCCGCCGCGCCCTCAAGGGGGACGAGGCCGCTCGCAAGCGGATGATCGAGAGCAACCTGCGGTTGGTGGTCAAGATTGCGCGCCGCTATATCAACCGGGGGCTGACCCTGCTCGATCTCATCGAAGAGGGCAACCTCGGCCTGATCCGCGCGGTGGAAAAGTTCGATCCCGAGCGTGGCTTTCGCTTCTCGACCTACGCCACCTGGTGGATTCGTCAGACGATCGAGCGCGCCATCATGAACCAGACACGCACCATTCGTCTGCCGATCCACGTGGTGAAGGAGCTCAATGTCTATCTGCGCGCCTCCCGCGAGCTGGCGCAAAAGCTCGATCATGAGCCCACC
>Ga0114984_1000120_pt1 | contig 30552 bp, 28 predicted proteins | sample Shrwel1BS1Day1_FD_96987 | JGI IMG/M metagenome (GOLD analysis project Ga0114984, IMG submission 96987) | Subsurface microbial communities from deep shales in Ohio, USA - Utica-3 well 1 S-1-Day1 | ecosystem: Environmental > Aquatic > Deep subsurface > Shale gas/oil reservoir > Produced water/Flow...
ATCCACCGGTGACCGAACGGCTGCAGCTGAGTAACCTGCCACCCGCACCGGGCCTTGCCTGGGCGGAGCCGGCGGGCCCGGATGGCACCGCGGGGGCGGCCGGGGCGGAGCAACCCTTTGTCAGCGAGCAGGACCGGTTTGCCAGTTTGCTGTTCGCGGGCAACTGGCTGTGGATGGTCGGCGCTTTTTTCCTGGCGGGGCTGGCGCTGTCGTTCACCCCCTGCGTGTTACCGATGATTCCGATCCTCTCCGGTATCATCGCGGGGCAGGGGGACCGGGTGAGTACGCCGCGGGCCTTTATGCTATCGCTGGTGTATGTACTGGCGATGGCGCTCACCTACACGCTGGCCGGGGTGCTGACCGGCCTGTTCGGCGCCAACCTGCAGGCGAGTTTGCAACAGCCGTGGATCATCGTCGCTTTCAGTGCGGTTTTTGTGCTGCTGGCCCTTTCCATGTTCGGTTTTTATGAGCTGCAACTGCCCTCGGCGCTGCAAACCCGTCTCAGTTCGGTCAGCCACCGCCAGCGGGGCGGTACCCTGCTGGGCGTGGCGGTGATGGGGTTGCTCTCGGCGCTGATCGTCGGCCCCTGCATGGCGGCCCCGCTGGCCGGTGCGCTGATCTATATCGGCCACAGCGGTGACCCCTTTTTGGGAGGCAGCGCGCTGTTCGCGTTGTCGCTGGGGATGGGGGTGCCGCTGCTGCTGGTGGGGGCCTCGGCCGGCAGGCTGCTCCCCAGGGCGGGTAGTTGGATGGAGGGGGTCAGGGCCGGTTTTGGCGTGATCCTGTTGCTGCTGGCGGTGTGGATGCTGGATCGTATTCTGGCAACCGAGATCACGATGCTGCTAACCGGGTTGATTCTGCTGGTCAGTGCGGTCTACCTGCGAGCGCTGGACCGGCTGCCGGAACGCAGCGGTGGCTGGCAGCGCTTCTGGAAAGGGGTGGGGCTGGTTCTGCTGCTGTATGGCGCCGCTTTGCTGATCGGTGTTCTGGCGGGCAATCAGAGCCTGCTCTATCCGCTGCGGGGGGTCGTCGCCGCAGGGGGGCAGACGCAGGCGGGCGCCAAGCTGCCCTTCACCACGATCAAAACGGAGTCCGAGCTGGATGGGATTTTGCGCCAGGCCCAGGCCAACGGCGAGCCGGTGCTGCTGGATTTCTATGCCGACTGGTGTATCTCCTGCATCGAGCTGGAGTATGTCACCTTTGCCGATCCGGCGGTGCGGCGGGCTCTGATCCCGTTCCGGTTGGTCAAGCTGGACCTGACCGCCCATGACGATGCGGCCCGAGCCTTGTATGAACGGTTCAGTATCAACGGACCGCCGGCACTGATGTTCTACGATGCCAGCGGTCAGCTGCGCCCGGAGCTGACCTTGATTGGTGTGATCGAGCCGGAGGCGTTTGTCGCCCAGACCCGCCGCGTCAAGTTCTGACCGCCCCAGGCGTGCTCCAGCGCCGGCAAGCGGCCCGCCCCCGATCCGGTGCCGTGGGTCGGGACCGGGGTCGGGACCGGGGTCGGGACTAGGGCAGCGAATCGGTTCCCTCCGAGGTGCTCTCAGCGGTATAAAACCGGGGCCAGTAGCGCTGCACCACCGGGCCGCGGGTGTCAAAGCTGTGGCAGGTGTTCAACATTGGCGGCGGTGTTTGCCCCCCCATGCCAAACTCTTCCCGTTTTTCCCGCTCCTGATGGGTGGTCTGGAAGGCGGTGGTCGCCATGGTGCCCAGCATCTCGAGCAGATGGGTGCACCCCTGGGTGCCGCCCAGCAGCTCGCGGGTCATCCGGGTGAAGCCGGGGGCGATGCGGTGACCAATCAGGCGGCGGAAATTCTCCGCCACGCTGGGGCAGTATTCGAAAGGGGTGTAGTCCATGCTGGCCTGAACATCGTGGATCAGCAGGTCATAATCCACGCTCAGTCGCAGTGCCATTTTGTGGAGCGGTTCGCCGGCCGGGATGATGCCGTCATTGCGCTCGACCATTTTCAAATCGAAGCTCTTGAGGTCGACCAGCTCGCCTTCGATATCCCAAAGGCCATCCTCACGTTGGTAACCCTTGCAGGTGATGTGGCGGGTATGGAGCAACTCACGCTTCTCAGCCGGGGGTAACGGCATATTCGATCTCTCCTCTGGCAGCGGGTGAAGCAAACGGCTCGCAACTTTCAGCCAGGCCAACCGGGGTGGCCCGGTCTCAGGCGCGGGCCAGGTACTTGCCGGTTTCGGTGTTGATCTTGACCTTCGCCCCCGCCTCCAGAAATTCAGGCACCTGAACTTCAAGGCCGGTGGCAAACCGGGCCGGCTTGGTGCGGCCGGTGGCGCTGGCCGCTTTCATGCCCGGTACGGTTTCGATGATCTCCATCACCACGGTGGCGGGCACTTCGATGGTTATCACCCGGCCCTCGACCAGCAGGGCCATGATGTTTTCCATGCCGTCCATCAGGTAGGGCAGCTGCGCTTCGATGGCGCTGCCATCGACGGTGTACTGGCTGTAGTCTTCCGCATCCATGAAGGTATACCGATCGCCCTCCCGGTACAGATAGGAGCATTTGCGCCGCTCGAGCTGGGCCTCTTTCAGCAGGTCGTCACCGGAGAAGGTTTCCTCATACTTGCCACCGCCGGGCAGTTTGCTAAAGCGCATCCGATAGAGCGTTTGCGCACCGCGCGCGGTGGGGCTTTTCACGTCGATCTGCTGCACCAGCAGATAGTGGCCGTTGAGTTCGATCAGGTTGCCACGTTTGAGCTCTGCCGCCTTGGGCATGGTGATACTCCACACAGAAGTGAGACACAAAGCGCCATTCTATGCAAAAAAGTGGCGCCGGCCCAGGGGTCGATCAGCTGATGCGGCGCTTGAGCCCGGAGTCGTTGATGATGCGGGTGGCAATCTCCTCGATGGAGAAGTTGGTGGTGTTGATGCAGGCGATGTTCTCTTTCCGAAATAGCCGTTCAACGCAGCGGATCTCGAATTCACACTGATCCAGCGAGGCGTAGCGACTGTTGGCGCGGCGTTCGTGGCGAATGGCGGCCAGTTGGAAGGGGTCGATGGTCAGGCCATAGAGTTTTTGCCGATGCGGCTGCAGGCATCGGGGCAGGTGGCTGAGCTCCATGTCCTCTTCGGTCAGCGGGTAGTTGGCGGCGCGGATGCCAAACTGTAGCGCCATGTAGAGGCAGGTGGGGGTTTTGCCGCAGCGGGAGACGCCCACCAGTATGATATCGGCCTTATCGTATTGCCGGGTGCGGGCGCCATCATCGTTGTCCAAGGCAAAATTGACCGCATCGATACGATCCTTGTAGCGCTCCAGCTCATTGATGGCGTGGGATTTGCCGACGGTGTAGGAGGAGTGGGTTTCCAGTTCGGCTTCCAACGGCTTGAGAAAGGTGGAAAACACATCGATCTTGAAGCCGTTACAGCTGGCCAGCAGGGCGCGGATCTCATCATCGACGATGGTGTCGAGCACGATGGGGGCTTTGCCATCCTCCTGCGCCTGCCGGTTGATCCGTTCGACCACCGCGCGGGCCTTTTCGATGGTGTCGACATAGGGCAGTGTGATCTTCTCAAACCGAATCGCCTCGAACTGTGACAGCAGGCTGTTACCCAGTGTCTCAGCCGTGATCCCGGTGCCGTCGGAGATGAAAAAAGCGGTTCGTTTCATGGGCAGGCCTCGAAGGTCTACGGTTGCTGGGCCCGCGGGCGGGGCCGGAGTGGTGATTCTACCAGACGAAATCGCCGCTGGTTTTGTAGCAAAATTACATTTATCGGGAGCAGGATTTTTCCGCTTATCTGCAGTATCATCCCCGCTTTCCGGTTACCAATCATAACAATGACCCCTACGTCAAACGGCTCAGATTCAGGAGAATTGGCTTTGCAGGATTATGTACTGCGCCTTGAACAGGCAGGCATGGGTGATGTCGACAAGGTCGGCGGCAAGAACGCGTCTCTGGGGGAGATGATCCGCCAGCTCAGTGATGCCGGTGTGCGGGTACCCGGTGGCTTTGCCACCACAGCGAAAGCCTACCGAGATTTTCTGGCGCAGAGCGGTCTTGCCGAGCGCATAAATCGGGCGCTGGAGGCGCTCGATGCGGACGATACCCGTGCCCTGAGCGAGACCGGGCGTAATATCCGCCAGTGGATCATGCAGGCCGATTTCCAGCCGGAGCTGAATCAGGCCATCGAGGCCGCCTGGGCCGAGATGAGTCAGGGGGAGGCGATCTCGGTTGCCGTGCGCTCCTCCGCCACGGCGGAGGATCTGCCGGATGCTTCCTTTGCCGGCCAGCAGGAAACCTTCCTCAATGTTCGCGGGCTGGATAATGTCAAGCAGGCGATCAAGCAGGTGTTCGCCTCGCTCTATAACGACCGCGCCATCTCCTACCGCGTACACAAGGGGTTCACCCACGCCGAGGTTGCCCTCTCCGCCGGCGTGCAGCGGATGATCCGCTCGGAAACTGCCGCCTCCGGGGTGATGTTCACGCTGGACACCGAGTCCGGTTTCAACCATGTGGTGTTCATCACCTCGGCCTATGGGCTGGGTGAAACCGTGGTTCAGGGGGCGGTCAACCCGGATGAGTTCTACGTTTACAAGCCAACCCTGGCACTGGGTGCTCCGGCGATACTGCGCCGCACGCTGGGTTCGAAGGCGATCAAAATGGTGTACGCCGACGACGGCGCCGGCACGGTCAAGACGGTCGAGGTGCCCAAGGCCGAACGCAACACCTTCTCCATCAGTGATGCCGAAGTGGAGGAGCTGGCCCGCATCGCGGTTACCATCGAGAACCATTACGCTCGGCCGATGGATATCGAGTGGGCCAAGGATGGGGATGATGGCCAGCTCTACATCGTGCAGGCGCGGCCGGAAACGGTGCGCAGCCAGAATCAGCCCACCGTCATCGAGCGTTACCTGCTGAAGGAGAAGGGCAAGGTGCTGGTCGAGGGGCGCTCCATCGGCCATCGTATCGGCTCCGGCCGCGTGCGCGTGGTGAACGGTCTGGAAGAGATGCACGCGGTCCAGCCGGGCGATGTGCTGGTGACCGACATGACCGATCCCGACTGGGAGCCGGTGATGAAGCGGGCCGCCGCCATCGTCACCAACCGCGGCGGCCGCACCTGCCACGCGGCGATCATCGCCCGTGAACTGGGTATTCCGGCCATCGTCGGCTGCGGCGATGCCACCGAAAAGCTCGAGGATGGGCAGCTCGTGACCGTCTCCTGTGCCGAGGGGGATACCGGTCGCGCCTATGCGGGGAAACTGGCGTTTGAGCATCAGAGCAACAGCATCGAGTCGATGCCGCCCCTTCCGTTCGACATCATGATGAACGTGGGCAACCCCGACCGGGCGTTCGATTTCCAATCGCTGCCCAACGCCGGGGTCGGTCTGGCGCGGCTGGAGTTCATCATCAACCGGATGATCGGTGTCCACCCCAAGGCGCTGCTCAATTTCCATGAGCAACCGCGTGACATCAAGCAGGTGATCGAGCGCCGCATCGCCGGCTACGCCTCACCGGTCGATTTTTATGTCGACAAGCTGGTAGAGGGGATCTCCATACTGGCGGCCGCCTTCTACCCGAAAAAGGTGATTGTGCGCATGTCCGACTTCAAGTCGAACGAGTATGGCCACCTGATCGGCGGTGATCGCTATGAGCCCAGTGAGGAAAACCCGATGCTGGGTTTCCGCGGCGCGGCACGCTACATCTCCGACAGCTTCCGCGACTGCTTTGAGCTCGAATGCCGGGCGCTCAAACGGGTACGCGATGCGATGAAGCTGACCAACGTGGAGATCATGATTCCGTTCGTGCGCACGCCGGGGGAGGCAAAGCAGGTTGTCGAGCTGTTGGCTGAAAATGGCCTCAAACGGGGGCAAAACGGGCTGCGCCTGATCATGATGTGCGAAATTCCCTCCAATGCCCTGCTGGCGGAGCAGTTCCTCGAGTACTTCGATGGCTTTTCCATCGGTTCCAACGATCTCACCCAGCTGACCCTGGGGCTGGATCGCGACTCCGGTATCATCGCGCACCTGTTCGACGAGCGTAACGAGGCGGTCAAGTGCCTGCTGGCGATGGCGATCCAGGCCTGTCGCAAGGCGGGCAAATATGTGGGTATCTGTGGTCAGGGGCCATCGGATCACCCGGATCTGGCGCGCTGGCTGATGGAGCAGGGGATCGACAGTGTCTCCTTGAACCCGGACTCGGTACTGGATACCTGGTTTTTCCTGGCAAACGAAGAACAACCGGGTGCCGGCGCCTGAACCGCCGCGGCTCGGGCAGGGTGGCGTGGCGCGAACATTGAGTGGCGCAAACAAAGCAGCCCCGCGTGGGTGGAGTGTAGCAATGGTCGAAATCGGCTGCTTCAACAAGCTGAAAGTGATCCGCGAAGTCGATTACGGTGTCTACCTGGAGGGCGGCCGGGAGGGAGGCATTGTGCTGCCAAAAGCCGAGGTGCCGCCGGGGACGCGCCCGGGTGATCGGTTGCAGGTGTTTGTCTATCTGGATTCGGATGATCTGCCCGTTGCCACCCTGCGCCGCCCCAAGGCCCAGCGGGGCCAGTTCGCCCGCCTGCAGGTGGTGGATGTCAACGAGATTGGCGCCTTTCTGGATTGGGGGCTGCCCAAGGAGCTGCTCCTGCCGTTCAATGAACAGCTGAAACCGCTTACCGTCGGCGATTATGTCACCGTCTATCTCTATCTCGACAACAGCCAGCGCATCGCGGCCAGTGCCAAGCTGGAAAAACATCTGCAGCCGGGGGATGACTACACCCAGGGCCAGCTGGTCGAGCTGCTGCTGGTGCGGCCCACCGAGATCGGTTATCAGGTGATCATCGACAACCGCGCCCTGGGGCTGCTGCAGCAGCAGGATATCCACCGCCCGCTGCGCCCCGGTCAGCGCCTGGCCGGCTTCATCAAACAGGTGCGAGAGGATGGCAAGATCGACGTGATGCTGGACAAACCCGGCTATGCTCGTGTCGACCCGCTGGCGCAGCAGGTACTCAACTACCTGGAGGGGCGCAACGGCTTCTGCCCGCTGGGCGACAAGAGCGACCCGGAGGCGATCCGGGCGCTGTTCGGTGTCAGCAAAAAAGCCTACAAGATGGCACTGGGACAACTACTGAAAGCTAAACGCATCCGGCAGGATGAGACCGGTATCCATCTGATCTGAGCCACGGGCTCAGCCGACGCACGAGATCAACCCCATTGCGGTCGAGGAGTAACCAAAATGAGTGATTCCAACTACACCCCGCCAAAGGTCTGGAGCTGGGAAGCCCCCAGCGGTGGCCGCTTTGCCACCATCAATCGCCCCATCGCCGGAGCGACCCACCAGCAGGAGCTGCCGGTGGGTGACCACCCGTTGCAGCTGTACTCGCTGGCGACCCCCAACGGGGTCAAGGTGACCATCATGCTGGAGGAGCTGCTGGCGCTCGGGATCGAGGGGGCGGAGTATGACGCCTGGCCGATCCGCATCAACGAGGGCGATCAGTTTGGCAGCGGATTTGTGGAGATAAATCCGAACTCCAAGATTCCGGCCCTGCTGGATCGCAGTGTCACCCCTGCGCTGCGGGTGTTTGAATCCGGCTCGATCCTGCTCTATCTGGCGGAGAAGTTTGACGCCTTTCTGCCCACCCCCCTGTCGGAGCGCACGGAAACCCTCAACTGGCTGTTCTGGCAGATGGGTAGCGCACCATTTCTGGGCGGAGGCTTTGGCCACTTTTACGCCTATGCCCCGGAAAAATATGAATACCCGATCAACCGCTACACCATGGAGGTGAAGCGCCAGCTCGACGTGCTGGACCGTCAACTGGCGCACCACCGGTACGTTGCGGGCCAGACGTATACCATCGCCGACATGGCGATTTGGCCCTGGTACGGGGTGCTGGTGCTGGGGGGGCTCTACGACGCCGCCGAGTTTCTGGATGTGGACCGCTACACCCACCTCAAACGCTGGGCCAAGATGATCGAGGCCCGCCCGGCGGTGGGACGTGGGCGCCGGGTCAACCGCACCTGGGGGGAGCCGGCCGAGCAGTTGCCCGAACGGCACGATGCCAGCGACTTCGAGGCGGGCCAGGCCGACACCCACTGAGCGTGCCACGACGGCGTCATCAGCGCCCGTCAAAACAGCGAAACCACCCCCGGAGAGCCGCATGATCCCTCGCATTGACCCTATCGACGCCACCCAGAGCCTCTACCTGGAGTTCATGGAAACCCTGAAGCAGCAGGGGTTCAAGGGTGATCTGAATCCGGACTACGCCAACCGCGTCGTATTGGCAACCGACAACAGCATCTACCAAGTGCTGCCCCAGGGGGTGCTCTACCCGAAAAATAGCGACGATCTGGTTCTGATTGCGCGCCTGGCGAATCAACCCCGGTTTCACTCCATCGTGCTCAGTGCGCGTGGCGGCGGTACCGGCACCAACGGCCAGTCGTTGAGCGATGGTCTGATCGTCGATCTATCTAAACAGATGAACCGGATTCTGGAGATCAACCCCGATGAGCGCTGGGTGCGGGTGCAGGCGGGGGTGGTCAAGGATCAGCTCAATGCCGCGCTGAAACCCTATGGTCTCTTTTTTGCGCCGGAGCTTTCCACCAGCAACCGGGCCACCCTCGGCGGCATGATCAACACCGATGCCAGTGGGCAGGGCTCGGTGCTTTACGGCAAAACCCGCGACCACGTACTGGCGCTCACCAGTGTCTGGCTGGACGGCACCCTGTGGCACTCCGAGCCGCTGGAGGAGGCGGAGCTGGAAACGATCAAACAACGCGATGATCGGGTGGGAGAGGTTCACCGGTTGTTGGACGAGATTGAGCGGGAGCGGCGGGAGGAGATCGACCGCGGCTTCCCCAAACTGAACCGCTGTCTGACCGGCTATGACCTGGCTCACATCCGGGATGAGTCCGGTCGCTTCAATTTGAACGCCATCCTCTGTGGCGCAGAAGGCTCACTGGCGTTTGTCGCGGAAGCGAAGCTCAATCTGTTGCCGATCCCCAAACACGCGGCGCTGGTCAACATCAAATATGACAGTTTCGAGGCGGCGCTGCGCGATGCCCAGGCGCTGATGCAGTGGCAGCCCACCTCCATCGAGACGGTGGATTCCAAGGTGCTGAACCTGGCGATGGAGGATATCGTCTGGGACAGCGTGCGCGACTACTTCCCGGAAAAAACCGGCGATCCGGCGATCCGCGGGGTCAACCTGGTGGAGTATACCGGTGATGACCCCGAGGAGCTGAAAGCCAGGGTGGAGGCGCTCTGCCAACACCTGCGGCGCCACGGCGGCGCGCCGGGCGGCAGCTTTGGCTTCAGCGTGGCCTACGGCGCCGACGAGATCGACAAGATCTGGGCGATGCGCAAAAAGGCGGTTGGGCTGCTGGGCAATGTGCAGGGGGAGAAGCGACCGATCCCATTTGTGGAAGATACCGCCGTGCCGCCGGAAAATCTGGCCGATTTCATCATGGCGTTTCGCAAGCTGTTGGATGAGCGCGGTCTCGCCTATGGCATGTTTGGTCACGTGGATGCCGGGGTGCTCCACGTGCGCCCCGCCATCGACATGAAAGACCCGGCGCAGGAGAAGCTGATCCGTGAGATCACCGATGCGGTGGTCCAGCTGACGCGCCAGTACAAGGGGCTGCTCTGGGGTGAGCATGGCAAGGGGGTGCGCTCGGAATATGCCCCGGAGTTTTTTGGCCCGCTCTATCCGCTGTTGCAGCAGATCAAGGGCTGTTTCGATCCGCGCAATCAGCTCAACCCCGGCAAAATCGCCACCCCGCTGATCGAGGGGGCCGAGCTGCTCAAGATCGATGCCGTGCCCACGCGGGGCCAGCACGACCGGCAGATCAGCAAGGCGGTGCGCGAGCAGTTTGCTTCCGCCATCAACTGCAACGGCAACGGCGCCTGCTACAACTACGACCCCAATGATGTGATGTGCCCGAGCTGGAAAGGCACCCGCGAGCGGGTCCACTCGCCGAAGGGGCGGGCGGCGTTGATCCGTGAATGGCTGCGGCTGATGGCCAGCCGCGGGGTGGATGTGAACGCGGAAGCCGAAAAGGCACGCCGCCGCCGCAGCCTGCTGGCGCTGCCAAAGAAAATCGGCAACACGCTGGCCAAACGCAAGGGGCGCTATGACTTCTCCCACGAGGTGCATACGGCGATGGTGGGGTGCCTCGCCTGCAAATCCTGCGTCAGCCAGTGCCCGATCAAGGTGAACGTGCCGGACTTCCGGGCCCGATTCTTTGAGCTGTACTACGGGCGTTATCTGCGCCCGGTCAAGGACTATCTGGTCGGCGGCCTCGAGTTCATGATCCCCGCGCTCTCCTATCTTCCCGCCCCCTACAACTGGGCGATGCGCAACACCCTGGTGAGCAGCGTCATGCGCCGTTTCGTCGGCATGGTCGACAGCCCCACGATCTGCGCTGACACGCTCAAACAGGGGCTGGAGCAGCGCGGCATCGACTGGGCCACCCCGGAGGTGGTGCGCCGCTTGAGCGCGCCGCAGCGGGAGCGGGCGGTGGTGATCGTGCAGGATGCCTTCACCAGCTATTTCGAGACCCGCCTGGTGCTGGATCTGATCGACCTGCTGGGCAAGCTGGGGTTTTATGTATTGGTGGCGCCTTTCATGCCCAACGGCAAGCCCCTGCATGTCCACGGTTTCATGGCCGCGTTTGCCAAGGCGGCACGGCGCAACGCCGCCATGCTCGACCGGCTGGCCGAGCTCGAGCTGCCACTGATCGGGATCGATCCCTCCATGACCCTGACCTACCGCCAGGAGTATCAGGACGCCATCGAGGGCACGTTGCCACCGGTACAGTTGATTCAGGAATGGTTGAGCCAGCAGCTGGAGCGGATCGATCTGCCGGAGATCGTGCCGCGGGGCGAATACCGGCTACTGGCACACTGCAGTGAGAAAACCGCCGCCGCCCCCTCCCTGCGCCAGTGGCAGACCATCTTTGCCGCGCTTGGGCAACAGCTGGATCTTCTGGCCACCGGCTGCTGCGGTATGTCGGGCACCTTCGGCCACGAAACCGCCAATCTGCAGCGTTCAAGGGATATTTACGATCTGAGCTGGCGCGATATTGTCAACCGGCCGGAAAACCGTGGCAAACTGATGGCCACCGGTTACTCCTGTCGCTCTCAGGTGAACCGGTTCGACGCGCAGCGCCTGCCCCACCCGGTGCAGGTGTTGCTGGAAGTGGTCTCGACCGCTTGAGCAGAGGAGCGAACCGGCGCCGGGCCCACGGGGGCCCGGGGTGTCATGCCAACCAGCGGGAGATCGACGCGACCGACGATCCCGCCCCATTGGAATCAAGGAGCATCCCATGCAAGATCTGTTGCCCGATCTGTGTGACCACTTTGCCGAGCTGGTCGAGGTGGTCGAGCCGATGTTTGTCAACTACGGCGGCCGTGAAACCTTCGCGGGTGAAGTGGTGACCATCAAGGCGTTCGAAGACAACTCGAGGGTACGCGAGCAGGTGGCACAGCCCGGCCGGGGCAAGGTGCTGGTGGTCGACGGGGGCGGCTCCATGCGCCGTGCCATGCTGGGTGATCTGCTGGCCGAAACCGCCGCCCGCAACGGTTGGGAAGGGATCATCGTCTACGGCTGCATTCGCGATGTGAACGCCATCGCCGCACTGGATGATCTGGGTGTGCAGGCGCTGGGGACACACCCGATGAAGACCGAGAAGCTGGGAGTGGGTCAGCTGAACGTGCCGGTTACCTTCGGCGGTGTCACCTTTCACCCCGGAGCCTATGTTTACGCCGACAACAACGGGGTTCTGGTCTCACCCCGAAAATTGGAGCTGCCCGCCACCTGATCGGGCAGGGCGGGGGTTACCCTTCGCCATCCGCCCCCGCCCCTATTCATACATCGCCTGCATCGACTCTTTGCTCCATTTCAGGCTGTGGCGGTAACACGCTTCATACAGCGCGACAGGAAAGTCACTCGGCAGCTGATCCCAGTTCCCGGATTCGTAGGCGATCACCCGCCGCAGAATCTGCCCCATTTTGCCTTCGCCCTTGGCCAGCGCTCTTTTGATCTCATCGCTCAGTGGCAACTGTTGCAGCAGGGTGGCCCGATCGATATCCAGCATGGCGTGGAGCCCCGACATCAACCCCACCATGAAATAGCTGGATGGGTTGGGCAGCCGTTCGCTTTGGGCGATCATTTCGCACATGTGGCCTCGGGTCAGCAGGATGCGGGTGAGCTCCTCCGGCTTGTCGCGGTTGGCTGTCATCGCAATCAGAGTGGCCCATTTGCGAATCTGCTCCATGCCGAGGAGCACCACCGCCTCGGCGATGGACTCCACCTGGCGCACCAGCGCGTAGGCGGAAGAGTTGACGATGCGCAGCAGCTTGAAGGTCAGGATCGGATCCCGGATGATCAGATCTTCCAGCGCTTCCGGGGTCGTGGTCGGTTGCTGTAGCGCCTGAATCAGCTGCATCAGTGCGATCTGATTGGCGTTGACTCTGTGCCCCCGTATCGCCCTGGGCTTGCTCAGAAAGCTGCCCTGAAACAGCCGGTAGCCACTCTCGATACACCGTTCGAGGGTAGCGAACTGGGTGATGTTGGCTGCCAGTGGCGTGACCTTGTAGGCGCGCAGCAGCTCCACCTGCTCCCGAATGCCGGCCTGATCGAGCGCGCCCACGTCGATTTTGACGATGTTGGCGATTTTCAGGGCGCTAGCATGGTCGGGGCGGAAGCGAAAATCGGTCAGCGCGATGCGATAGCCATCCTTCGCCAGTTTGTGCAGGGCCCGCAGCAGCTCCAGGTTGCCGGAATCGCTCAGGCGGACGCAGATCACCACCTGTCTGACGGGCAGGGCGGGCATGGTACCCTCGAGGATCATGCGCGGGGCGATCTGAATGAACGCCGGCACGCGCTTGATCTCGCCCTGATCGGAAATGCTGGTGTAGGCGTGCAGGATCACCTCGGAGCTGGACTGCGCCTCCGGGTCTTGCCGCAACACCGCTGCCAGATGTTCATCCTCCTTGTACAGCAGCTCATAGGCGATCACCCGCTGCTGCTGATCGAAAATCGGCTGGCGCGCCAGCAAAGGCTGCCCCTGTTCACAATCGCGACCCATTCATCTCCCCGCATCGGTGTTTTCAGATGGGGAGTGTATAATGTTACGCGGCCGCCCGCACCTGCCGAGCGGACCCGCAGGTGGCAACCGCCCCCTGATCGACACGCACAGGATATTCGATGTCTCGTATCAACTGGTTCCCCGGACACATGCACAAGGCGCGCAAGGAGATTGCGCAGGTGATGGATGAGATCGATCTGGTGATCGAGGTGCTGGACGCCCGCCTGCCCATGTCGAGCGAAAACCCGCTGGTCGATCAGTTGCGGCGCGACAAGCCGGTCCTGAAGCTGCTGAACAAACAGGATCTGGCCGACCCTGAACGAACCCGGCAGTGGCTCGACCACTTCAACGCCCGCGCCGGGGTGACCGCGGTGGCGCTGGACGCCCACCAGCGGGCGGCGATCAAGCGCATTCCCGAGCTGTGCAAACAGATGGTGCCGGCCCGAACCCGTCAGGATCGGCCCGTGCGCGCCATGATCATGGGCATCCCCAACGTGGGCAAATCAACCCTGATCAACGCCCTGCTGGGGCGTAAAATTGCCAAAGTGGGTAACGAGCCGGCGGTCACCAAGGCGCAGAAGCGCTACAGTGTCCACAACGGCATGGCGCTGTCCGACACCCCCGGCATCCTGTGGCCGAAAATCGAGGATGAAGATTGCGGTTATCGCCTGGCCGCCAGTGGCGCGATCAAGGATACCGCCATCGAATATGAGCGCGTGGCTGCCTACGCGGTCACCTTCATGCTGCACCACTATCCGCAGCGCCTGCTGGAGCGCTACAAACTCGACACCCTGCCGCAGGGGGGGGAGGAGCTGCTGGTTGCCATCGGTCGCAAACGCGGCTGCCTCCGTCCGGGTGGCGTCGTCGATCAGCACAAGGCGGCGGAGATTCTGCTCACCGAGCTGCGGGCCGGTAAACTTGGCCCCATCACCTTCGAGACCGTCGAGGAGTGGCAACGTAAACGGATGGAGGCCGAACAGGCCGCCGCCCAAGCCGGAGGAGAGTGACCGATGAGTCGCAGGAAAAAACAGCGCAAGGTTGGCGCGTTCATGGCCGTACTGGAGCGCACGCCCAGAAAACAGGAACGGCTGGCCGATCCGACCAGCAAGGAGGCGCGCCGCAAGCGCGCACTGGAGCGGCGCAAGCGGCAGAAGTCGCTGGATGAAAAAGCGCGCGGCAGCCAGAGTGGACAGGAGCGTGACCGGGCCGCCGGGCGCCGGGGTACCCGTCATGGCGGGCCACTGGCGGAAAAGATCCGCCGGATCAACGCCGCCGCCAGAGACACCCGGCCGGATCGGGCAGCCGCTGCCCCGGCTGAGACGGAGCAGGATGAGTGAGCCGTGTCTGAGTGGGATGTGATCGTGATCGGCGCCGGCGCCTCCGGCCTTGTCTGCGCGGCCAGCGCGGCCTATCGCGGGCGCCGGGTGCTGCTGCTCGAGCACAGCCGAAAGGTCGGCCGCAAGATTCTCATGTCCGGCGGTGGGCGCTGCAACTTTACCCATCTGCACAACAGCGCCGCCAACTATCTGAGCGGCAACCCCCATTTTTGCAAATCGGCGCTGAGTCGGTTCGGGGCCGGTGATTTCCTCGAGCTGGTCGAGCGGCATGGCATCGAGTACCACGAGAAAACTCCGGGACAGCTGTTTTGCAACCACTCCAGCAAGGAGATCGTCCAGTTGCTGCTGAGCGAGTGTGAGTGGGCCGGCGTCGAGATGGCGACCGAAACCGAGGTGTTCCAAATCGAGCCGGTCGCCAGCGGCTATGCGCTGCACAGCTCGCGCGGGCGGTTGCTGGCCGAGTCGGTGGTGGTGGCCACCGGTGGGCTGTCCATTCCCAACGCCGGGGCCACCGATTTTGCCTACCGCGTGGCTGAACAGTTCGGTTTGCAGGTCATCCCCAGGCGGCCAGCACTGGTGCCTCTGACACTCCCGCCCGCGCTGCTGGAGCAACTGCAGCCACTGGCGGGCGTCTCCCAGCCGGTCAGGGTCGGTTGCAACGGCATGGCCTTCGATGGCGAGCTGCTGTTTACTCACCGCGGCCTGAGTGGACCGGCCATTTTGCAGATCTCCTCCTACTGGCGTGAGGGAGACAGGCTCGAGATCGATCTCGTGCCGGGGATCGAGCTCGAACCCCGGCTCAGACAGAGCCGGGCCGAGCGCCCCAACGCCGAGGTGCGCACCCTCATGGCGCAGTGGATGAGCAAGCGGCTGGCGCAGGCGCTGTGCGAACGGTGGCAGATAAGCGAGCCGATCGGCCAGTGCAGCAATGCCCGCATCGAGGTGATCGCCGCGCATTTCCACCGCTGGCAGGTCAACCCCTCGGGCAGCGAAGGGTACCGGAAGGCAGAGGTTACCCTGGGGGGGATCGACACGGCGGAACTGTCACAGAAAACCTTCGCCGCCCACAAGGCTCCCGGCCTCTATTTCATCGGTGAGTGTCTGGATGTGACCGGGCAGCTGGGGGGGCACAATTTCCAATGGGCCTGGGCGAGCGGTTACTGCGCGGGCCAATATGTTTGATTGATCGAAGCGTGAACAGAGGTGCAAGCATGAAAATCGGTTTGGCGCTGGGGAGCGGTTCCGCCCGCGGCTGGTCTCACATCGGCGTGATCAATGCGCTGGCACGGGAGGGGATCGAGCCGGAGGTGATCTGTGGCACCTCCATCGGCGCGCTGGTCGGCGCCGCCTATGCCCGCGGTAATCTGGAGCAGCTGGAGGGGTGGGTACGATCATTGAACCGATTCGAGACCGCCCGCTTTTTCGAACTGAACCTCTCCCGTCAGGGGTTCGTCAACACCGAACGCTTCCATGAATTTCTCAACCGCTATATATCGGACGATGACAGCCGTATCGGCTCACTGGCGCGCAGCTACGGCGCGGTGGCCACCGAGCTGGAGAGCGGGCGTGAGATCTGGTTTACCGAGGGGCCGCTGTTGCAGGCGGTTTGGGCCTCGATCTCTCTACCGGGGCTGTTCCCGGCGATCCGCCACGACCACCAATGGCTGGTGGATGGCGGCCTGGTGAACCCGGTGCCGGTCTCCCTCTGCCGTGCCATGGGGGCCGAGGTGGTGATTGCGGTCAACCTGAACGGTGACCTCCTTGGCCGCCACCTCAAGCCGAAGCTGGAAGAGGAAGACAAACCCCGCAACGGGGGAGTGATGTCCCGCCTGACCGAACTGGTGGAGGAGTACACCACCCGCTTGAGCCTGGGGGAGGAGTCCGGGGATCGCCCGCCCAGCATGTTCGATGCGATCGCCAGCTCCATCAACATCATGCAGGATCGTATCACCCGCAGCCGCATGGTGGGTGATCCGCCCGACGTTCTGATCTCACCCCGTCTGGCCCACATCGGCCTGATGGAGTTTTACCGTGCGGAAGAGGCGATCAAAGGGGGCGAGCGGGCAGTGGCGGAGATGCTGCCAACCATTCAACGCCTGCTGCGCTAGCAGCCCTTCCCCCGGCGCAGTGGATTGACCACGAGTCCGACGAAGTTGCCGGACGTCACCGACCGCGGTAGAGTCCTTCGCGCTTCTCGACAAACGCCGTCACCGCCTCCCGGTGATCATCGGTGTTGTGCAACATCCCTTGCCAAGCGGCGCAGAGCTCAAGAAAATCGGACAGCTCATGCTGCTGCGCCCGCTGCAGCAGCCGCTTGCTCATGCGCAGCGCTTGGGTGGCTTGGCCGCCATCTGGCGTGCCAGCGTCATCACCCTGACCATCAACTGCTCGTGTGGCACCTGCTCCAGCATCAGGCCGATCTCGAATGGGTATGGTGTCGGTCATGGAGCACTCCCTGTGTCGTCTTTATTGGCTGCATTATGTAGGGCGAAAGAATAACAGAACGGATCCGTTTTGGGTGTCCTCTCGATGCGACAGCCCTTGGCAGACCGAAGCCCGCCCACCATATCCTGTTCGTGGTTGGTGACATTTCGCTTCGGCCTTTGGGTCGCGGGGTGTTGTGGTGGTCGCGAGGTGAACCTCGCTTCTACGGGGGAAGGGTTGTACGCAGGAGCGATCTTCAGATCGCGATTATCTTCTCATGCCAAGGCATTTTCCAATCATCAACGCCCTCTCGGATCTGGCCGGTGATCAAATTGGCCATGGATGATGCGTTGTTCTCAGATGGTTTGCCCATCTCCCGCAAACCTCTGTTGTCGCCCGGAATCAAAAATCGCCTTCACTCACCCGGTCTCCGGCGCGGATTTTGACGGTTGTCGGAACCTCGATGGTTTTGTTTGCCCTGGAGCCGGGCTTTTGGAACTGGGCGAAGGTTTTCAGCTTGTCGAAGAAGCTGTCGCTCTCCAATCCTTTGGCGTTGTCGTCGTAGTATTCGAACCAGGGTATGCCTTGCCATCATCTGGGATGCGACAAGTAGCCTCTGTCATGCTGACGCAGTTGCTCGCGCTGCTGGCGGATGTAAGGTCCAAGTCCATTCATGGCATACGGTACACGATTGAGCTGGGCACAAGGCTTGTGGCCGTTTTGTCGCTAGGGCGGGGAGGGTAAAAGAAAAAGCGCGCCATCCCGGGGAGGAATGGCGCGGCGGCGTGATATTTCGACACACGGATGACACTAAAGAGTCTTTATTCATAACCCCTTTATATACAAGGGGCTATGAGGCAAGATCAGAACTGGTTCATGGTGTTGTCTTTGCCGGAAGCCTTCAGCGCCGCATCACCGGAGAAGTATTGCTTGTGGTCGTCGCCTATGTCTGTTCCCGCCATGTTCTGGTGCTTGACGCAGGCGATCCCCTGACGGATCTCCTGGCGCTGTACGCCGGTTACATAGCCCAGCATGCCTGCCTCGCCGAAGTATTCTTTGGCCAGATTATCGGTGGAGAGGGCCGCGGTGTGGTAGGTCGGCAGCGTGATCAGGTGGTGGAATATGCCCGCCTCACGGGAGGCGTCACGCTGGAATGACTGAATACGACGGTCAGCCTCGGCGGCCAGCTCGGAATCGTCATACTCCACGGACATCAGGTTGGCGCGATCGTAGGCGGACAGATCCTTGCCCTCTTCGGCCCAGGCATCGAACACCTGCTGGCGGAAGTTCAGGGTCCAGTTGAAAGATGGACTGTTGTTGTACACCAGCTTGGCATTGGGAACGGCTTCGCGGATGCGGTTGACCATGCCGGCGATCTGGCCCACATGCGGCTTTTCGGTCTCGATCCAGAGCAGATCGGCACCGTTTTGCAGTGAGGTGATGCAATCCAGCACCACCCGGTCTTCGCCGGAGCCTTGCTTGAACTGGAATAGGCCGGAGGGCAGGCGTTTCGGTTTCAGCAATTTGCCGTTGGCTTTCACCACCACGTCACCGTTGTCGATGTCGGCCGCGCTGTCGATGTAATCGCCAGCGAGGAAGCTGTTGTACTTGTCACCCAGATCGCCCGGTTCGTTGGTCACGGCGATCTGCTTGGTCAGGCCGGCGCCGAGCGAGTCGGTGCGGGCGACGATGATCCCCTCTTCGACGCCCAGCTCCAGGAAGGCGTAGCGGATGGCCCGCACCTTGGCGAGGAAGTCGGCGTGGGGAACGGTGACCTTGCCATCCTGATGCCCGCACTGCTTCTCGTCGGATACCTGGTTTTCGATCTGGATCGCGCAGGCACCGGCTTCGATCATCTTCTTGGCCAGCAGGTAGGTGGCTTCTTCGTTACCGAAACCGGCGTCAATGTCGGCGATCATCGGCACGACGTGGGTTTGAAAATTGTCGATCTTATCCAGTAGTTCAGCTTCTTTGGCGGCGTTACCGGCTGCCCGGGCGGCGTCCAGTTCACGGAACAGGTCGGCCAGCTCACGGGCATCGGCCTGACGCAGGAAGGTGTAGAGCTCCTCGATCAACGCCGGTACACAGGTTTTTTCGTGCATGGATTGGTCGGGCAGCGGGCCAAACTCGGAGCGCAGTGCGGCGATCATCCAGCCGGAGAGATAGAGGTAGCGCTTGTCGGTGCTGCCGAAATGTTTTTTGATCGCGATCAGTTTCTGCTGACCGATGAAACCATGCCAGCAGCCCAGGGACTGGGTGTACTGCGAGCTGTCGGCGTCATACTCAGCCATATCCTTGCGCATGATGCTGGCAGTGTAGCGAGCGATATCCAGCCCGGTTTTGAAACGGTTCTGAATGCGCATGCGAGCGGCATATTCCGGGTTGATTCCCTCCCAGCTCTTGCCGGCGGCCGCGCGAATGGTGGCAATGGCATCGATCTCGTTTTGGTAAGCTGACATGGTCATTCCTTCACAATGGTTGTGTTTAGGTAATGGTGGAGCGGGGGTTCCCGTTCCGGGTGTTGCGGCACCGTCGCTCTGTCGGTTTGGCGGCGCCTTGTGCAGCGAATGATGGGGGTATGGAGAAGGGGTGTCAAAATGATTTTGTGCACAGCAGCAAAAATGTAGTTTCACTACCTTCGAGGGCCATATCCGGCGGTAATTTGGCTACCTCGACAAAATCGGTTGCTGCGGCAAAAAACCTTTTGCTTACGGTAGCTTGACTGGCTAAAACTTAAGGCTTAGCCAGGTTGGTATGAGTGAAAAAAAAGGCATTTTACAAAGCTTTACGTTATACAAGAAACATTTTTTATTCTAAAAATATCTAAGCAGGCGTGACTACATTTTGGATAAAATTTCGCTACATCAGTCGGTTATGGTGTTTTTGCCTACGACGAAAGTCGATCGGGTGGCGATCTCGATCACTCCGTCGGGGTGGCCCCGGAGGCTCCCCGGCGGACGCTCGGTAACTCATTCGAGATAGAGGCTGCCCTGGTTGAGCAGGGCCAGCAGCAGGGCGGTCGCCTCTCCTTCAAGGGCAGGTTTGAGCCGGTGGCTGCGGCACACCTGGCGGGCGAGCCGTTGTGCTGCATCGGCGTAAACCGGGTACGCCTGCCCATCGGCGAACAGGGTCAGGCTGGCGTCTGAATTTTGGTACCAGGCCAGGCGGGCACCTTCACTGCGCACCAGCTGCGCTCCCTCCGCCAGGGCTCGCTCCAATGCGGCAAGCGTCACTGTGGCATCACTTCCGGCCAGCTCCGGGTACTTCGGTTCGGTCATGAAGCGGCCGAACCAGTGGGCCAGTCGGTCAGGATCGCCAAGATGGCGCCGCAGGATTGAGCGCAGGCGCTCAATGGCGGTCGCATCAATTTCACCGGGATCGACCGCCGGTGCCAGATCGGCATCGGTGTAGCGCAGATCACTGCTGAGTGAAGCACACAGATGATCGCTCAGGCCGCGTAAAATTTCGCCGTGGGAGGGGGCGCGAAAACCGATCGACCAGGTCATGCAGCCGCTGCCCACGCCGACTCCGTTGTGGCCCACACGGGGTGGTAGGTAGAGCAGATCCCCCGGCTGCAGTTGCCAGCTCTGTTCGGGGTGCCACTGCGGCAGGATCATCACCGGTGTATCTTCGCGCCGGGGGGAATCTTCACCGAACAGGCCGCCCACCTCCCAGCGGCGCACCCCCGCCGCCTGCAGCAAAAACACATCATAGTTGTCGTAATGGGGCCCCACGCCTCCGCCGTCACTGGCATAACTGATCATCAGGTCATCCCGTCGCCACTGGGGAATGAAATTGAACGCCTCCAGCAGCGGGGCCACATCCGGCACCCAGTGATCCACCGCCTGCACCAGTAGCGTCCAGGGGGTTTCGCCCAGCCGGGTAAACCGTTCCGGGGTGAAGGGGCCATGCTCCAGTGCCCAGTGGCCGCTGGCGGGATCGTTGCTGATCAAACGGGATTCCACCTCCGGCTCACAGGCGAGGCCGGCCAGCTCATCCGCATCGATGGCCGGGGTGAAGCCGGGGAGGGCGTTGCGCAGTAACAGCGGCTGCTTTTGCCAGTAGTCACGCAGAAAAATTTCCGGGCTCAGCTGGCCCCAATTCAGTTCAGTGATCAAGGTTGAGTAGCTCCGCCATTTCGGTAACCGCCTCTTCGAGCTCGGCCATCACCTTGCGTCGGTCGCGGTGGGCCAGGGCGACCCGCCGTTGGTTGCCGATCAGGCGAATACAGCTCTGTATACGGGCCATGCAGCTGTGCACCCCTTCGACATTGAATTCAAACTGTTCATAATCACGGGCCGTTTGCAGCAGGCTGTCACGCAGCGCTTCAGCCTGTGCCGCCAGCTCCTGCAGGTTGTGCGAATGACTCATCACGCTCTCCTTGTTGCCGCAGCCACCGGCATGACGTGATCTGACCGGGCAGCGGCGTTGACTCGGCGTCAGCGGTGTTCCCGCTCCAGCGCCTCTTCCACTGAGGTGAGAATGCCCCGCAGCATCCCCAGCTCCGCCTTTTCCGGTCGGGTGCGGTTGAAGTAACGGCGCAGCTTGTCCATCACCCGCCCTTCATGCTGGGGGATGATAAACCCGGTGCGCCGCAGCACCTGTTCCAGATGCTGATAGAACCGGGCGATCTCCCCCTGGCGCGGGTAGCAGGCGGGCTCGGGTGATGCCGTCGCGGCCCGGTCGCGGCTGGCCCGACGCAGTTCGTAGGTTACCAGCTGGATCGCCTGAGCGATGTTGAGCACCGGATACTTTTCAGCGGCATCGATGTAGAGATGACGGTTACACAGCAGCATCTCCCGGTTGGTGAGCCCCGTGGTTTCACGCCCGAACAGGATGGCGACCTGGCCGGCGCGCGCCTGCGTTGCCAGCATGACAGCGGCTTCCTCCGCGTCCAGTAGTGGCTGGTCGAAACTGCGCCGGCGGGCACTGCTGCCGATCACCAACTGGCAATCCTCGATCGCTGCTTCGACCGTATCGACCACCACCGCACTGTCGAGCAGATCCCCGGCCCCCGCCGCGCGCGAGTGCGCCTCGGGGTGGGGAAAGTCACGCGGCTCGACCAGCCACAACTGGCTCAGTCCCATGTTCTTCAGGGCGCGGGCCGCCGCACCGATGTTGCCCGGATGAAAGGTGTTGACCATGACGATGCGGATGTTGTCGAGCATGGGGGCCTCACCAGCAAAGTTAAGCCGCAAAGGGCGGCACGATGGCTCCAACACAGAGGAAACGCGGCTCAGATGCGCTTGGCCTGGGCCACGGCGTTGCCGGTATAACGCGCCGGGGTCAGCGCCGCGAGCGCCGCTTTTGCCTCGGAGGGGATCGCCAGCGTGTCGATGAACGCCCGGAGGGTGGCCTGGTTCATGGTTTTGCCCCGGGTCAGCTCCTTCAGTTTTTCGTAGGGCTGCTCGATGCCGTACCGACGCATGACGGTCTGGATCGGCTCGGCCAGAACCTCCCAGGCGTTGTCCAGGTCTTCAGCCAGACGCGCCGGGTTGATCTCCAGCTTGCCGATCCCCTTGAGGCTGGCCTGATAGGCGATCAGGCTGTGGCCAAAGCCGACGCCCAGGTTGCGCAGCACGGTGGAGTCGGTCAGATCCCGCTGCCAGCGGGAGATCGGCAGCTTGCCGGCCATGTGCTGCATGATGGCGTTGGCGATGCCCAGATTGCCTTCGGAGTTTTCGAAGTCGATCGGGTTCACCTTGTGTGGCATGGTGGAGGAGCCGACTTCACCCGCTACGGTTTTTTGTTTGAAGTAACCCAGGGCGATGTAACCCCAGAGATCGCGATCGAAGTCGATCAGGATGGTGTTGAAGCGGCACAGGGCATCGAACAGCTCGGCGATGTAATCGTGCGGCTCGATCTGGGTGGTGTAGGGGTTCCAGCTCAACCCCAGCCCCTCGACGAACGCCTTGGCGTTGGCTTCCCAATCGATCTCGGCATAGGCGGCGAGATGGGCGTTGTAGTTGCCGACGGCGCCGTTGATCTTGCCCAGGTATTGGATGCGATCGATCTGCTGCAACTGGCGGCGCAGGCGGTAGGCAAAGTTGGCCATCTCCTTACCCATGGTGCTGGGGGAGGCGGTCTGGCCGTGGGTGCGGCAGAGCATCGGTTGCTCGGCGTGTTCGCGCCCCAGCGTCGCGATGGCATCGGTCAGCTGCTGCATCTGCTCGCGGACGATGGCAGTGCCGTGGCGCAGCATCAGGGCGTGGGCGAGGTTGTTGATATCTTCAGAGGTGCATGCAAAGTGGACAAATTCGCTGATCGCCGCCAGTTCGGCATTGTCGGCGATCTGTTCCTTGATGAAGTATTCAACCGCTTTCACGTCGTGATTGGTGGTGCGTTCGATCTGCTTGATCCGCTCGGCCTGCTCGGGGGTGAACGCATCCACGATCCGGTTCAGCCGCGCGTTGGCCGCTGCACTCAACGCCGGCACCTCCGTGATCCGCGGGTGGGCCGCCAACCGCTGCAGCCAGCGGATCTCCACCTGGACCCGGAAACGGATCAGGCCGAACTCACTGAATACAGCGCGCAGGGCGGCGGTTTTATCGCCGTAGCGGCCATCGATCGGGGACAGGGCGGTAAGGGCTGAAAGCTCCATGTTACACGGTCTCACTCTTGGCTGGCATCGATAAAAGCGGAAGTATACGGGAATTGCCCGCGACAGGGTACGCCCGCCCGATCAGGCTCAGGCGGTGCCAAGAATACGTTTCAACGATGGCCTAAGGCGGGAGCGGAGGAACAGCATCTGCCAGCGTCTGCCACCGACCTGACGCCAGAGCAGGGCGGCGCGGATACCGGCCAGCAACAGGGCGCGAATACGGGCCGCATTCTCGCTGTTTTGCAGATGCCGGGGATCACCCGCCACCCGAATGCGATAACGGAAGGTGCTCACGGTGGCCTGATAGAGCCCATCCAGCGCCGCGATCACGTTGCTGTGGGTATAGATGGAGGGGTCGAGGGGGGCGTCGTTTTCCTCCTGTGCACTGAAATAGCGGGCCTTGCGCGCCGCCTCATCTATGCCATTGCTGATTTTCTCCATCACCTCGGGGTGCTTGTCGAGCTGCCGCTCCAGCAGGATCATCCCCAGCACGTACTGCACGATCTGTTTGTTCTGAGCACTCTCGTTTTTATCCACCAGATCCTGCAGGTGGCGCAAACCGAGATTGAGCGCGTAGGGGATATCGTCCACGCCGCCGTAGACATCCTCGGTCATACGGGGGCTGGTGACAAACAGGCTGGCGATGCTGGTTTCGAGGTTGTTTTGCGGCACCATGCCGCGGCGGGCGATCTGATCCACCAGGCTGGCCGCCTGAAACAGCCCCGCCAGCGCGATGGTTTGCTCATCATGTTGACGTGACATCAATGCTCCTTGGTCGAACCGGCAATGGAATGGCGGGAGGTGGTTTCGATCACCCCGCCGCCGAGACAGAGGTCATCGAGGTAGAGTACCACCGATTGGCCCGGTGTCACGGCACGCTGCGGCTGCTCGAACACCACCTTGTAGCCACCGGCGGGAACGGCCTCTACCCTGCACGCCTGGTCGGCCTGGCGATAACGCACCTTAGCCTTGCAGCGCAGCGGCAGCTCGGGGGGCTCAGCGTTGATCCAGAAAATCTCGCCGGTGTAGAGCCAGTCGGAATAGAGCAACGGGTGCTGTCCCTGCACCGCGATCAGCACATTTCTATCCAGGTCTTTTGCCGCCGCGAACCAGGGCGCTTCCGGGTAATCCTTGTGGCCACCGATGCCAAGCCCCTGGCGCTGGCCGAGGGTGTAGTGGATCAACCCCTGGTGTTCACCGATCACAACGCCGTCGGGGGTTTCGATCTTGCCGGGCTGCGCCGGCAGATACCGTTTGAGAAACTCACCGAAGCGGCGCTCACCGATGAAGCAGATGCCGGTGCTGTCTTTCTTGTCGTGGGTGATCAGACCGTGTGCCTGCGCCAGCCGCCTGACCTCCGGTTTTTCCAGCTCGCCCAGCGGGAAAAGGGCGAGTTTAAGCTGCTCTTCACCGACCTGATGCAGGAAATAACTCTGATCCTTGTTGGGGTCCAGCCCCTTGAGTAGCACGGTATGGCCATTGCGCTCGCCCCGGCGCACATAATGGCCGGTGGCGATCAGGTCGGCCCCCAGCAACTGGGCATATTCAAGAAACGCCTTGAACTTGATCTCACGGTTGCAGAGGATATCCGGGTTGGGGGTGCGCCCGGCCTGGTACTCCGCCAGGAAATGCTCAAACACATTGTCCCAATACTCGGCGGCGAAGTTGGCGCTGTGCAGAGGGATACCCAACCGCTCGCACACGGCCTGAGCATCGGCCAGATCCTCCCGGGCAGTGCAGTATTCGCTGCCGTCGTCCTCCTCCCAGTTTTTCATGAACAGCCCCTCGACACGGTACCCCTGCTGCTGCAACAGCAGGGCCGCAACGGAGGAGTCGACGCCGCCGGACATACCGACGATCACTTTGGTCTGGGCGTTGGCAGAAGTCGTCATGGTTGAGGTCATGGTTGAGGTCATGGTTGGAACGGTGTCCTGGATAAAATCGATCGGGTGAACGGGTCATTATACACTCATCCAGCCGCTTCGCAGAAAGCGGCCCCGCCGGCCGCGCAGTGTGGCGATGCCACAGCGACATCAGCTCCCGGCAGCGCCCCTGCGGCCGGGGAGCGCATCGAGCTAACGTGATCGAAGAGGGGAAGCGGAGCGCCGGCGCGAGGGTGAGCGGGTCGGGGTGGCCGGCAGATGGACCTGTTCCTGACGCCACTGGCCGGGAGCCAGGCCCGCCAGCGTCCAGTCGCCGATGGCGCAGCGGATCAGACGCAGGGTCGGAAAGCCCACTTCTGCCGTCATTCGCCGCACCTGGCGGTTGCGCCCCTCGGTGATCACCAGTTCGATCCAGCAGGTGGGCTGTCGCAGGCGCAAGCGGACCGGTGGGTCTCTTGGCCAGAGCCAATGGGGTGGGGCGATGCGGCGAACCCGCGCCGGGCGGGTCGGCCCATCCTTGAGCTGAACACCGCGGCGCAGCCGGGTGAGGGCCGCGTCATCGATCTCCCCCTCGAGCTGGACACAGTAGCTCTTGGGAAGTTTGAAGGTGGGGTTGGTCAGGTGCTGCTGTAAGCGGCCATCATCCGTCAGAATAAGCAGCCCCTCGGAGTCGAAATCGAGCCGCCCGGCAGGGTATACCCCGGAAATCGGGATGAAATCCGCCAGTGTCGTGCGCCCTTTGGCATCCGTGAACTGGGTCAGAACCCGAAAGGGCTTGTTAAACAGAAGGATTCTCGACATCCAGCCAGCGCCAGCGCACTACTCCACCGGTTGAATGTTGACTGCGTGCAACCCCTTTGGACCCTGCTGAATCTCGAACAGAACCTTCTGGCCCGCCTTGAGGCTTTTGTATCCGTCCATGACGATGGCAGAAAAGTGGGCGAACAACTCCTCCTCGCAGGCCTCGGAGAGAATAAAACCGTAACCCTTGGCGTTGTTGAACCACTTGACGATCCCTGATTGCATAACAAATCCCCCTGACATTCGGAGCATGGCTCTTTGGTCACTGCCTGCAACGTCGGCCCGAACCGGTAAACGCCATTGCAGGAACTCCTTATCTGTACGCTGGTCCATCGCAGGGACTACAGGCAAGGGCAGTGGCATGGACTTATCAGTCGACTCCCTTTAACCTCTCCTTGCAGGCGCGAGTATAGCATCTGCGTTTGACGGCACTAGACATTGCCGGGTTTTTTACCGGTTGTTAGACTAACATCGAAGGTAGCGAAGTTGTTTGTGAACGAACACGGGTTCAGGCGGTTCAGACTCATGAGTTCAGGCCATAATGCTGACGAAGAACGCCATGATGATGGTGGTCTGGCGACGGCGGAAACCAAACCACGACTCAAGCGCCCTCCCATGTATCGGGTGGTGCTGATGAACGATGACTACACGCCGATGGATTTCGTCATCGAAGTGTTGATGATTTTTTTCGGTATGGACCAGGAGAAGGCCACCCAGGTGATGCTGGCGGTCCATACCCAAGGCAAAGGTGTGTGTGGCGTGTACAGCCGCGATGTAGCTGAAACCAAAGCCACGCAAGTGAATCAATATGCCAGAGAGCACAAGCATCCTCTGCTGTGTGAAGTGGAATCGGTCTGACGGGAGGCAAATGCCATGCTGAATCGAGAGCTTGAAGATACCCTGAGCGTTGCGTTCCGGTCAGCCCGGGACAAGCGACACGAATTCATGACGGTGGAGCATCTGCTGCTGGCGTTGCTCGACAACCGCGAAGCGGCGGAGGTGCTCAGCGCCTGCGGTGCCGACCTGAACCGGTTGCGCCAGCACCTGACGGTGTTCATCGATGAGACCACGCCGCTGCTGCCCGACAACGTCCCCAACATGGAAACCCAGCCCACCCTCGGCTTTCAGCGCGTGTTGCAGCGGGCGGTGTTCCATGTGCAATCCTCCGGCAAGCCAGAGGTCAATGGCGCCAACGTGCTGGTGGCGATCTACAGCGAACAGGAGAGCCACGCGGTGTTCGTGCTCCAGCAGCAGGGCATCGAGCGGATGGATGTGGTCAACTACATCGCCCACGGCATCTCCCGCATCAATGAGCAGGAAGCGGACGAGCCCGGCTTGGGTGCGGAGAGCGAGGAAAGCAGTGAGCGTGGTAAAAGTGCTCTGTCGCAGTATGCCGTCAACCTGAATCAGCAGGCGGCGCTGGGGCGGATCGATCCGCTGGTGGGGCGCGACGCGGAGGTGGAACGGGTGGTACAGATCCTGTCACGCCGCCGCAAAAACAACCCGCTGCTGGTGGGGGAGGCCGGTGTCGGCAAAACCGCCATCGCCGAGGGGCTGGCAAAGCTGATCATCGAAGACAAGGTGCCGGAGATCATCTCCGATAGCGTGGTCTACGCCCTCGATCTGGGCGCGCTGTTGGCGGGCACCAAGTACCGCGGCGATTTCGAAAAACGGCTCAAGGCGCTGTTGAATGAGATCAAACAGCAACCCCGCGCCATTTTGTTCATCGACGAGATCCACACCATCATCGGGGCCGGAGCCGCGTCGGGCGGCTCCATGGATGCCTCCAATCTGCTCAAACCGCTGCTCAGCTCCGGTGAGATCCGCTGCATCGGTTCCACCACGTTTCAGGAGTTCCGTGGCATCTTCGAGAAGGATCGGGCGCTGGCGCGTCGCTTCCAGAAGATCGACGTGCTCGAGCCGAGCGTGGAGGACACCTACCAGATTTTGCGCGGCCTCAAGTCCCGTTTCGAGGAGCACCACGATCTGGAGTACACCGATGCCGCCCTGCGGGCCGCTTCGGAGCTGGCGGAGCGTTATATCAACGACAAGCACATGCCGGACAAGGCGATCGATGTGATCGATGAAGCGGGCGCCTATCAGCGGCTGATGCCGGTCGAGCAGCGCAAAAAGGTGATCGACGTGTTCGAAGTCGAAACGGTGGTCGCCAAGATCGCGCGCATTCCGCCGAAAAGCGTCTCCACCTCCGACAAGGATCAGCTGCGCAAGCTGGAGGGCAACCTCAAGATGGTGGTGCTGGGGCAGGATGAGGCGATCGGGTCGCTGGCATCGGCGATCAAACTGTCGCGCGCCGGCCTCAAGGAACCGAACAAGCCGGTGGGCAGCTTCCTGTTCGCCGGACCAACCGGGGTCGGCAAGACCGAGGTCACCCAGCAGCTGGCCCGCATTCTCGGCATCGAGCTGGTGCGCTTCGATATGTCGGAGTACATGGAACGGCACACCGTTTCCCGATTGATCGGTGCCCCTCCGGGCTATGTGGGGTTCGATCAGGGGGGGCTGCTGACCGAGGCGATCACCAAGTCGCCCCACTGTGTGTTGCTGCTCGATGAGATCGAAAAGGCGCACCCGGAGGTGTTCAATCTGCTGCTTCAGGTGATGGACAACGGCACTCTGACCGACAACAACGGTCGCAAGGCCGATTTCCGCAATGTCATTCTGGTGATGACCACCAACGCCGGTGCCGAGGCGCAGAGCCGGCCCTCGATCGGCTTTACCAAGCAGGATCACAGCACGGACGCCATGGAGGCGCTGAAACGGCTGTTCACACCGGAGTTCCGTAACCGCCTCGACAGTGTGATCCAGTTCAAGCCGCTGACGCCGGAGATCGTCAAAGGGGTGGTCGACAAGTTCCTCACCGAGCTGCAGGCGCAACTGGACGAGAAGCATGTGGTGCTACAGGTGGATGAGGCCGCGCGCCAGTGGCTGGCCGAGCATGGCTATGACGAGAAGATGGGGGCCCGTCCGATGCAGCGCCTGATTCAGGAGAAGCTGAAAAAACCGCTGGCCGAGATGATCCTCTTCGGCGAGCTGGCCGAGTCCGGTGGCGAGGTGGAGATCGGTGTTGGCGAGGATGGAGAGCTCTCTCTGGAGATCGCCGCGGTGGCAGCCTGATGGCTGCCATCCACCGCAGCCGTTGCTGGCGAACTCAGCGGGCGCGGTAAACGATACGCCCCTTGCTCAGGTCGTAGGGGGTCAGCTCGACCTTGACCTTGTCGCCGGTCAGGATGCGAATGTAGTTTTTGCGCATCTTGCCGGAGATGTGAGCGGTGACGACGTGGCCGTTCTCCAGCTCGACCCGGAACATGGTGTTGGGGAGGGTGTCGATGACGGTACCCTCCATTTCGAATGAATCTTCTTTAGCCATTCACTACCTACCTTTGAGGCTTGGTTTGCCTGAGTGTGGAAAGCGCATTATTGTGCCCTAAAAGGCGCTCGATTTCAAAAGCTAATCGGCACGCCTCACTCGGGCGCGCGGCGACACCATTGCCCGTCGATCAGCAGCTCCAGCGGGCGATAGCGAATCTTGTAGTTCATTTTGCGGCAGGCCTCCACCCAGTAGCCAAGGTAGAGCCATTTTTTGCCGCTCCTTGCGGTGTGTCGAATCTGCCAGATGATGGCGTAGACACCGAGACTGCGCCGCTCCGCTTGCGGATCATAGAAGGTGTACAGAGCCGACATCCCCTGCACCAGCAGATCGGATACCGCCACCGCCAGCAGCGTGCCCTGCGGGTCTCGAAACTCGTAAAAGCAGGCATCCACCGTGCCCTCTACCAGAAAGTTGAAAAACTGATCGGGCGAGGGGGGGTACATATCCCCATCCGCATGGCGCTGGTTGATGTAGCGCTCATACAGCGCGTAGTACTCCCGGGTCAGCTGGCAGGGAACGGCACGCACGCTCAGGTCGGCGTTACGATTCTCGATCCGCCGCTGCGTTTTGGAGGGGCGGAATTCCGCTACCGGCACACGCACGGAGATGCACGCCTGACACCGCTCACAATAGGGCCGATAGATATGCTCGCCGCTGCGGCGAAACCCCAGTTCCGACAGCTGGCTGTACAGGTTGCTGTCGACCTCCACCCGCGGGTCCAAAAACAGGGTGCGCGCCCGCTGGTTGGGCAGATAGCTGCACTCATGCTCGGGGGTGGCATAGAAGCGCAACGTATACGGATCAGCGCTGCGAATCGTCACAGATCGCCTCGCGGGTAATGCTGAATTGCCAGGGGTGATCCAGCGGCAGGTCACACAGCCGGGCCAGCTGGGCGGCGAACTCAGGGCGGGGCATTTCGCTCGCCCCAAGGCTCGCCAGGTGGTCGTTGTACACCTGGCAATCGATCAGCTGGTAGCCCCACTGCCTGAGTTGGGTCACACACCAGGCGAAACCTGTTTTGGACGCATCGCGCTGGCGCGAAAACATCGACTCACCAAAAAACACCGCGCCGATGGCC
>Ga0114984_1000121_pt1 | contig 30550 bp, 26 predicted proteins | sample Shrwel1BS1Day1_FD_96987 | JGI IMG/M metagenome (GOLD analysis project Ga0114984, IMG submission 96987) | Subsurface microbial communities from deep shales in Ohio, USA - Utica-3 well 1 S-1-Day1 | ecosystem: Environmental > Aquatic > Deep subsurface > Shale gas/oil reservoir > Produced water/Flow...
TCAGTGGGCGGGAAACACTGAAGAGTGGCAATATTGATGTTTCGATTTTTAATGAAGTGGGAGAAGATGCCCTTCAGGGATGAAAAAAGGAAAATAACCCGATAAGGTGCCCTTATCAGTTTCGATAAATCCTGTATAATCAATGATTTAACTTTTAGGGTTTCCAGCATCGGAAACACTATTTCCAGTTTTTCTCTGAAGTTTTGAACTGAAAACTGTTTCCAGCTTTGGAAATAAAATAAGCCCGTTTCCAATATCGAAAAAGCCTTTTCCACGGAATGTTTCCGATTGTGGTCAACAATCACCTTCCAGCTTAGTAAATCCAATTGCCAAATAAAAAATTCAGTCATCAGGGAAAGGTTTTACTCCACCCCGATTAAAGCCGGCCAAGGCCCTGGTGACGCATCCAAATCAATCCGAAGTTCAAGACCAAAACACAGAGAACCCCATGACCACCCTGGAAACCACTCTCTCAAAGCTAAAAAACAAAGAAGCCATCATCGGTATCGCAGGCCTCGGCTACGTCGGCCTGCCTCTCATGCTTCGCTACAACGACATCGGTTACAAAGTCGTAGGCATCGACATTGATTCCGAAAAAGTCGACGCCCTGAACTCCGGCCAAAGCTACATCGAGCACATCCCGTCCGAAAAGATTGCCAAGGCCGGCAATAGCGGCTTTGAAGCCACAACGGACTTCAGTCGCGCCAGCGATTGCGATGCACTCATCCTGTGTGTGCCCACACCGCTGAACAAATACCGCGAACCAGACATCACCTATGTCACCAAAACCATGGACGCGCTAAAGCCTTACCTGCGGGCAGGGCAAGTGATATCTCTGGAAAGCACCACTTACCCTGGCACCACCGAAGAAGAACTGCTGCCAAGGGCCGAGGAAGGCGGTTTAAAAGTTGGTGAAGATCTTTTCCTGGTTTACTCACCCGAACGTGAAGACCCAGGCAACCCGGACTTTGAAACCCGCACCATCCCGAAAGTCGTCGGCGGCCACACTGCCGCCTGCCTGGAAGCGGGCGTTGCTCTGTACGAACCTGCGATCGATCAGGTAGTGCCGGTGAGCTCCACCAAAGCGTCGGAAATGACCAAGCTGCTGGAGAACATCCACCGCGCCGTCAACATCGGTCTGGTGAACGAAATGAAAGTGGTGGCAGACCGCATGGGCATCGACATCTTTGAAGTAGTGGACGCCGCCAAAACCAAGCCTTTTGGATTTACCGCCTATTACCCGGGGCCGGGGCTGGGCGGCCACTGTATCCCCATCGACCCTTTCTACCTCACCTGGAAGGCCCGTGAGTACGGCTTGCACACTCGCTTCATTGAGTTGTCCGGTGAAGTAAACCGTGGCATGCCGGAATATGTGATTGGCAAACTGATGGATGGTCTGAACGATGCCGGGAAGGCCTTGAAGAATAGCCGCGTACTGGTACTGGGCATCGCTTACAAAAAAAACGTGGACGACATGCGTGAATCGCCTTCGGTGGAAATCATGGAAATGATTGAAGCTAAAGGTGCGGAAGTGGCTTACTCAGACCCACACGTACCGAAGTTTCCCAAAATGCGCGAACACAGCTTTAACCTGTCCAGCGAGCCACTAACTGCCGAAAACCTCGCCAGCTTTGATGCTGTAGTATTGGCTACCGATCACGACCGCTTTGATTACGAGCTGATCCAACAAAACGCCAAGCTCATCATCGACAGCCGCGGCAAATACCGCGAGCCGGCCGCCCACATCGTTAAAGCTTAAGTAACAGGATTTCCACGTAATGAAAAACTTCGCACTCATCGGCGCCGCCGGCTACATCGCCCCGCGCCACATGAAAGCCATCAAAGAAACCGAAAACCACCTGAGCGTGGCTTACGATCCTAACGATTCTGTAGGCATCATCGACAGCATCTCGCCCAGCAGCGAATTCTTTACTGAATTCGAACGTTTTCAGGAACACGCCTGGCAGCTCAAGCGCAACCCTCAAACCGCGCTGGATTATGTGGCCGTGTGCTCGCCAAACTACCTGCACCACGCTCACATCGCTGCGGGTCTGCGCCTGGGCTGCGATGTTATCTGCGAAAAGCCGCTGGTACCCACACCCGAACTGCTAGACGAACTCGCCCAGGTAGAAAAAGAAACTGGCAAGCGCGTATATAACATCTTACAACTGCGCCACCATCAGGCCATCCGGGAACTGAAAGAAAAAGTTGCCAGCAAGCCCAAAGAAGGCAAGTACCAGGTAGACCTCACCTACATCACCTCACGCGGCAAGTGGTACATGGAGAGTTGGAAAGGTGACCCGCGCAAATCCTTCGGCGTGGCCACCAACATCGGGGTACACTTTTTTGACATGCTGCACTTCATCTTCGGCAACCTGCAGAAAAACGTGCTCCACTATGCCGACGACTACAAGGCCGCCGGCTACCTGGAATACGAAAAAGCCCGCGTACCCTGGTTCCTCTCCATCGACGCCAACGACCTTCCGGACGAAGTGAAAGGCCAACAAACCACCTTCCGCAACATCAGCTGCGATGGGGAACAGGTGGAATTCTCCAAAGGCTTCACAGACCTGCACACCATCAGCTACCAGGAAATCCTAGCTGGCCGGGGCTACGGCATTGAAGATGCACGCCACTGCGTGGAAACCGTAAACCACATCCGCACCGCCCGACCGGAAGCACCCGCAGAAGGCGAAGCGCACCCATTCCTGGCAAAACTGATCAAATAGCCCTAGGAGTTCCCATGCCCGTAAAAATCCACCCAAGTGCAATCGTAGACGAAGGCGCCCAAATCGGCGAAGGCTCCCGCGTATGGCATTTCGTACACGTCTGCAGCGGGGCCAGAATCGGCAAAAACGTCTCCATGGGCCAAGGCGTCTTTGTGGGTAATAAAGTAACCATCGGCGACAACTGCAAAATTCAGAACAATGTCTCCGTGTACGACAACGTACACCTCGAAGAAGGCGTGTTCTGTGGCCCCAGTATGGTGTTCACCAACGTCTACAACCCACGTTCCCTCATCGAGCGTAAAGACGAATACATGGACACCCTTGTGAAAAAGGGCGCCTCGCTCGGAGCCAACTGCACCCTGGTATGCGGCGTAACTATCGGTGAATACGCCTTCGTGGGCGCCGGCGCCGTCGTCAACAAAGATGTGCCCGCCTACGCCCTGATGGTTGGCGTACCCGCCAAACAAATCGGCTGGATGAGCGAATTCGGTGAACAGTTAGATTTGCCCCTAACCGGTGAAGCAGAAACCAAGTGTGATCACACTGGCGCTAGATATATACTCCAAGGCGAAACAGTCACAAAGAAATAATCTTTCTTCTTGTTCTTTGTTCGTGGTTTTTCGTGGTTTTGGTGGATAAGAGTATTATTTGATCTTTTTCTTTCCGTGTTCTTCAGAGATTCTTTGGCAAAAAAGGCTCTTAAAACATGCAGTTCATAGACTTGGCAGCGCAGCAAGCCAGAATCAAAGACAAAATCGACGCAAACATCCAGAAAGTCCTTGCCCACGGCAAATACATCCTGGGCCCGGAAGTCACCGAACTGGAAGAAAAACTCGCCGCCTACACCGGGGCAAAATATTGTATCACCTGCGGCAATGGCACAGACGCCCTGCAAATCGCCCAAATGGCCTTAGGTGTAGGGCCGGGCGACGAAGTGATCGTGCCAGGTTTTAGCTATATTGCCACCGCCGAAACGCCCGCTGTGCTGGGCGCAAAGCCGGTGTACGTGGATATAGACCCAAAAACCTACAACCTGAACCCGGCACTGCTGGAAGCCGCGATTACCCCACGCACCAAAGCCATTATTCCCGTATCCATCTATGGCCAGTGCGCAGACTTCGACGCCATTAACTCCATTGCCGAAAAGCACGGCATTCCGGTGATTGAAGACGGCGCCCAAAGCTTCGGTGCGAGCTACAAAGGCAAAAAGTCCTGCAACCTCACCTCCATTGGTTGTACCAGCTTCTTTCCCAGCAAGCCATTGGGTTGCTACGGGGACGGTGGTGCCATCTTCACCAACGATGAACTGCTGGCCACTGTACTGCGGCAGATTGCTCGCCATGGGCAGGATCGGCGGTACCACCACATCAGGGTGGGTGTGAATAGCCGGCTGGATACCCTGCAGGCTGCCATTTTGTTGCCGAAGCTGGAATTATTGGAAGAGGAAATCCAGCTGCGTAATCAGGTGGCCGAAAACTATGCGCGCCTGTTGAACGACGCTGGTATCGATACCGCTCCCTTTGTCGAAGCGCATAATATTTCCGCCTGGGCTCAGTACACCATTCGGGTAACCAATCGTGAGTCAGTTCAGGAGAAGCTTAAAGAGGCGGGGGTACCAACGGCGGTGCATTATCCGATTCCATTGAATAAGCAGCCAGCTGTGGTGGATTTCTCAGCGACTCTGCCGGTGGGGGATAAGATGGCGGAAAAGGTTATGAGTTTGCCTATGCATCCTTATCTCTTTGAAAGTCATATGAAACGGGTGGTGGACGCTCTCCGCGGGCTCTAAGTTTATATGCATATTCTGTTTCTTCCTTCTTGGTACCCCGATAGTCCTGAAGACGTTCAAGGTGTATTTTTCCGCGATCAAGCTTTGGCGCTGTTCAATTACGGCCACGATGTTGGTGTGATTGCACCGAAACTCCGTTCCTTGAAGACCTTGTTTAAAAGGGCTAAACCGTCAGCACCATTCTACGAAGTGGATGAAGGCATTCCAACTTACCGCAAAAGCTTGCTTGCGGTACTGCCTCGGGTACCCTTTGGCAATTATTTACTGTTCAGGCGGGCCGCGCGCTTTTTATTGCAATGTTATATTGAAGAACATGGTAAGCCGGACGTTTTGCATGCCCATTGTGCGATTTTCGGTGGGGCAATAGCAGTGGACTTGGGGAGGGAGCATGGTATCCCCGTTGTGTTGACTGAGCATAGCAGCGGATTTGCGAGAAACCTTTTCCCCGGCTGGCAATTAAATCTGGCACGGAGAGGGTTTGCAGGCGCATGTTTACTCATTGCGGTGAGCCCGGCACTGGGAACTTTACTCGGCGAACGGTTCTCTTTCAGTGAAAATCAGTGGCATTGGGTGCCGAATGTTGTTTCGAACCGCTTCAGTGATCATAAGAGGTTTGGCGAAAAAAAAAGCGGGACCGTATTTCTTAATCTCGCGCTTATGACAGGGAATAAAGGACATTCCGATCTCGTTGAAGCTTTTCAGCAAGTTGTTCGGAGTTTTCCTAATGCAGAGCTCTGGCTTGCGGGCGATGGCCCTTCCCGTGCTGCACTGGAAAAGCAGGTTTGCGATCTGGGAATTTCTGGAAATGTGCACTTTTTGGGAATTATTCAGCCGGAGAAGGTGCCTGTCTTGCTTGAACGGGCTGATGTGATGGTGATTTCGAGCCATTACGAGACGTTCGGAGTCGTCGCTGCAGAAGCGTTGATGGCAGGGATGCCTGTTATCGCAACTCGATGCGGTGGACCGGAATGCATCGTTGAGAGTGGGGATGGACTGCTGGTGCCTGTTAAACATCCTGAGGCACTGGCTGACGCGATGCGAGAGGTATCGGAAACCATTGATACGTTCGATTCCGACTCAATTGCGACCCGAGCACGTCTCCGGTTCTCCGGTACTGCCGTGGCACGGCAACTTACTGACAAATACAGTCAGGCAATAAACTCCTTCCAAGGTAAAACCCAGGGCGCGTCAGCCCTTTAATTTGGTGTATATAATGTTTGAAAATAAAGTTCTTATGATCACTGGTGGCACGGGATCATTCGGTCAGACGGTGCTTAAACGGTTCTTGGATACAAATATCGGTGAGATACGGATTTTTAGTCGGGACGAAAAAAAACAAGAGGATATGAGGCTTGCCTTATCAAACGACAAGGTCAAGTTCTATATTGGCGACGTAAGATCACATGACAGCATAAAACAAGCGATGTTAGGTGTTGATTACGTCTTCCACGCCGCCGCACTTAAACAGGTGCCTTCCTGCGAGTTCCATCCAATGGAAGCTGTGAAGACTAACATTCTTGGGACGGAGAATGTTTTGAATGCGGCAATTGAAAGCAATGTAAAGCGGGTTGTTGTTCTCAGCACTGATAAGGCTGTTTACCCGATCAATGCAATGGGAATATCCAAAGCCATGGCTGAAAAGCTGATGGTGGCAAAGTCACGTATTTTGCCCGAAGGTGGCCCCGTTCTGTGTGCTACCAGATACGGTAATGTTATGGCTTCCCGGGGATCGGTTATTCCTTTGTTCCTGAAACAAATCAAGAATAATGAGCCATTGACGGTAACAGATCCCGGTATGACCCGTTTTCTGATGTCGCTGGAAGATTCGCTTGATCTGGTTTTGCATGCTTTTGAGAACGCGGCGCAGGGCGATATTTTTGTGCAAAAAGCGCCTGCGTCAACGGTTCAGGATCTTGCGCAGGCACTTAAAGAGCTTTTTGGTGCAGACAATGCCATCAAGATCATTGGCACCAGACATGGCGAGAAACTCTATGAATCGCTCATTTCCAGGGAAGAAATGGCGAAGTCAGAGGATATGGGCAGATATTATCGAATCGTGGCCGATAACCGCGATTTGAATTATCGGAAGTATTTTGTGGAGGGTGAAGAAAGAATTTCACAGCTGGATGACTATACTTCCCACAATACAACTCGTTTGACCGTCCCGGAGGTAAAAAGTCTAGTCGGTGAGCTGGAGTATGTTAAGGAGCAACTCCATGCTTAAAGTAATGACACTGGTGGGTACACGCCCTGAACTGATCAAAATGAGCCGTGTGATCGCCGAACTGGATAAACAAGTTAACCATATTTTGGCGCATTCTGGGCAAAATTATGATTTTGAACTGAATCAGGTTTTTTTTGACGATCTGGAAATTCGAAAACCGGATTACTTTCTGGGAGCTGCAGGCGACACCGCTGCCAAGACCATTGCAGAAGTTATTGCAAAGGCGGATGAAGTTTTTGCCGCAGAAAAGCCAGACGCATTGCTGCTATATGGTGATACCAATTCTTGCATGGCTGTAATTGCTGCGAAACGCAGAAAAATCCCGGTTTTCCATATGGAGGCTGGCAACCGGTGTTTTGATGAAAGGGTGCCTGAGGAGCTTAATCGCAAGGTTCTAGACCATTTAAGTGATATCAATATGGTTCTGACAGAACACGCCCGTCGCTATCTGATTGCAGAGGGGATTCGGCCTGAAACAATTCTGAAAACCGGTTCCCACATGAGCGAAGTTCTGAATTATTACATGCCTAAGATTCAGCAGTCGGATGTATTAGCACGGAGTGACTTGGAATCTGGTAAATTCTTCATCATAAGTGCTCACAGGGAAGAGAATGTTGACTCTCAAGAAAATTTGAAAGAGTTGATTGAGTCACTCAAAGCGCTCGCCGATACATATCAATTGCCAGTTATCGTGTCCACCCACCCGCGAACAAGGCAGCGTCTAGATGCCCTTGGTGTTGATCTGACCCATCCATTGCTTCGATTTGTAAAACCCTTTGGTTTTCTTGATTACCTTAGGTTGCAGATGGGGGCGCTTTGTGTCTTGTCGGACAGTGGCACTATTACTGAAGAGGCGTCTTTGCTGAACCTTCCTGCAATTACGATACGCAACACACATGAGCGGCCGGAGGGAATGGACGAAGGAACTTTGATCATGAGTGGTTTGAATAAGGACTCAATTCTTGATGCCGTGAAAGTGGTTACCAGCCAACATGATCCAGAAAAAAGGGTGTTTCCTTTGGTGGGGGATTACGAAGGTGGGCCTGTTTCCAAGCAGGTTGTACGAGTGGTCCTGAGCTACACGGACTATATCAACCGCACTGTGTGGCGTAAGTCTTGATTCAGATAAGCGTTGTTTATGAAATATAATCCAAAAGTGTCAATCGTCATACCCGTATATAACGGATCCAATTTCCTTGCTGAGGCCATCGAGTCTGCGATGGCTCAAACCTACGATAACCTGGAAATTCTGGTTATCAATGACGGCTCCAATGACGAAGGTAAGACTGAATCTATTGCCATAAGCTATGGCGATTCCATTCGTTATTACAGCAAGAAAAATGGCGGTGTTTCTACAGCGCTCAATATGGCAATTGAGAAAATGAATGGTGATTACCTTTCCTGGCTTAGCCACGATGACTTGTACTCACCTGATAAGGTTCTTAAGCAAGTAGAGACTTTGCAAGCGCTCGATGACCCCTCAAAGCATGTGGTTTTCAGTGATTACAGTCTCTTTAACGAAGATACGGGAGCAAATAGAAGGGTAAAGCTGGAGAGTAGAAACCCAGGGGGGTTCAGGGCCCGTTTGCTGGTAAATAACGATGTCCATGGTTGTACCATGTTGATCCCACGAGACGCATTTCGGGTTTGTGGATTTTTTGACCCAGACCTGAAAGCAACACAGGACTACGACATGTGGTTCCGCCTCGGCCAGAAATATAAATTCATTCATGTGCCGGAAAACTTGGTAACCGGACGGGTGCATGGTGAACAGCTGGGTACGCGGATTCCATGGCGAGTTTCAGAAAATATCCGTTTAAGAAAGCAATGGATTGACGAATTAGCCCCTGAAGAGGTGATGGCCTTCACCGGGAAGTCAGAGTGTCTTTCTTTCGCCGAGATCAGCCAGGAATTAGCCAGAAAGTGCTATTTCAATCTAGCGTCCAAGTGCGCTGAAAGGTCCTTCGCCTCTCCTGACGGGTTTAAGCTACGGGAGACCCCTTGGATCGTAGCTTTCCTTGTTTCGGGATACTCCTATGGCATAGCGGTTTCAGTCTATAGAGCGCTTAAACGGTTAGTTTGAAATGTTTTTGGAATGTAGGTAATCACCTCTTTTGAATGTTAAAAATATCGTCGGATTTGCGATTGGTCCGGTTGGTAGCGCTATTCTGGGCCTGGCAACGACGCCTCTGATCGCCTGGGCCTTCTCTCCTGAAGATGTCGGGAGATTCGGTGTGTTCCAAACAGTGCTGTCATTGGTACTGGTTGTTTCCGTCTTCGGCCTTGATCAGGCGTATACGCGTGAGTACCACTCGGAAAGTGATAAACCCCGTCTTTTCAAGAACAGCGTTATTCCCGGACTCTGCTTATTGGTCATACTTTCAGTCGGGGTAATCTTTTACGGCAAGCTCATATCCGAGTTTCTGTTTGGAATCGAGAGCCGCGTGTTAATCTCTTTGACAGTCTGCGCGGTTACTCTCAACTACTTTACACGGTTTTTGTCATTGATACTGAGAATGCAGGAGAGAGGCCTGGCGTTTTCCATGAGCCAGGTAATACCAAAGTTTGTCCTGCTAGCGATTATCTTGGTTTATATTGCTTTACCGTTTGAAAAATCACTAGTCCATCTTTTTTATGCTTTCGTGGCGTCGATGGCTGTAGTTCTGGTTATTTTTGGCTGGAATACACGGAAGGAACTTAAAGAAAGCTTCAAAGCCTCGCTTGACAGCGATCTTATGCGCAAGCTATTCCGCTATGGGTTACCGCTGGTGGTAGCCGGGTTAGCGTTTCAGGCTATAAGTGCTGTTACAATATTTTCACTCAGAACCTTATCGACATTTCCTGAATTGGCTGTTTATTCTGTAACTTTGCGGTTCTCCGCCGTAGCGGTGTTGGTTCAGTCTATCTTTTCTATAATCTGGGCCCCTTTAGTGTTCAAATGGCACTCCAATAACGTCGACATGAATCGCGTAAACTCTGTAGCCCAGGCCGTCCTTGCGGCTGTATGTATATTTGCCGCAATATGTGGCTCGCTTGCTTGGCTTTTGGATTACGTCCTTCCTGCAGATTACCTACAGGTAAAGTACCTGCTCGTGTGTGCAATGGTACAACCGCTTTTATACACCCTGTCGATAGTAACAAGCGTTGGCATCGGGTTGCAGAGAAAGACTTCTTTATCCTTGGCTACCTCAGTGATAGCGCTTCTGGTGAACCTTCTACTTTGCTGGTTGTTAACTCCCCAACTGGGTGCCTCGGGAGCAGTAATTGCAAATACTCTATCCTTCTTCTTGCTGTTTGTCCTCAACACAGAAGCATCAGCGTTTATCTGGAGAGGTTTTCCGAGAGTGAAGATGTATTTCTGCCTCGCATTGGTCGTCAGTGGATCGATCCTTACGGTAATTCTGGGGCATGAGATAGGTCCCTCGGTTTGGGTAGTTTGGTCTCTGATAGGTGTTTTTAATGTAATGGTATTTATGAGTGAACTCAGAAATCTTTATGGTCAAATACTCAACCGGTATAGTAAGGCTTAGAAAAGGTTTTAGTTCTTGGGCATAACGTTAGATTTTCACATTAGTATAAAAGGTTTCTAGCCATGCGGATTCTTGTACTCGGCGCTACTGGGATGCTCGGCAGTGCTGTCTTAAAAGTATTATTTGATGACAGTCGCTTCGATGTTTGGGGGTCTGCAAGGGATTCCAGTAAGCTCCCCTTACTACCGGCCAATATAACCGAGAAGGTAGTAACGGGGGTAAATGTACTGGATTCTGATAATCTCACCTCCATTTTCAGAAAGGTTAAGCCAGATGCCGTAATTAATTGTATAGGCTTGATAAAGCAGGTCTCAGACGCAGACAATCCGCTGGTTGCGTTACCCATCAATTCATTACTGCCACATCGCCTCGCAGATTTATGCGAACTGAGCCAATCCAGATTGATACACATCAGCACAGATTGTGTTTTTTCGGGAAAAAAAGGCCGTTATCGTGAGGATGATCCTTCTGATGCTGAGGATCTGTACGGTAAGTCAAAGCATATAGGCGAAGTGACAGAACGAAAAAATACGATCACTCTACGCACATCAATAATTGGGCACGAACTACAGTCGCAGTACGCTCTTCTCGAATGGTTCTTGGCCCAAGAGCGTTTCGTGTATGGGTATTCAAAGGCGATTTTTTCGGGCGTTCCTACAAACGAGCTGGCCCGGATAATAACGGAATATGTGTTACCGCGACAAGATTTGAATGGTCTTTATCACGTTTCCGCAGATCCGATATCGAAATTTGATTTACTGAATATTATTGCGAGACAGTATAAAAAAGAAATTAAAATCATTGAGGACAGTAAAGTAGTCGTTGATCGATCACTAGAGAGCGATAAATTCCGTAAGGCCACCGGCTATAACCCACCAGCTTGGGGCCAGTTGGTTGAGACTATGTCGAAATTCCGGTCCTATCCTTAATAAATAGGGTATTAGTAGTAGCCGGCGCTGATCACCGAAAGAAAACTGTGCTGAGTGCACCCATTTGCTTTTTCATGATAATAATGTTGTTAAATTATCAGGGCGTGATTTCTACAGTGCATAATGCTACCTGACACAGCAATAATCTGATATTTTTGAATAATCTGATATTTTTGAATAATCTGATATTTTTGCAGGTCCTCGCTTAGAACTTGAACCTAGCGTGCCAGTTATTTCTGGTGTCTTTGTTAAATATCAACTTGTATAAGCTCCTTATGTTTTGGGTATCTTTGAATTTTCCCTCAATCTGTTTTGGATTTGAAAAATGACTATCGATGTTACCAAAACAACAAAATCTTTTGTTATTGAGTGGGTTCTAGTTTTAATAATTCTAAGCCAAAACCATCCGTGGTTTTTGTGGCCTAATAGCTATATTTGGTCTGCAATTTTGATTGTAGTTCTACTAATTCTTTGCGCATCAAGAGTATCTTTGATAGCTGTTAAGGGCAATTTTATAGCTATTTCATTTATTTTTTTCGTTTTGGTATCATTTTTCTGTGTTTATTCGTCTTTCCAAAGCTTCCGACCTAGTTCTGTTTTGAGTATAACCGTTTTTGTCCTGGTTTTGGCTTTGAATAAAGGTGAAAAATTAAAGGCCTTGGATAAGTTGACAACGCTTCTGTCGTTAATAGTTTTATTGTCGATTGTCGCAAGGTTCACAAATGAATACTTATTTCCGTTGCCCCATTTTATGTTATCTTATCCTGACTGGAAGGGGGATATACCCGATTTAGAAATAAAAAATTTCTTTTTGTATATTGAGCCGGCTGGTTTGGCAGGAAATAGATTGTACTCGATCTTTGATGAGCCTGGTACTTTGGGGACATTGATTGCATTTTTGCTCGTCGGAAATAATTTTAATTTCAGAGAGTTGAGAAATTTAGTTTTGCTTGTGGGCGGTGTTTTAACGTTCTCGCTTGCTTTCTTTGTCATAAGTGCTTTGGGGTACTTCCTGTTAAGGCTTGGTTCGCCGTTAAAGCTGGCGAAAGGTGTTCTCGTTTTTGTTTTAATAGTGTTGGCTACGGTGATGCTCTTTTGGGATAGTGATGCGTTCAGAATCATTGTAATTAATCGAATAGCTGACCTTTTTGTTTTTGGTTTAGAATCTAGAAATCCTCAGGTTCTCGATACTTTTTTCTCGCAATACATTATATCTTTGGAAGCACTGCTCGGGATGGGGACAAATTTTCATTTAGAAAATCCGACGATATTTTTAGGTCAAAGCTATAAGCTGTTTTTGATAGAATATGGCTTTGTAGGGCTGTTTCTAATCTTTTCTTTATATTTTTGTTTGATTTTAAGTGATTGGAAAATTGGCCTCGTTTGCTTGGCCGTCTTTTTTGCTTCTTTCCTTCAGCGTCCATTTCTGTTTACGCCTTGGCAAATTTTGTTGTTTTCTATGGTGTTTGAACGTCTTTTGTTTTTCAAAAATTCATCGCTTGGATCCGGCAAAAGTAACTGTTTTATGTTAACGCACAGTGTGCAAGTTAAGTGTGCATAGTGAGACTTAACTCTTTTAATTTTATTCGCTATATGGCTATAATTTAAGGCCTGGTTGGTTTTGCATCTTAATGGAAAGCTTTGGTCGTGCCTTGTACTATTTTGTTACCCCGGCGTTCAAGTTGAATCTACGTTTAAGGTTGCAAGAATATTGGGTTATTTGGGTTAATTTTGAGCTCTCATCTGCTGGCGACGTATGAAATGTTAGTTTGTTACTTTATTCATGTAATATTTCTTTAATAATTTTATTTTACTTTGTCTGAGTTGCGTTTTACTTTTATTATATATAAGGATTTAAATGCGGATACTTATAGTTTCCAGAACTAATTGGCTTGAGCCTCCGAGAATTAGGCATCAGATTTGTAATATGCTGTTATCGCATGGCCACGACGTAATTTTTTTGCAAAAGCCGAGTTACAAGTTTTTCTCCGGTCTTGAGTTATCAGATAATGATAACAGTCTGGTTTTGGGACAGTATCCTGAGTTAGTGCACCATCAATTGAGAATTTCTAGATTCATTGACTGGGCCAACGAAAAATTTGTAGTTTCGAAGCTGAAAGAATTTTTATTAAGGGGTGATTTGGATCTTGTCCTAAATTTTAACTATGATTATGGGTTTTTAAAGGATTATTGTCCAGCCGGGAAGTTTGTTACGATAATTAACGATGATTTTGTAGCAGCAGCCAAGCCTTGGATGACCAATAATGTTCGTGAAAAGATGAAATATGTGGCTGGTGTTTCTGATGCCGTTTTGGCGGTATCATATCCTCTATATGATTTTGTTAAGAAGTATAATGATCGATCAGAATTGTTTTTTCCCTGGTGTGAGGATAGCTATGTCCACCCTGACGAGGGTGTCAAAAGAAATGTGGTTCTGTACTATGGTTATATCAACGATAGAATTGATTGGGATGTAGTAGAGTATTTGCTCTCTCGGAATGTCAACCTTAGGTTCGTTGGTCCTGTTGCCGGTTCAAATACAAAAAATGCGATAGAAAAATTTAGATCATTCTCTAACTTCGAAATTAAGGCGCCGGTTTCATTTGATCAACTGTATTTGGGCGATGTTTGTTGCTCAATCGCCCCATACGATAAAGAGATAGAGTCTGTACGGGCTTGTACTATTAGCAATAGGGCGTTCCGTCTGCTTTCACGCGGTATACCTATGATATATCCTGATCTGCCTTACCTTATTGACGCAGGTGATAATGTTATAACTAAGGCTGTCGATAAAAAAGGGTATTTCGACTCGATCTTCTATTTCGAAAATAATTTTTATACTTGTCAAAAATATATCAAACAATTTTTGGTTGGCAACTACGAATATGACAGATACGAAGTGTTATCCAGAATCGCCGGCTGGTAAGTACTCGTAGTTTCTTCATATATTGGTATTTCTTTTGTGCTTCAGACTTTCGTTCAGAATAAAATAACGAAGTACTCCTGATGGCTTTTACCTAAACCAAATCCTTCATCATGACAAAAATTCGGACGCTATTCCGTACGAATACTAGGCCTGCGTAATAAAGTCGGTTGAGGTCGTATCATGGGTTAGGGCTGCCACTTCATCGACCTTATGTGTTACCTCTCTGTTAGTGCAATAATTTCAGTTAAGGTCCGTCGAAAGGGTGATACGCCACGCTCAGTGGTGATCGAAGATAAGGCCGCTGGCATTTCAGGTTTTGCTGATGGGGTATCAGCTTGCCGGAGGAACTTGTCGAAGTCTTCATCGGAGGGCATTTCCTGAAATTAAGTAGTTGCCGAAAAGCGGACAGGGTTTGTTGGGTCTGGGTTCAAAGAGATGGATCTCTGGCAGCAAGACGAGGGATAGAAGGCCTGTACAGCACATTTTTGTAGAGCCTTTAGAAGGGGCTTACTTGTATAACCAGCCAGATGGAAATGTTTTAGGTGGCGGGGTGTCCTTTGAAGTCGCCGAGCTTTTATTTTGTCAACAATAGATTTAGGGTTTTATATGTTGTCTGATCTGAAAATTTGTGTTGTCGGCCTTGGCTATATCGGTCTGCCGTCTGCTGCATTACTCGCTAATCGTGGGTACCAAGTCCAGGGTGTCGATATATCACCAGAGGTTGTGGCCACCATAAACCAGGGTGATATCCATATTGTTGAGCCTGATCTTGATTCATTTGTTCATTCGGCAGTCCATTCCGGACATTTGAAGGCTTCTTTACAGCCGGAACCAGCCGATATCTTTATACTTGCAGTGCCCACGCCGTTCCATGAAGGCTTTGTGCCCAACATTGATTATGTGATTAATGCAACTCGCGCGATTGCACCAGTAGTTAAGGTCGGGGATCTGGTGATTCTCGAATCTACATCCCCGGTGGGTACCACAGAAAAGGTTGCTCAGACTTTACGTGAAGGTGGCGTTGATACCAGTGCTGTTCATATTGCCCATTGCCCGGAAAGGGTTCTACCGGGCCATATCATGAGAGAGTTGGTGGAGAATGACCGAATCGTTGGCGGTGTTACTCCTGAAGCCGGAGAAAAGGTGGAGGCATTCTACCGCACCTTCGTTTCTGGTGAAGTTTTTGTAACGGATGCTCGTACCGCTGAGATGGCTAAACTGACAGAAAACAGCTTCCGGGATGTGAATATAGCTTTTGCTAATGAGCTTTCACTACTGAGTGAGAAGTTCGGTATTGATGTCTGGGAGCTGATTCGGTTGGCTAACCGCCACCCACGAGTAAACATATTACAACCGGGTACGGGTGTAGGGGGGCACTGTATCGCGGTAGATCCCTGGTTTATTGTGCACGAAGGCGGTGAGGATGCTCGTTTGATCCGCACCGGGCGAGAGGTGAATACGCGTAAAACCGAGTGGGTGGTTGAAAAAATCGAAGAAGAGTACTCCCGCTTAAAAGACCAGCAGGGTCGTGACCCTGTTGTAGCCTGTATGGGGCTTGCCTTCAAACCAAATATTGATGACTTGCGAGAATCACCAGCACTTTGGGTATTTCAGCAACTGGTAGCTGCTGGCATTCAGCCCTTGGCGGTGGAGCCAAATCTGAAGAAACATGCGAGCATCACGTTGACTCCGTGGCAGGAGGCTGCGGATCAAGCGGATATTGTGGTTTATCTGGTTGCTCATCGGGAGTTTCAAAAGCTTGATGTGGCTGCCAAGGTTCTGGACTTTTGCGGGGTTACAAAAAAATGAAGGTGTTAGTCGTTTTTGGTACCCGGCCGGAAGCTATTAAAATGGCGCCCTTGTTGCTCGCTTTGCGGGGTGATCACCGGTTCGAGCCCCTTTTGTGTGTCACCGGCCAGCATCGGGAAATGTTGGATCAGGTGCTTTCTCTTTTCTCACTGGTACCGGATTTTGATCTGAACATTATGAAACCCGGTCAGGATCTGACCGATGTTACCTCCGGTATTCTTCAGGGGATGAAAGGCGTCCTCGCTGAAGCCAAGCCTGACATCGTTCTCGTTCATGGAGATACTGCTACCACATTTGCTACGACACTTGCCGCTTATTACCAACAGATTCCAGTCGGTCACGTGGAAGCCGGTTTAAGAACTGGCAACCTCTATTCGCCCTGGCCGGAAGAAGCGAACCGGAAATTGACTGGAGCGCTTGCGAAACTTCACTTTGCCCCTACACAAAAATCTGCACAAAACTTGTATGCAGAGGGTATAGAGCCACAAGCGGTGAATGTTACTGGGAACACGGTGGTCGATGCCTTGTTCCGGATCGTGGAGAAGTTTGATCGTGAACCAAAACTGGCGGACTCACTGGCCGGCCAATTTCCGTTTTTGGATCAGGATCGGCGAATTATTCTTGTCACTGGGCATAGAAGAGAGAGCTTTGGTGGCGGATTTGAGAGGATTTGTGAAGCCCTGAATCGCACCGCCAAAGCGTTTCCGAATGTGGATGTTGTTTATCCTGTTCACCTCAACCCTAACGTTCGGGAGCCTGTTAATAGACTGCTTAGTGGGTTGAGCAATGTTCACCTGATTGAGCCGCTGGATTACCTCCCGTTCGTTTATCTGATGAGTCGTTCTTACTTAATACTGACGGATTCTGGTGGGATACAGGAAGAAGCCCCATCTTTGGGCAAGCCGGTACTGGTCATGCGAGATACCACTGAGCGGCCAGAAGCCGTTTCAGCAGGTACAGTCGAGTTGGTTGGTACTGATGTGGATCGTATTTGTAATCGCCTGGAAGGCCTGTTGACGGACGACTCGGTGTATCAACGTATGAGCTTGGCACACAATCCTTATGGTGATGGTCGGGCGTGCAAGCGCATTCTAGAAGCTCTCTATCAACACCCAAGCTAAGGTGCCAGCCGGCAACCCGTTTTCGACCACCACGCTTCGATTCTTTTTGAGGTTTAAATGAAACAAGTACTTCAGGACATGGGCCAAGGGGCAACAACTTTGACCACCGCACCGGCCCCTAGATGTTCAGCAGGAAACCTGCTGATCAATACATCAATTACCCTGGTGTCGGCCGGGACCGAGCGAATGCTGGTGGACTTTGGTAAGGCTTCGTATCTTCAAAAGGCCCGTCAACAGCCTGACAAAGTGAAGATGGTCTTGGAAAAAGTTCAGACAGATGGCCTGATGACGACAGTGGAAGCTGTTCAATCCAAGCTTGCCCAACCATTGCCGTTGGGGTACTGCAACGTTGGTGTAGTATCCGAAATCGGTAAAGGTGTTGATGGCTTTAAAGCCGGTGATCGGGTTGTATCTAATGGTCCTCACGCAGACATTGTGCGTGTGCCTCGAAATCTGTGTGCGCTGATTCCTGATTCTGTTTCTGATGAAGAAGCCTCGTTTACCGTTGTGGCTTCTATTGGCCTTCAGGGGATTCGATTGGCGGAACCCACACTGGGTGAGAGCTTTGTCGTTACCGGTGTTGGCTTGATTGGGTTGTTAACAGTGCAGTTGTTGCGCGCGCAGGGTTGCCGTGTGTTGGCCATTGATTTTGATGAGTCCAAGCTGGCCCTTGCAAGGGAATTCGGTGCCGAAACCTGTAACCCCGGTAAAGGCGAAGATCCTGTGGCTGCAGGTATGGCGTTTAGCCGAGGCCGGGGTGTTGATGGCGTTCTTATCACTGCATCAACAAAATCAACTGATCCAGTTACACAGGCCGCACGGATGTCTCGTAAGCGGGGGCGTATCGTGTTGATTGGAGTAACAGGACTTGAGCTTAATCGCGCAGATTTCTATGAGAAAGAACTGAGTTTCCAGGTTTCATGTTCTTATGGTCCCGGTCGGTATGATCCCACTTATGAAGGTGATGGTCAGGACTATCCGTTTGGTTACGTACGCTGGACAGAACAACGCAATTTTGAAGCAATTTTGGATATGATGGCTAGTGGCCAGTTAGATGTGAAGTCACTAATTACTCATCGTGTTGACTTTGAAAAAGCTCCTGATGCTTATAATACTTTAACGTCCGACAAGTCCGCGCTTGGTATTCTCTTGGAATATCGCAGTGCACCTGAAAGTCGGGCCGTAGATACAGTCAAGTTAAAGCATGATGTTTCTTTTGATCCACAAAAGCCGGTAGTAGGTTTTGTTGGAGCAGGCAACTACGCCTCTCGTATGTTGATACCCGCTTTCAAAGAGGCGGGAGCTCAGCTCCACTCAATTGCCACCTCTGGTGGTATTAATGGCGTTATCCACGGCGATAAAACAGGATTTGCCGAGGCGACGACTGACACTCAGGCAATGATTGGGAACCCTGATATCAACACCATTGCCATAGTGACCCGGCACAGCTCACATGCCGGTTTTGTTTCTTCCGCCTTGGCCGCGGGTAAAAACGTATTTGTTGAAAAGCCACTAGCCGTAACTCACAACGATTTGCAGCTGGTTCGCGACCAATATGAAGAAAACCAGAAGTCCGGAATTCCCGGCCACCTAATGGTCGGCTTCAATCGGCGTTTTGCTCCGCAAATACAGAAAATGAAAGAGCTTTTGGCGCCGATTAAAGAACCTAAATCTTTCATTATGACTATGAACGCCGGTGACATTCCTGCTGATCATTGGACTCAAGATAACGAAGTAGGCGGTGGTCGGATTATCGGTGAGGCCTGCCATTTTATTGACTTGATGCGGTACTTGGCCGGGAGTGAGATCGTTTCTGTCCAGGCGCGACGAATGGGTGATGCTCCTGGCGTTGCGGTTACGGAAGATAAAGCAGCCATCATGTTGGGGTTTGCTGATGGCTCATTCGGAACCATACATTATCTGGCGAATGGGGCCGCAAGTTTTCCGAAAGAGAGAGTTGAGGTATTTGCCGCAGGCCGGGTGTTGCAGTTAGATAATTTCCGAAAGCTTAAAGGCTTTGGTTGGTCTGACTTCAAAAAGATGAACCTTTGGAAACAGGACAAGGGTCAAGAAGCCTGTGCAGCTGCGTTCCTTGGTGCGATTGAGAAAGGTGACGCTTGCCCTATCGCTCCTGACGAAATTTTTGAGGTCGCTAAGGTGACTATTGATGTTGCGGAGCAGTTGCGGGCACAGAACAATTGATTATAACGAAGGTTAAAACTGCAGTTGCTCTTGGAGTGCCAAACGTTGGGAGGGCAATTTGGTTTCGCTTTGGTGTTCGGTCAGGGCTAAACCCCGTTAGGAAATTGAGCGCCGAAATACCGAATGGCCCTTTTTTTCGGGACATGCAGCCGGCAGCCCAATCAACCCGGTCGTTCCGATATCACCCACACGGATTTGGTTACATTCCCCTAAAGGACTGTGTATCAATTCCCGACTGGCATCAGAGCGTTCTCAGTGGTGAGCGTTGCAGGGACAGTCAACAACCTTGGTACGCCATTCCCGATTTCACAGACGAAATCGGCGATATAAAGGGCATTTGGGAGCTCTCCCGCTTTGACTGGCTACTTGGTTTTGCCAGAGAAGTTGCGGAGGGTGATCCCGATTCGCTGAACAAGCTGCAAACCTGGCTAGAGAGTTGGGTACAAGAAAACCCACCTTATTTGGGGCCTAACTGGAAATGCGGGCAGGAAGCCTCCATTCGGGTTATGCACCTGGCCATGGCGGCGATTGTTCTCGAACAAGTTGATCAACCCGAAAAAGCATTGTTAGAACTGGTCGCGGTGCATCTTAAGCGTATTGCTCCAACTATCCAGTATGCAATTGCTCAGGATAACAACCACGGCACATCGGAAGCCGCTGCGTTGTTCATTGGCGGAAGCTGGCTTGCCAAACACGGTAACTCGCAGGGAGAAGTTTGGCAGAAAAAGGGCAGGAAATGGTTGGAGAACCGTGCCCGTCGGCTGATAGAAAACGACGGCAGTTTCAGTCAATATTCTGTGAATTACCATCGGGTGATGCTGGATACATTTTCCATGGTGGAAGTGTGGCGAAGAGCACTCCAGTTGCCGGAATTTTCGCACCGTTGGGATACCAGGGCGGCGGCTGCAACGGAATGGTTGAGGGCATTGCTTCAGCCAGAAGGCGATGTGCCTAATTTGGGAGCCAATGACGGTGCTCGGTTGTTGCCGCTTGCCGCGAGAGATTACCGTGACTTTCGCCCCTCTACTCAGCTGGCAAGTGTTCTGTTTTGTGGTCGGAAAGCAGTTGCTGAGCTCGGTGAGTGGGATGCTCCGTTAAGATTGTTGGGAATTCAGTTACCCAAGGCGTTGGCGCCGCAGCCGGGAAACGCACAATTTGATAATGGTGGCTACGTGGTCATGCGTAAAAATCATTGTTTTGCGTTGTTTCGTTACCCCCGCTTTCGTTTTCGGCCAGGCCAAGCGGATGCCCTTCATTTGGACGTCTGGTTGGATGGCAGGAACATTCTCCGCGACGGAGGCTCTTTTAGCTACAACACCGAAGAGCCCTGGCAATCTTATTTCCCGGGTGTTGAAGGCCACAATACGGTCCAGTTTGACGGTCGTGATCAGATGCCTCGGCTCAGTCGGTTTCTGTTTGGTGAGTGGTTGAAAACACAGAGTTTTGAACCTTTAACTGAATCTGCGGAAGGGCTGTCTACTCTTGCAGGCTATCGGGATTACGAAGGGGCTTTTCATACCCGTAAAGTCATCCTTGGAGATAACCGGCTAAGCATTGAGGACGATATTGGCGGCTTTGCCAAAAACGCAATTTTGCGTTGGCGGCTGGAACCAGGTGAGTGGGAGTTGAATGGTTGCACTGCTAGCAGCACCGATGTAACGGTCGCTGTCTCCAGTAAAAGTAGGGTGATTCGCTCTGAAATCGTTGATGGTTACGAGTCTCGTTATTATGGCCAAAAGACCAAATTGCCAGTGTTTGAAATTGAAGTGGCCGAAGCCGGCCGCCTGACCACCGAAATAACTTGGAATACGATTTGAGAGTTCTATATTTTCACCAACACTTCGTGACACCAAAAGGCGCGGGTGCTATTCGTTCATATGCCATGGCGCGCAAGCTTGTTGAACGTGGCCATTCAGTAACCATGGTGTGCGGAAGTAACACCACAGGCACTACGGGTCTTAAGGGTGAGTTTGTTAAAGGTAAGCGCAGAGGTGATGTAGACGGCATCGATGTCATTGAGCTTGACCTTGCCTATTCGAATAACGATGGCTTTGTGAAACGTGCCGGAACATTCTTTTCCTTCGCACTGCGAAGTATCTGGATTGCGCTCACTGAAAAATACGATTTGGTGTTCGCAACTACCACGCCGTTAACGGCTGGTATTCCGGGTATTTTTGCTCGATGGCTGAGGCGCAAACCCTTTGTCTTCGAGGTGCGGGATTTGTGGCCCGAATTGCCTCGTGAAATGGGTGTGATCACCAACCCGGTCGTGCTTTGGGCCATGGGTTTATTGGAGTGGGCAAGCTACCATTCTGCACATCGACTTGTTGGGCTCTCACCAGGCATTGTCGAGGGGATAAAAAAGCGGGGCGTGCCAGCCGAGAAAGTGGCGATGGTGCCTAACGGTTGTGATTTGGATATCTTTACCAATTCAGCCAAACCATGGCGCCCCAACGAAATATCTGACTCGGACTTGATGGCTGTCTTCGCTGGCACCCATGGTATGGCTAATGGTTTGGACGCCGTTCTGGATGCTGCCGGTGAATTAAAAAGGCGTGGTCGGGAAGACATCAAGTTCCTGTTGATTGGCTCAGGGAAGCTTAAGCCTGCTCTGATGGCCAGGGCTAACCAGGAAGGTTTAAGCGATGTTGTGTTTCACGAACCTGTTAAAAAGAGTGAATTGGCTGGCTTGATGCGAGCGACAGACATCGGCATGCAAATTTTGGCCAATGTGCCAGCATTCTATTATGGGACTTCTCCGAATAAGTTTTTCGACTACATTGCTGCGGGCGTGCCTGTTTTGAATAACTACCCTGGCTGGTTGGCAGAGATGATCGAGCGTGAGCAGTGTGGTTACGCTGTGCCGCCGGCTGATCCGGTTGCGTTTGCTGATGCATTAGAAAAAGCTGCTGCGGAGCGGGATCAACTGCAGGCTATGGCTGAAAGGGCCAAGGGCCTTGCTGAGCGCGAGTTTGATCGAGATAAGATGGCAAACGAGTGGGTGGATTGGGTTGTTGGAGCTGCTCAATGATCAAACGCTTTTTCGACATTGTGGCTTCAGCATTAGGTCTGTTAATTCTTTCTCCTGTCATTCTGCTTGTGGCCATCCAAATCCGCCGTAAACTAGGCTCTCCCATCTTCTTCCGCCAAACCCGCCCTGGCAAAGACGGCAAGCCGTTCCAGATGGTCAAATTCCGCACCATGTTGGATGCCGTAGATAAACAAGGCAACCCGCTACCCGACGACCAACGTATGACGCCTTTCGGTTCCTTCCTGCGCTCAACCAGTCTGGATGAATTGCCGGAGCTGTGGAACGTACTCAAGGGTGAAATGAGCTTGGTAGGCCCCCGCCCGTTGTTGATGGAATACCTGCCGCTGTACTCCAAAGAGCAATACCGCCGCCACGAAGTGCGGCCCGGTGTAACCGGTTGGGCGCAGGTGAATGGCCGCAATGCGATTTCCTGGGAAGACAAGTTCAAGCTGGATGTGTGGTACGTGGACAATCAATCGTTCTGGCTGGATTTAAAGATTTTGTTCCTTACCGTGAAGAAGGTGCTGGTGCGCGATGGCATTAGCAGTGAGGGTGAGGCGACTATGTCCAAGTTTACGGGTAACGACAAGTGAAGCGCCTGGCGATTCTCGGGGCTAGTGGTCATGGTAAAGTGGTGGCAGATGCAGCAGAAGCTGCCGGCTGGCAAGAAATTGTCTTTTTTGATGATGCCTGGCCTGACCTTACAGAAAATGGGCCTTGGCTGGTGAAGGGCAACACGGATACGCTAATGGAAGCGTTGGCTGAATACGATGGTGTGGTCGTTGGTATTGGTAATAACGCTATTCGTGCCGGTAAGCAGTTGGAGCTATCGGAAGCGGGTGCAACGGTAGTAAAGATTATTCACCCCGCCGCTACGGTTAGCCCTCATGTAAGAGTTGGCATCGGTTCAGTTGTTTTCGCCCAGGCTGTTGTGAATGCTTGTGCCACCGTTGGCACTGGAGCCATCGTTAACACGGGTTCTGTGGTAGAACACGATTGTGTGGTTGGGGATTTTTCCCATATCAGCCCTAATGCTGTATTGGCTGGTGGCGTTCGGCTGGGTACCCAATGCTGGGTGGGGGCGGGAGCCTCTGTTCGGCAGTTGCTTGAAATTGGAAAAAGTGCGGTGGTCGGTATGGGTGCTGTCGTAACTAAGAATATTTCTGCAGGCTCTGTTGTTGCCGGTAATCCTGCAAAAGTTTTGAAATCCTGAATTTTTGATCAAATCGAGTATTAAATGCTGAACGGACCTTTTTCCCCCTGGCCCTCCTTCACCGAGGAAGAGGCCAACGCGGTATGTGATGTACTGCTTTCCAATAAAGTGAATTACTGGACAGGGCAGGAATGCCGCGAGTTTGAGCGTGAGTTTGCCGCCTTCGCGGATGCGGACTACGCTATTGCCCTGGCTAACGGCACCACGGCGCTGGACCTGGCCTTGAAAGGCCTCGGCATTGGCCCGGGTGATGAAGTGGTGGTTACTCCTCGCACGTTTCTGGCCTCGATTTCCAGCATTGTCACCGCCGGTGCCACGCCGGTATTTGCTGATGTAGGCCGGCGCTGCCAGAACATTACTCCTGCCACCGTGCGTGAGGTGATTACCCCGCGCACCAAAGCCATTGTGTGCGTACACCTGGCTGGCTGGCCCTGTGAAATGGACGGCTTTATGGAGCTTGCAGAGGAACACGGCCTGTACATCATTGAAGACTGCGCCCAGGCCCATGGTGCCCGCTACAAAGGCAGCTCGGTAGGTTCCCTTGGCCATGTGGGCTGCTGGTCGTTCTGTCAGGACAAGATCATGACCACCGGTGGTGAAGGCGGCATGGTCACCACCAATGATGAAACCCTGTGGAAACGCATGTGGGCCTATAAAGACCACGGTAAAAGCTGGGACGCCGTCTACGAACGGGAACACCCGCCCGGCTTCCGCTGGCTGCACGAAAGCTTTGGTACCAACTGGCGGATGACGGAAATGCAGGGCGTAATTGGCCGCATCCAGCTGCAACGCATGCCCGAATGGCACCAACAGCGGTTGGCCAATGCCGAACGCATCTGGAACACCGCCCGCGAATTGCCCGGCCTGCGTGTGCCAAGTGTGGTGGGGCATGTCGAGCACGGTGCTTACAAGTGTTATGTGTTTGTAGAGCCTGAACAGCTGGCCGACGGTTGGAACCGGGACCGCATTCAGCAGGCTATTGTGGAAGCCGGTGTGCCGTGTTTCTCCGGCTCTTGTTCGGAGGTGTATCTGGAAAAGGCCTTTGATGGTACTGGCTTTCGGCCGGAGAAGCCGTTGCCCATCGCCCGGGAGCTGGGGGAGACCAGTTTGATGTTTTTGGTGCACCCTACGTTGACTGAGACGGAGATGGGGAAGACTTGTTCTGTGCTAAAGCAAGTTATGGCGGAGGCCTCGGCTTAAAGACTTTTTGTTGGCCGCGGATCCACTGAAAACACGGGAGAATAAAGATTAAAGGCTAAAAAGTTTTTGTGCCTTTTCATTCCGTGTTCTTCAGTGGGTTCCGTGGCTAATTTCGTTTTTATCTTTGTATTTTCTGGAGTTATACCCTCATGTGCGGAATTGTCGGCGCGGTTTGCGCCAAGGACGTCACACCGTTTCTTCTTTATGGCTTGAATACCCTCGAATACCGCGGTTACGACTCCGCTGGCCTGGCGTTGTTGAATGGCGGTTTGCACCGTGCTCGCTCGGTTGGCCGTGTGTCTGAGCTGGAAGCCCGTGTTCAGCAGCAGGGCCTTACTGGCAAGGTGGGCATCGCCCATACCCGTTGGGCCACCCACGGTGTGCCGGCAGAACGTAACGCCCACCCCCATGTGTCCGGCGGTTTGGCGGTGGTGCATAACGGCATTATTGAAAACCACGCCGAACTGCGTGAACGCCTTACAGCACTGGGTTACGAGTTTACCTCAGACACAGACACTGAAACCGTCGCCCACCTAGTGCAGGCTTGTCTGGCAGGTGAGCTGGGCGAGGGCAGCGGTAGTTTGTTTGAGGCGGTTCGCTGTGCCGTGGCCTACCTGCAAGGGGCATACGCCCTGGCCATCGTTCGGGAAGACGAGCCCGGTTCTCTGGTGGTGGCCCGGGAAGGGTCGCCGCTGATGCTGGGTATCAGTGAGAACGGTTTTTTCGCCGCTTCCGATGCCTCTGCCATGGTGGCCGAAACCCGCCGGATGATTTATCTGGAAAATGGCGACATTGCCCGTCTGTCTCACGAAGGCGTACGTATTGTGGGGGCCGATGGCGCGGATGTAGAGCGCTCGGAAGTAACCTCTTCCATCAGTGCCGATGCGGTGCAGTTGGGTGAGTTTAACCACTACATGCAAAAAGAAATCTTTGAGCAGCCCCAGGCACTGGGCAACACCCTAGAGATGCTCGGCGGTGCCGGCAGCCTGCAGGCCGGTTTGTTCGGAGCCGATGCCGAAGGCATTTTTCAGCAAGTCGATTCGGTGTTGATTCTGGCCTGTGGTACCTCCAGCTACGCGGGCATGGTATCCCGCTACTGGATAGAGGCCATTGCCGGCATTCACTGTAACGTGGAAATTGCCAGTGAGTACCGCTATCGCCGCTCTGTGGCCCGCGAGAGCCAGTTGGTGGTGGTCATTTCTCAATCCGGAGAAACCGCCGACACCATCGCCGCTTTGCAGCACGCCAAGAGCCTGGGCCACCGGCACACGTTGGCCATTTGCAACGTGCCGGAGTCTGCCATTGTGCGGGAAGCGGCCCTGCGCTTCATTACCCGTGCCGGCCCGGAAATTGGCGTAGCGTCTACCAAGGCCTTCACTACCCAGCTTTCCACGTTGTTTCTGCTGACCTTGCTATTGGCCAAAGCCCGTTCGGCGCTTTCTGAAGCTGATGAGAAAGCCTATTTGCAGGAGGTAAAACATCTGCCCGTAGCCGTAGAAAAGGTACTGGCTGTGGAGCCGGAAATCCGCGAATGGGCCCAGCGTTTTGGCAGCAAGCACCACGCCCTGTTCCTCGGCCGTGGCCGGCATTACCCCATCGCCCTGGAAGGAGCCCTGAAGCTGAAGGAAATCTCCTACATCCATGCCGAAGCCTACCCGGCCGGCGAGCTTAAGCACGGCCCGTTGGCGCTGGTGGATGAACACATGCCGGTGGTTGTGGTCGCGCCCAACGACGCCTTGCTAGAAAAACTCAAAGCCAACATGGAAGAAGTCCGCGCCCGTGGCGGCGAGTTGTACGTATTTGCCGATGGCGACAGCCACGTAACCTCTGCCCCCGGTTTGCATGTACTGCGCATGCCGGAGCATTACGGGGAGCTTTCGCCTGTGCTGCATGTGGTGGCGCTGCAGTTGTTGGCTTATCACGTGGCCTTGGTGAAGGGCACGGATGTGGACAAGCCCAGAAATTTGGCCAAGAGCGTTACGGTGGAATAATAAAGGCCAAAAAAGGATTTTCTATTCACTCCATGGAACAGGAGGCACTATGAAAAGCATCATCATTTGCTCAGACGGCACCTGGCAGTCGCCCAGCTCGGACCACGCGACGCATATTCTGCGCATCGCCCGTAGCATTGCTCCACACAACACCACCGGCCATAAGCAGGTGGTGTTTTACGATTGGGGCATTGGTTCCGACGGCAACGCGCTGACCGGCGGGGTAACGGGCAAGGGCATCGACAAGAACATTCTCGATTGCTATCGCTTTCTGGTGCATAACTACGACGAAGGCGATGTCCTGTACTTCTTTGGCTTCAGCCGTGGGGCCTACACGGTGCGTTCCCTGGCGGGGTTGATTGCCAATTGCGGCATTCTACGCCGGGAACACGCGGGTAGGGCGGCGAAGGCCTATTCGCTGTATCGCCAACGCAGCCGCGCTTCGGCCCCGGGTGGTGGCAAGGCAGCGGAGTTTCGACGCCGGTATGCGGTGGCGGATGTCAGCCGGGTTCACTTTGTCGGTGTGTTCGACACCGTCGGTGCCCTGGGCATTCCCGCGCCGTTTTTAGGTACCCTTGGCTCCAGCCGCTACCTGTTCCACGACACCCAGCCCAGCGGCATCATCAACCACGCCCGCCATGCGGTGTCGATTGACGAAAACCGCCAGGACTTCGAACCCGCCCTGTGGACCAACGCTGGCAAGCTGGATTTAAAGCAGGTGTGGTTTGCCGGCGTCCACTCGGATATCGGCGGTGCCTACAAAAACCGTGCCCTGGGTGACCATGCCGGCCAATGGCTGATGCGCGAAGCCGAGGCCTGTGGGCTGGCCTTTGAACCCCATCTGGAAGACCGCCTGGCGCCGGATCATGCCGGCAAAAAACACAACGAGTACACGGGCTTCTACCGCGCCATGCGTAGGCGGATTGTGCGGGATGTGGAGCCGGTGGTGCATGTGAGCGTGAAGCGGCGGTGGGAGGATAAGGGGGTGAAGTACCCTAGCCCGGCGTTGCGGAGGTTGCTGGAGAGGGTTGATGGGGACTGGGGCGAAATAAAAGTGATTGTTTAGCCAAGCAAAAACACGGAAAAACGCACGACTATATGGCTGGGTGCATTAGGCATCAAGCAGCCTGCTGTTGCCAGAATGGAACGGCAGGGCAGAGCTCTGAAGATTTCCAGTCTGAAGCGGTATGTAGAGGCTGTCGGGATCATTTTTGAACTGGCATCAAGGAGGCATTCAGTGTCCAAGCTTGCGCCACTTTTTTTATCCATTCTGAGTGTTTACATTTTGGGAGGCTGCGCCGCTTCCCAGAGTGATTCAGATCGAATCACAATGAGTGAGTCAGAGCGAAAGCTTCAAGCTGACCGCGCTGAACTCTTTGAGCGGTGCATGACCGCCAATACGTTCTTTAGCATCAGAAACTGGTGTGGCAAGAGTGTAGACTACTTTTCAAAGATCTCCGATAGTCGGGCTGATGAAGCCGAGAGAAAGCTTGAGCTCGGCTATACTCTTGCTTTTAAAAAGTGTATGGCTGGCGAAACGTTTGGCGACATCAGGGTCGGGTGTGGCCGAGTCGCAAACTATCTCTCCGACGATCGGGCTGATAAAGCTGAACAGCGATGGGCCGATTACCTCGCAAGGAAGGGGCCGGACTATCAGCTGCTCGATGCAGTAATTGATCGGGATGCAAAAAAGGTCAAGAAGGCCTTAGCCGCAGGTGCGAACATAAATCGCGAATTCGACCTGCACTACATCAAATCTTCCCGTGCGTCGAATATGGACAAACGATCGTCTGTGCTGGAGCTTGCGATCGACACGCCTGATCTGGAGCTCAAGGTTCTGACATTGCTTCTCGACAACGGCGCGTCGTTTGACAGCCTACCAAGTGACACCTTGCGCCAAATGATTGGGCGCTCAAAAGGGTACGGAATAGGAGACTCCCGCACAGAGGTGATGCCACTTTCAAAAGTTGGCATTTTGCTGGTGGATTACGGCTACAGGTTGACATCAGAAGAGCTGCTCGAAACCGTTGAACACTTTGCCAGGCTGCAAGGACCGAGCGATGCGGATCAGGAGTTGGTCGGCCTGTTATTGGCGGTTTCTGCACCGGATAAAGCGCAGTTGGCTCGTGAAAGGCTAGCCGAAAGGGAGAATAGAAAGGCGGAGCTTGAGCGGTTGGCCCAGGAAAGATCAGAGGCAATGGCTTGGCAGATGCTATACGAAGCCACCGAAAAGGGACAACGCGAGAAGAAAAGCACTATAGGCGCCAGGCTTTGCCGTCAGCCCAGGGTGAACTCCCCCACGTTTGTCGGCTATGTTGAAGCTGTCTCAGGTCCTAAGATCAAAGTACGGGTCGAACATGCCTTCATAAGAGGTATATCGCTTGACCCTGATAAGTTTAACCGCACAACGATCTGGGATGTGCCGGACAACTGGGATTTTTGCGACAGCCTTTGAGCATTCTGGAATGAGTCAGAATGTAGTGGTTAACTAAGCCCGGGGCATGATGCCCGCTCGAAAAATACGCATGCACGAATTTTGGTTTGCCACCGGCTATTCCCGGTGGTGTTTTTCGTTATAGGGAGAGGGTTGCAGGGCTGGAGCACATACGAGCTTGTATGCTGCACCAAACGTATGACGACTGATGCAGAGGTCTCGCATGACGACGATACGCAAGACGATAACCCTGACTGACACCCAGAGTGATTGGGTTAGGTCGCGCATTGCGTCTGGTGATTTCACCAATGACAGCGAGTATTTTCGCTATTTGGTTCGAAGATGTCAGGAGCGTAACGCTTGGCTGCACCAGTTACGTACTGCTCTTTTAGAGGGAGAACAAAGCGGTTTGAGTGACCGGACCCCTCAGGAGATTCGTGAAGCGGCCAGGGAGAGGCTCATTAAGGATGGCAAGTTACAGGCTCAGTAAGCATGCCGATGAGGATTCTGAATCGCTTTACATGTATGGGCTGATTAATTTCGGTTCCCGGCAAGCCGATGTTTATGTCGATGGCATGGAAGAGTGGTTCATGCAAATCGCTGATCAACCTCAACTGTAGACCACATCAAGCCAGGTTATAGGCTCAGCGTATATAAGAGTCCCTCCACTTACTATCGAGTTGATGATGGCTAGGTTTCCAAAAATTGACTTATTCCCTCACGAATTTAGGCACTGGTCAAAACCGAGCCTGGTGGCGCGACTACCGATGGTGGCTGCTACTGTAGTAATCCGTGTTAAGTCATGAATAAGAGCATCTGTTTCTGGCGTGCTACGTTTGGGATATGCTTGGGGTTAATGTTGTGGGGCCTTTTTACACCGATGCCGCCCGAGCCGGGGTTTCAGCATTCCGACAAACTGATGCATTTCCTGGCGTTTGGCTCGGTGAGTGTCAGTGGGCGTTTTGCCTGGCGTGAGGTTTCCTGGGTGTTGTTCTGGCCACCTTTGCTGGTGTTTTCGTTAGTGGCAGAGTGGCTTCAGAACTGGATGCAACCGTCTCGGTTTTTCAGTGAGTGGGATATCGCTGCCAATGTATCGGCGGTGCTGATTGCGTGGGTGGCCTTTCCCATGTTGGCACGAATTAACGGTGGGAATGAGCGGGGCTGAGTTTCGCTATCCTGTTTGGGCCGCGGGACTCTATTGACCTGCAAACTTGATGCGCAATAGTGGTGCACATATTATGAATGTACTGTTCCGAGCGAGGACTGAACCATGCGGGCTGCTGAAATAACCAAATCCATCCGGAAGCCAACGAACCTATCGCTGGATAGCGCTCTTCTCAAAGAGGCGAAAGGCCTGGGAATCAATGTTTCGAGGTCCGCAGAGGCGGGGATTGCGGAGGCTGTGAAACTCTGTAAGCAAGA
>Ga0114984_1000123_pt1 | contig 30366 bp, 29 predicted proteins | sample Shrwel1BS1Day1_FD_96987 | JGI IMG/M metagenome (GOLD analysis project Ga0114984, IMG submission 96987) | Subsurface microbial communities from deep shales in Ohio, USA - Utica-3 well 1 S-1-Day1 | ecosystem: Environmental > Aquatic > Deep subsurface > Shale gas/oil reservoir > Produced water/Flow...
CCCGTTTCCAGCAGGCCTGGCGGCAACGCATTACCGCCCACGAAACACAGCTGGCTTCCTGTTTCCGCGCTGCCGGTGTGGTTTCCGCGACGGTTTCAACCGGCGAGGACCCGGCCTCCGCACTGAAAACCCTGCTGGGGCCAAGGGGGCGGATAGGATGAGTCCACAGGATCCCCTGAGCCAGCTGCGCGATATCCATCTACCCGCCACCGGCGGCTTCTGGCCCCCGGCTCCGGGCTGGTGGGTACTCGCTGTGCTGATTCTGGTTGCCCTGGCTCTGGTGGTGGTAGCCTTGCTTCGCCGCAGGCGTCGCAATCGCTGGCGCAGACAGGCAATTCTCGCCCTGACCGACCTGGAGCAAAGTGCGGAACCGACACCTTCCTGGTTCGCCCGCCTCAACATCCTGCTCAAGCAAGCGGCCAGGGAATGCCATCCCGGGAGCCGGCCCCAGGCCCTCAGCGGCAGCGCCTGGGTGGACTTCCTGATCGCTACGGCTCCTGACGGCCATAAGGCGTCGCGACAGATGCTCGAGGCCATGGTCCGGGCCGCCTGGCAGCCAACGGTACAAGCCGATCCCGGCGAAGCCATACGATTTGCACGCCACTGGCTGGGAGGGCAGAAATGCTGAGCCTGGGCTATCCCTGGGTACTTGTTATCGCCCTGCTACCGCTGTTGCTTCAGTGGCGTCGGCCCGCGCGCAGACCGGTGGACGCACCGGTCCTGCCCACCGGGCACTGGTTGTCCGGTCTGCCCGGCGTCAGTCACCAGGGCAGCGCCACCCCGAGGTGGCGCAGACTGCTGCTCGCCGTGTTGTGGCTCCTGCTGGTGCTGGCGCTGGCGCGACCCCAGTATGTGGGTGAGCAGGTGCAACTGCCCGTTACCGGTCGCGATCTGATGCTGGTGGTGGATATTTCCCCCTCCATGGACGAGCGGGACATGGTGATCCAGGGCCGGAGCATCAATCGTCTGCAGGCGGTCAAATACGTGCTGAATGATTTCATCTCGCGGCGCAAGGGCGACCGGCTCGGCCTGATTTTGTTTGGCACCGAGCCCTACATCCAGGCGCCCCTGACCTTCGACCTCGAAACCGTGCGTGCCCTGATGCAGGAATCGGGGGTGGGCATGGCAGGCCGGGCCACGGCGATCGGGGATGCCATCGGGCTGGCGGTCAAACGCTTGCGCGACCGGCCCCGGGAACAGCGAGTGGTCGTGCTACTCACCGACGGTGCCAATACCGCAGGGGAAATCAGTCCGGACAAGGCCACGGAAATTGCCGCAGCGGCCGGCGTCAGGGTGTATACCATCGGGATCGGTGCCGATACCATGCTTCAACGGGGCCTGCTGGGTTCCCGGCGGGTCAACCCCTCCCGGGACCTGGACGAAGGCCTGCTCACCCGGATGGCGCAGGCCACTGGCGGCCAGTACTTCCGGGCCCGTAACCTGCCCGAGCTGGAAATGATCTATGACAGCATCAACCAGCTCGAAGCCATCGAACTGGAGGGCAAATTCTACCGCCCGGTGACCGAGCTGTTCGTCTGGCCGGCGGGCTTTACGACCGGCCTGTGGCTGATTCTGGCCCTGGCAAGCCTCGCTGTCCGACGCCGCCAATCCCGCGCGGAACCAGCGGAAGGAGCGCGGCATGGCTGACTTCCATTTCCTTCGTCCGCTCTGGTTGCTGCTGCTTCTCGCCGTGCCATTGCTCGTGGTCATACTCCGCAACGCAGGCCATGGCGATAGCGGCTGGTCACGACTGATTCCCGCTCCCCTGCTGTCGCCTCTGATCCGCTCCCGGGGTCAGCAGAATGACAGAAGTGGTTCTCCGCTTGTTCCGCTCTCCCTGGCACTGGCGATACTGGCTGTCGCCCTCGCCGGTCCGGCCTGGCGAGAAGCACCCACACCCCTGAAACAGCCCGTTGATAGTCTGGTCATGGTGCTGGATCTGTCCCTATCGATGCTGGCCACCGATGTGGAACCCGATCGCCTGACCCGGGCCAAACGCAAGATCCGGGATATCCTCAGGACCCGGGAGGGCAGCCTCAATGGTCTGGTGGTCTACGCCGCCGATGCCCACGTGGTCACGCCGCTGACCGATGATGCCCGCACTATCGAAGCCATGCTCAACGTGCTGGACCCGACGATCATGCCGGCCCAGGGCAACCGCGCCGATCTGGCGGTCACCCGGGCAACGGAACTGCTCGAACAGGGAGCCCCGGGCAGAGGCAAGATCCTGCTGATCACCGATGATGTCCGGGAGGGATACCGGCCCGGAATCAGCCAGGCCCTGGAAGGCACCCCTTACACCCTGAGCACCCTGATGGCCGGCACCGAGGGCGGCGGCCCCATCCCCCTGGCCAAGCGGGGCTTCATGCGCAATAACGGGGAGATCGTGATTACCCGTGCCGACCCCACTGCATTGTCCCGCCTGGCCGCGGAAACCGGCGGTTCATTTCACACCCTGACCCTCGACGACACCGATATCGAAGCACTGAAACTGGCGCCGGAAGACAGCGACGACTGGCAATCCGCCGACGCAGACCAGACCGTAAACCGATGGCAGGATGACGGCTACTGGCTACTCTGGCCCGCGCTCCCACTGATCCTCCTGGGATGGCGCCGGGGCGGGTTCGCGGTGCTCGCCCTGCTGACCCTGCCCCTGATGCCCGAACCGGCACAGGCCGCCAGCTGGGACAGTCTCTGGCAGCGTGAGGATCAGCGCGCGCCGGAACTCATCCGGGAGGACCCCGAGCAGGCCGCTCGTGAGCTCAGCAGTCCGTCCTGGCGAGCGTCGGCCCTTTACCGCTCCGGTCAATATGAGCAGTCTGCCAGACTTTTCGAAACCCTCGATGGTCCGGAAGCGGCATACAACCGGGGCAACGCCCTGGCCCGGGCCGGCAAGCTGAAGCAGGCACTCGAAGCTTACGACAATGCCCTGGCTCAGGCACCGGAGATGGAGGATGCCCGCCACAACCGGGACCTGGTGGAGCAATTACTGGAGCAGCAACAACAGCAGGATCAGCAAGGCCAGGGTGACAGCCAACAACAACAGAACCAGAACTCCGAGGGCGGCAGTCAGGATAGCCCGTCCCGGCAGGGCAATGATCAACAAGCCGGACAGCAGCCTTCTCCTTCCCGGGAGGATCCATCCGGCCAAGCGGACAGCCGTCAGGAAAACCGTCAGAGCGAGCAGGAACCGGACTCCGCGCAATCACAGCAGGACTCGGCTACCGGCCAACAGGGAGAGTCCGGGGAACAACAGGGCGGGCAACAGGCACAAGCCCCGGCCGCGATCTCCGAAACACCCCTGACTCAGGGGCAGGAACAATGGCTCAGGCGCATTCCCGATAATCCCGGCGGCCTGCTGCGGCGGAAATTCCTGCAGCAATACCAGGAACGTCAGACACCACCCGATGAGGGCGATACACCATGGTAAAAAGGATATTGGCATCGCTGAGCGGATTGTGGCTGCTATTGGCGCCGGCCTTCCCGGCCGGCGCCGGTGAGCTGTCCGTGGAGCCGGACCGCAAGCAACTTTATGAAGGCGAAGTCCTGACAGTCACGGTCAAGGGCACCATGGAGCTGGACATCAACCTCAGCAACCTGTTCGAGTTCGACCTGTCCCGGTTGCCCGCGCCGGACATCGAAAAGGTCGAGCCGGACTTCGAGATCCTCGCCCGCAACCAGCAATACAGCATCCGCACCGTCAACAACCAGATGATCGGCGAGATCACCTGGACCTACCAGCTGGCCCCCACCCGTACCGGCGAACTGACCATTCCGGCACTTACCTTCCGGGATGCCACCTCCGAGCCTGTGACCATTAAGGTGGTCTCCGGTACAGCTCCGGACCAGGGCCCGGAAGTCCGGGACAGCTTTGTCGAGCTGTCCGCGGACAAGGCCGAAGTCTATGTACAGGAACAGCTGACCCTGACGGTTCGCCTGTTCTTTACCGGCAACCTCATCCGGGGCGAATTGTCCGAGCCGGAACATCCCCATGCCATCATCGAGAGCCTCGGGAAGCAGAAGGAGTATACCCGGTACCGGGACGGCGTCCGTTACCGGGTCGTTGAGCGGCGTTATGCGGTGTTCCCGCAGAAGGCCGGTGAGCTTGACCTGCCCCCCGTCCGGTTCGAGGGGCAGGCCCGTACCCGGGAAGGAAAGCTGCGGTTCCTGAAGGACAGCGAGGAGTTCTTTACCGTCCCGGTAAAACCGGTACCGGACGAATTTACCGGCGACACCTGGCTCCCCGCCAGCGACCTGGCCCTGGAAGATAGCGGACTGCCACCAACCCTGGAAGTGGACATGGGCGAGAACCTGACCCGTCAGATCACCCTGAAAGCCAGTGATCTGCCTTCGGAGGCCCTGCCGCCGCTACCCGAGAGCATGCCGCCGGGAATCCGCGCCTATCCCGACCAGCCGAAGAGAAGCACCCGGGTGACGCCCGGGGGTTTGGTCTCAACCCTGGAACAGACCATCGCACTGGTCCCCGTACAAGCCGGTGAGATAACCTTGCCGGAAATCAGGATTGCCTGGTGGGACACCGACACCGACAGCCAGCAGGTCGCGGTGATTCCTGCCCGGACCCTGTCAGTAGCGGATACCGGTGTTGCCGCCGTGCCGCCCTCACCAGAGCCGCCTGAAAACGGTTCCGGAATCACCAGCACGGCCACCGGGCCGGGGCCTGGTACTTCGCCGGAAGCAACCGGCTCGGTCTGGCCCTGGGTCAGTCTGGCCCTGGCTGTCGCCTGGGCTGCCACTGTCGCCGGTTGGTGGTGGTCCGGAAGGAGTGGCCGTGGACCGCGTAACCAGCCCGAATACCCCGGAGGCGACGGCAAAGAGCGGGCCCTGTTTGACCAACTCATCATCGCCGCCCGGAAGGGATCTGCGGAAACACCCCATTTCCTGATCCGGTGGATGCAGCATCGACATCCGGACCAGCTGTTCCACACCGCCGGGGATGTTGTGCAGTTTCTGGGAGATGAAACCCTGGCCGCCGAACTGGAACGCCTGCAGGCGGATCTGTTTGCAGGGCAAGGAAGTGCGGAATCCGGTGTGGCAGACCGGCAGGCTCTGGTCAGGGCCCTGGAAAAGGTTCGGCGCCGGAAAGCCCGGACCACCCGAGAGGACGGCCTGCGCCCCCTTTACCCGGGCAATCTGTCATCCTGACCGGCGCCGCCGTCTGCCAGACTCAGTTGGTCAGTTGCTGGTCGATGATCAGCCCGACGGGCTCACTGTCATCACCGGATACGACGACAGGCTCGTCGACACTGCCCTGCCAGTCACCGGACTGGGCCGAAACACTGCCCGAGCGGCTCAGGCGGGCCGTGACCAGCACCTGATCGGCACTGGAGATTTTCGCTCGCGGTGACATGGAGTTGCCATCGTCCAGCCGCAGGGTCACCGGCAGATCGCCGGCGGTCAGGCGCGCGACGGCCAGCGGCGGTCCACTTGTGTTACCGGCTTCGCGGGCAAACACGAACAGGGTGGTGTCAGCCGGCACCTGGCCCCGGAAAGCCTCCGCCAGGGACACCTCAACAGTCACACCGGGGCCTCCGGCATCGGCTTTCGCCTGCACCGGGGGCGGCGTTTCACCCAGGCGGTTATAGGCCTCGTTGATACCACCCCGGATCGAGGCGATCTGCGGGTGATCCGGCGCCACGGTCACGATCCGCTCCCAGTATTCAATGGCCTCGCGATAGTTCTGCTGACTGAAGGCATTGATACCGAGCAGCCCCAGGGCGTTGACTTCGTCCGGATTCAGGGCACGGGCCTTACGGATCGCATCGGTGACCGCTTCCGTCATCGCGCCCTGACTGTCGAAGAACAGCGCCTGCGCGGACAGCCCCAGAGCCACCGCCTCTGCCTGGTCATTGTCCTGCACCACCCTGGCGAGCTGACGGAATGCCCAGGCGGCCTCCTGGTACCGTTCCAGGCGCATGTAACTCTGCCCCAGCATGGCCCAGCCTTCGGGGTTGTCGGGGGCCACCTCGAGCTTGTCCCGCAACTGCGCTACCAGGTCTGACATCTGTGCCTGACGGCCGGCATCTGTCTGCTTCATCTGTTGCATGGTAAGGTACTGCTCAAGCCGGTCCATGGCGCCCCATTCCTGGTACAGGTAATAGGCCGCGCCCGGAAGCACCAGCACCGACACCAGCGCCACGGCAATGGCACTTTTGCGACCGGGAACGGCAATCCGGGGGCGCTCCGTATCGGGGACATCATCAAGCATGGAGCCGGCGAGTTCCTCTTTCAGCTGCCGGTAGTTGTCCTCATCCAGAATACCGGCTTCGAACTCGTCATCGATCTCTTTCATCCGGGTCCGGTAGGCCATCAGGTTCTGGTTACGGATATCCGCCCGGGCACGGGCGTCGGTGCGCCGGAACAGCACCGGGAAAAGCACAAAGGCCAGGGCGATAATGGTCAGTACCGTCGCGGCAATCCAGAAAGTATTGGTCATGGAGGTATCGTCACTGCATCGGAAATGGATTCGGTTGGTTCAGGCGCAGGGTCAGCGGTCGCCAGTGTCGTCCTGCCCTGCCAGGATCTGCTCGGCGCGGGCGCGCTCCTCCGCGCTCAGGCCGGTTGCCTGCCGTTCACTGCGCCGGGCACGGATCACCACGCCGGCGACAACAAGCAGACCACCAAATACAGCAATGGCCGGTGTCGCCCACAACAGGAAGGTGCGGCTGTCCAGCTCCGGCTTGTACCGGATAAACTCGCCGAACCGCGCCACCAACGCATCAACGATCTCCTCGTTGCTGGCACCCGATTTCATCATCCTGTAGACCTCGTTGCGCATGTCCTCGGAGATCGGGGCGTTGGAATTGGCGATATTCTGGTTCTGGCACTTGGGGCAGCGCAGCTCGGCAATCAGGTTCTGGTACCGCACTTCCTGTTCACGGGAATCGAAATCATAGACAGCCATGACTTCCGCCCGGGCCAGGCCCGCAGTCAGCACGAACAGCGTTGCCAGTACAAATCGCATCATCAGCTGTTACTCCGCGCTTCTTCGATGACCGGTAGCAGCGTCTCTTCCCACACTGTCGGGGTGACCACACCGACATGGCGGTATCGGACCACACCTTCGGCGTCGATCACGAAGGTCTCCGGAGCCCCGTAAACGCCCAGGTCGAAGCCCAGGGTACCGCTGGGGTCATAGATGGTTGTTCGGTACGGGTTACCCAGGCGGCCTAGCCAGACCAGGGCATCCTCGCGCTTGTCCTTGTAGTTCAGGCCGATAATGGAGACACCTTTCTCGTTCGCCAGCCACATCAGGTCATCGTGCTCATCGCGACAGGATGGACACCAGGTCCCCCAGACATTGAGCAGGGAAACCTCTCCCCGGAACAGGCTGTGGTCCAGCGTTGCCGACGGATTGTGCAGGTCCGCCAGGGAAAACTCCGGAATCGGCTTCCCGATCAGGGCAGATTCCAGCCTGGTCGGATCTTTTCCGATTCCGGCGAACAGCACCACACCCAGCACCAGGGCCACCAGCAATGGCAGAAACAGCAGGAAGCGCTTCATGACAGGGCCTCGGCTCCACCTTTCACACCGGCGGCGGGCCGGACATTCGCCGGAACCCGCTCATCGGCGCGGTTCCGGATCCGGTAACGCTTGTCGGATACCGCCAGGAAGCCGCCGATCGCCATAACCAGGGCGCCGAGCCAGAGCCAGCGCACCAGGGGCTTGTACTGCAGGCGGATGGCCCAGGCGTCTTCGGAAAGACGCTCGCCGATCGCCACGAAGATATCCCTGAACAGGCCGGCATCGATATCCGCCTCGGTCATCACGCTCATGCCCACACTGTACTGACGCTTTTCAGGATGCAATTCGGCAACCTTCTCGCCCTCGAGCATCACATCAAAGCCGCCATACTGGGCGGTGAAGTTCTGGCCACGACGCTGACCGATACCAGTGAACACGAACTGGTAGTTGCCCACGGTGGCGACGTCACCCGGGGTCATCCGGACATCCCGTTCAATGCCGTAGTTGGAAACCACCGTGACACCAGCCATCACCATGGCAAGCCCCAGGTGCCCCAGCACCATCCCCCAGTAACTGCGGGATTGACGTTTCAGGCCATGGAGCCGGCCCTGGCGGGAGGAGGATTTATCCCACAGGTCCCAGAAGGTGGCCACGGTCACCCACATGGCGGCGAACACTCCGGCAAACGCCCAGGGCTTGAATCCACCATAGCCAATGACCACCGCAGTGCTGGCCACGATACTGACGGCAAGAGGCCAGAGCAGCTTACGGCCAAGCCAGCCACCGTCGGTTTTCTTCCAGCGGGAGAAGATACCGGCACCCAGAAGCAGGCCGGCCGCCACTGCCAGCGGGCTGAAGGTGAGGTTGAAGAACGGCTCACCGATGGACAGCTTGCCCAGTTCCAGATAATCCAGAACCAGCGGATACAGGGTCCCGACCGCCACCAGCAGGGTCGCCGACACCAGCAACACATTATTCAACAGCAGGAAGATTTCCCGGGACAGCGATCCATAACGGGCGCGCACATGTACCATCGGGGCCCGGAAGGCATACAAAGTCAAACTGGCAATCATGGTTACCGCCAGCAACATGAGCAGGAACCTGCCCCGCTCCGGGTCCGACGCAAAGGCATGAACCGAGGTCAACACACCCGAGCGCACCACGAACGTACCCAGCAGGCTCAGGGCGAAAGTGACAATCGCCAGCAGCACGGTCCAGCTCTTGAACACGCCCCGTTTCTCGGTCACGGCCAGCGAGTGCATCAGGGCCGTGCCGGACAGCCAGGGCAGCAGTGAGGCATTTTCCACCGGGTCCCAGAACCACCAGCCGCCCCAGCCGAGTTCGTAGTAGGCCCACCAGCTGCCGAGGGCAATGCCAATAGACAGAAACGCCCAGGCCACGGTAGTCCAGGGCCGGGACCAGCGCGCCCAGGCGGCATCGAGCCGGCCGTTGATCAGCGCGGCAATGGCGAAGGCAAACGCAACAGAGAAACCGACATAGCCCATGTACAGCATCGGCGGGTGCGCGATCAGGCCAATGTCCTGCAGCAGGGGATTGAGATCCGTGCCATCGGCCGGCACGTTGGGCAGCAGCCGGTCGAAGGGGTTGGAGGTCACGATGATGAACAGCAGGAAGGCCACAGAGACCATGCCCAGCACCGACAGCACCTGGGAAATCATCACCGTCGGCAGGCGGCGGCTGAAAATCGCCACCGCCAGGGTCCAGCCTGACAGCATCAGGACCCACAGCAGCAGCGAGCCTTCATGGCCACCCCAGACCGCACTGAACTTGTAGAACCAGGGCAACATACTGTTGCTGTTGTTGGCCACGTAGGCCACCGAAAAATCGTCGGTCAGGAAGGCGTGGATCAGCAGGCCGAAGGCCATGGCAATAAACACAAACATGCCCGACGCCAGGGGCCGGGCGAATGCCTGGAGATTGTCCCGGCCGGTCACCGAACCGACCAGGGGCACAACGGAGAGGAGCACTGCCAGCAACAGCGCGAGAATCAGTGCAAACTGTCCAAGTTCCGGAAACATCAGTATCCCCTATTCAGGCTGGGAGGTTTGGATCAATACGACTGTGACCGGGCAGTTTCGCTCGCCTTGTCCTGCCCCCCGGTGGTTTTTCCCAGGGCATCGGCCACCTCCGGCGGCATGTAGTTCTCGTCGTGCTTGGCCAGCACCTGGTCCGCGATGAACCGGCCCTGCCCATCAAGCTTGCCCATGGCAACGATACCCTGACCCTCGGCAAACAGGTCCGGCAGGATACCCGTGTACTCCACCGGCACCGAGGAATTGAAATCGGTGACACGGAATTCCACCTTCAGGCTGTCCGGGTCACGAATCACAGACCCCTCCTCGACCATTCCGCCGGCACGGATGCGCACATCCTGTGGTGCCTCACCGGTAGCAATCTGCGAGGGATCATAGAACAGATTGATGTTCTGGCGCAGGGCATAGGTGGTCAACGCCACCGCCACGCCGATACCGGCGAGGAGAAAGAGAACAATGGTCAGCCGTTTTTTTCGGATCGGGTGCATGCTTAACCTGCTTGTCAGTCCTGGGAAACTTCAACTCGGGCGAAAGTGGCCGTGGGCCGTGCCGCCCGCTGCGGGCCCTGGCCCTGGCGCTCATAATTCCTGCGGCAGGCTTCCATCATTACTCTGCGACGTTGCCGGGACCAGACCATCAGCCCGATCACCGATACCAGAAATACGCCGTAGCAAGTCCAAACGTAGGGACCATGGCCTTCCATTGCGATAAATGCGGAGAATGATTCAAACGCCACCGGTCAGAACCTCCCCGCCATTACCAGATCTTTTACCCACCGCGTCCGCTGTTCACGGACGATGATCTCCGTCTGCATACGGAGGCAGGCCAGCCAGCCGAAAATCAGGTACAGCCCCAGTACCGATAACAACAGTGGCACCCACATTTCCGCGGGCATCGAGGGCTTCTCTGTAAGCTTGAACGTGGCGGGCTGGTGCAGTGTGTTCCACCATTCCACCGAGTATTTGATGACGGGAATATTCACCACACCGACGAGCACCAGCACGGCCACGGCCCGGGCAGCGGATTTTTCGTCACTGATCGCCCGGTCCAGCGCAATCACCCCGCCATAGAGGAACAGCAGGATCAACATGGAGGTCAGCCGGGCATCCCATACCCACCAGGTACCCCAGGTCGGCTTGCCCCAGACCGCGCCGGTAAACAGGGCCAGGAATGTGAGCACCAGACCCACCGGGGCGACCGCCTTGACGAACACATCGGCCAGTTTCATGCGCCAGACCAGGGTAACGACAGCCGCCACCGCCATCATGATATAGATCGACTGTGCCAGCAAGGAGGTGGGCACGTGAATATAGATAATCCGGTAGCTGTTGCCCTGCAGATAATCCTTGGGAGCAAAAGCCAGCCCCCAGATAATACCTGCCAGCAGCAACAGCGCACCAGACACCAGCAGCCACGGCATCAGACGGGCTGCAATCCCGTAGAACCATTTGGGCGAGCCCAGCTTATGAAAAAATTGCCACATCGGTTGGTACCCGTTAACCCGTTACCTTGTTTGTTGGGGAGCCTCTGATTAACTCCGAATCGCCCTTCGGGGCTTGCAGAGGTGACCCGGAGATAATCAGAGGCTCCCTAGCTATTGGACATACTGATTTTCAGTGCTGACGCCGAAGCAAACGGAGCCAGCGTCAGGGCCAGAACCAGGAATGCCCCCATCAATGCCAGGTAAGCCCCGACCGGAGCCCCCCCGGACGCAGCCGCCACAGTCCCTGTCCCGAAAATCAGCACCGGAATGTACAGCGGAATGATCAGCAGGGACAAGAGCACGCCCGCTGACCGCAACCCGAGTGTCAACGCCGCACCGATGGAGCCGATCAGGCTCAGCACCGGCGTACCGATCAGCAGCGTTAGACACAGAATGCCGATAGAGTTCCCCGACAGATGTACCATAACGCCCAGCACCGGTGTCAGGATCACCAGCGGCAGTCCGGTCAGCATCCAGTGCGCCAGTGTCTTCGCCAGCACCAGCAGAAACAGCGGCTGCGGCTGCAGTACCAACTGCTCCAGCGTCCCGTCGTCAAAGTCATGCCGAAACAGATGGTCCAGGGACAACAATACCGACAACAGAGCCGCCACCCACAGGATACCAGCTCCCGCCTCCCGCAGGAATGACACTTCCGGGCTAACCCCGAGCGGGAACAGGGTTACCACCATCACGAAAAACAGCAGAGGGTTCAGCAGATCCTGGCGCTGGCGGAAAGCCACCTTCATGTCGCGCAGAAATACCGCCTTCATGGCATCGACGACACCGACACCCTCACTGACCGGTTGCACTCGCACAGGATTACTCGTCATCCGCCTGCCCTCCCCCGAGCACGATGCGCTGCATACCGGGCAGTGCAAGATCATGGTGGGTGGTGACCACAACAGCACCGCCTTCCGCCGCACGCTGCTGCAATAATGCCTCGATTGCCCTGACCCCATCGGCATCGATCGCGGTAAACACCTCATCCAGCAGCCACAGGGGCTCATCGGCAATCAGCAGCCGCGCCAGCGCCACCCGTCGCTGCTGGCCGGCGGACAGGTTGCGGCACGGCACGTTCTGGTAACCCGCCAGCCCGGTTCCCTCCAGCGCCCGGGACATCACCTCATCAGGTACCGGGTGCCGGCCGGCCATCAGGGCCCGAAGGTTTTCCATGGGGGTGAGCAGTGGCTTGATACCCGGGCGGTGGCCAAGATAAAGCATGTTCCGCAGGAAGCTCTCGCGTTGACCTGCCCTGGGCTGGCCACACCAGTAAAGATCACCGGACCAGGCATCATTCAGGCCGGCAAGAATGCGCAGAAGCGTTGTTTTGCCCGAGCCGTTCGGGCCTTCAACACGGGTAACGGTACCCGGCAATACGGAAAAGGAAAGGTCACGGAACAGCATCCGCTCATCCCGCTCACACTGGAGATTGACAGCCTGTAGTAACGGCTCAGACATCAGGGCCCCGAATCCAGGCGATGCTCATTATACGGCACCGGGTGTATTCATGACTGACACGGCGGGTGCAGACATCGTTGGCGGCAGGGATTGCCGGCGGCGCGTATTATAACCAAAGGTTTTCCGGATTACTCTTGCCGCGCATCAATTTGCCATAGATGGTCGACACGGCCGGACTACTGGATCAGCGAACGCAGCGCCCTGGGCAGTCAGGTCGAGGGCGGACCATACCCTGCGGAAATCCGTCGGCATGACCAGCAGGCATTCGATCACGGACTTCTGGGTCAGGCGCTCCAACTGGTCGGTGCGGGCATCGGCATCAGGGACAGCAGGTGCCGGACCGTCTCCTCCCGGGGGATGGAATGTCCGGTGATGGACGGGGCAAGATCCGAGCCGGCAACAAACTCGTGTCGGGAAACGGCAAGCAGTGCCCCACTGGCCCTCGGGTACAGTTTATTCATGAACAGCATCCATCAAGAACAGATCTCGTTCAGCTCAGACAAGCCGCTCCACAAAGAATTCCACATGGCCACGGGGAGAGGATGGCAGCGGCCAGCTATCCACTTTCTCCGCCAGGGCCTTGATGGCCAGCGAGGCCCGGGCCCGGGGATATACTTCCACCACGGCACGCTGGCGCTGTACCGCCTTTCTGAACGCCTCGTCATAGGGCACCATGCCTACATACTCTAACGCCACATCCAGAAAACGCTCGGTGACCCGGATCAGTTTTTCATAAAGCTGCCGGCCTTCCTGCTCGTTGCGAACCTGATTGGCGATTACGCGGAACCGGTTGATTCCGTAGTCACGGTTCATCAGCTTGACCAGGGCGTAGGTGTCGGTAATGGAGGTGGGCTCGTCACAGACCACCAGCAACAGCTCCTGTGCCGCCCGCAAAAAACTGACCACCGCTTCGGACACGCCGGAGGCGGTATCGATGATCAGCACATCGATCTCATTCCCCAATTCACTGAAGGCATTGATCAGGCCGGCGTATTCCGCGGCCCCAAGCCGGGTCATGCGCAGACTGCCGGAGGGGGCAGGAACGATGTAGATACCGCCCGGTCCTTCCACCAGGACATCCCTGAGCCCGCACTCGCCGTCCAGAACGTCCTGCAAGGTTCGACCGGCGGTGAGCCCCAGCGACACATCGATATTGCCAAGGCCCAGGTCCCCGTCCAGAACCACCACCCGCCGGCCTCTTCCCGCCAGTGCAACGGCGAGATTCACCGAAATACTGGTTTTACCCGTGCCGCCCTTGCCCCCGGATACCGCAATGACCTGTACCGGATTTGCTGTTGTCATCGTAGCCATGACACCTCGCCGCGCAGTCCGTCGAAAGTGCCATCTTATAGCATCATCCGGGGTGATTTCATGATACCTGACGCGCCCCGCGGACATAAGCACCAAGAATTTTCGTGAACTGGCACAGGAAGTCGGCGCCCTGCTGACTTACGAAGCCACCAAGGATTTCAACCTGCAGGAAAAAACCATCGAAAGCTGGGCCGGCCCGGTGAACGTGGAGCAAATCCACGGCAAGAAGGTCACCATCGTCCCTATCCTGCGCGGCACCGGGTTCGTCACCCGGATGCTGCCACCGGTGCCCTCAAGTGCCGGCACCCGGAACCAGATTACCGTACCAGCAGCCGCTCCAGCAGACCGGACACGGTGGCAAACTCGTGCTCGATCGCCCCTACCAGGCGGGACGCCTCCCCAAGATCCGGAGCCTTGCCCGCTTCTTCCGCTTCCAGGCACAACTCCCCCAGCCGGGGCGCGCCAATGTTGATACTGCTGCCCTTGAGGCTGTGGGCGGTCCTGGCGAAAGTATCGGCTTCGACTGCCGCCAGCGCGGCTTTCAGGCTGGCTATGCGGTCCCGGGAGTCAACGATGTAGGTGTGGATCAGAACATCGAATTCATCCTCCATAACATCCTGAAGTTCCGCCAGAGCCTCTTCATCAAGGTGTTGTCTGCCTGTCATCACCATCCCCCTGGTGCGCTGAGAAATTCCAATCATAAACGATTTCGACGTGGTTACCCTTGCCCCGGAATGTGATGTTCTTGCTCAGTCGTTTCAGGAGCAACAAACCACGACCGGCGTACCGGGAGCTGCTGTCCGCCCCGGCTTCACCGGAAGCCAGCGGATGATTCTGGAAATCGAACCCGGCACCGCTGTCCTCACAGACCACACGCAGGCGGCCGCCACCGGGTTTCCGGGTGTGATGCAGGCGGAACCGGATGAAATGGCCATCCACCCGGGCCAGCCTGGCTTGCCGCTCGGAGTAATACCGGCCGAAGCCCTCGGCACTGCGCTTCCACTCCGACGGCAACTGCAGGATCCCGTGCTCCAGGGCATTGTTGTAGAGCTCTGACAACAGGGTATAGATTTCCCCCCCCCTTGTCCTCAAACCGGGCACCTCCAGGCAGATATGCAGCAGCAACGGCAACGGGCTGAAATCGCCGAGGGTGCGTTCCCGTATTTCATACTCGCACCGCCACTCGGTCGGACCGGCCAGGGCCGAAGGCAATACCTGCTCCGACACTTCCGGCACCGCTGGCTGATCCGTGATATCGAGGGAAACCAGAGTCAGGTCGTCGGTCTCGGCGGCTTTGTCACTGAACTGGCGCACCGCCGCCATAACCGCATCGAACGGATGTCGGGGCGGCTGCAGTTGCTCAAGGCACCGCCGGACTCCGGCCAGTCCGAACAGTGCTCCTTGTTCATTAGCCACCTCGAGCACGCCGTCGGTCATCACCAACAACCTGTCGCCAGGGCTGACCTGGACAGTTTCCGCGACGCTCTCGAACTGTTCCGGGGGAAGAATCCCCAGGGGAAGGTGCCGCGATGGCAACAGCACCAGGTCGCCATCTGAACGGATCACCCACGCCTCCGGCAGCCCGCCGTTCCAGACCCTGAGCTGGCCCGCCTTGAAATCCACCTCCACCATTGCGCCACAACAGAACATGCCGGTAGGCAGGATCAACTTGAGCTTCTGGTTGATTTCCCGAAGCACATCGGCACTACTGAAGCCCTTGCGCACCATCCCGTAGAAAATCTCGGCCACCGGCATGGCACCAATGGCCGCAGGAAGGCCATGACCGGTGAAATCACCCAGGAATATCAGCATGCCGCCCGCCGGCCGCGGCGAAGCAAACAGGACATCGCCGTTGAACACCGACAGGGGCGAGGCGTGGTAGCGTATGTTTGGCGAGTCCAGGCAGCCGGTGTGCGCCACGTTGTCGAACACCCGCCTGGCGACGGTCTGCTCCTCCAGCAATTGCCGGTTACGCTCGCTGATCTGCTCGTGTTGGCGTGAGAGGGTATCGTGCATCCGGCGCATGCGGTCGAAGGCCTTGATCTTGGCCTCGATAATCACCCGGCTGTAGGGCTTGGTCAGAAAGTCGTCGCCGCCGGCCTCCAGGCACCGCGCCAGGTCTTCGGCATCGGAGAGGGAGGTCAGGAAAATGACCGGTACCAGGCGTTCACCGGCCAGGGCCTTGATATGTCGGGCAGCTTCCATGCCATCCATCCGGGGCATCAGGGCGTCCAGAAGAACAATATCCGGATTGTCCTCACGGAACTTCTGCACGGCATCGAGGCCATCCGTTGCCTCGATCACCTCATGGCCGAGGCGCTTGACGAGGGCCTGTAGAATCAGACGGTCCGTATCACTGTCATCTGCAATCAGAATTCGCAGGCTGTGGTGGCTCACTTGATGGCAAAAAGTTGCTCGAAGTTGGAAATGGAGAGAATCCGGCGAACGTCACTGTTGCAATTCTCGATCGAGATCCGGGCACTGTCGCCACCGGCGTGGTCCCGCAACAGAAGCAGCATGCCCAGGGCCGAACTGTCCAGGTAGGTGGTATCAGACAGATCAACAATGTAGTTGGTCACCCTGGGCCCGGCATGCTCGTAGGAATCACGGAACGCCTGGTGGGTGCTGAAGTCGAATCGGCCTTCAATCCGGATAACCAGCGTTTTGTCGTCCTCGGCGAGGCTCGTCTGTATCGGCATTCACAAAACCTCCAGCAGCAATCCATGTAGCGACTGCGACCAGTCCGGTTTGTCCGGAACTGGCCTCGCTCTTCAGAAATTCAGGATAGCTGACAACAGAGCCTTTGTCTCCGGTCCGGGTAATCAGGATTCGGCCGATCCTTCACGCAAGCCGTATTTGCGCACTTTTTCCACCAGAGTCGTCCGACGGATACGGAGTTTTTCGGCAGCCCGGGCGACCACGCCTCCGGCTTCATCCAGAGCCTGCTGGATCAACTGCTTCTCGAGACTGGAAAGGTATTCCTTGAGATCGATGCCATTTACCGGCAGCAATGCCGGGGCATCCAGACCCACCAGGCCGGGCACCCCCGATGGCATACCGGAGTCCTCCCTGGGGCGGTTGTCGTCGTAATCGTCGACATAGCGGAATTTCTTCGGCAGCTCCTGCACGCCGATCACGCCATAGGGGTGCATGATGGCCAGCCGCTCGATCAGGTTTGCCAGCTCGCGGATATTCCCGGGCCAGTCGTGACGGCAAAGACTCATGATGGCAGCCGAGTTGAGGCGCAGAGAACCCCGCTTTTCCTTTTCCATGCGGGAGATCAGCTCGTTGATAAGAAGGGGGATGTCCTCCACCCGGTCCCGGAGAGCAGGCATCTCGATGGGAAAGACATTCAGGCAGTAAAAGAGGTCTTCCCGGAATTCCCCCGCCTCGATCATGTTTTCCAGGTTCCGGTCCGTGGCGGCGACGATCCGGACATCGACACTCTCGCTGCGATGGCTGCCCATACGCTCGAAGGTCTGGTCCTGCAGGACCCGGAGCAGTTTCATCTGCAATGGCAGCGGCAGCGCGTCAATTTCATCCAGGTACAGGGTGCCGCCGTCGGCCAGTTCCAGCCGTCCCGCCCGGGCCGAAATCGCCCCCGGAAATGCCCCCTTTTCGTGGCCGAACAGTTCGCTCTCCAGTAACTCGGCCGGGATCGCACCGCAACTGAGCGGCACAAACGGATGATCCCACCGGGAGGAATGGTAATGCAGGTTGCGGGCAACCACTTCCTTGCCGGTACCCGACTCGCCAGTGATCAGTACGGTCACGTCCATATCCGCCACCTGCTCCATCAGATGGCGCAGATACTGTATCTTGCGACTGGTGCCGACCAGGCTGCGAAACAGCTGCAAGCCGCGCAAATTCCCCCGCTCCTGCTGGCTGCGGTCGAACTGGTCACGGTAGATCTGTGCCCGATAGAGGGAATCGACAAACTTGGCGTAATTCAGGGGCCAATCGAGGCGGGCAATGATGTGGCTGGCGCATTCATCGGACAACCCTGAGGGTTCGGCACCATTCACCAGCACAATCGGCACCCCCGGCAAGGCATCACACACTCGGACCAGGGCTTCACTCACCCGGCTGCGTTCGCCGCTTACAAGAGCAACACCAACTTCTGCCCTTTGCTGGTCATCACCATGAGTCAGCAGCGCCAAAGCTTCGTCGCCTGCAACCACCTGCCCTTCGCCGACAAATTCGAGGATCGTGACCAGATCGTGCCGCCTCAGTTCGTCCTCACTGAGCACCAGCACCTTGTTATTTTTCGACATTTTTCCCTTCCGTTGGATACCTTACCGGTATTTAAGACGGCTTGGGGGCGATAGTCAATTTTATGACGCGGTGACAGGGAAACAGGTGCAGAAATCGTTGCACAGGAATGATATAATTCTCGTTTTAATCATTTGCCAGATATTCCTTACCCGAAATCGCAGGTACGTCATGGCCTCACAATGGCATTCGCTGGTCTCACAAAAACTGTTTCTGGCCAGGACACTACTGCGGCAGCTTGATCTGCCGGTATTGACAGCCAACGGGCAGCCAGCACCGGAAGCGGAGCAAGCGCTCCGACGGGAAGCGGCGATACAGGGTGCCACAGAGCTGGTACTCCGTAGCCGGAGATTGTTACTGGTGATGATCGCCCGGTTTTTCCAGGAACGAAATGCCGAGCCGGAGACCCTGGAGGAACTGGCGGCATTGATCGGCGCCGAAGCCAACGAAGTGTTCCGGTTGCGAAACCTCGCATCGGAGCCTGGTAGCTGGTGGAATCACCTGGACCAACTGGAACAGAGCCAGAGTCGCCCGCCGGCGACCCGGAAAACCATATCGAATGACAACATCATCGCGGTTTCAGCGGAAACCGGGCCAGACAGGTCAGCTACCGGATTGCTCAGGACCCTGAGCGCACTCAAACATTTTGCAGACGATCTGGAAGAACAGCACAGCGAGTGGTGAATAACCTCCAGGCGCTGGATTCCGGATCTCAACAACAGACAGGTTTACCGAATGTCACCATCGTTTTTTGAAATTGTACAACTGAGCAACGGCGACTATGCGCTCCGTCGGATCGACGACGACAGCGCGCCGCTGGTAAAAATCTCGTTCTCGCAGGAAGCCCGGGAAATGATGGAAGATCGTGACATGAATGTGGCCAAGGCCATGATCGCCGCCGGCATTGAAGCTGTGGGCGACATCACCCATGACATTGACTGGGAAGAGGAAGAGGTCGAGGCAATCGACCCGCAACCCTCCTATACCCTGCACTGATCCGGACCCTGCACTTGACTTGGCGGCGGGTGCCCCGGTCTGCCCCCGGGCCTCAACGCTGGCGAAGCACCACCCCGTGACTATTACCCTCGGCCGATGCGCTCTGGAGCGATTCCAGTGCGGAGCGGCCGAGTTTACGGGTCCACATCACAACGGCGTGGCAGGTACCGGCCCTGAGTGCCCGCTCGGCCAACTGCCGGGCCGGCAGCTCAGGCGTCGAGCGCAGCACGAGCAATTCCCCCGTGACAATGCCATGCATCTTCTGCCACTTGCTGACCAGCTCCTGTGGCGGATCAATCCAGGCCAACCAGCGCTTTTCCTGGTTGAGCTGGGTCAGCATCGGCAGTAGCAACTGGAAGTTCTCCACTTGTCCCCGGGGCAGGATAATCTCGGTCACGTTACCGGCAACTTCCGCTGGACGCGACTCGGAACTGCGGCGGGTGCGGATGACAGCCCGCCGCCCGGGAACACCCGACGCCGGTTCGGAATGGGACAGGACGCCTTGCTGACAGGCCAGATTCTGGTTGAAGCTCAGTTGTTCCATAAGTCACCCGCTTGTCTTTTATCGGTTGTCTGTGGCTGGCCTGGCTCAGTGGAGGTCGGAGCGGCGTATGACACCCACGCCCAGGCCTTCGATAAACAGTTCCTGCTCGGTCAGATCCACTTCGATGGGTTCGAATTCGTCGTTCTCGGCAATCAGGTACACCTTGGCTCCATCCTTCCGGAAACGCTTGACGGTTACTTCTTCCCCGACCCGTGCCACGACCACCTGGCCGTTGTGTACATCCTGGGTGCGGTGAACCGCCAGAAGATCGCCATCGAGGATGCCAATGTCCTTCATGCTCATGCCGCGCACGCGCAGCAGGTAGTCTGCCGACGGCGAGAAGAAATCGGGCTGCAGAGTACAGTGATCCTCGATATGCTCCTGGGCGAGGATCGGACTGCCGGCTGCCACCTGACCGATCACCGGCAGGCCCGGATCCTCCTCGGCTTCGGGCAAGCGGATGCCGCGGCTGGCGCCGGGCACCATTTCGATCGCGCCCTTACGGGCCAGCGCCCTCAAGTGCTCCTCCGCCGCGTTGGCAGAGCGAAAGCCCAGCTCCGCCGCGATTTCCGCCCGGGTGGGCGGATAACCGGTCTCGTCGACATAGCGCCGGATAATATCCAGTACCTGTTGTTGCCTGGCAGTCAGTTTCATTCCGTTACTCCGGTCGGTCCAGGTGACAGGCCCGCCCCTGATGGACAGGCCTGTTTTTTTATACAGTGAATTGACTATATACAGTGTTTTATCCAGTGTAAAGCCCGCCTACCGATTTTCTGTCGCCGGCGTAGCCCGTTGGCAACAAGGGGATGTGTTATGGTGAAAAAAACCATGCAGGCAGACTCAGGGAACCCGATGTCACAGACCAGTACCTGCGCGTTACCGGACGTGCGGCTCAACAGCGAAGGAGAGGAGCATTCGGAATACCTGCTGTATTACGGTGGGCACCGACGTATTTTCGGCCAATTTGTCGACGCCGCCCGCAACGTCAAACTGGTCCGGCGGGAGCCCGATTCCTGCCCGGTCACCCCTGAAACAACACCCTGAAGGAGTATTACTCCCATGAACGGACGGAACCGCTTACTGCTCCCGCTCATCTTTGTCACAATGGCACCTGCCCTGACCATGGCCGGTGAACTGACCCTCACCGGCGAAGGGTCGGTTCGCTACGAACCGGACAGCGCCCGCCTCCAGTTCACGGCCAGCGCCGAGGATCCCCTCGCGAACAAGGCCAGCGACCAGGTCCGGCAACAGATGGAGAAATGGCGGGAGGGCATCGAGAGCTGGCGGGACCAGCTCGCTGACTACAGCGATGCACAGTTGAACCTGTACACCCGGACGATCCCGCCGGCAGAGCGGGGTGGCCAGTCGACTCAGCAGGCAGTCGCCTCCCAGACCGTGAGCTTCAGTATCAGCGACCTGACGCTGCTGAACCCGCTGCTGGAACAGGCTCAGGCGCTGGGGATGGAATACAACCTGGGGCCACAGCAGTTCTACCACTCCAACGAGCCGCAACTGGAGCGGAAAGCCCTGGCGGCCGCCATCGCCGATGCCCGGGCCCGGTGCGAATTCGTGGCCCGGGAACTGGGCCAGTCCTGCGGCGAAGTGGTCACCATGAACATCAACAGCGGTTACCGGCCGGTGCCAATAATGATGGCCGAGGCCCGTTCTGCGAAGGACACGGTGACCAGCATCGGAGTCCGCGAGATGACAGCCTCGGTTTCCGCCACCTTCACCCTCGAGTGATCCGCACTCAGAAATCCCGGGTGTAGAAAATATCCAGCGAGGCCGCCAGACCACTGGCGGCCTCCAGATAAAAATATCTGCCGAGGTCATATCGCAATGCCATGGTGGTAATGGGCTCGAAGATACCCACGCCGTAGCGCACGCTGAGGTCCTCCGTCAGGTAACCACTGGCCACCACCGAGGTCTGCTCACCCGTCCCTTCGGCTTCCAGGGTCAACTGCCGAATGCCCAGTTCCTGCCCGATTTCCCCGGTAACCTTGCTGGCCCGGGTCAGGCCCAGTGACAGGGCAGCCCGGCTTATCTGGCCTTGGTCGCCCCGGCTCTGGGGTGCGCGGCCAAGGATAAGGTAGGACAACGCATCGGATTGCGGCATATCCGGATTCGAAAAGACTTCGGTGGACGGGGCCTGGACCGGGCCACTGAGCCGCAGCCCGGCCACTACGGAGCCCACCTCTCGTATTGCTTCGATCTCAAGGTAGGGCTGTGTGAGGTTGCCCACGAACAGAAGCCTGGCCGTGCGTAGTTGCAGCTCCTGACCATAGGCTTCATAGTGCCCCTCCACCAGCTGCAGGGTACCCCGGGTGTCCATATCATTGCCGATGCGCAGGGTACCCTCGAGATTGCCAGTGACTCCAAATGCAGCGAAGGTGACCTCATCCTCCCCGACCCGGACGGTGACATCCATGTTCATCGAACGGATGGCCGGCTCCTCCTGTTCCACGCCCACGATGACCTCATCTTCGGACACCTGGACCGCCTGCGCCGGCAGGGACTTGATTTCGATACTGCCCCGAGGGACAGCAACCTCGCCGGTGACCGCCAGATCACCCTCACGGAACGTCACCTCCAGGTCCGGGGCAATTTCCAGACGGGCATAGGGCTCGATGTTGAGCGGAATCCGGCTGCCGGCAATGGCCAGCCTCCCTCTCGGCGCACCGGACCAGTCGAAACTGCCATCGAGAGTGGTTTCACTTCGATCATTGCTGCGAATCCGGCCGCTGAGATCGGCGGAATACCCGTTCAGGTCAACCTGGAACAGGATATCCTCAAGAGGCACGGGCAACGATGGATCCATGATCCGGCCATCCACCAGTGCCAGCTTTCCAGTCACCGCTGGTTTCATCAGCGGGCCGGACAATCGCCCCTGGCCACTGATTTCGCCAGCCACCTCCTGCAGCCCGGTAAAGACCCCGGCCAGGGCCAGATCCAGGCCCTGAAGACTGAAATCCCCTTCGACCCGGTGGTCGGGGCTGTCGGGATCGACGGCCAGATCCAGACGAAAACTGCCGAGCGCATCACCATCCAGCCGGACATCGACATTCGCCACCTCCGGCTGCAGAGCCAGCTCCGCCGTCAGGGACGAGTACCCCAGCGCCTCCCACTCGCCATCGACCAGGACATCGAATCCGCCACTGCCGGCATCAACAAACACACGGCCGGTGGGGCCCGCATCGCCCTGGGTATATGACACCTCGGCGTTCAGCTCCGACTGCCACCGGAGCATTTCCGGCAGCAGCGGCGCCAGGGCCCCGGTCGGGAAGCGGCTGATTCGATAGGCAATCTCCGGACGCGGATACAGTAACTGGTCCTCGGCGCACACCGAGCTTTGCTGCCAGGTCCAGCAATGGGCGCCGAACCGTACCCGTCCATCCGGCTCCCAGGCCAGTTCCGCGGGCGCCTGCAGGCGCCACCGTTGATCCTGTTCCGGGATCGAGATCTCTCCCCTGGCAAGGCTCCCCAGCCAGCTTTGCCAGCGCTCGCCAAAGCCGCCTTCAAAACCCGCAGTGACCCGGGCATCCGCATGTTGCGCATCGACCGTCAGCGTATGATCCTGCCGGGTACCGGCGGCATTCAATACCAGCGTTTCCAGCTCCTGACCTGCCGACTCGATCTTGCCGGCCTCCACGCTGGCATCGAGTACCTGGCCTTCGGACAGGGAGGCATTCACCGCCAGGCTGCCGATGGTCAGCTGGTCCTGCCAGGCCAGAGCCTGGCCATCGGCCGCAAGCTCTGCAACCGGGTCCTCCGGACTGCCGGAAAGACTCAGAGTCGCCTCGAGCTCACCGGCCAGACCGGCAAGAAGTTGATCCGGCTTGAGCAAAGACAGGGTCAGGTCTGCTGACAGTTCAGGCCCCCAGGTACCCTCGCCGGAAATCCGGTTTTCCCCCACTACCAGTTCCAGGCCGGACACCACCCAACTACCGGTTGCGGTATCCAGAGCGCCGGTGGCCAGGGTCTCGTGGGAGCGCCAGCTCCCCGTGAGATCCCAGCTTGCGGTCATACGCGGCACCGGAGTTTCCTCCAGGGAGCCCTCGCTTTTGACCTCGCCATTCAGCGACGCCTCCAGTGCGGGCACCCAGAATCCCGGATTGAAATCACTGAGTTCAAGGGCAGCCTGCCAGCTCACTGGTCCGTCAAAGCCGACCCGGCCACTGCCGGTGGCCGATCCGGCGCCGGTATCCAGGGCAAACTCGGAGAGGTTGACCGCCTTGAGATCCCCGTCCAGCGAAGCTGCAACGGTGGCCTCCCCCATCGGGCCCCGGGTCTCCGCCTTGACAGTGCCCTGGTATTGATTGTCCGCCCAACTGAAGTTAGCTGTAAGGGTATTGAGTTCGACCGGCGGCCCGGACAGGTCCGGCACCAGCGAATACCAGGGAAATCGATCGAGCGCCAGTTCGGCATTCGCGGAAAAGCCATCGGCCCAGCTCAGGTTACCCCGGACACTGGCTTTGCCGGGCTGCTCCTCTTCCGAAGCCAGCACCAGCTCAAGGTTATCGGCACCGGCGGTGGTGACCAGGCCAGACAGTCGCAATGCCACCGGTCCGGCGGTACCCGGCAGCGTGGCCTTACCACTGGTGCGGAAACCCTGCTCCAGTGATCCGTCTGCCTGCACGACAAGGTTCTGGAAGGTGAGAGTTTCGGGCACGGCATCCAGTGCCGCGAAGCGGTCCGAGACAACCCGTAACTGTGCGGGTAGTGCCGGGTCCAGAGCCGCAACCTCACCTGACAGCCCGGCATCCAGATAGCCACGGCTGGTACCATCCAGGCGCAGATCCTCGACGCTGCCCGACAGGTTCACCGAAATCTCCCACTGATCCCCGCGGGGTGGCGGCAGTGTGGCGGTGACTTCCAGGTCGACCGGCCAGTCTCCCCGGGTCTCCACCCGTCCCCGGGCGGTCACGGCATAATCCGCCAGTTGGTAATAAACCCGCTCCAGCTGCCAGTTGGCCCCGGATCCGCCGGCATCCAGTTGAAACCGGTCCCAGACAAGGGTCCCGTTGACCGTGAATGCCCCGATACGGACATCCGGGATTTCCACGGTCAACGGCAAGTCGACTACCGGCAAGATGAAACCCGACGCGGGTTCCGTGCCGTCTGACGAGGGTGCCGTTTCCAGGTCCATGGTCTGTGCGTGCACCGTGTCGATGCACAACCGCTTCCGGAACAGGCAGGAGGGAGACCAGTCCAGCAGCGGTTGCTGCAAATCCAGGGTAATGCCATAGCCCTGCCATTGGAGCCGCGCCGCCTGCCAATGACCCAGAAGCGTGCCCTGCCCCTCGTCCACCGTCAGGCCCGGTACCTGCTCGATAATCCAGGCCGTCCCGGTCTCCGAGCGAACCACCAGCAGGGCCGCACCGATCAGCAGCACCGGCATCAGGATGATCACCGCCAGAATCACCCCCAGCCAGCGTAACGGGTGCCACTTGCGGTGGCGCTTTTTGCCGGCCGTTTCCGTTGCCTGCTTCCCGTCCGTCACAGTTCAGGCCCCATCGAAAAGTGAATTCGCCAGCCTCCGCCGAACTCCGGATCCAGGCCTTTGGCAATATCCAGCCGTAGAGGCCCCACCGGGCTGACCCAGCGCAGACCGATACCGGCACCGGTGGCCAGGGGATCAAGCAGATCGTTGATGGCGTTGCCGTGATCCACAAACACCGCTGCCCGCCAGTGCTCGACAAACTCGTACTGGTATTCGGCACTGCCCGTCAGCAGGTATCGCCCACCCACCGGGACGCCATTGTCGTTTTCCGGCGACAGGGTTTCATAGCCGTAGCCCCGGACACTCTGGTCACCACCGGCGAAGAAACGCAGCGAGGGCGGCACGTCTTCAAACTGGTTGGTGCCCAGCGCGCCGATCTGGAACCGCCCCAGGAACCGGTGATTATCAAACAGGGTATACAGCCCCCTGGCCTGAGCGTATACGTGCAGAATATCCACCTTGGACAGCATCGCCCGGTGGGAACCAGCGACATCCACCTGCAAGCGATAGCCCTGTGAAGGATCCAGGGGAGAATCCTGGCGCAGCATGGAATAGCCGACGCCCGGCAGCAGCAGGCTACTGGTGCCTTTTTCATCATCACCGATATTGAAGCGTTCACCCTCCCAGCGGATGGACAACACCTGCAACCAGCCGTTATCCAGCTGGTGCTGCCACTGCTGACCCAGGGTCAGCAATTCGGATTCCACATTCTCGATATCCTCCCGCTGATAACCTGCGGTCAGGCGGACCAAATCCGTCATCGGAGGGTCCAGGGGCAGCTCGTACCAGGTACTGAGGTTCTGCCGGGGCTGGGATATTTCGGTTTCGGCGCCCCGTTTATGGCCCATGGGATTGACCCAGTGCTCGCGCCAGGTGCCACGGACGCGAGGGCCGACGTCCGTGGAAAAACCCACACCGGCCGCCACGGAACGGCGCTCTCGTCGCGTCACGGCAACGCTCACCGGAATAACACCATCAACCGCATTCCCCGGCACGGCATCCACATTCACCCCGGAAAAATAACCACTGCCGGACAGGTCCCGGTTGAGTTTGGCGATGATGTCCGTGTGATAAGGGGTGCCCGGTTCAAAGGTGACAAAATCCTCCAGCAAGGAGGTCTCGAACCAGTGCCCCTCCTCAAAGGTGACCTCTCCCAGGCGGTACCGCTCACCGGACTCGAAGACCAGCACAATCCCGGCACTGTTCTCCTCCGGATTGACGCGCAGCGTCCGGGTAACAAACTGCCCCCCGAAATAGCCCCGTTGGCGGGCCCGGGTCTGGATGGCACTCCGCAGGCTGGAATACTCACCGTGATTCAGAACATCCCCCACGGCCGGTGTTTCCGGCAACCCGCTCATGAACTCCGGATCCTCCCCTGCGGGGCCCCGGATATCCACCTTCCGCGAAGTGACTTTCACCGGCTCGCCCGGTTCGATCTCCAGAATGAGCCGGGCCAGGTCTTCCTGATCCCCCGCCTCCACTCGCCAGTCGATTTGCGGGTTGTAATAGCCCAGAGCCCGCAGCGCCTCACCGGCCTGACGAACGGCCGTAGCGGCATATCGGCGCAGGTTGGCCTCGCTGCGGCCCTCTACTTCACCAATAAAGGCCTTCGCGTTGGCTTCCAGTTCCGGATAGTCGCCGTTGACCCGAACCTCGACCTGCCGGGCAAAACCCGTAGCCGGCCACATCAATACCGGCGCCAACAGCAGGCAGAACGCGTAAATTCTCGGGATCGGGTTAATAGACAGACTCCGGTTTCTGATGTTCTTTCCGTAGGGTGGTATACGTTGCATTAGAGACTGGAAGTTTAACGTCAGGCGGTCAAGTTGAGGAGCCTGTCGTGCATGGGATAAAAATACGCTAACCTGTCAGGGACTTACACTGACTCCAGATCGGATCAATGGCCACCGCATGTTGCATATAAACCGGGAAAACCTGAAATCCAGTCACCAGCTCATCTGGTTCATCATCGATTTCCTCATGCTCGGCCTGCTCATCCTGAACCTGGCATTTATCATCTGGGATTTTATCTACAACTTCGTCGCCATCCAGAACCTGCTGAAAGAGCACGCCCCGGCGCTGCAATCTGCCTACCACCCCATCCACGAACGGTTCATCTTCTACGACATAATCTTCGTGAGCATCTTCCTTACGGAGTTCTTCGTGCGCTGGGGCTATGCCATCAAGGCAAGTGTCTATGACCGCTGGTATTTCTACCCGTTCATCCACTGGTACGACCTGGTGGGCTGTATCCCGATCGGCAGCCTGCGCTTTCTGCGGATCCTGCGGGTGATCTCGATCATCTACCGGTTGCACCAGTACCGGATCATCGACATCACCAGCACCAAAATCTACCGCTTTGTGAACTTCTATTACGACGCGTTCATGGAAGAATTATCGGACCGGATCGTGCTCAAGGTACTCAGCGGCGTCCAGGACGAGGTCCGCCGGGGCTCCCCCCTGTTTGACCGGATACAGAAAGACATCGTCTATCCGCGCCGGGACATGCTTTCGGACTGGATATCCCAGCGCGTTGCCCGGGCGGCACAGGAAGGCTATGTTCCCAATCGTGGCGCCCTGCGCAACTACCTCGAAGACCGGGTGGACCACGCCCTCAAGCACAACCTCGAGTTGTCGCGCCTGAAATATCTGCCGGTGGTCGGTTCCACGATTCAGGAAACCCTGGAAGACGCCGTAGGTGACATCGTTGCCAACGTGATTCACCAGATCCTGGAAGACCTTGCGTCCAGCTCCAACCACGCGTTCATCGAGGACATCGTGAATGTCTTCCTGTCCACCCCGGACCAGGTGGCCGCCGATGAAACCCGGAACCAGGTGCTTATCGACCTGATCATCGAGATCCTGGATGCCATAAAAGGCCAGGTTAAGGTCAAGCACTGGCGTGCCCGGTTACCGTAACGTATAAAAAGACTCCCCAAGCAACAAGAGACTCACCATGGACGCTCTGCATTACCAACCGGCCCACGAACTCCTGCGCCAGCTTGACAACGGAACACTGACCAGTGAACAGCTCGCCCGGGCCCTGCTGGCCCGTATCCGGGAACAGAACCCCGTCATCAATGCGGTGGTGACGCTGGATGAGAATCGTGTACTGGAGCAGGCGCGGGAAGCGGACCGACAGCGTGCGAACAACCAGGCCCCGGGCCCCCTGCACGGCCTGCCACTTACCCTGAAGGACACCTGGGAAGTAGCCGGCATGACCTGCACCGCAGGCGCCCCTCCCCTGAAGAATTACCGACCACAACGCCATGCGGATGTGGTCCGGCGCCTGGAAGAGGCCGGTGCCATCATCCTGGGAAAAACCAACCTACCGCTCTACGCCATGGATTTGCAGAGCTACAACAAGCTGTTCGGCGTCACCAACAACCCCCATGACCCGAGCCGCACCCCCGGCGGCTCCTCTGGTGGCGCAGCGGCCGCCCTGGCAGCCGGATTCACCCCTCTGGAAGTAGGCAGCGACCTGGCGGGCTCCATCCGCATACCCACCCACTTCTGCGGCGTCTTCGGCCACAAACCCAGTCGCTCGCTGGTCTCCTTCCGGGGCCACATCCCGGGGCCGCCCGGCACCCAATCGCAACCGGACCTGGTCGAAGGCGGCCCCATGGCCCGAAATGCGCGGGACCTGGAATTGCTATTGAAAGTCATTGCCGGACCGCGCGCGGCAGAAAGCCGTAGCTGGACCCTGACCATGGAACCATCCCGGATCGAGAAGCTCAATCAGGCCCGTGTAGCACTCTGGCTGGAGGACCCTTTGTGCCCGGTCGAGGACGAACTGATTGAAGGTTATCGGGCCCTGGGCAAAAACCTGGAAGACAGAGGTGCCCTGGTGGCTGAGGCGAACCACCCGCTGCTCGGCCTTGAACACATCCTGCCGGTCTACTTCAACCTGCTGGGCAGCCTGACCGGCGTCTCCCTCAAGCCCGCCCAACGCCGCCAGATGAAATGGATCGCACTGCTCGAGCGCTGGCTACACCTGCTCGGCCCCATGACACCCTACATCGGCGAATACGCCCGCGGGGTGAATCAGCGGATCTATGAGTGGATGCAGTGTAGCGAAGTCCGGGAAAAAATGCGGGCGGAGATCGAAAGCCTGTTCAGGGACTTCGATGTGCTGCTCACACCCATCACCCCCACAGCGGCCATCCACCACGACCACAGCCAGCCTATGTTCAGGCGACACATCACCGTGGCTGGCAAACCCAGGGCCTATACGGACCAGTTCTGCTGGATTGCCCTGGCGACGTTATTGGGCTTGCCGGCCACGTCGGTGCCTATCGGACGCACCAAAGAAGGCCTGCCCTATAACGTGCAGGTGATTGGTGCGCCCGGAACGGACCTGACGACGATTCGGTTTGGAGAGTTGCTGGAGGATAATGGGCTTGCGGGGTTTCGGCCTCCATCGGCCACCGCGACCGCCGAAAAGACCATGTTGTCATGACATTCTGGTAAATTGATCGGACAACGACCATGTTCCGTTGAAAACACCCTCGCCGTCCCCACCACCAGAGAGGGACTCCACACAAGAGGCACGCCATGACCGGAAACCAAGGGGCATCACCGACCTGGCAACACTCCACCTGGCGCAACCGGATCCATAGCGCCCTGCTGATCCTGTTCCTGCTGGGGCTGGTGGCATTGCTGGGGCAACTGCTGTTTGGTGAAAGCGGCCGCTGGCTGGCACTGGCCGCCGGCCTGACTGCAGTGCTGGGCGCCCCCGCCGCCGGAGGGCGGCTGACCCTGGCCGCCTACCGGGCGCGTTTCCTGCCGCCGCAGATGGCTCCGGATCTGTGGGCTCTGTTGCAGCGGCTGGCGGAGCGGGCGGAACTGCCGCGCACGCCCCGCCTGTACCTGGTGCCCAGCCACACCATCAATGCCTTCACGGTGGGCAGTCGCAACGAGCCGTCCCTGGCGGTCACCGAAGGCCTGCTTCGCAACCTCACGCGCCGGGAGATCACCGGGGTCCTGGCTCACGAAATGTCCCACATCGCCAACGGCGACCTGTTCGTGATGAGCCTGGCCGATGCCGCCAGCCGGCTCACCGGCGTGCTGTCACTGGCAGGCCTGCTGTCGCTGGCTCTGGCGATGCCCCTGATGCTACTGACGCCGGTGGATATCCCCTGGCTCGCTCTTATACTGCTGACAGTGGCTCCGCAGCTGGCATTGCTGGCGCAACTGAGCCTGTCCCGGGTCCGGGAATTCGACGCTGACCTGGCCGCCGCCCGGCTGACAGGCGACCCCGAAGGAC
>Ga0114984_1000124_pt1 | contig 30117 bp, 26 predicted proteins | sample Shrwel1BS1Day1_FD_96987 | JGI IMG/M metagenome (GOLD analysis project Ga0114984, IMG submission 96987) | Subsurface microbial communities from deep shales in Ohio, USA - Utica-3 well 1 S-1-Day1 | ecosystem: Environmental > Aquatic > Deep subsurface > Shale gas/oil reservoir > Produced water/Flow...
ATGCTGATGCCTTCGCCCCACTGCTTGCGAATGTCCTGGCGCACCTTGAGCAGCGCGTTCTTCGCCGCGCCGAAGGCCAGCTTGTCGGCCTTGGTCAGCAGGATGTGCAGCGGCATGCCGCTGGCGACCGACCAGTCCAGCATCATCTGGTCGAATTCGGTCAGCGGGTGACGGATATCCATCATCAGCACCAGGCCGCACAGGCTCTCGCGGCTGCCCAGATAGGCTTCCAGATGTTTCTGCCAGTGCTGCTTGAGCGGGATCGGCACCTTGGCGTAGCCGTAGCCGGGCAGGTCGACCAGGCGGCGCTCGTCATCCAGGCGGAAGAAATTGAGCAGCTGCGTACGCCCCGGTGTCTTCGAGGTGCGCGCCAGGCTGGCATGGGTCAGGGTATTCAGCGCGCTCGACTTGCCGGCGTTTGAGCGACCGGCGAAGGCAACTTCCAGCCCGCTGTCCTCGGGGCACTGGTCGACCTTGGCGGCACTGATGAGGAAGCTGGCCTGCTGGCACAGACCGATGATGGGATTCTTCGGGAGCATGGAGGTTTCCGGTGGTTGCCTCGAACGATTCAGGCGTTGGAGGACTTGCGACATTTCCGCGCACCTGCTGCGCGCCAGGTGGCGTGGCAAGCGGCGTCGTTTCCGTTTCAGCGTCGCCAGTATATAATGCCGCAGATTTTGTGTGCGCTTTGTCCCACCCGCAGGAACCCGATTGCCGGGAGCGATGAGATCTCTGCTCGTTAGAAAGCAGGCCGCTTCCCACCCTGATGAGGTTGATCTGATGAAGAAAATGCTGCTTGCAGCTGCCGTCATGACGCTGTCCTGCCATGGCTATGCTGCTCAGGATCCGCAAGCTGTGTATGACCGCGCCTGTGGCGTATGCCACAACGGCCAGATTCCCACGGCGCCCCAGAAGGGCGACAAGGCCGCATGGGAGCCCCGCCTGGCCAAGGGCATGGATACACTGGTGCAAAGCGTCACCAATGGTTTGAACGCCATGCCGCCGCGCGGCCTGTGCATGGATTGCACGGCCGAGGATTACCAGGCGGTCATCAAGTTGATGACCGAATGAGTAAGCCCGGCCGATAACCCTTTCTCTCTTAGCCGTAATTGGATTAGCTGATGAACAAAGTACTCGTGAGTCTGCTGTTGACCCTGGGCCTCACCGGCGTGGCTCAGGCTGCTGGCGATGCCGAAGCCGGTCAGGGCAAAGTCGCTGTCTGTGGCGCCTGCCATGGTGTCGATGGCAACAGTCCTGCGCCAAACTTCCCCAAGCTGGCCGGTCAGGGCGAGCGTTACTTGCTCAAGCAGCTGCACGACATCAAGTCCGGCAACCGCCAGGTCGTTGAAATGACCGGCATGCTGGACAACCTCAGCGACCAGGACATGGCCGATATCGCCGCCTACTTCGCCAGCCAGAAGATGAGCGTCGGTGCTGCCGATCCCAAGCTGGTCCAGCGCGGCGAAGCGCTGTTCCGCGGCGGCAAACTGGAAGAAGGCATGCCGGCCTGCACTGGTTGCCATTCGCCCGATGGTGCTGGCCTGGCCGCTGCAGGCTTCCCCAAACTGGGCGGCCAGCACGCTCAGTACGTGGCCAAGCAGCTGACCGATTTCCGCGAAGGCAACCGTACCAATGACGGCGACGCGATGATCATGCGCGCCATCGCCGCCAAGCTGAGCAACAAGGATATTGAAGCTGTTTCCAGCTTCATCCAGGGTCTGCACTGATAGACCGCCGTTGCTTTTGGCAAGACAAAGGGTGGCTTCGGCCGCCCTTTTTCGTATGCGCCATGGCTACAATGGGCGGAACCGGCCCAGCGGTAGCGAGTCATAGTCTCGAAACGCCACCAGGGCGAAGCTTATCCAGTCAAGGAGTACCCCCCATGCGTAACCTGATTCTCGGCGCCGCTCTGGCGTTCAGCAGCCTGTTCGGCCTGACTGCCCATGCCGAACCGGTCGCCGGCCAGCAGTATGTCGAGCTGAAGAGCCCGGTGCCGGTGTCCAAGCCCGGCAAGGTCGAGGTCGTTGAGTTGTTCTGGTATGGCTGCCCGCACTGCTATCAGTTCGAGGCGACGCTCAATCCCTGGGTTGAAAAGCTGCCGGATGACGTCAATTTCGTCCGCGTCCCGGCACTGTTCGGCGGTATCTGGAACGTGCATGGCCAGGCATTCATCACCCTGGAGATGATGAAGGTCGAACACAAGGTGCATGACGCCGTGTTCAACGCCATCCACCAGGAGAAGAAGAAGCTGGCTTCGGCTGAAGAGTTCGCCGACTTCGTCGCCACTCAGGGTGTGGATCGCGACGCCTTCCTCAAGACCTTCAATTCCTTTGCCGTCAAAGGCCAGATGGAAAAGGCCAAGAAACTGGCCATGGCCTACCAGATCACTGGCGTACCGGTGATGATCGTCGGCGGCAAGTATCGCTTCGACCTGGGTTCGGCTGGTGGTCCGCAGCAGACCCTGCAGGTGGCTGACCACCTGATCGCCAAGGAGCGCGAGGCGCTTTGAGCGCCCGCAGGCGCGACGCATGATGCGCCGCTGGCGGAAGACGCGTGCAGTTGGCCTGTGTGATCCACAGGTCAACCCGCACTGCTCGCCGCAAGCCGACTGGCCAGCCGACGGCCTTCTGCGCCTGCTCAGTTTCAACGTCCAGGTCGGCATCAACACTCAGCGTTATCACCACTACCTGACGCGCAGTTGGCAGCATTTGTTGCCCCATGCGGGGCGCGCCAGCAACCTGCAGCGCATTGGTGATCTGCTGGCCGATTTCGATCTGGTGGCGCTGCAGGAAGTCGATGGCGGCAGCCTGCGCTCGGGCTACGTCAATCAGGTCGAGTACCTGGCCCAGCTGGGCGCCTTTCCCTACTGGTATCAGCAGCTCAATCGCAATCTCGGGCGCTTCGCCCAGCACAGCAACGGCGTACTCAGCCGCCTGCGCCCGACCCTGCTGGAGGACCATCCGCTGCCCGGGCCGCCCGGACGCGGGGCGATCGTTCTGCGGCTGGGCGAGGGCGAGCATGCGCTGGGTGTGGTGATGATGCACCTGGCCCTGGGCGCTCGCACCCGCACTCGGCAACTGGCCTACATCCGTGAGCGGGTCAGCGAGTTTCGCCATCTGGTGCTGATGGGCGACATGAACACCCATGCCGTCGACCTGCTGGAAAACTCGCCGTTGCGCGATCTCGGCCTGCTCGCCCCGCAGGTCGAGGCGACCTTCCCCAGCTGGCGCCCGCAGCGCTGTCTCGACCATATCCTGCTCAGCTCGGAGCTCGAACTGGGGCGTGTCGACGTCCTCAGCCAGCCGATTTCCGATCACCTCCCCGTAGCCGTGGAAATCCGCTTGCCGGAAGCACAGAATGGCGCGCAAATGCCTATGCTGAAGACGCCATCTCCCGAGTAAGCCGCATGAGCGACGACGCGCAACGCTGGAAAGACAAATACCTGAGCAGCCTGGAGCAACAGGAAAAGCTAGAGCGTCGCTGGGAGTCGCGCCTCGACCTGCTGCGCCGCGGCCTGGTACGCAGCAGCCTGGCCGCCGAGGGCGCCGACAAGGCGGTCGATCAGTGCATGCAGGAGATGCGCGAAATCCTGCGCCGCGACGACATGGACGCCGCCCTGGGTGGCCTCATTCCGCGCCTGGAAAAGGCCGTACTGGATTCCGAGCAGCGCCGCCAGCAGCGTGCCGGCGAGGCCGCCACGGCACTGGCCGGCCTGATCGAACAGCTGCAACGCCTGCAGCCGCCGCGTGAGGTGCGCAAGGCGCTCAAGTCACTCGGCAAGCAGCTGCAGGATGCCACCAGCCACCAGTACCTGCTGCCCGCGCTGCTCAGCCAGCTGAGCAACCTGCAGGGGCAGGCGCTGACCGTTCTGCAAACGCCGGTGCAGGAGCAGCCTGGCCTGCTGCAACGCCTGTTCGGCTCGCGTGGCGAAAGCAGCGAAGAGGCGGCAAGCCCCAGCCCTGCGCCAACGGAACCTGTTTCCGAGCCTGAATCTGCAGCTGGCACCGAGAGCGCAGCGCAGGCGCCGGCGGTCGCCGCACCTGCGAGCCAGGCACAGGCTGTCGCTGCCGCGCCAAGCGCGCAGCGTCAGGCCGGTGACGCCGCAGCCCTGCTCGACAGCCTGCCGCTGCCCCCTGGCCTGGTGCCCCAGGAGCATGCCGGCGACAGCCCGTTTTCCCTGCCCAGCAGCGAGCCGGGCTACAGTGCCGTGGCTCCGCATATCGCCAACAGCCTGCGCAGCCTGCTCGACGAGCTGGAGCTGCCGGCACGCCATCGGCCGCAGGGCGATGCACTGCGCCAGCGTCTGGAGGGCAACCTCAACTGGTATGAACTGGTGCCGGTGCTCGATGACCTGGCTGTGCTGGTACTGGCGGTCACCGACAGTGGCCAGCGCGAATTCGCCGGCTATCTCAAGCAGCTCAACGAGCGTCTGGCCGCCTTCATCGACACCCTCAGCGAGGCGCACGAGGGCTACACCGCGTCGGTGGAGAGCACGCGCAGCTTCAACCAGCAATTGCGCGATCAGGTCAGCGACCTGCAGAGCAGCGTGCAGGAAGCGGCCGATCTGGAGGCGCTCAAGCAGGCCCTGGAGCAACGCTTGGAGGGCCTGTTGCAGAGCGTCAGCGCCCACCAGCGCCAGCGCGACAGCAATGAAGACGACGTGGCCGAGCGCCTGCAGGGCCTGGTCAAGCGTGTTGCCGAAATGGAGCGCGAGGCGCAGCAGTTTCGCCAGCATATCGAGGAGCAGCGGCAGAAATCCCTGCTCGACCCCCTCACCGGCCTGCCCAACCGCGCCGCCTGGAGCGAGCGCCTGGACCTGGAAGTCGCTCGCCGCCAGCGTTACGGCGGCCAGTTGCTGATGGCCGTGCTGGATATCGACCACTTCAAGCGCATCAATGATGGCTACGGCCACCTGGCAGGCGACCGGGTGCTGAAGATCATCGCCGGCGAACTGCACAAGCGCCTGCGCAAGACCGATTTCATCGCCCGCTTCGGTGGCGAGGAATTCGTTCTGCTGATTCCGGCAACGCCGCTGGAAGGTGGCGTGCAGTTGCTGGAAACCCTGCGTGCCGCGGTCGAGGCCTGTCCGTTCCACTTCAAGGGCGAGCCGGTGACCATCACCCTGTCCGCCGGCATCGCGGAATTTCGCAATGGCGAGGCCACCGAGGTTACCTTCGAGCGTGCCGACCAGGCCCTGTATCGCGCCAAGGGTGCCGGGCGTAATCGTGTCGAACAGGCCTGACCGCAAGGCGCGGCCAGGCTAGGTCGCCGCCTCCACCTTGCCGGCAGACAACGTGCTGCGGGGGCTTGGCGCATGGTCGTCATCGTCCTGCAGCGGCACTTCATTGCCCTGCGCGTCGTACAGCTTGCCGCCAACGAAATGGTCGCCCTCGTGCAGGGCGGCGATGTCGCGGTAGCGCAGGCTGCGCTCGGTGCCGGCGACGAACACCGACTGCTGGTCGGAGTTGCCCGCGGTGAAATGGTTGAACAGCAGGTTGAGCAGGATCGCCATGATCGCCGCGGAGCTGATGCCGGAGTGGAAGATGGTTTCGAACCAGGCCGGGAAGTGGTGGTAGAAACTGGGCATGGCGATGGGGATCATGCCGAAGCCGACCGAGGTGGCGACGATCACCAAGTTCATGTTGTTGCGGTAGTCGACCTTGGCCAGGGTGCGGATACCGCTGGCCGCGACCGTGCCGAACAGCACGATGCCCGCGCCGCCCAGCACCGAGGTGGGCACCGCGGCGATGACCCGGCCCATGATCGGCAGCAGGCCGAGGGTGACCAGAATCAGCCCGCCGGTGGCCACCACGTAGCGGCTCTTGACCCCGGTGACGGCCACCAGGCCGACGTTCTGGGCGAAGGCGCTCTGGGTGAAGGAGCCGAACAGCGGCGCCACCATGCTGGCGATCATGTCGGCGCGCAGGCCATTGCCGAGGCGTTTGGAGTCGACCCGGGTTTCGATGATGTCGCCCACCGCGAGGATGTCGGCCGAGGTTTCCACCAGGATCACCATCACCACGATCAGCATCGAGACGATCGCCGCCACCTCGAATACCGGCATGCCGAAGTGCAGCGGTGCCGGGAAGGCCAGCACCGGCCCTTCGCCGACCCTGGAAAAGTCGGCCATGCCGAACGCCAGGGCGACCAGGGTGCCGATCACCATTGCCAGCAGGATCGACAGGCGCGAGAGGGTGGCGCTGCCCACCTTGCTCAAGAGAAGAACGGTGGCCAGAGTGAAGGCGGCCAGGCCGATATTGGCCATGCTGCCGAAGTCGGCCGCTGCGCTGTTGCCGCCCATGGCCCAGCGCGCGGCTACCGGCATCAGGGTGAGGCCGATGGTGGTGATGACGATACCGGTCACCAGCGGCGGGAAGAACTTGGTGATCTTGGAGAATACCGGGGTGATCAGCAGGCCGATCGCCGCAGCGCCTATCACCGCGCCGAATACCACCGGTAGCCCGCCTTCGCCACCGTTGGCGCCGACTATCGCGACGATGGTGGCGACGCTGGCGAACGATACGCCCTGCACCAGCGGTAGCTGACAGCCGAAGAAGGGCAGGCCGATGGTCTGCAGCAGGGTGGCCGCGCCGCCGACGAACAATGAGGCGGCGATCAGCAGGCCGATATCGGCAGGTGACAGGCCGGCCGCCTGGCCGACGATCAGGGGCACGGCAACGATGCCGCCATACATGGTCAGTACGTGTTGCAGGCCGTAGAGCAGATTGGAAGCAATACCGAGGTTCTCGTCCTCGGGGCGCAGAGCGGTGGAGGTCATGGAAAAACTACTCGCTGTTGTTCTTGTGCAGTCACTGTAGACATTTTGTTGTCATCATGGCTACTGCTTTGTATACATTTTTCCGAATGGTCGTTTCGATGAACGCTGCAGCGTTTTCGGTCATGAAAAATCCGCTACCGCAGAAAATCCCGCTATCGGAGCCATGCGCCGGCTCGCGAGGTGACCCCGTCAGGCCCTAGACTATGCGTACCTGTCAGCGGAGATACCCATGGACATCTTCAGCATCGCCGTGCTGATCTTTCTGGTCACCGACCCCTTCGGCAACATCGCCATCTATATCGCCGCGCTGAAGAACGTCGAGCCGCGTCGCCGCCTGTGGATCGCCGCGCGCGAGCTGTTGTTCGCCCTCGGCCTGCTGCTGCTGTTCCTCACCTTTGGTGACAAATTCCTCACCAGCCTCGGGCTGTCACGCGAGGCAACCGCCATCGCCGGCGGTATCATCCTGTTCGTCATCGCCATGCGCCTGATCTTCCCCACCCCGCAGGGCCTGCTCGGCGACGTGCCGGATGGCGAGCCGATGCTGGTGCCGCTGGCCACGCCAGCGGTGGCAGGGCCTTCGGCCCTGGCGGTGCTGATGACCCTGCGCAACACCCACACCGGGCCGCTCTGGGAGCTTTACCTGGCGCTGATCCTGGCCTGGGCGGCGACGGCATTCATCCTGTTGCAGGCGTCGTTCCTGCAGCGGTTTCTCGGTAATCGCGGGTTGATGGCGGTGGAACGCCTAATGGGCATGCTGCTGATCATGCTCAGCGTCGACATGCTGCTGGACAACCTGCAAAGCGTATTCGGTCACGCATGAAGTCTCTCTGCCTTGCCCTCGTTCTCGTTCTGCTCGCCGGCTGCACCGGTGGCCTGCGTATCGACGACAGTCATACCGCCACCGGCCAGAACAGCCGCGTGCAGTACGTCGTGTTGCACTACACCTCCGCCGACCTGCAGCGTTCGCTCGACCTGCTGACGCAGACCGAGGTGAGCAGCCACTACCTGATCGGCGATGCGCCACCGACCGTCTACCGCCTGGTGGACGAGAATCGCCGCGCCTGGCACGTCGGCGTCAGCGAATGGCAGGGGCGCACCTGGCTCAACGCGTCGACCATCGGCATCGAACTGGTCAACCAGGGCTATTACGAAACCCCGGCCGGCCGTTACTGGCAGCCTTTCGCGCCGAAGCAGATCGACACCCTGATCGTGCTGCTCAAGGACATCGTCAAGCGTCACCAGTTGCCGCTGGGCTCGATCATCGCCCACAGTGACGTGGCGCCGCAGCGCAAGGTCGATCCGGGCCCGCTATTCCCCTGGAAACGCCTGGCAGACGAGGGCCTGGTGCCCTGGCCCAACGAAGACGCGGTGGCGCGCCAGCAGGCGCTGTTCAGCACCAGCTTGCCCAATGTGCAGTGGTTCCAGAAACAACTGGCGCAGCAGGGTTATACGGTGCCGCAGCATGGCGAGCTGGACGAGGCGACGCGCAACGTCATCGCTGCCTTCCAGATGAAGTACCGTCCGGCCAGGTACGACGGTCAGCCGGACGCGGAAACCGCAGCGCGCTTGCTGGTGCTCAATCTGCAGGCGGCGGGTTAGCGCTCAGGCAGGCGTCGTGCCGATCAGCCGGGAGTCGGCCAGCGCTGCGCTGCGATGCACGGTGGCGGCCTGGTATTCGGGGTCGGCCAGCATGCTCAGAAAGGCGGTGGTGGAGGGATAGCGCACCAGCACGAGCTGGTCCCAGTGCTCCCCGGCCGGTGCGATAAGGGCCATGTGCGCGTTGGCCAGCAGCTGTACCTCGCCGCCCACGCCGCGTACCTTGGCCAGTGCCGTGCGGCTGTAGCGCGCATAAGCCTCGCGGCCGCTGCAGGGAACATGCGAACTGTCGGCAGGGTACTCGGCCTGGCTGTTGAAGCGCAGCAGGTTGAGCATCAGGATCGGTGTATCGCTGGGCATGCGCCTGGCGAATTCGGCCAGGTCCTCTCGGCTGGGGTTGATACTGGGCATGGCAGGTCCCTGCTTGTCGTGTCCTCCCAAGCCTGGCCTGGCTGGTAACCGGCCGCAAGCGCTATCGATGCGCCTGATGCCGGGTAATCCGCAGCGTTTACCGGGGGCCTCAGGCTAGATGCCGCCGCCTTGATCAGTCAGCTCGGCGAGGCGGCTGGCCAGCAACTTGAGATCATAGGGTTTGACGATACTGCCAGTGGCCGCCGCGCTGTCGCGGGCGCGTACTTCTTCGAGCAGTTCGCGCTCGTCGTAGCCGCTGGCGAACAGAACCGACAGAGTCGGCCGCAACTGGCGCGCGGCCTCCACCAGCTCGCGCCCGTCCATGCCGGGCAGGCCGATGTCGCTCATCAGCAGGTCGACCTGTTGTGCGCTGCGCAGAAAATCGAGGGCGCTGGGGCCGTCACGCAGCGCATGCACGCGATAGCCGAACTCGCTAAGCACTTCTGCGGTGAGTTCGCGCACGACATTGTCGTCCTCGACCAGCAGAATGGTCTTGGCGCTGGCGCAATCGATTTCGCTCATTAGGCTCTCTGTTAGCGCGCAGAATGCGCAAATGTTTGGCAAACTTCGACGTTCATGCGCAGCCAGTGTGCCACACACCTTCCCCGGATAGACAAGAAGAGCGAGACAATCATCGAATGGACGCCCCAATGTCGAATGAGTCCGCAATGGACGAAAGAGGTTTTCGCCGCATTCTCAATCGCAACGTCGGGCTGCCGCTCGGCCTGGGGCTGGCTGGCGCGCTGTTCTTTGCGCTGTTGATTGGCTATCTGCTCAACGTCATTCGCTGGGTCGAGCACACCGACCAGGTGCTCAACCGGGCCAGCGAGCTGTACAAGCTGACCCTGGATCTGGAAACCGGCATGCGCGGCTTCCTGCTCAGTGGCAACGAGGAGTACCTCGCGCCTTACGAGCAGGCGCGTGGCAAGTATCGTCCGCTGGCCGAGCAGATCATCGGCATGGTCGGCGACAACCCGTCGCAGGTGCAGCGAATCGAGCGCCTGCTGGCGCTGCAGGAACAGTGGGACCGTTTCTCCCAGGAGATCATAGGTATCCGCCGTGATGATGGCGACTATCTGGCCGAGGTCGCTCGCGGTCGCGGCAAGAACCTCACCGATGGCATGCGCCGCGAGCTCGACACCTTCATCAACAGCGAGCGCGAGCTGCGGCGGGTGCGCAACGCCGACGTCAGCAGCACCACGAGCTGGGGCGCCGGCACCTACCTGGTGATCAGCATCCTGTTCAGCGCCTTGCTGGCGTTGTTCGGTCGCCGCGAACTGCTGAACCTTTCGCGCACCTACTCCCAGGCCCTGGCGCGGCAGGCCGAGCATGCCGAGCAACAGGGGCGCCGCGCCTGGCTCGGCGGGGGGCAGACGCTGTTGTCGGAGCGTCTGCTCGGCCAGCCGCAGGTGCAGGAGCTGGCCGATCGCTCCCTCGAATTTCTCGCCGAGTATCTCAACTGCGTGGTGGCCGCCCTTTACCTGCGCGATAGCCAAAGCGGCGACCTGAGACGGGTAGCCGGCTACGGCTTCAGCCAGGACGCCAACCTCAAGGAGCATTTCTACCGCGGTGAAGGGCTGGTCGGGCAGGCCGCGCGTGGCCGCCGTCTGGTCTGCCTGGAGGATCTGCCGGCGGACTACATCAAGGTGGCCTCGAGCCTGGGTGAAGGCCAACCGGTCAGCGTGGCGCTAGTGCCGCTGCAATCCGAGGATCGTGTCAACGGCGTGATCGAACTGGCCTTCATGCGCCGGCTCGAGCCGCGCGAACGCGAATTCCTCGAAGCCATCTCCGGCAGCATCGGTACGGCGCTGGAAGCGGCGCGCTACCGTCAGCGCCTGCAGGAGGTGCTCGGCCATACCCAGCAGCTCAACGAGGAGCTGCAGACCCAGCAGGAAGAGTTGCGCGCCGCCAACGAGGAGCTCGAACAGCAGGCGCGGGTGCTCAAGGAGTCCCAGGCCCACCTGGAGACGCAACAGGCCGAGCTGGAACAGACCAACGAGAAGCTTTCCGAGCAGGCGCAGACGCTGGCCGACCAGCGTGACGAGCTGGACCAGCGCAACACCACCCTGGGCCGCATCCAGGCGCAGCTGGAGGAGCGTGCCGAGGAGCTGCAGCGCGCCAGTCGCTACAAGTCCGAGTTCCTCGCCAACATGAGCCATGAACTGCGCACGCCGCTGAACAGCTCGCTGATCCTGGCCAAGTTGCTGGCAGAGAACGCTGGCGGCAACCTCAACGATGAACAGGTGAAGTTCGCCGAGTCGATCTATTCGGCTGGCAACGACCTGCTCAACCTGATCAATGACATCCTCGACATTGCCAAGGTCGAGGCCGGCAAGCTCGAGGTGCGCCCCGAGCGCACGCCCCTGGCGAGCATGCTGGAAAGCCTGCGCGACGTGTTCACGCCGCTGGCTGGCGAGCGCGGCCTGAGTTTCACCATCGAGCAGCAGGGCGAGCTGCCGCAGACGCTGTTCACCGATCGCCAGCGTGCCGAGCAGATTCTGCGCAACCTGCTGTCCAACGCCTTCAAGTTCACCGACCGCGGTGGCGTGACCCTCAGCGTGTCGCGCCGGGATGCCGACTATCTGGCCTTTGCCGTGCGTGATACGGGCATCGGCATCGCCGCGGATCAGCAACAGGCCATCTTCGAGGCGTTCCGCCAGGCCGATGGCACCACCAATCGCCGCTATGGCGGCACCGGTCTGGGGTTGTCCATCTCGCGCGACCTGGCCGGGCTGCTGGGTGGCTCCATCTCCGTCAGCAGCGTCCCCGGCGAGGGCAGCCTGTTCACCCTGCTGCTGCCCGAGCTGATGGTCGAGGGTGCTGCCCCGCCGGCGGCGCCCCTGGCGATCACTCCGCCGCCAGCGCCGCCAGCGCCGCCAGCGCCGCCGGCGACTCCCGAGGTGCCGGCCACTACGGCGATGCCGCGTCTCCCGGCGCCGTTCGCCGATGATCGCGAGCATCTCGACCAGCGCGGCGGTCGTCGCGTGCTGGTGGTGGAGGACGAAGTCCGTTTCGCCCGCATTCTCTTCGATCTGGCCCACGAGCTGGGCTACGCCTGCCTGGTCGCCACCTGCGCCGACGAAGGCCTGGAGCTGGCGCGGCAGTACCGCCCCGATGCCATCCTGCTCGACATGCGCCTGCCCGACGGCTCCGGCCTCAGCGTGCTGCAGCGCCTGAAGGACGACGCACAGACCCGCCACATCCCGGTACACGTGATCTCGGTCGAGGATCAGAGCGAGGCGGCGCTGCACCTGGGCGCAGTCGGCTATGCGCTCAAGCCCACCAGCCGCGACCAGCTCAAGGAGGTGTTCGGCAAGCTGGAAGCCAAGCTCAACCAGCAGGTCAAGCGCGTCCTGCTGGTCGAGGACGACCCGCTGCAGCGCGACAGCGTGGCGCGGCTGATCAACGACGAAGACGTCGAAATCACCGCCGTCGCCCTGGCCGGCGAGGCGCTGGAGAAGCTGCGCGACACCGTGTTCGATTGCATGATCATCGACCTCAAGCTGCCCGACATGCTCGGCAACGAGCTGCTGCGGCGCATGGCCGAGGAGGACATCTGTTCCTTCCCGCCGGTGATCGTCTACACCGGGCGCAACCTGACCCGTGACGAGGAAGCCGAGCTGCTCAAGTACTCGCGCTCGATCATCATCAAGGGCGCGCGCTCGCCGGAGCGGCTGCTGGACGAGGTGACCCTGTTCCTGCACAAGGTCGAGGCCGAGCTGTCCAGCGAGCATCAGCGCATGCTCAAGACCGCCCGCAGCCGCGACAAGCTGTTCGAGGGCCGGCGCCTGCTGCTGGTGGATGACGACGTGCGCAACATCTTCGCCCTGTCCAGCGCGCTGGAGCAGAAGGGCGCTGCGGTGGAGGTGGCGCGCAACGGCCATGAGGCGCTGGCCAAGCTGCGCGCGCGCGACGACATCGACTTGGTGCTGATGGACGTGATGATGCCGGAGATGGACGGCTACGAGGCCACCCGCCTGATTCGCCTGGAGCCGCGCTGGAAGAACCTGCCGATCATCGCGGTGACGGCCAAGGCGATGAAGGATGATCAGGAACGCTGCCGCGCGGTCGGTGCCAACGACTACCTGGCCAAACCCATCGACCTGGATCGCCTGTTCTCCCTGATCCGCGTGTGGATGCCCAAGCTGGAGCGTCTCTGATGCCTGACGAAATCGAGCTGCGCCTGCTGATCGAAGCGATCTATCTGCGCTACAGCTACGACTTTCGCGATTATTCGAAAGCCTCGCTCAAGCGCCGCGTGCGCCAGGCCCAGGCGCAGCTCGGTTGCCCGACCATCTCGGCGCTGCAGGAGCGCATCCTGCACGAGCCGCAGGCCTTCATGCAGCTTCTGCAGTACCTCACCATCCCGGTCAGCGAGATGTTTCGCGACCCTGGTTATTTTCTTGCCCTGCGCGAGCAGGTGGTGCCGCTGCTGCATACCTACCCGTCGCTGAAGGTCTGGGTGGCCGGCTGCAGCACCGGCGAGGAGGTGTATTCCCTGGCTATCCTGTTGCACGAGGAAGGCCTGCTGGAACGCACCATGATCTACGCCACCGACATCAACCCGCATTCGCTGGAAAAGGCCGAGCAGGGCATCTTCGCCCTCGACAACCTGCGCACCTACACCCAGAACTACCAGCTGTCCGGCGGCAAGCGGGCGTTTTCCGACTACTACTCGGCAGCCTATGACCGCGTGCTGTTCGACAAGTCGCTACGCGCCAACGTGACCTTCGCCGACCACAGCCTGGCCACCGACAGCGTATTCGCCGAAACCCATCTGGTGTCGTGCCGCAACGTGCTCATCTACTTCAACCGCGACCTGCAGGACCGTGCCCTCGGCCTGTTCCATGAATCGCTCTGCCACCGCGGTTTTCTCGGCCTGGGCAGCAAGGAAAGCCTGGATTTTTCCGCCTATGCCCAGCAGTTCGAGGCGGTGTCGCGGCCCGAGCGGATCTTTCGCAAGCGATGAGCGGCCCGCGGATCAACCTGCGCGGGCAGCTTCGTGCGCCGTTGCAGGCCTTGCTGATCGGGGCCTCGGCCGGCGGCGTGGAAGCCCTGCTGAGCCTGCTGCAGGATCTGCCGGCGGACTACCGCCTGCCGGTGGTATGTCTGCTGCACCAGCCCGATCGCAACGACAGCCTGCTCGCCGAGCTGCTCGCGCGGCGCCTGTGGCTGCCCGTCAAGGAAGCCGAGGACAAGGAATACCTGAGTGGCGGCGTGGTCTACGTGGCGCCTGCCGGCTATCACCTGTCCATCGAAACCGAGCGCAGTTTTTCCCTGAGTCGTGAAGAACCGCGGCATTTTTCCCGGCCGTCCATCGATATTCTCTTCGAGTCCGCTGCCGACGCCTACGGCGAGCAATTGGCCGCCGCGCTGCTGACCGGCGCCAACGAGGATGGTGCCGCCGGCCTGCTGGCCATTCGCCAGGCCGGCGGCCTGACCCTGGTCCAGGACCCGGCCGACGCGCTGGTACCGACCATGCCGAATGCCGCGCTGGCACTGCTCGAACCGGATTTTCTCCTGCCTATCAACGCCATGCGCTCGCTGCTGGCCGAACTGGATGCCCTGCCATGTTAAGGAAGATCGAAGCCAAGGTACTGATCGTCGACGACCTGCCGGAAAACCTGTTGGCGCTGCGCTCGTTGATCCAGAGCGAGGACCGCACCCTGTTTCAGGCCAGCAGCGCCGACGAGGCCCTGTCGCTCCTGCTCGAACACGAATTCGCCCTGGCCATCCTCGACGTGAAGATGCCGGGGATGAACGGTTTCGAGCTGGCCGAGCTGATGCGCGGTACGGAGAAGACCAAGCACATTCCGATCATCTTCGTCAGCGCGGTCGGTCGCGACATGGACTACGCCTTCCGCGGCTACGAGAGCGGCGCGGTGGACTTTCTGCACAAGCCGCTGTCGCCCTTCGAGGTGCGCAGCAAGGTGTCGATGTTCGTCGACCTGTATCGCCACCGCAAAGCCCTGAGCATGCAGCTGGAAGTGGTCGAGGCCGCGCGCCGCGAGCAGGAGGCCCTGCTTACCGAGCTGCGCGAGACCCAGGCCGAGCTGCAGAAGGCGGTGCAGATGCGTGACGTGTTCATGTCCATCGCCTCGCACGAGCTGCGCACGCCGCTCAACGGTCTGATCCTCGACGTGCAACTGCGCCGGCTGCGCCTCGAGCAGGGGCGCATGGAGGCCTTCAGCGCCGACAAGCTGCACGAGATGATCACCCGCGACGAGCGGCAGATTCGCAGCCTGAGCCGGCTGATCGACGACATGCTGGATGTCTCGCGCATTCGTACCGGCAAGCTTTCCGTGCGCCCGGAGCCGGGCGACCTCGGCGTGCTGGCCGGCAACGTGGTGGAGAGCCTGGCTGCGCAGTTCACCAGCACCGGCAGTCATGTCGACCTGCAGGTCGATGGCCCGGCGCCGGTGATGATGGACGAGTTCCGCATCGAGCAGGTGCTGGCCAACCTGCTGACCAATGCCCTGCGCTATGGCGACGGCAAGCCGGTATCGGTACGGGTCCGCACCGAGGGCGAGAAGGTGCGTGCCGAGGTGCGTGATCAGGGTATCGGCATTTCCGAAGCGGATCAGCGGCGAGTGTTCGAACAGTTCGAGCGTGTTTCTTCTGCCGATGCTCCCCAGGGGCTGGGGCTTGGCCTGTTCATCAGCGAGCAGATCGTCCAGGCCCATGGCGGCCGCATCGAGCTGAGCAGCCGCCTGGGCGAGGGCTCCTGCTTCAGCGTCGTGCTGCCGCGCCGCAGCTGATCGTGCAAATTGCACGTGTCGCAATTCATGCATCTTGCAAAGTGCATGGGAAAGGGGTCTTATTTATCGTATAAGTCATTGAAAAATAAGGATATTTTTTATATTTGAAATTGGCATGAGCGCTGCAACTTCAGTCCCGTAAGCCCCGACTGACCTGCTATGGAGAAGCGCCATGTACATTATCCGACTGAGCCTGTTCTGCGTCGCTGCATTGCTGGTCAACGGGGCTTACGCCAAGGATTTCAGCGATTCGTCCGGCGCCAGCGCCAAGACGGCCGAACTCACCCTCTCCAACTCGTCGCTGCGCGAGTCGCGCGTTGCGGTCCAGCCCAATGGCGCCGCCGAGTCGAGCCAGCAGGGCAGCCGCAGCCTGGGTGACGATGCGCAATGGCTGCGCATCTCCAACGAGGGCGACGCCGCCATCGCCAACCGCGAGCGTCCCGCCAACGGCACCCCGCGCTGGGTGTTCTGACCGACAAGGAGTCCCGCCATGTCCCGAAGTGCCATCCTGTTTTTGATCATGACCCTGTCGAGCCTGATTGCGCTGTGGTTGAGCCCAGGCCTGGAAGAGGGGTTCGCCCTGCTGCTCAAGGGCGCCAGCATCATTTTCGGGCTGGCCTTTCTGGTGGCACTGATGGCCGGGCGGCGCATCAAGTTCGACCCGGTGCTGCGCTGAGCCTGATCAGCAAGGCCAATTGAAACGCCGCGAAGATCGCGGCGTTTTTCATGATTCTTCGCGTTCTCGCAGGGAAGATACGCTTGATAGCGGACTGGCAAGTTTGTGTGTTCTGTTGCGCTATTGATATCCGGGCAAAGATCATTGGCGTGTCGATCTTTCGTCTTGGTTTCGCCCCTCACGGGCGAGTCACTTGATTCGCTGCGCTCACCCTTCGGGCCAGCCTGCGGCTGTTACTTCGCTGCGCTTCGTAGCTCTTGCTTGTGCAAAGAAAGTAAGCAAAGAAACACACCCCTGCATCCGAGCTAGGCGCCCCCGCCCTGCTGCGCCGGGGTTCCCTCGCTCCATCACCGCTCCAGGGGCACGACCGGATGCGGCCCACTGACGAAGGGCCATCCCTGGCCCATCGCAGCTCTCGCGACATCCATGTCGCTCAACCCCTTCCACGGCGATTCCACTCGGCCTCCTGAAGGGGACTTGGGCGTCGTCTGTGAGATCGCGCTTCAAGAGCAAAGGCCAAACGCTACCGACTTTGATCTTCCTGAGATTTCTCAGGCTAACGCCCCGCCCCCCCCGGCGCCGCACCGGAGCATGGGGAGTTTCGCGCAGCGAAACCCGGATGCAGGGTAATGCTGATCAGATAAGGTTGCCAAAGCGGCCTTTCGTAGGAGCCCCGCCTCGGGGCGAAGCTTTCGATGGATAGGCTCAGCCCGTGAGCGATACGCACACAAACTTGCCAGTCCGGTGTCAACCTGCACTTCCCCCAACTATGCGAAGGACCTTTTTATTGTCCGCCTTCTCGCCCGGTTCGCGGCGACACCTCAGACCGGCAGGCTGAAATAGAAGCTCGCGCCCTCGCCGGGGCGTGAGCGAACGCCGAGCTGGCCGCCGTGCAGCTGCGCGATCTCCCGTGCCAGCGCCAGGCCCAGGCCGACACCCCCCTTGCGTCTGCCGACCTGGACGAAGGGCTCGAAGATGCGGCTCTGCTGTTCAAAGGGAATGCCTTCGCCTTCGTCCTGCACGCTGACGATCACCTGCTCGCCATGGCGGCGCACCTGCAGGCGCACCGCGTCGCCCGGGTTGCTGTAACGCAGGGCGTTGTCGGTCAGGTTGTCGATGAGCCGCTGCAGCTGTACCGCGTCGAGGTTCAGGCGCGGCAGCGGTTCATGCACCTCGCACAGCAGCTCCACTTCGCGTTCGGCGGCCTTGGCGGCGAAGCGCTGCGGCGTCTGCTGGAGCATCTCGGCCAGGTCGCAGGGTCGCCGCTGCAGAGTCTGTACGCCGTTCTGGTAGCGCGAGAAGTTGAGCAGGTCGTCGATCAGTTGCACCAGGCGGTGCATCTCTTCCTCGACCGTGCGTGCCAGTTCCTGCTCGCGGCCGTTCGCCGGCAGCGACAGGCGTTCGCGCAGCAGGCTGAAGGCCATGTGCATGCCGGTGATCGGCGTGCGCAGCTCATGGGAGGCGCGCAGGATGAACTCGCTGCGCACGCGCTCGAAGGCGCGCTGCTTGGTGACGTCACGCAGCACCATCACTGCCCCTACGCTACCGCCCTCGCGGACCTGCACCGGCGTCAGGGCCCAGGCCAGCAAGCGGGTTTCGCCGTCACGCTCGATCTGCAGGTCGGCCGGCGGTTCGCGCAACAGTTCGCCGGCGAGCACCTGGCGCAGCGCCTCGTCCACGGCATGGCCCGGCAGCAGCGGGCCGATCGGCTGATCGAGAATATCGGCCTGCCAGGACAGCTGGCGCAGCGCCACCGGGTTGGCGTGCTCGATTCGGCCCTGGGCGTCGAGTATCACCAGGCCGTCGTCGATGCTGTCGAGCACCGCCTTCAGCCGCCCCTCGCTGTTGAGCAACTGCGTGAGATTGCTCGAGTGGTATTCGCGCAGCGCCTCGGTCATCAGGCCGAAGCGGCGGCTTAGCACTGCCAGCTCCAGCACCGGCGACACCGGCAGCACCACATCGTAGCGGCCTTGGCCGATCTGGTCGGCGGCGCGCGCCAGCATATCGATGGGCGCGCCGAAACGGCGGGCGATGCCGTGGGCGGTGAGCACGCCGATCGCCAGTACTGCCAGGCCGGTCAGCACCAGCAGCCCGGCGATCAGCTGGGAGCGCTCGCCGGCCCTGAGCTCGGCGGCAATGACCGAGGAGACGAGCTGATCCTGCTGGTCCAGCAGGTGGTTGCGCAGCCGCTGGAAGGCCTCGGTGAAGGGTCTGTGTGTGCCCAGGTTGTGCGGCGTCTGGCCGTCCGGCATCGCCTCTGCGGCGACCCGTTCCATCTCGTCGTAGAGCGCTGAGGCGCGCTCCAGCCCCTTTGCATAGTCCTGACCGAGGTTGGCCTTGAGGCCTTCTTCGAAGACGGCGCGGAACGACTGGCGGATGCCTTCCAGGCGCTGCGCATCGGGCTGCTGGTCGATCAGTACGATCAGCTCGTCGCCCAGATGCTGGCGCAGCTTCTGGCCGATCTGCACGGCGCTGAAGCCACGCTGGATCAGGTCGCTCTGGCTGCGCGCCATCTGCGTCACGCTGAACAGGCCGAGCAGCAGGCCCAGCAGAGCCACGGTAATCAGCGCGGAGATACTGAGGAACAGGCGCGTGCGCAGCTTCATCGACAGCTTCATGGTGGTCCCATGGTCAGAGGTTGTACTGCTTGCGTTTGCGGTAGAGGGTCGAGGTGTCGATACCCAGCGTCTTGGCCGCCATGTCCAGGGTGCTGCTGCTGGCCAGTACCGCCGCGATATGGGCCTTTTCCAGCTCCTCGAGGCTCATCGGCGCGCCGACCCGTACGGCGTTGCTCGGCGCTTCGCCGCTGCCGCCGAGGCCGAGGTGGGCGATCTCCACCGTTTCCTGCTGGCAGATGATGCTGGCACGCTCGATGACGTTGCGCAGTTCGCGGATATTGCCCGGCCAGTGATAGGCCTGCAGGGCTGCCGTCGCCTCGGGGCTGAAGGCGCAGGCCGGGCGGCCGTAGTCGCTGACGAAGCGGGCGAGAAAGCGCTCGGCCAGGGTCATCACATCCTCGTGGCGTTCGCGCAGCGGCGGCAGCTTGAGCGTGATGACGTTGAGGCGATACAGCAGGTCTTCGCGAAAGCGCCCCTCGCGCACCATCTCGTCGAGATCCAGGTTGGTGGCGGCGATGATGCGCACGTCGGCGCGGCGTGTGACCGGGTCGCCGACGCGCTCGTACTCCTTGTCCTGGATGAAGCGCAGCAGCTTGGGCTGCAGCGTCAGCGGGAAGTCGCCGATTTCGTCGAGGAACAGGGTGCCGCCATCGGCCTGGCTGACCCGACCCTGGGTGCTTTCGCTGGCGCCGGTGAAGGAACCGCGGGCATGGCCGAACAGCTCGCTCTCCATCAGCTCGGCGGTCAGCGACGGGCAGTTGATGGTCACGCAGGTGCGCTTGGCGCGCCGGCTCCAGCCGTGGATGGCGCGGGCCAGTTCGCCCTTGCCGGTGCCGGATTCGCCGAGGATGAGGATGTTGGCGTCGGTAGCCGCAACCTGACGCGCGGTTTCCAGGATCGACATCATCGCCGGGCTGTGCGAGTCGAGACCGTCCTTGGCCTTGCGCACTTCGCCTTCCAGGGCTTCCAGGCGTGCGGCCAGGGTGCGCACTTCCAGTTGCTTGGCCGCCGCCAGGCGCAGTTGATCGGGGGTGCAGGGTTTGACCATGTAATCGGCGGCGCCGGCCTGGATGGCATCGACGGCGGTGTCTACGGCCGAGTGGGCGGTGACGATCACCACGCGCATCCACGGCGCCTGGATGCGCATCTGTGCCAGCAGGTCCAGGCCGTTGTCCTCGCCCAGGCGCAGGTCGAGGAAGCACAGGTCGAACACCTGTCGCTGCAGCAGGGCTTCGGCCTGCGCCGCGCTGCTGGCGCCGGCGACGTCATAGCCCTCGTCCTCGAGGCAGTAGCGGAAGGTACGCAGGATTGCCGCTTCGTCGTCCACCAGCAGGATGCGCCCGCTGGTCTGCTCTGCAACTGCCATGTATGTGCTCCGTGTGGCTGGTCAATGCAGCTTAGTCAGGTAAAAACCGTGCAAGTTGCACGGCCAGATCGCGCCGATACTGCACCCTGCATGCAGGCAGGGTGCCTTTATTATCTTCAAGCGACTGTTTTCAAAGGAAATTAACGGTCTTTTCGGGCTGGCACGAGGCTTGCGAGATCACCCGTATCGTCCCACGAACAGGAGTGAAATCATGCCCCCGTTCAAGCCCTTGATGCTGGCCGCCAGCACCGCGTTGCTGCTCGGCCTCACCCCGTTGGCCAGCCAGGCGACCGAGGGCGCGCTGGCCGCGCAACTGGACGCCGCTCGCCAGGAGGGTTCGATCTGGACAGCCTTCGCGCTGAATCGCCACCTCAATCCGTTCAAGCTTGAAATCGGCGTGGAGGATGGCGTGGCCACCCTCGGCGGCAAGGTCGAGAACGAGGTGCAGAAGGAGCTGGCCGAGCAGGTGGCGCTGAGCATAGAGGGCATCGACTCGGTGGACAATCGCATCGAGGTCGGCGGCGATGCCGTCGAGGGCAATCCGCCGGCCATGGTACAGCGCCTGGAAGACGCCAGCCTGGCCGCCACGGTGAAATCCAAGTTGCTGTGGAACAGCACCACCCGTGGGCTGGACATTCAGGTCAGGAGCGAGACCGGCAACGTCACCCTCAGCGGCAATGCCCAGACCCCGGCGGCCAAGGAGCTGGCGGGCCAGCTGGCGGCCAATACCGATGGCGTGCGCGAGGTGTTCAACCACCTCAGCATCAGCACCGCCGACAGCACCAGCAGCGAAGTGCAGGCCACCCTGGACGACGCGCGCGAGGACATCAGCGACAGCTGGATCACCAGCAAGGTCGAGGCCAGCTTCCTCTTCAGTCGCAATCTGGATGCCATGAACATCTCGGTGGACACCGCCGATGGCCTGGTCAGCCTGCGCGGCAGCGTGCTGAGCAGCGCGGAGAAGCGCCTGGCGGTGGAAATCGCCCGCAACATCCGCGGTGTGCGCGGCGTCGACGCCGATGCCCTGCGCATCAGCAGCTGAGTGCAGACCCCCAACGGCCGCTGGAGCGGCCGCCAACCCGCAAGTCCCATCGCCAAGGAGTGAATCCATGAGCAGCAAGACCGCACAACTCAACGAACTGATCGAAATCACCCGTGACGGCAAGCACTTCTACGAGCATGCCCACGACGAGGTCAAGGACGTCCGCCTGCAGGCCCTGTTTCGCGACATGGTGCGCGCCAAGACCCAGGTGATCGATGCGCTGAGCGTCAAGGTCGCAGCCAACCAGAGCGAGCCTGCCTCCGGCGGCACCATGCTGGGCAAGCTGCGTCAGTTCTACGCCGACACCCGCGCGACACTGTCCAAGGACGAAGACGCCGCCTACGTCGCGCAGCTCGAGGAGGCGGAAGATCGCATCCTGCATGCCTTCGAGGATGCGCTGGAAAGCGCCGATCCAGACGTCCGTGTGCTGCTGGCGGTGGAAATGCCCAAGGTGCGGGCGTGCCATGAGCGCATGCGCGCGCTGAAGCAGAACATGCAGTAACTTCCTGCTGCGCCGTTCAGAGCCCCTGCATGCAAGGCGTGCGAGGGGCTTTTTTGTTGGGCAGATCGGACTGGCAAATAAGTGTAGCTGTCGATGGCTTGGCACTATCCATTAGCGTGTCGTCTGATCTGCTGGGTTTCGCCCCTTACGGGCGACTCACTTTCTTTGCTTGTGCAAAGAAAGTAAGCAAAGAAACACACCCCTGCATACGGCCCCGGCTGCGCAGGGGTTCCCTCCTTCCATCACCGCTCCAGGGGCACGCCGTGAAGGGCCATCCCTGGCCCATCACGGCTCTCGCGACATCCATGTCGCTCAACCCCTTCCACGGCGATTCCACTCGGCCTCCTGAAGGGGACTTGGGCGTCGTCTGTGAGATCGCGCTTCAAGAGCAAAAGCCAAACGCTGCCGAATTTGATCTTCTGGATATTTCGCGAGCTTGCGGTCCCGTCAGTAGGCCAAGCCATCGGCAGCACACGCTTGTTTGCGATTCAGTCCGGTATCACCCCGCCTTTCACCAAAGCGCTTTCTCTGCCAAAGCGAAACGTCGCCGACGTTCATTTAACTGTCACATTCGTTTCATACAGTGTTCACCAGGCCTGCTGATACTTGGGCCAGTTCCATCCAACACAACACCATCCTGCTAGGAGCAAGGCATGAAACTGAAGCGTTTGATGGCGGCCCTGACTTTCGCCGCCGCTGGCGTAAGCGCCGTATCTGCTGTGGCTGCCGTCGACCCGGCTCTGCCGACCTATGAAAAGACTTCCGGCGTCTCGGGTAACCTGTCCAGTGTCGGTTCCGACTCGCTGGCCAACCTGATGACCCTGTGGGCAGAAGAGTTCAAAAAGAACTACCCCAACGTCAACATCCAGATTCAAGCTGCCGGTTCCTCCACTGCGCCACCCGCTCTGACCGAAGGCACCGCCAACATGGGCCCGATGAGCCGTCCGATGAAGGACAGCGAAATTCAGGCCTTCGAAGAGAAGTATGGCTACAAGCCGACCGCCGTTCCTGTGGCCATCGACGCCCTGGCCGTGTTCGTGCACAAGGACAACCCGATCAAGTCGCTGACCATGAAGCAGGTTGACGCGATCTTCTCCAGCACCCGTCTGTGCGGCGAAGACAAGGACCTGAAGACCTGGGGTGACGTCGGTCTGACCGGCGAGTGGGCGAGCAAGCCGATTCAGCTGTTCGGCCGTAACTCGGTATCCGGCACCTACGGCTACTTCAAGGAAGAAGCCCTGTGCAAAGGCGACTTCAAGGCCAACGTCAACGAGCAGCCGGGTTCGGCTTCGGTTGTCCAGTCGATCTCCAGCACCCTGAACGCCATCGGCTACTCGGGTATCGGTTACAAGACCTCCAGCGTTCGTGCCGTACCGCTGGTAGACAAGAACGGTCAGGTCGAAGAAGCCAACGAAACCAACGCCCTGTCCGGCAAGTACCCGCTGGCTCGCTTCTTCTACGTCTACGTGAACAAGGCGCCGAACCAGCCGCTGAGCCCGCTGGACGCCGAGTTCGTCAAGCTGGTGCTGTCCAAGCAGGGTCAGGAAGTGGTAGTCAAGGATGGTTACATCCCGCTGCCGTCCAAAGTGGTCGAGAAGACCATGAAGGAACTGGGCCTGTAATCCTCAGCGCCTGACGTTATCGGCCGGCGGATTCACTGCCGGTCGATGTGGCCCGCCACTCCTGCGAGTGGTGGGCTTCGTCATGTCAGCTGACTGTAACCTTTCTGTCATACAAGCTCGCTAGATTGACACGTCTGGACAGCCCTATGCGCTGCACTTGAGCCCGCGCAGAGACTTCTCGCATGAATGACTTGGCAAACGAATCCGTGAATCGCTCACAGAATCCCCTGGGGATCGATTTCAACACCCCCGCCCTGCAACGCAAGCGACGCCTGCGTGCCCTCAAGGACCGCATGGCGCGCTGGTACGTCTCCATCGGTGGTCTGGCGGTGCTCGGTGCCATCACCCTGATCTTCTTCTACCTCGCCCATGTCGTGCTGCCCATGTTCCAGGGCGCCGAGCTGGAGGCGCGCAAGGTGCAGCAACCGGCCTGGCTGGCCGAGGCGCGCGCGCCGCTGCTGCTGGCGGTGGAAGAACAGAACCAGGTCGCCATGCGCCTGGACGATGCCGGCGCCGTGCAGTTTTTCCAGCTCAAGAACGGCGAGGCGCTGCAGCGTGTGCAACTGCCGCTGCCGCAAGGCGTCACCGTCGCCTCCGTCGGTCAGGATCAGCCAGGCAGCCGTCGTGTGGCGCTCGGCCTGTCCAACGGCCAGGCGCTGATCATCCAGCACAACTACAAGATCACCTACCCGGACAACGTACGCACCATCGCGCCGCAGATCGACTACCCCTACGGCGAGACGCCGATCGAAGTCGACCCGCAGGGCCGTGCGCTGGAGCACGTGGCCGTCAACCTCAACAGCGGCACCCTGATGCTGGCCGGCTCTACCGGCAGCGAGCTGCACCTGATCAGCCTCGGCCGTGAGGAAAACCTGTTCACCGGTGAAGTGAGCGTCAGCGAGGAGCGCATCAACCTGCCGCAGATCGGCGAGCCGATCAGCCAGCTGATTCTCGACCCGCGGCAGATGTGGCTGTACGTGTTCAACGGCGATTCCAGCGCCGACGTTTTCGACCTGCGCAAGCGCGGCCTCAACGGTCGCTACGAGCTGCTCAAGGACGCCTCCAATAGCGTGACCAGCGCCACCAGCCTGCTGGGCGGCATCTCGATCATGATCGGTGACGCCAAGGGCGGCATCCAGCAGTGGTTCATGGTGCGCGACAAGGACGGCAAGTCCACCTTCCAGTCCATCCGCAGCTTCCAGCTGGGCAGCAGCGCGATCACCCAGATTCTTCCCGAGGAACGGCGCAAGGGCTTCATGGCGCTGGATGCCGATGGCCGCCTGGGGGTTTTCCACAGCACTGCGCACCGTACCCTGCTCAGGGAGCAGGTTGCAGACGGCAGCGCCATCGCCGCCCTGTCGCCGCGCGCCACCCGTGTGCTGGTGGAGTCGGACGGCAAGCTGCAGCGTTTCGTGGTCGACAACCCGCACCCGGAAATTTCCTGGAGCTCGCTGTGGGGCAAGGTCTGGTACGAAAGCTACCCGGAGCCTGACTACGTCTGGCAGTCGACCTCCGCCAACACCGACTTCGAAGCCAAGCTGAGCCTCTCGCCGCTGGCCTTCGGTACCCTCAAGGCGGCGTTCTACGCCATGCTCCTGGCCGCTCCGCTGGCCGTGGCCGCGGCGATCTACACCGCTTACTTCATGGCGCCGCGCATGCGCACCAAGGTCAAACCGGTGATCGAGCTGATGGAGGCGCTGCCGACGGTGATCCTCGGCTTCTTCGCCGGCCTGTTCCTCGCACCGTTCCTGGAGAACCACCTACCTGGCATCTTCAGCCTGTTGCTGCTGACGCCGGTGGGTATCCTGCTGTTCGGTTTCCTCTGGACCAAGCTGCCTGAGTCCATCCGCCATCGCGTTCCCGAAGGCTGGGAAGCGGCGCTGCTGATCCCGGTGGTGATCGCCGTCGGCTGGTTCTCCATCGGCATCAGCGGTCACCTGGAAAACTGGCTGTTCGACGGCAACATGCGCCTGTGGCTGTCCAACGACCTGGGGATTCCCTTCGATCAGCGCAACGCCCTGGTGGTGGGCCTGGCCATGGGCTTCGCGGTGATCCCGAACATCTATTCGATCGCCGAAGATGCGGTGTTCAGCGTGCCCAAGAGCCTGACCTTCGGCTCCCTGGCCCTGGGTGCCACGCCCTGGCAGACCCTGACCCGCGTGGTGATCCTCACCGCCAGCCCCGGCATCTTCTCGGCGCTGATGATCGGCATGGGCCGCGCCGTGGGCGAGACCATGATCGTGCTGATGGCTACCGGCAACACGCCGATCATGGACATCAACATCTTCGAAGGCATGCGCACCCTGGCTGCCAACGTGGCCGTGGAAATGCCCGAGTCGGAAGTCGGCGGTACCCACTATCGCGTGCTGTTCCTCGCCGCGCTGGTGCTGCTGATGTTCACCTTCGTGATGAACACCCTGGCCGAGCTGATCCGTCAGCGCCTGCGCACCCGGTACTCGAGTCTGTAAGAAAAGTGCCTGCGCAGCAGGCCAACTGATGACCCTCTCCCATTCATGGGAGAGGGTGCCCCGAAGGGGCGGGAGAGGGTGGTACCGGCGCGTGCCCAAGCCCTCTCCCCCAGCCCCTCTCCCGCAAGCGGGAGAGGGGAGCAAGATACTCCTCTCCCATTCATGGGAGAGGGTGCCCCGAAGGGGCGGGAGAGGGTGGCGCCGGCGCGCGCCCAAGCCCTCTCCCCCAGCCCCTCTCCCGCAAGCGGGAGAGGGGAGCAAGATACTCCTCTCCCATTCATGGGAGAGGGTGCCCGCAGGGCGGGAGAGGGTTGTGTGAAATCACGAGCCCTCTCCCCCGGCCCCTCTCCCGCAAGCGGGAGAGGGGAGGTAAAGAATGATTTCATTCAAGGTGTGATGCCGTGAAACAGAACAACCTGAAATCCTGGTACAAGAGCGGCGCCCCGGGCGTGTGGATGAGTGGTGGCGCAGTCGCCATCGCCATCATCATGACCCTGGGCCTGCTGGCGGTGATCGCCACCCGTGGCCTGGGGCACTTCTGGCCGGCGGACATTCTCGAGGCCGACTACCAGGTGCCTGGTCAGGAAGCCCGGGTGATGCTGGGCGAGGTGGTGCAGGTCGAGGAGGTACCGCGTGCCCGACTGGCCGCGGCCGGCATGCCGGTCGCTGCAGAAGGCGGCGAGTTCATGACTCGCGAGCTGCTCAAGGTCGGTAACCGCGAGCTGTTCGGCGCCGACTTCACCTGGGTGGTCGGCGAGTGGCTGAGCAACCCGCGCAAACCGGCCGGCATCACCGTGCTGGAGCGCCGCGAGTGGGGCAACTTCTACGGCAACCTGATCAACGTCAAGGAAAGCGGCCAGGTCGTCGCCGAGGGCGATGCCGCCTGGCCCGCCCTGCAGGAGCGCCTGGATCGCGTCGACGAGCTGCATGCGCAGCTGGTGCGCCTGGAGAAGAAGGACATCGGCCGCATCAACCACGGCCTCGAGCGCATCCGCCTGGAAGGCCGCAAGCTGCAGCTGCAAGGCAAGCTGGACGCTGCCGCACAGGCCGACATGGACGCCCGCCGCGACGCGCTGAACGCCGAATACAAGGTGCTCGAAGAGCGCATGGTGGCCCTGACCCAGCAGATCAACCGCGACAGCGTGACCCTCAGTGCCAGCGATGGCCGGCAGACCGAGATCGCCCTGGGCAAGATCGTCCGTGCTTTCCGTCCGAACGCCATGAGCACCCTGGACAAGTTCGGCTTCTATGCCATGAAGCTGTGGGAGTTCGTCAGCGACGAGCCGCGTGAGGCCAACACCGAGGGCGGCATCTTCCCGGCCATCTTCGGTACCGTGCTGATGGTGATGCTGATGGCGGTGGTGGTCACCCCCTTCGGTGTGATCGCTGCGGTCTATCTGCGCGAATACGCCCACCAGGGCACCCTGACCCGGGTCATCCGCATCGCGGTGAACAACCTGGCCGGCGTGCCTTCGATCGTCTACGGCGTGTTCGGCCTGGGCTTCTTCGTCTACGTACTGGGCGGCTCGATCGACCGCCTGTTCTTCCCCGAGTCCGCGCCGGCGCCGACCTTCGGTACGCCTGGCCTGATGTGGGCCTCGCTGACCCTGGCGATCCTCACCCTGCCGGTGGTCATCGTCGCTACCGAGGAAGGCCTGGCGCGTATCCCGCGTGCGGTGCGCGAAGGTTCGCTGGCGCTCGGTGCGACCAAGGCCGAGACGCTGTGGAAAGTGGTGATCCCGATGGCCAGCCCGGCGATGATGACCGGCCTGATCCTGGCCGTGGCACGCGCCGCCGGCGAGGTGGCACCGCTGATGCTGGTGGGTGTGGTGAAGCTGGCGCCGACCCTGCCGCTCAATGGCAACTACCCCTACCTGCACCTGGATCAGAAAATCATGCACCTGGGCTTCCACATCTACGACGTCGGCTTCCAGAGCCCCAACGTCGAGGCCGCGCGCCCGCTGGTGTATGCCACGGCGCTGCTGCTGGTGATCGTCATCGCCCTGCTCAACCTGACCGCGGTCTATATCCGTAACCACCTGCGCGAGAAGTACAAGGCGCTGGATCACTAATTCTGCTGCAGGCGACAGGCTGCAGGCCTCGGGCAAAAGCCGACCTGTAGCCTGAAGCCTGTAGCCTCCGAAGGAGACTGGTATGCAACACGAAACCCATACCCACGGTATCGATCTGGCCGCCCTTGGCCGCGACAAGCAGAGCCTGAGCCTGGCCGACGAGACCACGGCCATCGCCGTGCCGGGCCTGAACCTGTACTACGGCCAGAAACAGGCACTGTTCGACGTCAAGATGGACATCCCCAAGCAGCGCGTGACCGCCTTTATCGGCCCGTCCGGCTGCGGCAAGTCCACCCTGCTGCGTACCTTCAACCGCATGAACGACCTGGTCGACGGTTGCCGTGTGGAAGGCGAGATCAACATCGACGGGCGCAACATCTACCGCAAGGGCGAGGACGTGGCCGAGCTGCGTCGTCGCGTCGGCATGGTGTTCCAGAAGCCCAACCCCTTCCCCAAGAGCATCTACGAAAACGTGGTGTACGGCCTGCGCATCCAGGGCATCAACAGCAAGCGCGTGCTCGACGAGGCGGTGGAATGGGCGCTGAAGAGCGCAGCGCTGTGGGACGAGGTCAAGGACCGTCTGCATGACTCGGCCCTGGGCCTGTCCGGTGGTCAGCAGCAGCGTCTGGTGATCGCCCGTACCGTGGCGGTGCAGCCGGAAGTGCTGCTGCTCGACGAACCCTGCTCGGCGCTGGACCCTATTTCCACGCTGAAGGTCGAAGAACTGATCTACGAACTCAAGAGCAAGTACACCATCGTCATCGTGACCCACAACATGCAGCAGGCGGCGCGCGTTTCCGACTACACCGCGTTCATGTACATGGGCAAGCTGATCGAGTTCGGCGATACCGATACCCTGTTCACCAACCCGGCCAAGAAGCAGACAGAAGACTACATCACCGGTCGTTATGGTTGAGTAGCGGCCCGTAGGGTGCGCTGTGCGCACCAACTGCAGCTGCCCTGTGGTGCGCACGGCGCACCCTACCCGGACTTTCGCGGAGCGAAACATGATCAACAAAGACAACCTTACCCAGCACATCTCCCAGCAATTCAACGCCGAGCTCGAGGAAGTGCGTGGCCACCTGCTGGCCATGGGCGGCCTGGTGGAGAAGCAGGTCAACGACGCCGTCACCGCACTGATCGAGGCCGACTCCGGCCTGGCCCAGCAGGTGCGCGAGATCGACGACCAGATCAACCAGATGGAGCGCAACATCGATGAGGAGTGCATCCGCATCCTCGCCCGTCGCCAGCCGGCCGCCTCCGACCTGCGCCTGATCATCAGCATCTCCAAGTCGGTGATCGACCTGGAGCGCATCGGCGACGAATCGACCAAGATTGCCAAGCGCGCCATCCTGCTGACCGAAGAAGGCGAGTCGCCCAGGGGCTACGTGGAAATCCGTCACATCGGCGACCAGGTGCGCAGGATGGTGCAGGAGGCGCTGGACGCCTTTGCCCGTTTCGACGCCGACCTGGCCCTGTCCGTGGCGCAGTACGACAAGACCGTCGACCGCGAGTACAAGACCGCGCTGCGCGAGCTGGTCACCTACATGATGGAAGACCCACGCTCGATCTCCCGCGTGCTCAACGTGATCTGGGCGCTGCGTTCGCTGGAGCGCATCGGCGATCATGCGCGCAACATCGCCGAACTGGTGATCTACCTGGTGCGCGGCACCGATGTGCGTCACATCGGCCTGACCCGCATGCGCGAAGAGGTCCAGGGCAAGCCCCAGGAATAATGCCCGCTTCGTGCCGACGGCCCGGGACTTCCCGGGCCGTTTCGTTTGCGCGATTTGTTGCGCCTCCGGCGTTTTTCCGTTGGCCTTAGGCCACTGGCCATGACTATGCTTACTGCCATTCGTACAGGAGTGGCCGATGAGCAAAGTCAGTGTGCTGGTGGTGGATGACGCGACCTTTATCCGTGATCTGGTCAAGAAAGGGCTGCGCGATAACTTCCCCGGCGTACAGATCGAGGAAGCGATCAATGGTCGCAAGGCCCAGCAGATGTTGAGCCGTCAGGTGGTCGACCTGATCCTCTGCGACTGGGAAATGCCGGAGATGTCCGGCCTCGAACTGCTGACGTGGTGCCGCGAGCAGGACGACCTGAAGACCACGCCCTTCATCATGGTCACCAGCCGTGGCGACAAGGAGAACGTGGTGCAGGCGATCCAGGCCGGCGTCTCCGACTACATCGGCAAGCCCTTCTCCAAC
>Ga0114984_1000125_pt1 | contig 29968 bp, 31 predicted proteins | sample Shrwel1BS1Day1_FD_96987 | JGI IMG/M metagenome (GOLD analysis project Ga0114984, IMG submission 96987) | Subsurface microbial communities from deep shales in Ohio, USA - Utica-3 well 1 S-1-Day1 | ecosystem: Environmental > Aquatic > Deep subsurface > Shale gas/oil reservoir > Produced water/Flow...
AGCCTGAAACTGCTGGGCTCCGTGGGCGAGCCGATCAACCCGGAAGCCTGGGAGTGGTACCACCGCGTTATCGGTAACAGCAAGTGCCCGATCGTGGACACCTGGTGGCAGACCGAGACTGGCGGCATCCTGATTTCTCCGCTGCCCGGTGCCGTGGACCTGAAGCCGGGTTCAGCAACCCTGCCGTTCTTCGGTGTCCAGCCGGCGCTGGTTGATAACGAAGGTAACATCCTGGAAGGCAAGGCCGAGGGTAACCTGGTTATCCTGGACAGCTGGCCTGGCCAGATGCGCACCATCTACGGTGACCACGAGCGTTTCGTGCAGACCTACTTCAGCACCTACAAGGGCATGTACTTTACCGGTGACGGTGCCCGTCGTGATGAGGACGGTTACTACTGGATCACCGGCCGCGTGGACGACGTACTGAACGTCTCCGGTCACCGCCTGGGTACCGCCGAAGTCGAGAGCGCACTGGTTGCCCACAACAAGGTGGCGGAAGCGGCCGTGGTCGGCTACCCGCACGACATCAAGGGTCAGGGCATCTATGTCTACGTTACCCTGGTGCAGGGCGAAGAACCCACCGAAGAGCTGAAGAAGGAGCTGATCCAGTGGGTACGCAAGGAGATCGGTCCGATTGCCTCTCCGGACGTGATCCAGTGGGCGCCTGGACTGCCGAAGACTCGTTCTGGCAAGATTATGCGTCGGATTTTGCGTAAGATTGCTGCTAACGAGCATGATCAGCTGGGCGATACCTCTACTCTGGCAGATCCGGGTGTAGTGGATGACCTGATCAGCGGTCGTGCTAACCAGTAGCGCCTGTGTGTTACCAGGCCACGTACCTGTAAGGAATCTGTTGAATGACACAAACAATTATCGTCGCTGATGATCACCCGCTGTTCCGAGCAGCATTGAAGCAGGCGGTCAGTCAGGCGGTGCCGGATGCCAGGACGGTTGAAGTCGACAGCATCAAGTCACTGCAGGTGGCGGTAGAGTCGTACCCGGATGCGGATCTGGTTCTGCTGGACCTGAACATGCCGGGCGCCCACGGCTTCTCCGGACTCGTGTTCATGCGCGGGCAGTACCCGGGCTTGCCGGTGGTGGTTGTGTCAGGATCGGAAGAACTGCAGGTGATGCGTCGTTCGATCGATTACGGGGCGTCCGGCTTCATTCCGAAGTCGGCGCCGCTGCCGACCATTACCAAGGCGATTCAGGCAGTCCTGGAAGGGGATGTCTGGCTGCCGGAGGGTGTGGCCGAGAAAATCGAACGGATGCAGTCCGAGGCGACGGATTTCTCCGAGCGCCTCGCGTCTCTGACGCCACAGCAGTTCCGGGTGCTGGGTATGTTGGCCGAGGGGCTTCTGAACAAACAGATCGCCTATGATCTGGATGTTTCGGAGGCCACCATCAAAGCCCATATCACAGCGGTATTCCGGAAGCTGGGGGTTCGTAACCGGACCCAGGCAGTGATCGCGATCCAGCAAATGGAGATCGATCCCTCGAATCAGTCGCTTTCGGGTGGTTGAGGCGCGCCAGGCCAGCTGAGTGAGCGTGCAAAACAGCGCGACGGCCGATACTCAGCCAGACCTGTGCCACAGCTAGTCGCCGCCAGTCATTCAGGACGATGGTGCGTACCCCTTTCTACGGCAAATCTGATGTAGAAATCCAGGCTAGCCGGATTGGCCATGGCATCCGGACTTGCGACCCGGGACAGCGGCTTGCCCAGTAGCAGTTTCCGCACTGGCAGTTCCATTTTCTTGCCAGTCAGCGTGTAGGGCACCTCTGCCGTCTCGATAATCTCATTGGGCACGTGACGGGCCGAGAGATTGTTCCGGATGGCCGCACGGATACGTTCTTTCAGCTCGTCGTCCAGGCTGGCCCCTTCACGCAGAACCACAAACAGCGGCATGTAGGACTCCCGTCCCAGGTATTCCAGATCGACAACCAGCGAGTCGATCACCTCGGGAATCTCTTCCACTACCCGGTAGATTTCGCCGGTGCCCATACGTATGCCCTGACGATTGATGGTGGTGTCCGAACGGCCATAGATGACGGCGCCACCCCGTGGTGTGATGCGAATCCAGTCCCCATGGCGCCAGATGCCCGGGTAGGTATCGAAGTAGCTGTCATGGTAGCGCTGACCATCCCCGTCGCCCCAGAAGTAGAGGGGCATGGATGGCATCGGCCTGGTAACCACCAGCTCGCCCACCTCGTCTTCAAGTGGCTTGCCGTCCTCGTCAAACGCATAAACCGCGGTCCCCAGGGTGCGGCATTGCATCTCGCCGGAGTAGACCGGCATGATGGGATTACAGCCGACGTAGAAGGCTGCGACGTCGGTACCGCCGCTGATGGGAGCCACAAGTACGTTATCGCCGATCTCCTTCATGATCCATTTGTAGCCTTCATCTGGCAGCGGCGAGCCGGTGGAACCCACGGAATGGATGCAACTGAGGTCCGCGTAGTCCCGTGGGTGAATCTCGGCTTTCTTGCAATTGAGGAAGTAGGCGGCGCCGGCGCCGAAGAAGGTTATCCCGGCTTCCCCGGCAAACCGCCACAAGGTGCCCAGGTCCGGATAGCCAGGGTTGCCGTCGTAGATGCAGATGGTGGAGCCCAGCAGTAAGCCGCCAATCTGGGCATTCCACATGATCCAGCCGGTGGTGGTCAGCCACAGGTAACGGTCGTCCGGTTGTAGGTCCATATGCAGTCCCTGGCCCTGCAGACCTTCCAGCAAGGCACCGCCATGGCTGTGTACGATGGGTTTGGGCATGCCGGTCGTACCAGAGGAGTAAACCACCCACAGAGGGTGGTCAAAGGGCAGCTGCTCGAAGCTTATGGGCTCGTCGTGAACCAGCATATCTGGCCAGGTCACACTGTTTTCCAGGGTCACCCCGGCGTTAAGGTACGGCAGCAGAACCACCCGCTCCAGGGTGGGCAGTTCCTCCCGCAGCTGTTTTACCACCTTCATGCGATTGAAATCCTTGCCGCCATAGCGATAGCCGTCTACGGCAATCATTACCTTGGGCTCGATCTGGCGGAAGCGGTCAATCACGCTGCGAATCCCCATATCCGGAGAGCAACTGGACCAGATAGCACCGATGCTGGCACAGGCATAAAAGGCCACGACTGTCTCGGGGATATTGGGCAGGTAGGCCACCACGCGATCACCCGACTTCACCCCCATCTGGCGCAGACCATGGGCGAAGGAGGCCACCTGCTTCTTCAGGTCACCCCAGGAAAGCTCTTGCAACTGGCGAATCTCTGAACGGGAAATGATAGCAGGGCGCCCAGGATCATCCTCGTGAAAACGGAAGGCCTGCTCGATCATGTTTAGTCGGGCGCCCTCAAACCAGGTAGCTCCCGGCATCCGGTGGCCGTCAAGCACCTTCGAGTAAGGCGCGGAATGGCAGATATCGAAATAGTCCCAGAAGGCAGCCCAGAAGTCTTCCAGGTGATCCACGGACCACTGCCACAGCGAATTATAATCATCGAAGGTCAGGTGCTTTTTCTGCTCCAGCCACTGCATGAAGTCGTGCATGCGGCTGCGCTCGATACGTGCTTTGTCCGGTTGCCAGAGGCATTCGGGGGTCTGGTTTGTCATGGCCATCTCCATTGTTGTTGGTTATCGTGACCTTGCCCGGGGGCATAGGTTGTTATCATCTCACTATGATTATCTGGCGTCGCTGGCTAAAGTAAAAACCCGGTAAACGTGAATTTACCGGTTGAACTGGTTGATTAATTCAACTATACCTTTGACTAGAGGGGCAAAACTCAACTGCCTGAATCCGTCCCTGATTTCAGGAGGTATTTTCACAGAAAAAATAACACAGAAGTCCTGACTGAATAAAAAACAAGCGCTCCTTACACAGTCTGAACCACTGTGAAACAAATACAAGAAGACAGCTGCCATGCTGGCAGCGAACATCAGGAGAAAATCATGCTAAGAAACAAGAAGACCGGCCTGTTCACCGGCACCGTGATTGGTCTTTTCATGGCCATTTCGTCCATCGCTTACGCCCAGGAAGGTCCTATCCGGATCTCCTACATTGAGCCGCTCTCCGGTCCCTTCGCCAACGTGGGGGACGCAGGCCTCAAGCACTTCCGGTTTACTGCCGAGAAGATTAACGAGCAAGGTGGCATCCTTGGCCGGGATATTGAAATCGTCGCTATGGACAACAAGCAGAGCCCCTCTGAGTCAGTACAACTGGTTCAGCGGTCCATTGATCAGGGCATCAACTTTGTCACCCAGGGCAACGGCTCCAATGTGGCCGGTGCCATCGTAGAAGCGGTGGACCGTAACAACCGCCGTAACGAAGACAACAAGGTGCTTTACCTGAACTACGCTGCGGTAGATCCGGCCCTGACCAATGAACGCTGCAGTTTCTACCACTTCCGCTTTGATGCGGCCTCGGACATCAAGCTGGAAGCATTGTCCAACTACATGAAGGCGCATGATGACGACGTAGACAAGATCTTCCTGATCAACATGGACTACTCCCACGGACAGTTCATCTCTAAGCGTATGAAGGAGCTTGTGGAGGAGAAGGGCCTTGACGCCGAGGTGGTCGGTGACGTACTGCACCCAATTGGCCAGGTCCGGGATTTCTCTCCGTACGTTTCCCGGATTCAGCAATCCGGTGCCGACACTGTGGTATCCGGCAACTGGGGTAACGATCTGTCCCTGCTGGTTCGCGCCGTTGACAGCGCAGGCGTCGATGTAGACATCTACACCTATTACGGTGGAGGCCTCGGCACACCGGCAGCGGTTGGCCCCAGCGGTGAGGACATCCTTTATCAGGTCAGTGAATGGCACGCCGACGTTAACGTCGATGAAGGCCTGGAGGAGTACGAGAAATGGTTCCAGGAATTCAAGCAACGTTACCCCGAGATCGATTGGTACTATCATCGCATCTATAATCAGATGTACATGCTGAAAGCGGCCATTGAAGAGGTCGGTGATGCTGAGGATATCGATGCGATTGCCAGGGCCCTGGAAGGCATGGAATTCGAGTCACCCACCGGAACGGTAACCATGCGCGCCCAAGACCACCAGATCTTGCAGTCCATGTATATTTCTGTCATGGATACCGATGCCAAGTATGACGCAGACAACTCCGGCGTTGGCTTCCGCACCGTGGCCAAGATTCCGGTGGAACAGGCTACGGTTGAAACCTCCTGCAATATGAGACGTCCGTAAAGCCTGCAATTGACTCCGGTGGCGCAATGCCACCGGAGCCTCTCAGAAAAATAACAAGGAATGCGTCTCACCATGCTCGAAACCATCGCTTATTCGATTTTCAATGGCGTGCTCTACGGCACGCTGCTGTTCATGATGTCCAGTGGCCTGACCCTGATCTTCGGGATGATGGGTGTGTTGAACTTTGCCCATGCCAGCTTTTATATGCTGGGCGCCTATTTCGCCTATACCTTTGGTCTGGGCACCGGTTTCTGGGTGGCCCTCTTCCTTTCCCCGATTGCCGTCGGCGCCATAGGTGCCATGGTTGAACGCTATGGCCTGCGCCGTGTTCACCAATACGGTCATGTGCCGGAATTGCTCTTCACGTTCGGTCTCGCCTATGTGATCGAGGAGCTGGTAGCGCTGTTCTGGGGCACAGTACCGGTTCCCTACAAGGCACCTGCGGCCCTGAACACCACGGCGTTTACCATGTTCGGCCTGGATTATTCCTGGTTCAAGGTCTTCATCCTGCTGGTGGCGATTGCCATGTTTATCGGCCTCTGGGTTCTGATCAAGAAAACCCGGGCCGGTCTTATCATCCAGGGGGCTCTGTCCCGTCCGGATATGGTTGGCGCACTGGGCCATAACGTGCCCATGGTCTTCACCCTGGTATTCGCCTTTGGCTGTGCCCTGGCCGGCCTCGGCGGTGTGGTCGGCGGCATTCACTTCGTCACCGACCCGGGCATGGCGTTCATGATGGGCCCGATTGTTTTTGTCGTCGTCGTTCTCGGTGGCCTGGGCTCTGTTCCGGGGGCACTGGTAGCTTCGCTGATCATCGGCATCCTGCAGACCTTCTTCCTGTCTGTGGATTTTTCCCTGGCAGAAAGCATTGGCACCCTGGGCATCGAGGATTCCGGCTTCTTCGGTGTGCTCTGGCATATGGAAGCCACCCGAATTGCCCCCGTGCTCCCGTTCCTGTTGCTGGTACTGACTTTGATTTTCAGACCCCGCGGCCTGTTCGGGAAGCGTGAAGTATGACAACTACAACAATGCGATAGGAACCCAAATCTATGGCTACCAATACCGCAGCAGGGGGAACCAACCTGCTGAAGTTATGGCCCTGGATGGCCGCACCGCTTGTGGCGATCGTATTGCCCTTCATTTTTGATTCGGGCCATGCCATCAACCTGCTCAGCCATATGGGCGTGGCGATTATCTTTGCCCTGTCCTATAACATGCTGCTGGGTAATACCGGCCTGCTGTCCTTCGGGCATGCGGTCTATTACGGCCTTGGTGCCTATGTCGCCATGCACGTGCTTCGCGGCATTAACGACGCAGGCGGTGAAGGCCTCCCCATTGAACTGCTGCCCCTGACGGGCGCTGGGGCTGGCCTGTTTTTCGGTATTATCTTCGGCACCTTCTCGGTTCGCCGCGCTGGTGTAATCTTCGCGATGATCACCCTGGGCCTCGGTGCCCTGGTGCATTCAAGCTCGCTGATGTTCACTGATTTCTTCGGTGGTGAAGCGGGTCTGTTCGGTTACCGGGATGAAGCGCCCTCCCTGTTCGGCGTCGATTACGCGCCGAGACGCAATGTGTACTTCCTGGTGGTAGCCTGGACATTGATTACGGCCATCCTCATCTTCCTGCTCAGGAAGACACCCCTGGGATGGATGGCGAACGCAGTACGGGACAACCCTGAGCGGGCCCAGTTCGTGGGTTACGATCCCACCATCGTGCGTTTCATCCAGTTTACATTGTCGGCAGCGTTTGCCGGCCTTGCTGGTGGTCTTTTGGTGATCACCGATGAGATCGTCAACGCGGAAGCTGTCGGAGCGCTCCAGTCGGGCGCCGTACTGCTGGGCACCTTCATCGGCGGCATCGGCTACTTCATCGGCCCGATCGTGGGTGGCGTACTGGTGACTTTCCTTGAGAGCTCCCTTTCAGCCTATACCGAGGCATGGCTGCTGTATTTCGGCCTGATGTTCATCGCCATCGTCATGTTTGCCCCCATGGGCCTTGTGGGTATCGTCCATACCCAATACCTAAACTGGAAAGCCGACGACTGGAAAGGTAATACCGGCGCGCGCCTGTATATCCTGTTTGCTGGCCTGGCAGGCATATTCGGGCTGATCTGCGTGATCGAGCTGTCCTACCACTACTTCCGTAGCTGGGATCCCAGTGCACCCTTCCCGCTGATGGGTGTTACCGTTGACGCCACCAGTGCTCTGCCCTGGCTGGTGTGTTTCGGTATTACCATCATCGGTTTCGGGCTGATGCTATTCCACGGCAACCCGATGCTTAAGCGTAAACTCGGTGCCAAGTCAGACGGAGGTAAGGCATGACTATCCGTAACGCACTAGAGCTCAAGGACGTAAAGAAGAACTTCGGGCGCGCCGAGATCATTCGTGGCCTGAATCTTGAGGTTCATGAACACGAACATCATGTAATCATTGGCCCCAACGGGGCCGGCAAGTCCACCATGTTCAATCTGATCAGTGGGCGTATGAAAGTGTCCGGCGGCTCCATCAAGCTGTTCGGTAGTGATATCCACAACCTGGCAGCCCACAAGGTCAACCGCATGGGCCTGAGCCGCAGCTTCCAGGTGACCAACCTGTTCCAGAACATGACGGTCATGGAGAACCTGCGTTGCTCACTGCTCTGGTCAGAGGGCCACAAATACGCCTTCTGGAAGAGCGTCATGAGGCAGCAGGCGGTTACTGACCGGGCCTACGAACTGGCCGAGCGGCTGAATCTGATCGCGCAGGCTGATATAACGGCCTCCCTGCTCACCTACGCCCAGCAACGTTCACTGGAAATCGGCTGCACGGTCGCTTCCGGTGCCAAGGTCATCCTGCTAGATGAGCCCACTGCGGGCATGAGCCGCACCGAAGCTAACGACGTCATCCAGCTCATCCAGCGTATGACCGGCGAAAATACCCTGGTCGTGGTTGAGCACGATCTGAGCGTGGTCTTCGAACTGGCAGATCGTATCTCCGTACTGGTGTATGGCGAGATCATAGCCACCGGCACCCCGGAAGAAATCCGCAACAATGCGGCCGTTCAGGAAGCCTATCTCGGTACGGAGGTCCACTGATGCTCAAGATCCAGGATTTACACGCCTACTATGGCAAGAGCCACGTTCTACGTGGCGTCAACATGTCTGTTGAACGGGGCGAGATCGTCAGTCTGCTTGGCCGGAACGGGGTGGGTCGTTCCACCCTGTGCAAGGCCGTGATGGGTCTGGTATCGCCGGTTGGCCACATCGAGTTTGACGGCAAGACCCTCAGCGGCAAGCAGTCCCACGAAATTGCCCACGCCGGCATCGGCTATATACCGGAAGACAGGGCCATTTTCCCGGGTCTGTCGGTGGTACAGAACCTTGAGCTGGGCATGAAGAAAAAGGGCCAGACCGGTGAGAAGTGGACCCTCGACAAGGTCTACGAGTGGTTCCCTCGCCTGAAGGAGCGGGACCATACCCCGGCTGAGGTACTGTCCGGTGGTGAGCAGCAGATGCTCAGCATGTTCCGTGCCCTGATGGGCGACCCACAGTGCGTGCTGGTGGACGAACCCACTGAAGGTCTGGCCCCCAAAGTGGTGGCCGACGTGGCTGCCATCCTCAAACAGATGGCGGACGATGGCCTGGCTGTGCTGCTGGTGGAGCAGAAGCTCTCCATCGCACTGGACATCGCCGATCGTATCTACATCATGGGTGACGGGAGTATCGTCTACGCAGGTACCCCCGAAGACCTGAAAAACAACGCTGAAATCCGCAAAGAATGGCTGGAGGTCTAGGGACCAGCCTACCCGGGGTATCCTGCCCCGGAAACTGTCAATGGCAAAGCTACTTATTAACAATCGCGATCTCGAATTCCAACTCTACGAAGCCTTCGACATCGAATCCCTGCTGCAACGGCCCCGCTACGCTGAGCATGATCGTGCCATCTTCGTGAACGCTAAAAACAAGATGTAACCCGGTTTAATGTGGTTCGGGCCGAATACCTGGTAAACACCAAGAGGAAGAGATCATGAGAGAAGCAGTCATCGTATCCACCGCACGTACCCCCATCGGCAAAGCCTTCCGGGGTCTGTTCAACAACACCAAGTCACCCACCATGGCCTCCTTCGCCATCAAGGCTGCCGTCGAACGGTCCAGGATCGACCCAACAGAAATCGAAGACCTGGTGATGGGCACCGCCATGCCCTCCGGTACTGCCGGCTGGAACCTGGGTCGCATGGCTGCGCTGGCCTCCGGCCTGCCGGACACTGTCAGTGGCACCACCATGGACCGCCAGTGCGCCTCGGGCCTGATGGCCATTGCCACTGCCGCCAAGCAGATCATGGTCGACGGCCAACGGGTAGCCATCGGCGCAGGCCACGAGAACATCTCCCGGGTTCAGCAGAAGAGTTTCGAGTGGATGGCGGCCGAGAAGGACGAGAACGTCATCAAGCACGCCGAGCATGCCTACATGCCCATGCTGGAAACTGCCGAGAATGTGGCCAGGGTTTATGGCATCAGCCGTGAGGCCCAGGACGAGTACTCCCTGCAATCCCAGCAGCGCACCGCCGCCGCCCAGGAGAAGGGCCTTTTCAACAACGAAATCGTGCCAGTTACCACCACCAAGGCGGTGATAAACAAGGAAACCAAGGAAGTTACTTACGAGGAAGTCACGCTCGACAAGGACGAAGGCAACCGCCCATCTACCCAGCTTGAGGACCTGGCTGGACTGAACCCGGTCATCGAAGGCGGCTGCATCACCGCTGGTAACGCAAGTCAGCTTTCTGACGGTGCCAGTGCCTGTGTACTGATGGATTCCAAGCTGGCCGAACAGCGTGGTATGCAGCCGCTGGGCCTCTACCGTGGTATCGCTGTCGCCGGCCTGAAGCCGGAAGAAATGGGTGTCGGACCAGTCTACGCCGTACCCAAGCTGCTCAAGCAGAATGGCCTGAAAGTGGACGATATCGGCCTGTGGGAACTGAACGAAGCCTTCGCCGTGCAGGTGGTGTACTGCCGCGACAAGTTGGGCATCCCCAATGATCGCCTGAACGTCAACGGCGGCGCTATCTCCATCGGTCACCCCTACGGCATGAGTGGCGCCCGGATGGTGGGTCACGCACTGCTGGAAGGTAAGCGCCGTGGCGTGAAATACGTTGTCGTCACCATGTGCGTGGGTGGCGGCATGGGCGCAGCTGGCCTGTTTGAGGTGTTGTAATGAGTCATCCTCTTGATGCATTTTCGCTCAAGGGCAAAACCGTCATGGCCACTGGCGCATCCAGTGGCCTTGGCGCGCACTTTGCCCGTATCTGCAGCCAAATGGGCGCTCGTGTTGTAATCGGCGCCCGTCGGGTGGAAAAACTCAACCAGCTCGCCGATGATATTCGTAACGACGGTGGGGAAGTGCTTGTTGTATCCATGGACGTCACCTCCCGGGCCAGCGTGGAGGCCGCCTTCGACGCCGCCGAAGAAACTTTTGGTGTGGTGGATGTGGTACTCAACAACGCCGGTGTCGGCGGTGTCGCCCGGGCGCTGGAAATCAGTGAAGAAGACTGGCGCTTGATGCTGGGCACCAACCTGGACGGCGTCTGGCGTGTGGCCCAGTGTGCCGGCCAGCGTATGGTGAAGGCCGGCAAGTCTGGCAGCATTGTCAATATCGCGTCGATTCTTGGCCTTCGTGTGGGCAAAGGGCTGAGCCACTATGCCACGTCCAAGGCGGCGGTGGTGCAGCTCACCAAGTCCTTGGGCATGGAGCTGGCTCGCTACGAGATCCGGGTCAATGCCATTGCACCGGGTTACTTCCACACCGAGATCAATGAGGACTTTTTCGATACCGAACAGGGTCAGGAATTCGTCCGCAAGGGCGTACCTATGCGCCGTCTCGGCCAACTGGACGAGCTCAACGGTGCCATGCTGTTACTCGCCAGTGATGCAGGCCAGTTCATGACCGGCTCGGTGGTCACCGTGGATGGCGGCCACGTGGTCAACCCGCTGTAAAATGTTCCTCGGCGACGAAAGGCAGTATTTGCGACAACCTGGCTACTTGCTGCCAGCGTACCCCAGTTCCTTGTCCACCAGGTTGAACAGGTCACGGCCCTTGTGCCACAGATCGAAGTTCTCCAGGAACTGGTCGGTCAGAGCTCGTTTCCAGCCGATGAAATCGCCGGCCATGTGGGCGGTCATGATGACGTTTTCCATATCCCAGAGTGGGTGTCCCTTGGGCAGAGGTTCTTCCTCGAAGACATCCAGGGCGGCACCGGCGATTTCCCTGTCTTCCAGGGCAACGATCAGATCATCGGTTTTCACGATGGGGCCGCGGCCGATGTTGATGAGCCGGGCGCTGTTGCGCATGGCCTTGAATGCCTTGTGGTTGAACAGGCCCTCGGTCTGGGAGGTGAGGGGAGCGGCAATCACCACAAAATCGTAGTGCGGCAGCTGATTGAACAGGTCATCGTTGCCGTGCACCGCCGCGAAATCCGGATCGTCGTGGCGCGGGGTGCGGGCAACGCCATGGGGCTGTAATCCTGCCGCCCCGACCAGGCGGCCGATCTGACGACCAATGGAGCCGGCGCCGACTACCAGCACCTGCTTGCCTTCGGCCCGCTCGGTGTCCCGGTGTTTCCATTCATGCCGGTGCTGGAGGCGGATCGAATTCGGAAAATCCTTGGCGAACATCAGTATGGTGCAGAGCACATACTCGGCGATGGCCCGGTCAAAGATGCCCCGGGCATTGGTGACGACCACATCGCTTTCGATCAGGCCCGGGAACATGAGGGCATCGACGCCGGCACTGGTGGCGTGGATCCACTGGAGTTTGTCGGCACAGGGCCAGGCGGCTTCCAGCGCTTCAGTCCTGAAATCGGTCACCATCATCACGTCCGTGCCCGGCAGGGTGTCTCTCAGCGTCTGTTCGTCACAGGCAAACCGGACCTCGGCCCGGGCTGTTAACGCATCCATTCCTGGTGGCTGCTGTTCGCCAGGGGCTGTCAAAACGGTTACAACCGGTTTGCTTCGCTGAGTCATTGGGCCTCCGCCTCGTTATCGGTGAACAATGAAAGTCCTGCGGTGGGTAGGGTATACCGCTTCCTACAGTCTGGTTTGAGCTTGCAGTGCGGTCAACCCGGGGAGGATGTCAATAAGATGGTGTCTGATGAAAGTCTTCATCCGGTCCCCGGGACCGTATTTTATCCCATCTTTGTTGGTTTTTGTCTTGTCGCGCCTGTTTTTACTGACTAACCTGCAGAGGTAGGTCTTTCCTGCCCCGAGGAGGTATTTATGGCAGAAGCTCCCAACCGCGAAACCGGTCAGGCCAAGCCACGCAAGATCAAGTATCGTAAGGCGAAGGCCAGTTGGAACCCTGCCATGCAGGCGATTCCGGTATCCGGTATTCGTCGTCTGGTGAATATGGCATCGAGCATGAAGGACGTGATCCATCTGTCCATCGGTCAGCCGGATCTGCCCACGCCGAAGCACATCATCGATGCCTATGTTGACGCGCTCAATGCGGGCCAGACCGGCTATACCATGGATGCCGGCCTGCCGGAGCTGTTGGTGGCACTGCGAGACTATTACGGCCTCCGTTACAACCGGAAACTCACCCGGGACAACATCCTGATCACCAGCGGCGCCACCGAGGCCATGTATCTGGCGTTGTCGGCCACCTCGGCACCGGGCCGGCAGTTCATCGTTACGGACCCGTCGTTCCTGCTGTACGCTCCGCTGATCCGGATGAACGGTGGCGAGGTCAAATATGTACCTACCCGGGCCGAGAACAATCATCAGATGGATCCGGATGACGTCATCCGTGCCATGGGGTCCCGGACCTTTGCCCTGGTTCTGAACAACCCGAACAACCCCACCGGGGCGGTGTATCCGCGCAGTACCGTCGAAACCATCCTGGAGGAGTGCGCCTACCGGGGCATCCAGGTCTATGCCGATGAGGTGTACGACCACCTGATTTTCGATGACGATGATTTTGCCAGTGTCCTCAACTGTTCCATGGACCTGGACAACATCATGTGTATCAGCAGTTTCTCCAAGACCTACAGCATGGCGGGCCTGCGGGTCGGTTGGGTGATTTCCAGCCAGGCGGCGATCAAGTCACTGCGCCGTTACCACATGTTCACCACCTCGGTGGCCAATACTCCGGCCCAGTTCGCCGGTGTGGCGGCCCTGACCGGTGACCAGCAGTGCGTGAAGGACATGGTGGATATCTACCGTGAGCGCCGGGACAAGGTGGTGGAACTGATCGATCAGACTCCCTACATGACCGGGTACAAACCCGGGGGCGCATTTTTTGCCTTCCCGGACCTGCCGCTCCATGTGGATGGCTCCGATCTGGCACTGCGCATGCTCAAGGAAACCGGGGTCTGCGTGGTGCCGGGGGATGCATTTGGCGAAGAGTGCACCAATGCCCTGCGAATCAGTTTCTCCACCACCTGCGAACGCCTCGAAGAAGCGTTTGACCGGATTATCCCCTGGATGGCCAAACAGCAACTGTAAGGAGCGCGTGTGTCTGCCCTGTGGTTGCCCGGTCCTGCCCCCTGGCGCAGGATAAGAGCATCTTTCGGAGGAACCATTATGAAAATGCGACCCAACCGCGCCCTGTGGGCAATTCTGGCCGTTGTAGCACTGCTCTCAAGTGGCTGCGCCAGCATTTCTCCCTACGCGATTTCAGAGGGGGAACTGGAGAGTCATCTGAAGGATGTGGTGGCGGAGTACGACCGCAAACAGCTTCAGAATGGCTCGCCACTCAGCCTTAGTCTGAACGATGCTGACATCACCCTGGGCCCGGATGGGCGGGATGTCGCCGTGATTGACGTGCGTGGCCAGGTGGCTTTGAATGCCCTGATGACAAAATTGCCCGTGGACATTGCCCTGAAAATGGAAGGGGCTCCCTACTACGACAGCCAGGAAAAAGCGGTTTATATCCGACGGCTGCAACTGCTGGAAAGCAGTATCGACTCTCCGTTCTTCAAGGGTGACCTGGCGCCGGTGACTGACACCGTGATGCGCGTGGTGGCGCAGATGCTGGAAACCATGCCGGTGTACCGCCTGGATGAGGCTGACTTCGCTCAGCGGATGTTCGGGATGGTGCCGATGGATGTGCGGGTGGCGCCGGGCCGGTTGGAGTTTGTGATGGACAACGAGTAGGGCGATGTGAATGCGGAGTCAGATGAAAGCCACCATCTGACCCCATTCCGGGCTTACCTCCAAACGTCAGGCTGCCGGACATGATGCACTACACTAGCCGTTCGCAAATGGCCTGGCCTATTTCGTGAGTGCCTCGCTGTGTCCCGGCATTCTGGGCCAGATCAGCAGCAACGGCGTCGAACAGTTCCTTGCCGGCTGCAGCCAGGGTCGGATCCTTGCGCCCCAGCCATTCCAGCATGCGGGCAGTGGTAAACAGCATGGCAGTCGGATCAGCCAGGCCCTGACCGGCAATATCCGGGGCGCTGCCATGGGTGGGCTCGAACATGGATGGCATATCCGGGTCTGTGGGATTCAGGTTGCAGGACGGTGCGACGCCCATGCCTCCGGACAGCACGGCTGCCAGGTCGGTGAGGATGTCCCCCTGGAGGTTGCTGGCGACGACCACGTCGAACGCCCACGGGCACTGGACAAACTTCATGCAGGCGGCGTCCACCAACTCGTGATGGGTCGCGACATCCGGGTATTCCTTGCTGATAGCCTCAAAAGCCTCGGTGTACATGTCACCCCAGTAACGCAAAGCATTGCGCTTTGTTACCAGGCACACCTGGCTTTCACAGGTGCGGCCATCCAGGGTCCGGAAACTGCGGGTCCGGCCGTCCCGCACCCGCTCTTCTGCACGCATTCGTGCTTGCTCAAAGCCGTAACGGATGATCCGGTCGGTGGCTTTGCGGGTGAACAGCTCCATCTGTGTTGCCACTTCGTCTGGCATGCCCTGGCGCAGGCGGCCGCCCTGGCTGACATACTCGCCCTCGCTGTTTTCCCGGATGACCAGCATATCGATATCCTTGGCGCGTTCATCGGCCAGGTACTGCCGCGCGCCCTCCAGGAGGCGGGCAGGGCGTTCGCAGACCCATTGGTCGAACCTCTTGCGCATCTCCAGAAGCGGTGCCAGGGAAATGCTGTCCGGCAACAGGTAACGGTCCGGATCATCCATGGGGCCGGGGTCGCCCAGGGCGCCAAGCAGAATGGCGTCGAATTGTTTTAGCTGCTCCAGTGCATCCGCAGGCCATGATTCCCCGTTTTCCTCATGCCAGGCATGAGAGGGCCAGGGGAAGCGGGTCCATTCCAGCGCCAGGTTATGCTTGGCGCGCAGGGCTTCAAGGCAACGTACTGCCTCCGCTACCACTTCCGGACCGATGCCGTCGCCCGGTGTAATGGCAATACGTGTAGATTGGGCCATCTCTGGAGACTCCTTTTCATAAAAGACGCGTATAAGTATCAAAGTCCAGTGTAGTCACCCGCTCCGGGGATGCCACCGCTTGTCCTCAGGGATTGCGTAGGTGGTTTTACCAACGGAAAACCGACAACTATAGTTTGGAGAAGTCTGTTCAACAGACACGCGGCCGTCGCCTGTACTGAACCTGAAGGGACACGAAATTGCTGTATCGCATTATCACTATCATTGGCGCGCTGGTCTTTGTTGCCGCCCTGTTCGGGCTTATCTGGTTTTTCTGTAAAAAGTTCCTGGAGCGCCATGGCGTGACCGATCAGGTATCCGACCGTGCCACCGCCCTGGCCACCTGGACCTTTGCCGGTATCAGCGTCGGCCTGGTATTCGCGGTGGCTGGCGCCTTCGTACTCGGCCCCTGGGCCTTCTACCGCAGCTTGCGTGGCCATGGCGTAAATATCTCCGATGCCGCTGCCGTCTGGTGGGGGCTGGGGATTGTCGTCGCCTCCCTTGGTATCACCGCTGCCGGCTTCTTCGGGTTCCTGGTGGCAGTGGGGGCGTACTGACGCTCCGAAGCTGCTCTCTCAACCACATAAGCGCCGGTTCCTTCTCATAGGCTTTGTGCCAATACAGGTGTACATCCAGAGAGGGTAGATCAGCCGGTGGATCCATGAGCGCGAGGGATGCGTTCTCCGCGATAATGCGGGCATAGGTTTCCGGCATGGTGAGCAGCAGATCTGTGCCTTCGACCACCCGGCAGGCGGCGAAGTAATGCTGGCACCGCAGGCGGATGTTCCGGTGTACGCCCAGGCGCGAAAGTTCGAAATCCTCGATGCCCGGTCCTTCAGTGCGGGACGAAACGAGCACATGCCGGGCCGAGAGATACCCTTCCATGGTGAGTGTATCGCCGGTAATGGGGTGGTCCTTGCGAGCAAGAACCACGAGCCTGTCCCGGCGCATCAGTTCATGGCCGGTCTGACTGCTCACCGGCAAGAGCACATCCACCGCAAAATCCAGTTTGCCGGCTGCCAGCTGGGTTTCCATCTCGCGCCGGGCAATGCGGCGGGAAACGATTTCCAGCTCCGGGTAGGCTTCCAGTCGTTGCATCAACTGGGGGAGAAATGTGGATTCAAGCACGTCCCTCAATCCCAGCGAGTAGGTCTTGCGCTGGTTGGCCGGATCAAACGCATGGAACTGGTTTACTGCACTCTGGATCTGCGTGAGCCCCGGACGCATCGACTCCAGGAACCGCCGGGCCAGCGGTGTGGGAATCATCTGGTTACCCTGGCGGGTGAAAAGCGGATCATCGAAGTGATCCCGCAATCGGGACAGGGAATGGCTCACCGCCGGTTGGGTAAGGTGCAGGGCCTTGGCGGCTCGGGTCAGGCTGCCTTCCCGGTAAATGGTGTCGAATACATGCAGAAGGTTCAGGTCCAGGCGATTCAGGGCCATGATTGGGATCCGTTATTCTGAATAAGTACAGATAATGATAAACGATAAGAATAATTCAGTCGCCTAATACCTTGGTCCTGCCTAGACTGGTCTCAACAAGCGCTCGATGCGCCGGCTTTTCAGAATCAGCGAGGACAGGCAATGGACTTCAACATCTCCGAAAAAGGCCAGGATTATCTCAACCGCGTGAAGCAATTCATGAAGGACGAGATCTATCCCATCGAAGAGCAGTACCACAAGGAGCTGGCATCCCGGGAGAACCGCTGGGTGGTCTTGCCGGTCATCCGGGAGCTCAAGGAAAAGGCAAAAGCCCAGGGCCTGTGGAACATGTTCTTCCCGGACGACAAATACGGCTGCGGCCTGCTCAACTCCGACTATGCTCTCATTGCCGAGGAAACCGGGCGGAGCTTCATCGCCCCGGAGGTCTTCAACTGCAACGCCCCGGATACCGGCAACATGGAAGTGCTGATTCACTATGGCTCCGAGGAGCAGAAGGCCGAGTGGTTGCCCAGGCTGCTGAGTGGGGAGATCCGCTCTGCTTTCTGCATGACGGAGCCGGCTGTGGCGTCCTCCGATGCGACCAATATGGAAGCCACCGCCATCGTCGAGGGTGACGACGTGGTGCTCAATGGCCGCAAGTGGTGGAGCACCGGTATTGGTCACCCGGACTGCAAGGTGGGCATCTTCATGGGCCTGACGGACCCTGATGCTCATAAGCATCGCCAGCATTCCATGGTGCTTGTGCCGCTGGATACTCCGGGGGTGAAGATCGAGCGTATGTTGCCGGTGTTTGGCGCCTACGATGAGCCCTACGGCCATGGTGAGGTGCTGTTCGATAATGTCCGCCTGCCCAAGAGTGCGATCATCGCCGGCCCGGGTCGCGGCTTCGAGATTGCCCAGGGCCGTCTGGGGCCGGGGCGTGTACACCATTGCATGCGGGCCATCGGTGCGGCGGAGCGTACACTGGAACTGCTGATCAAACGGGCCACCACCCGGGAAGCCTTTGGTCGCCCGATTGCCAAGCTGGGTGGCAACACGGACATCATTGCCAATGCCCGTATGTCCATCGAGCAGGCACGTCTGCTGACCCTCAAGTGCGCCTGGGCGCTGGATACCAGGGGCATTATGGGGGCGCTGCAGGAGGTGTCCATGATCAAGGCGGTGGTGCCGCAGATGTTGCAGACTATTGTCGATCAGGCCATTCAGATTCATGGTGGTGCGGGTGTCAGCGATGATGACTTCCCGTTGACCCGGTTGTTTGCCTATGCTCGGATATTGCGGTTGGCGGATGGGCCGGATGAGGTCCATCGGGCTATGGTGGCTCGGCTTGAGCTTCGGAAGTACAAGTCCTGGATGAACAACATGGGCGGCAAGGCAAACGCCTGAGTGGCCGGAACAGACCACAGGAGACAGTGAATGACACAGATCGACCAGGCGGTGGATATCCGTGAGGGTGAGGAACTGGATATCGGCGCCGTCGACCGGTTCATGAAAGAGGCGATTCCGGGGCTGGAGGGGCAGCCCTCGATCAAGCAATACCCCGGTGGCGCCTCCAACCTGACCTATCAGGTGGATTACGGTGACCAGTCCTACGTGCTGCGCCGGCCGCCTTTCGGCAAGATCGCCAAATCAGCCCACGACATGCTCCGGGAAGCGCGGGTCATGCAGGCGCTGAAGCCGATGTACCCCTACGTGCCGAATATCGTGGCGATCTGCGACGATCATGGCGTTCTGGGTTGTGATTTCTACGTTATGGAACGCCTGAAGGGCATCATCCTGCGGCAGGACTTCCCGAAGGATTTGGAGCTGAGCGAGTCCGATACCCGGAAACTGTGCCTGAATGTGATCGACAAGCTGGTGGATCTGCACCGGGTGGATGCCAGGGCCACAGGTCTGGACAAGCTGGGCAAGGGCACCGGTTACGTGCAGCGCCAGATCGGTGGTTGGAGCGACCGCTTCCGCAAGGCCCGGACTGACGATGTCGGGGATTTCGAGACGGTGATGAGCTGGCTCAATAACAAAATGCCGGACGACATCGCCCAGGTGGTCATCCACAACGACTACCGTTTCGATAACGTGGTGCTGAATCCGGACAACCCGTTTGAAGTGATCGGTGTGCTGGACTGGGAAATGGCCACCATCGGCGATCCCCTGATGGACCTGGGTAACAGTCTGGCCTACTGGATCCAAGCGGACGACGAAGCCCCATTCCAGATGCTCCGGCGGCAACCCACTCACCGGCCGGGAATGCTGACCCGCAACGAAGTGGTGGAGTACTACATGGAGAAGTCGGGTTTTCATGCCGATAACTTCGATTTCTACGAAATCTACGGCCTGTTCCGGTTGGCGGTGATCATCCAGCAGATTTACTACCGCTTTTATCACGGCCAGACCAGGGACAAACGTTTCGCCGCCTTCGGCCACGCCGCCAATTATCTGGAAAAGCGCTGCCAGCGGCTGATCAGCGAGAGCACTCTGTAATGGCGACCATCTATCTGATCCGGCATGGCCAGGCCAGTTTTGGCAAGGATAATTACGACCAGCTGTCTCCCAGGGGGTGGGAGCAGGGGCAGGTGCTTGGCCGCTGGCTGGTGGGTAAAGTCGCGCCCAACGCGGTGTTCGGCGGCAATATGGAGCGTCATCGGGAAACCGTTGAGGCCATCGCCTCCGGATTCGGTCAGGCGTTGCCGGATATGCAGGCGGTTGAAGGGCTGAATGAATTCGATCACATGCAGGTGGTTGAGCGGCTGAAGCCGGAATGGGCGGACCGGCAGGTCATGGCCCGGGATATGGCCGCCTTTCCCAAACCTGCGCGGCTGTTCCAGCAGGTTTTCGAGAAGGCGATGGCACGCTGGATCAGTGGTAAGTTTGACCATGAATACGCCGAGACCTGGGGCGCGTTTCAGGCACGGGTCATTGTCGCGCTGGACGAGTTGATCGGCTACGCCGACGGTGGTGATGTCCTGGTTTCCACCTCTGGCGGTCCGATCGCTGTCATTGCCCAGCACCTGCTGGAGCTCTCCGATGAGAAGGCGCTGGCGTTGAACAATGTGATCGCCAATACCAGCGTCTCCCGCATTCTCTATTCCGGCCCGCGTCGCAGCCTGGCCGTCTTCAACAACTACAGCCACCTGGAGGCGGAAGATCCCGCCCTGGTGACATTCCGATAATGAATTAGGGGAAAACCATGAGTACCAGGAACCTGTTTGATCTGTCCGGCAAGGTGGCTCTGGTCACCGGCGCCAGCCGCGGTATCGGCGAGAGCGTTGCCCGGACGCTGGCTTATTACGGAGCCCATGTCATCGTCAGCAGCCGCAAGATCGACGGCTGCGAGAAAGTGGCCAGCAGTATCCGTGACGAAGGCGGCAGCGCCGAAGCGGCGGCCTGCCACATCGGGGAGATGGATCAGATCGAGGCCATCTGGGAGTATATCGAGAAGGCCCACGGCAAGCTGGACATCCTGGTCAACAACGCTGCCGCCAACCCCTATTTCGGGCCGGTGGAAGACACCGACCTGGGCGCCTTCCAGAAAACCGTGGATGTGAACATTCGCGGTTACTTCTTCATGTGTGCCCGGGGTGCCCGGATGATGAAAAAACACGGTGGTGGCGCGATCGTCAACGTGGCGTCCGTCAACGGCGTGAACCCCGGCCATTTCCAGGGTATCTATTCGGTTACCAAGGCGGCGGTGATCTCCATGACCAAGTCCTTCGCCATGGAACTGGGGCAGCAGAACATCCGCGTCAACGCGCTGCTGCCGGGCCTGACCGACACCAGGTTCGCCAGCGCCCTGACCAGCAACGAGGCGATCAGGAAGCAGGCCATGGCCCATATTCCGATGAAACGCGTGGCCGATCCGGACGAGATGGCGGGGACGGTGCTTTATCTGGTGTCCGGGGCGTCGAGTTATACCACCGGGGCGTGTATCAACGCCGATGGCGGCTATCTGACGATTTGATGGGGCGCAGACGGGGTGAGGTGAAAGCCTTCATCTGGCCCCGACTTCACGCCGGCCTCAACTTCACCCCTCAGGCAGGTATTACGAATCAGTGCCCGGATCGGATGGTGCTGGCAGAAGCTCGCCACGCCCCGGCTTCGGCCGGGGCATTTGTTTATTGAATTGTTGTATTCGATGACTCCGCGTTAGCCCGGGAAATCGCCGTCCCTGTCGGCGGCCGGTAATGCAGTGAATAAAGCACCCGGTCCAGTACCGATTTGCCGTTCCAGGCCGGATCGTTGTTCACGATACCCACCACCGCCCAGGTGGTGTTGTTCTCGTCGCGGGTAAACCCGGCGATGGAGCGCACGTTCTCCAGGTATCCGGTCTTGATCCGCCCTTCACCCGCCATACCGACCTCCCTTAGTCGGCGGGCCATGGTTCCGTCCATGGCGATGATGGGCATGGAGGCCATGAGGTCGGAGGCGAACGGACTGTTCCAGGCATGCTGTAGAATCTCCACGCCCTGGCGGGCGGAGATCCGGCCATGGCGAGTGAGACCGGCGCCGTTATCGATCACCATGCCAGCGGTATTGATGCCCTTGCCCTCAAGCCACTCGTAGATCACACGGATACCGGCAACACGATCGTCCTGTTCGTCCTCTTTCCGGTTCTCTGCACCGATGGAGAGCAGCATCTGGCGAGCCATGACGTTGCTGCTCCATTTGTTGATGTCCCGAACCATGGTGACCAGGTCCGGAGAGGTAGTTCTCATCACCAGTCGGGCATCTTTGGGCGTCTTACCGGTCATGCTGGCCCCGCTGATGGTCACGCCGGTTTCCTTGAGTACCGAACGAATCAGGGAGGCGGTGTACTGCTCATGGGATAGCAGGGACATATAGGTGGTGGTCCGGCAGCCCTGCGGCAGTTCGCCGGTCACACGCACGGTGACCTGCATGTTGTCGTCGAAAACCGGTTCCCAGTTGAAGTCACGGCGGCCGGGGCAGGGGCCCTCCGGGATGGCTGTGACCCGGTTGTCGATCCGGACTTCGCTGAGGTCCGGGGTCGTCCAGGCCTGGGTACCGCGCTCGTCGGCCCGGACCTGGAAGTGCAGCAGGTTAAGGTTGGTCAGGTAGGCGGAAGGCTCCACCAGGAATGGCCGGTAGGGGTTGTCGCCATTGTCCTCGAATTTCGGGAAGCCGCCATCCACGCGGAAATAGCTGCCATCCAGAACCAGGTGGCCATCAATATTGGTCACACCCATCTGCCGGAGTTCACGCATGGTGGACCACAGGCGCTCGAGGGTCAGTTTCGGGTCGCCTTCGAACCTGACGTACAGGTTGCCCTTGAGCGTATCGCCGACCATCTGCCCATCGGTCAGGAAGTCGGTATTCCAGTGGTGGGTCGGGCCGAGAATTTCCAGGGCGGCGTAGGTGGTAACCAGCTTCATGATGGAGCCGGGGCTCATCAGTTCGTCAGCGTTCACATACTGCTCGATGCCCGGGCCGTTCAGGGGGACCGCCGCAACGCTCAGGCCTTCCTTGTTGTTCAGTGCCTTGAACGCGTAATCCCGGACTTCCGTGCTCCAGAGCCGGGTAGAGGCGTCTTCGCTGCCTGGTGGCGTCGCTGCAGCCAATGGTGCGCCCGTAGCCATGACCGCGGCAATGCCCGCGGACAGCACAAACCTTCGACCGGATCTCCTCAGTCCTGCCTGCCTGACGCTGCGTCGCATGACCCTGTTCTTCATGATGTCCATCCGTTGAGTTCTTATGACTAAAACAATAGACGATCCTGGCCGGTTGTACTATGCAGAAAAGCTCTACATGACGTTAAAAATTGCCAGCAGTGACATTGTTTATATTGAATTTTTGTGACTCTATGTAAGGGGCCTTTGAAATCAGCGGGTTAGCTGTACAAAAATTAATCTTGCGGATGTCAATGACTTTGTGTGCGTCTTCTACCGTAGGCTTCACGGCATCGGGCCCAACCCCAATAGCAACTGGTCTACCAAACCCTGGTTTGACCACATCATGGGGACGCGGGAGCCAATGACAAACCGGGAGGCGCCCGCATAATGGGCACTCCAACATCCCGAAACCAAGGACAAACCATGCTGAACGCGTTAAAGCACAACCTGGATGTGCTCGAATCCGTAGCAACCTCCAGCTTTACGGCCTGGCGGGGTTGCCTGGTGGTGAAGGCGGCGGAGCAGCCGGAAAAACCGATCATCCTTTACGACATGGAAGGCTGCCCCTATTGCCGGCGGGTGCGGGAGGCACTTACAGCCCTGAACCTGGACGTTGAGATCCGCCCATGCCCCAAGGGCGGCCGGGTATACCGGGCCGAAGCAGAAGCAATTGGTGGCAAGCAGCTGTTTCCGCTTCTGGTGGATGAAAATACCGGCCAGGTGATGTATGAATCCGGGGATATCGTTGAGTACCTGTTCCGTCAGTACGGTGGGTGCCCCGTTCCGGGTTACTACAAGGCCAGAGTCTGGCAGCCTGTATTTGGCTCTCTGGGCTCGGTTGCCAGCGAAATGCGGGGGCTGCGGGCAGCACCGGGCAAGCGTCCCCAACAGGGCCTGCACCTGTGGAGCTTCGAGGGCAGTCCGTTTTCCCGGCTGGTACGGGAAAAACTGTGTGAACTGGAGATTCCATACACGCTCCACAATCTTGGCAAGGAACACTGGACCGAAATCGGGCCCGCGAAGCAGCGCATCAAACCCGGGGAATACAAGCCGTTACCCGGAGGTAAGCGGGATGCCTTCTTCCGGCAGCACGGGCGGGTTCAGGTCCCCTACCTGGAAGATCCCAACACCGGGACGTCCATGTTCGAATCGGCGCATATATTGAAATATCTGGACGAACAATACGGTGGCTGAGGCTGCCATTTAAGTTAAGGCAGATTCCAGGGGAGAGCCACGATGCCAGAGCTTTCAGGGCGACGATTCCTGAATGGTGTCGGGCTCGGGGTCAATCCCAGTCCGGGGCAAAGCCCGGGTTCGCAATCCGTTCACCCCGGTCCAGGGCGTCAATCGCCCTGATTTCATCCTCGGTCAACTGAATCTCAAGGGCATCCAGGTTGGCCTTCTGGTGGGATGGCCGGGTAGAGGAGGGGATCGGCACCACCCCCCGTGAGGCCACCCAGGCAATGGCAATCTGCGCGGGTGTGACATTCCGTTCGCCGGCAATGCGCTGCAAAGTTTCGTCCTCCATGACCTTGCCCACGGCCAGGGGCATGTAGCCCGTCACCGTGATTCCCAGTTTTTGCGCGTGCTCCACCACTTTGCGGTTGGCCAGGAACGGGTGCACTTCCACCTGGTTGGTCAGGATCGGCGTATCTCCCAGGATTTCCTTTGCCTGGTCCATCTGGGCACAGGTGAAATTGGAAATCCCGATATGCTCCGTCAGACCCTCGCGTTGGGCATCCCGGAGTGCTCCCAGGTACTCCTCCATGGGCACTTCATCGCCCGGGGAAGGCCAGTGGATGAGGGTCAGGTCCACGTGGTCGGTTTTCAGGCGGGCCAGGCTGTCGTGGAGGCTGTTGATCAGGTCACTGGCGTGGAGTTTGTCATGCCAGACCTTGGTGGTCAGGAAAATGTCACGTCGGGGAATGCCGCTCGAGGTAATGCCGTCGCCCACTTCCGCCTCGTTTTCATACATCTGTGCGGTGTCGATGTGGCGATAGCCCAGCGACAGGGCGCTCTTTACCGCCTCGCGGGCATCATTGCCCTTCAGACGAAAGGTACCCATACCGATCTTCGGAAGCATGCTAAATGACATGATGTCTGTCCTCCTGTTCCGTTTCTGTACCAACCGAGATGATGTCGCCAGGGTGGTTCTTCAAGTGGCTCGCCGGTATTATCCCGCCGGAGATTCCAATAAGCCCGAAGCGCGAGAGTGACCCATGTATACCGGCCAGTGCCTGTGTGGCGACTTCACCTTTGAATATGACGGCCCCCTCGGACCGGTTTCCCTGTGCCATTGCAGCCAGTGTCGGCGCGCCCATGGCAGTGCCTTCTCGGCCAGCGCGCCGGTGCAGGCGGTGAGGTTCCGGATGCTCTCCGGTGAAAACCGGGTAACTGAATATGAGTCCAGTCCCGGCAAGTACCGCGCCTTCTGCAGCCGCTGTGGCAGCCAGCTGTACAGCCGGGTAGACGCCATCCCCGGTATTCTTCGCCTGCGGGTAGGCGTGATCAACGAACCCCTGGGCAAAGGCCCGGCCCAGCATGTCTATGTCGGTTCGAAATCCGACTGGTTCACTATTACTGACGACCTTCCCCAGTACGAAAAGACCGACAGGACCAACGACCCTCACTGAGAGCCAGTTCGCGCGAACGGTCCGGTAAACCTTGCCCCTGGATGGGTCGGTCAACAGCCAGAGAGCGCCGTCCGGGACCATGCGCACATCCAGGATGCGCTCGCCAGGGTCCGTCAGCAAATCTTCCTCCTCGGTGACGTCTCCATTCCGGATCTCCAGGCGTACCAGCTTGCGCATTTTCAGTGCCCCCACGAACAGGTCTCCCTGCCACTCCGGAAACAGGTCGCCGGTATAGAACGCCATGCCCGACGGTGCAATCGATGGTTCCTGGCGGAAATGCCGGGCAGTAACAATAAAATCATTATCATCTTCTGGCGTTGCGCTGCAGCCAGCGGTCGAGCTGGTCGGCGAATTCCTTGCGGTCGGTCTGGCTGAACGGAGCCGGGCCACCGGTGACCTGGCCGGCGCTGCGCATTTCTTCCATGAAGTTGCGCATGGCCAGGCGCTGGCGGATGTTTTCTTTGGTGAAGGCCTGGCCTCGCGGGTTGAAGACGTCGGCGCCTTTTTCGATGGCTTCGGCCGCCAGCGGGATATCCTGGGTGATAACGAGGTCGCCTTTGGTCATCTGGTCCATGATTTCATTGTCGGCGACGTCGAAGCCGTGGGGGACCTGACGGCGGCTGATATAGGGGCTCGGAGGCAGATTGATGGCGTGGTTGGCGATGAAGGTGGTCTGGATTTGCCAGCGGGCGGCGGCGCGGCAGAGGATTTCCCGGATGGGGACGGGGCAGGCGTCGGCGTCGACCCAGATTGGCATTTCATTTTTCCTTCGGCTTTAAATTTCAGTTTGCAGTTTAACCGGTCTGGTGTTGACCCCGCCAACTTTGACCTGAACGACTGCAACAGCCAGCGGAACCTGAACGAGACCGGGCGGGAGCAGGCGCAGGCCTGGAAACCGTTGTTGGCGGAACATGGGGTTGAGGAAGCACGGGTGGCGCCGGAGCGTTAGCAGAATGGTGTCCCCGGTTTCTGGTATAATCCGGTTCTCATTCAGTTAACAGGAAATGATAATGTCCCAGCTTCCCCCTTGCCCCCAGTGTGGTTCCGAGTTCACTTATGAAGATGGCGTTCAGTTGGTTTGTCCCGAGTGCGGGCATGAGTGGTCGGAGGCTGAACAGGCCGATGCAGAGACCGGCAAGGTAGTTCGTGATGCTAACGGCAATGAACTTCAGGATGGCGATACGGTCACTGTTATCAAGGACTTGAAGGTCAAGGGCTCAAGTTCGGTGGTGAAGGTCGGCACCAAGGTGAAGAACATTCGTCTGGTGGAAGGTGATCACGATATCGATTGCAAGATCGACGGCATCGGTGCCATGAAGCTGAAGTCGGAGTTCGTCAAAAAGGCCTGACGATCGTTGCCCGTTACGGGAGCTTCTCACGGGAGCTTCCCGTCGATTCTCCGGATCCATTTTTCTGTGGCCTGCACCGGGTCATCCGCTTTGTCATCCGCGTGTTGGCAGTTCTCATGGTGGCGGTGATTCTCCGGGGCGTGGGTGATTCACATCATCTGCGACCGTCTGATCACGCCACCTTTTCTGGTTCTGGATATCAATCAACGCATTTTCTACGCTTTCGGCGCTTTCAAAGCACGGACCCGGTGCTGACGGCCGCGACCATTGGTCGCACCCTGCGACTTGGCACCAGTGCCAGACCTTTTTAAGCTGGCAGCATTCCGTTTCCTCCCATAAAGGACGTTTATCCATGAAAAAATGCCTGAGCTTCCTGCTTCTGAGCATGGCGATGCTGGCCTCCACAGCACTTGCCCAGACCTACCAGAGCGGCAAGGTCACCATTCACAACCCCTGGAGCCGCCCGACACCGCCCGGCACCCCCATGGGCGTGGGCTACATGAGCATCACCAATAACGGTGACAGCGACATCACCCTTGTGGCCGCCGAAACAACGCGCGCCCGGCATATCTCCATCCACGAAACCACCATGAAAGACGGCGTGATGCGGATGCAGCCCGTCAAAGGCGGTTTGGCGATCCCCGCCAGCGAAACGGTTGAGCTCAAACCCCACAGCTACCACCTGATGCTGGAGCAACTGGCCCAACCCCTGGCGGAAGGTGAAAACATCCCGGTAACACTGGATTTTGAAGGCGCCGAAGACATGGCGATCGAACTGACCGTGCGGCCATTGGACGGCGGCATGAAGACCGAAAAGCAGAAGATGGACCACTCCGGGCCGCAGACGGATCACTGACGTTACTGCTGATCATCGGGTTTATTCTACCCAGCACTATCTCTTCGCAGACCGGAGTTATGCGAACGAAGGCGTATAACTCCGGTATTCTACCCCCAACTTACTGATTCACCGGAAGATTTTTGGCGTTCTCCAGGCGTTAGGCGCCTTAGTGTTGCTGCCGACATGGCTCAGCGTTCGCAAAAGACCATTAAAGGCTTCCAGGGTGCATGATTTAACGTTTTGATCTATATTAGGTTCTTGTCTCGTTCGTGACAGGGCAGTTGGAGTTATGCGAATGCGTGATAGGCGCCCGTAGTTATACGAACGCGTTCGTATAACTAGCTGTTAAGCACTTAATAGGGACTCCTCATGGATGCCGAGCAAAAGGATACAACACGGTTTTTCTTAGTTAGTTGGCTCGATGAGGCAGTACACAGGTGCGACTCATTTTTGCACAGCGTAAATAAGCCTTTTTCATTCGACGATGATTTTCACAAGCGACGAATGTTTGAAGAACACTATGCTCTCACGGCCACTGTCATGGGTGTACGCTTTGCGAAGCAGCTAGTTCATCACGCGCCGAGGGAGTTAAAAGAACGTTTGGAAGCATTTATTGTTGCAACGCAGGATGCTGTCGATGTGCGAGACATGCGTGAACATTCGGATGAATATTTCTTGGGTAAAGGGCGCAAGAAGGATGAGTTCTTCAAAGGAAGTGGGCAAGGCATTCAGTGTGACATGTCCTCGTCAATTCAGAACCAAAATGGCTATATGCTTGGCAACTTAATAGCCATGGAAACAGTCCGAGATGAGTGCCATACCTTGCTCCAATTCGTCCGAGAAAATGCTTAACAAGTCATTCCAGTTCGTTGCGGCCCAAAAGGGCCTCCACCGGACGGCCTTTTCTTCGCTTCGCTACGCAAAGGCCGCCGCTGAATATTGGCGTTAACAATAGGGAAGGTGTTCAGATCATGGAAGGTTTGATTCTTGTTTTTCATGGATTGATTGTCGGTAGTGCCCTCTATTTTGGGTTTTACCTTTTTTTCTTCATGTTTGGGATGCTTATTGACGATAGATCCGGGATTATGGGGAATTCGCTCATGGATCAATGCATGGACAAGGTGCCGTTTTTTCTATTCGTCATTGCAATGTTCGTATTCCCATTCATTATTTTTATCTTATCATTTACTCCGACACTGCTGGCTCTTGCGTTTGGGCCAGCTTATGTCTTTGAAGTGAGTTCGGTTTTCAAATGCAATGGGATTGTTTTAGGTTCAAGAACTGGAGTCACCGAAATCAATACGTGTACAAAGGGACCTGTTTGGATAGGCGTGATTTTAAGCTTCTGCCTTTTAGCATACTTCCGAATTTTCAGGCACTCTAGCAGTGACGAAGAGTCACAAGGGTAAGCCTATCTTTTATCATGTTAACAAGGCCAGGCACGCGACGCCTACTGCATTGCTTACATTGCGGCTTTGCCTACATTCCGTAGCCGCGCATGCTGGCGGGCGTTACACCTCACTGATCCGGCCTTGACGCTTGTACGGCAATGCCGTATATTTTAGCAATGCTTTTCATCGAAACCTCAACGTTCACGAAGCTATTGCCGAACTACCTCACAGATGAGGAATACCGCGGGCTTCAAACGTACCTTTTACAGAAGCCGGACGCGGGCGACCTTATAAAAGGCTCAGGTGGTGTTCGCAAGGTTCGATGGGTGCCAGCGGGTTCCGGGAAGAGCGGTGGTATCAGAGCAATTTACTACCGGAAGAAATCTGACCACGAGATATGGATGCTCACGCTTTACAGTAAATCAGAGCGCGCCAGTATTCCTGGCCAGACGCTCAAACAGATAGCTGAGGCAATCAAAAATGGGTGACAGAAACCTTGGGGCAGAGATTCTTGGCGGTATCAATGAAATCAAGCAGTTCAAGAAGGGTAACGTAGCCCTGCGAACGCATGAGCTTTCAGAGCCTTCACCGCCCAAAGTGATCAGGCTGAAATTGCACATGTCGCAGTCAGCATTTGCTGGTCTTATGGGCGTGAGTGTGCGAACCCTTCAGGACTGGGAGCAAGGTCGTCGCGAGCCGCAGGGTCCTGCAGTTGCGCTCCTGCGCATTGCTGAGCAACACCCGGAAGTTTTTAGTCAGCTTCACTGACCAAAGTGAGGTGTAACCAGGCCATTCACCGGATGCCAAACCCTTCGCTTCGCTGCGGTTTTGTCAGCGGTGATGGCGGGCGTGTGTGCCAGGCATGGCACCAGACTCGTCGGGTGAAAGTCCCGATATCAGGTATTCGCAGAGCCGAAGGTGCGTAAACCGCTGAAGGTTGCCACCCATTCCACGTGAAGCCTGCCACCCGGACCGAAACAAGGCTGCCACCCATCGGAGCGTAGCGACGCGGGGTTTTCTCTTCTTACTCCGAAGCCGTAGTGTCCGTCAACTTTGCTTGCTGTTTTCGCATGGATTCGCCCCGCAGATTGATCTTGTAGGCGTTGTGAACGAGCCGATCCAGGATGGCATCCGCCAG
>Ga0114984_1000126_pt1 | contig 29948 bp, 32 predicted proteins | sample Shrwel1BS1Day1_FD_96987 | JGI IMG/M metagenome (GOLD analysis project Ga0114984, IMG submission 96987) | Subsurface microbial communities from deep shales in Ohio, USA - Utica-3 well 1 S-1-Day1 | ecosystem: Environmental > Aquatic > Deep subsurface > Shale gas/oil reservoir > Produced water/Flow...
GTTGGGTTTCAGGCAAAAAATCGGGGCCTGCCGAGAACGACAGGCCCCTGATTTTGCATCCCGACATGGAGCGGGCGAGGCGATTCGAACGCCCGACCCCAACCTTGGCAATGTTGGGGATCAGCATTTCCGGGCTTTTCACCGCGTTCCAAAAATGGGTCTTATCCGTTGTTTTACATGGGTTTTTATGTTCATCCGGTCACGGAGCGTTTCGCCCGGTTTCATTTGAGTTGGTAGCGGAGTGGTAGCGGTGGCTCGGAAATGAGCGTATATTTCTATCACCATGACGAAGCAAAAACTCACCAAGCGCGTGGTTGAGAGCGCGGCGGTTCCAGAGACCGGCGAGGGTCGAATTTGGGACAGCGAGATCGCAGGCTTCTGCCTTCGGATTTATCCTGGCACCGAGACCCGGCAGGGCCATGCCGCCAAACCGGTTCGAAGGATTTTCGCCATCAAGTACCGGGTCCGTGGGATCCAGCGTTGGCTGACGCTAGGCGAGCATGGGGACGGGCCGGACAAGCTCACGGCGGATCGGGCTCGCAAGGAGGCGGCATCGGTGGTGGTCGATGCGCGGCGCGGCATCGATCCAGGCGAAGCCCGCAGGCGCATCGAGGGTCTCACCGTCAAAGGCCTGGTCGAGCTCTATCTGGAGAAGGGGCCTAACGACAAACCGACCAAACGGGACTCTTCATGGGCCATGGATCGGACCAACCTCGAGCGCCACGTCGTGCCCCTACTTGGGAGGATGGCTCTTGATACGGTCACCCGCGACCACATCACCGGGATGATCCGATCAATCACGGCCGGGAAGACCGCCAAGGATGTGAAGACCAAACTTCGTGGTCGATCCATCGTCAAGGGCGGCGCCGGAATCGCTGACCGGACCTACTCCACCCTGCGGGCGACCTTCAACTGGGCGATCGACAAGGGCCATTTCGCCGGGCCGAACCCCTGCGCCAAGGTCGAGCGCAAGCTCCGGCCGGCGGTCGAACGCTTCCTGTCAGAGGCCCAGGCCCAGGATTTGATCGCCGCTCTGGACACCTTGGAAGCGGATGCGACGATTTCGGAGCGGCAGGGCGCGGTCTATCGCCTTCTTCTGTTGACCGGCGCGCGGCGCAACGAGATCGCGGGCCTGCGCTGGACGGAGGTCGATTTCGACCGGCGCCGGCTCGTGCTGCCGCCGAGCCGCACCAAGGCCGGCGGTCGCACGGGTGATCGTCGGATCTCGCTCAACGACATGGCCTTCGGAATCCTGCAGCGCCTCTACAAGACCCGCGGTCGAAGCCAGTTTGTCTTTCCGGCCACCAGGGGCGACAACGGATATGCGACCTCCGAGTCCAAGATCTGGCGCGACAAGGTGCTCCCCAAAGCTAAGCTGGAAGGCGTCCGCATCCACGACCTGCGCCACAGTTTCGCGAGCTTCGCCCTGGCCGACGGCGCCAGTCTGCCAATGATCGGCAAGGCGCTGGGACATGCCAACAGTCGCGCGACCGAACGGTATGCCCATTTGAGCGACGACCCGGTTCGGGCGCTCGCAGAACGGATTGGCGAGCGTTTCAGTCCCAAGACGTGAATTCGAGCGCGACCACCGGACTGCGTTATCGGTCCGACAGGAGAGTTGAGCCAGTTTGACCGACAGTGTTTTTAGGACACCTGTGGTGTTCCAATACGCCAAAGACCAGACCTATGAATTCCCGGCCGCATCGACGCGGCGCTGAGGCGGATCGCCGATGATCGAAAAGGCCTGCCGGCCGCGATCATTGCGCTGGCCAAGGCCGGCAGGGGCTCGTGATCGACAAAGCTGCTGGTCCGAACCGACGGCACGGTACTTCAGGTTGAAGTGACGCACTGCGTGCCGTCGTGTCGGAGCCAGAGATTCGTCCGGTCTCGCTCGCGTACGAGTCATCGGCATTCATCCCAAAATACTAAATGACCCACGGCACGAAAAACTATGGTGCGAACATCACGATAAACTAATACAAGTACGTCACGATAAACTCACTCACGTACTCCTCAGGAAGCACGGGCCTTGTCCGGGCGGCTGAAAATGAGTCCCTCATGACGCCGAACGAAAAGCTGGCCGCGGCCCTCGAAGCCCTGAGAGCGCTCCAGGAGCGCGGCCAGGTCGCCGTTCCGTCCGCCGACCTGGCGCGATCGACACGGGAGGTACTGCTCAAGAACCGGTTCATTCAGCCCGTGATGAAGGGCTGGTACGTCGCCAGCCACCCCGGCGAACGTCCGGGCGACACCACGAGCTGGTACGCCGCTTTCTGGGGTTTCTGTCGGGACTATCTCGAGGGCCGCTTCGGTTCGGATTGGGTCCTCACCGCGGAGCAGTCCCTCAGGCTGCAGGCCGGCGATACCGTGGCGCCCACCCAGCTCCTGGTGCGATCGCCTGCGGCGAACAATCAACCCACAAACTTCCTCCACGGCACGTCCCTGTTCGAGACCAGGTCCGCCCTACCAGACGCCGCTGACCTCCTCGAATGGCAAGGTCTGCGGCTCTACCGACCCGCAGCCGCGCTGATCCTCGCGCAACCCGTCTTCTTCGAGCAGAACCCCCTTGAGGCGCGCACCATTCTCTCCACCCTTGGTGACGCCTCCGAACTTCTGGCCCGACTTCTGGCGGGAGGACACAGCGTCGTCGCCGGTCGCTTGGCGGGAGCCTTTCGTAATATCGGTCGCGATCGCGAGGCGCAGGACATTCTGGAGACGATGCGAACCGCCGGCTACGAGGTTCGCGAGATGGATCCTTTCCGGGAGCGCGCCCGCGTCCCCTATCGACGGGACCGGTCGCCCTATGTGCATCGTATCCGAACGATGTGGGCGCAGATGCGCGAAGCCGTAATCGGACGGTTCCCTCCGCCCGCCTCACGGGTCAATGACATCGACGCCTATCTCGCTGAGGTGGACGGACTCTATGTGACGGACGCCTACCACTCGCTCTCGATCGAGGGCTACACCGTTAGTCCGGAACTCATCGAACGGGTGCGCTCGGGTCAGTGGACGCCCCAGGCCGATCCGGACGATCGCCGGATGGAGGATGCCCTGGCCGCCCGAGGATACTGGCAAGCGTTCCAGGCGGTCCGCGAGAGCGTGCGCCAGGTCGTGGGCGGCGCCAATCCCGGGGCCGTCGCGGACAGGGATCATCAGCGCTGGTATCGGGAGATGTTCGCCCCGAAGATCCTCGCGGGACTGCTGCGGCCCGAGAATCTGGCCGGCTATCGAAACGGCCCCGTCTATCTCAGGGGCTCCAGACACGTCCCCCTGAACGCTGATGCGGTGCGAGACGCCATGCCCGCGTTCTTCACCCTGCTGACGGATGAACCGGACCCGGCGGTGCGCATCGTCCTGGGCCATTTCATCTATGTCTACATCCACCCGTATTACGACGGGAACGGTCGGACCGGCCGTTTCCTGATGAATGTGATGATGGCGGCTGGAGGCTACCCCTGGACGGTCATCCCGAAACAATCGAGGGCTGACTATATGGCCGCCCTGGAAGCCGCGAGCACCTTGGGCGACATCGGACCGTTCACGGATTTCCTGGCCGCCCATCTGGGCCATGCAGGGGTGACACCCGAATAGCTCTCCGCAGACCACCGGAGACTCGCTTCGACCATGCGCAGGCCCGGGAGCTCTCCTCAAGGAGGTCCGCATCAAGGTCATGGCGGCGCTGGACCGCCGGAATCCCTAAGACGGCGCCTGGTCCCGGCCTAGCGTCCTTCGGCCAGCGCATCGGCCCGCCGGACGAGGACGCCGAGCGCCCTCGGGTGCATGCGCCAAAGGCGACCTGGTCGGGACACGCCGATGACGAGCGCTTCCTCTCCGCTTCCGGGCGCGTAGTGTTCGATACCCTCGGCGTCGGACGGCGCCGAAACGAGGCAACGCGGTACCCAGCGGTTGCTTTGGACGGCCCGGTCGATACGCGAGTTGCGGACCCGCGCCGGCATCCTGTTGGTCGCAGCATGGAAGGCGTCGACATAAAGCCACTGCGGTCGATCATCGTCGGCACAATGCGCTCGCAGCGCCTCGAACCCCGCCTGTTCTCCGGCAAGAAGCAGGCTGGCGCCGAGCAGAGGCGCGGCCTCCAGGGGGTCGCAGGCGTCCAGGATCAGCAGTCGACGGCACTGGGCGATCGCCGCGTCGTACTCGCACCGGTCGAAACAGCAGGCCGCGTAGCCGGCGCAAGCCCGCAGATACGGTCGAGCATTCAGGTTGCTCCACAGCTCGCCGAGGTCCGTGTCCAGTCGGACGCCGGCCTCCCGGCGTGCGAGCTCCCGGGCGGCGAGCCAGGCCGTCGCGGCTTGCGCCGTCCCCGCCGGCGATACGTCCGCGGCAGCCAGATAGCCGTCGATCAGGGTGGGATCGGCGCGGATGGCCTTGAGCGCCAGTTCGGTCCGCTCGTTTCGCGGCGCCGCGTCCAAAGCGTCAAGCCAGGCATAGGCCTCCTCGCGCGCATCCTGGGGGTCGCCCTCCAGCACAATCATCGGCATGCGTCGTTCATCCCTGTGGGGCTTCCTCTGATTTCAGGACAGGCCCGAGGCGGGGCGGTCGACGGGTGTCCAGCCACTGTCCCAGGTCATCGGCTGGCCGGAGAGAGACCGGGTCGCCGGCGTCCACCATCGTTCATAGTGGCCGCCCTCGAAGGCGACGCGGTCCTTGTGGCGCGCATCCGGGAAGGCGGCGTCCAGACGCGTTTCAAGCCCTTCATGGGCCGTCCGGGACAGGATCCCCGACGCCTTCAGGGCTCGGGTCAGCGAAGCCACCGTCTCGCGGGCTTCCCGCACCGGGGTTGCATATTTGTTGGGATTGTTGCCGTCGTAGGCATCCTGGCGCGCGACGGCGGCCTGCAGCGCGGTCTTCGCCGCCTCGAGATCGTCAAGAGTCGGCGAGGTCATGTTGGTCTTCCAGCAGGGCGAATTGGCGCGAGGAGTCGCGGTCGGCAAACGCCTGGGCAACGGCGAGGATGGACAGGTGGGCGTATTCCGCCATGATCAGGGCGTTCACGCTGGCTTGCCGCGTCGAATAGACGACGAGCCCATGCAGCGCCGCGTGGCGGTTCGGAACCGGGTCGGCAGCGACCTCGGCCAAGCGTTCCGGTGTCTTCACCTGCGAATAGAGGTGGTCGGCGAACATTCTGTAGAGCTTGAAGCTGACGACCCCGGTTCGGGTCAGGTTGGCGACCCCCAAGGCATCAACCGATTGTCTAAGCTCGCGCAAACTGGCTTGTGAGGTCACGCCGTGACCCCTGAGGATTTCACGCGCCTTGCGTTCGATGTCGGGAAACAGGGTGCGCGGAGTTGCCCGGAAAAGCTCGAGGCGATGCGCGACGAGCGCCTCGTCGAACGTGGAAAGCGTTTCCTCATCGAAGGCGTGGGTCTGGAGGCGGGCGCGAAATGCGGCCTCCACCGCGGACCATTCGTCCTCATAATGGGCCTCGACGATACGGCGCCCCACGGCGGGATCCTGCTCGGCAGGATCGAGCAGGTTGAAGGGGGTCGTGTGGTGGGGAAGCCAGCCGCTGCGGTCCAGAGCGTGAAACCGGCCCCAGGTGTCGAGCAGGGACGACAGGAGCGGCTCGTTGGACAGCATCCAGTCCCGCGCCCTCAGAGCCGCCAGTCGCAACAAGCGAAAGACCTCCACAAACGAGGTTTCGTTCGCCGCCGATCCCGTCGTCACGGTCGTCTCCGCCGTCATGGACTCTCCTCGCCCTCATACGGCCTCACGGGCCCCTGCGGCTCCAGCTAAACTTTGACTAGCGGATGTGTTCAGCCGACCATGGCTCCGACGCTTCGGAGAAGCGACCACGATTCTATCGGACGTCGAATGAAATACGCCTACGAGGATCTGAGTCCCGAACAGTTCGAAACGCTCGTGGTCCTGATCTGCAAGGTCTTGCTGGGTGCGGGGGTGCAGGGCTTCGCCAAGGGACCCGATGGCGGGCGCGACGCAAAATTCGTAGGCACCGCGGAACTCTTCCCCAGCACCGCCTCGCCCTGGAGCGGCCCGGTCATCGCTCAGGCCAAACACACGAACGGCTACAACAAGAGTTTTGGCGAAAGCGACGTCTTCAGCGCCACGGGCGCCAACACGATCATAGCGGAAGAGACACCGCGAATCGTGGCGCTCCGGGCGGCCGGCGAACTCGATTTCTACATGCTGTTCTCCAACCGTCGATTGCCGGCCGATGCCGCTGCCAGGATCCGCGCCCATCTGTCGAGCACCTGCGGTTTGCCGCAGGCGTCGATCGCCCTGTTCGGCATCGATGACCTCGACCTCTTCCTCAAGGCCAACCCCGGAATCGCGACCTTGGCGGATCTGGACCCCGTGGACTCTCCGCTCATCGTCAGTCCCGATGAGCTGGCCGAGGTCGTTACCGCCCTGGCGAACAACAAGGACCATTTCAGTGACGCGGTCGACACGCCGCCGGTCCCTCGGGTCAGCTATGAGGCCAAGAACGCAGCCAATAACCTGACGGAGGAATATGCGAAGGCGCTGCGCAAGCGATATCTGAAAGACACCGCCCAGATCCGGTCCTTTCTCGCGGCCCCCGAAAACGAGGACATCCTGAGGGCCTACGAAAGCGTGGTCGAGGAGTTCGAACTGGCGATCATCGCCAAGCGGAAGGATCACCAAACATTCGACGCGGTGATGGAGCACCTGTTCGCGCTTCTGTTCGGACGTGATCCGATCTTGCGCCAGCGCCCGCACAAGCGATTGACCCGTGCGGTGCTGTTCTACATGTACTGGAACTGCGACATAGGCAGGGAAGCGGATGCTTAGACCGAGCAAACACGCTCACCCGGATCGAACCGTGATCAACGTCGCCATCCTCGTCCTGGCGCGCCTCAGGTCGCGCCGGCTTGAGGGATACAGTGACCTGCGCGCGTTCGCCAAGAAGGCGGTGGCCGGCGGCGATACCCTGTTCTTGCCGTCGCTCAACTTCCTCTTCCTGCTGGGTCTGGTCGAGTACCGCCCCAAGACGGACGCGATCGAGTATCTGGGGCCGCAATGAGGCTTTCCCGATTCTACAGCGACCAGGCCGACGTCTTCTCCCCGATCGATTTCGTCGCCGGGCTGAATGTCGTGCTGGCTGAAATCCGCCTGCCCGAGAACCAGCAGCGCGACACCCACAACCTGGGCAAGTCGACCCTGGGGCGCTTGGTGGATTTCGGGTTCCTCGCGGGCAAGGATCCGAAATTCTTCCTGTTCCGCTATCCGCAGTTCAACGCCTTCACCTTCTTCCTCGAGGTCGAACTCGAGGATGGGACCTTTCTGACCATCCGCCGCGGCGTGGCGGACGCCACGCGGATCGCCTTCAAGAAGGCCGTCGTCGGCCAGCAGGACTTCTCGACCCTGGCCGAGAGAAACTGGGACCATTGGGACGTGCCCTTCGACCGGGCGAAGGATCTGCTCGACAGCCTTCTGGACTGGCGCGCCCTGAAGCCTTGGGGATACCGCAAGGGCCTGGGCTATTTCCTTCGCTCCCAGGATGATTTTCGGGACGTCTTCCAGCTCAGGCGGTTCGCCAACGCTCACGCGGACTGGAAACCCTTCCTCGCGCACCTGCTCGGGTTCGACGGCGACCTGGTCACCCGGCACTACGCCAAGGAGGACGAGCTCGCCGAGACGGTCCGCATCGAGCAGACGATCCAGAACGAACTGGGCGGCACGGTGGTCGACGTCAGCAAGGTCGAGGGGATGCTTCTGTTGAAGCAGCAGGACCTTGACCGGAAACAAGAGCGCCTCGACGCCTTCGATTTCCGCACTGACGACAAGGCGCAGACCCGGGCGCTCGTCGACGAGGTCGATCAGCGCATCGCCCAGCTGAACGGACGACGCTACACGCTCCAGGCCAACCGAAAGAAGATCGACCAATCGCTGAAGGAGGACCAGATCCTCTTCAGCCCGGACGAGGCGAGAGAAATGTTCGCTCAGGCGGGGGTCCTGTTCGAAGGTCAGATCAAACGGGATTTCGACCAGCTCATCAGCTTCAACCGCGCGATCACCGAAGAACGGCAGGGTTATCTGGAGGAGGAGCGCGCCGAGATCGACGTCGAGCTCAAGTCGGTGAACACGGAGCTGACCGCGCTCGGCAAGCGTCGGTCGGAGACCTTGCGCGCCCTGAGCGATACGGACGCCTTCCTCCGCTACAAGCGCATGTCCGCCGAGACCGTGACGCTGCGCGCCGACATCACGTCCCTGGAGCGCCAGCGCGGACATCTGCGCCGCCTTCAGGAGCTACGCCATGACATCCGCACGCTGGGCGCCGAACATGGCGCGCTCCAGGAACTGATCGAGCAGGACGTCGAGGCGCAGAACCGTGAGCCGACGTCCCGGTTCTCGCAGATCCGGCTGTTCTTCAACGAGATCATCGAGGAAGTGCTCGACCGCAAAGCCCTGCTGAATGTCTTCCCCAACACCAGGGGACACCTGGAGTTTCGCGCCGAAATTCTTGACGAGGGCGGCAACGCGACCAGCGCCGACATGGGCTTCACCTATCGCAAGCTGCTGTGCGTGGCGTTCGACCTCGCGGTTCTGCGGGTGCATCTGAACGACCGGTTCCCACGCTTCGCCTATCATGACGGGGTGCTGGAATCCCTGGACGACCGGAAGAAGGAACTCCTTCTGACCGTACTCCGGGCCTATGCGGACCGGGGCCTTCAATCGATCATCACCCTGATCGATTCCGATCTCCCCAAACGCGCCGAGGGCGAGACCGTGTTTGAGGACGCCGAGATCATAGTCCGGCTGCACGACGAAGGCGAGCAGGGACGACTGTTCCGGATGACTTCCTGGTGAGGTTTGAACCTCCGCTTATAGGTTGTAGGCAGCCTTGAGACGCTCGACGAGGCGCCCCTTGTCGGGAGGCGCGAGCTTCATCGCCTTGGGATCGAAGGTTTCGTCCGCCTCGACCGCTTCGACAAAGGCCCGCAAATCGGCAGCTATGCCTTCCGGGAGAGCCATGGTCGCAGCGGGCCCCAACAGCTGGAGGAGCTTGAACACATCGTTCCGATGCTTGGTGACGTTTCGGCTGTCGACCTGCTGGCCTTCGGCCCGGTCGCGGACCAGGTTGTTGTAGGCGAACGCCTTGAAGGGAATGAGGGTCTGGACGTCGATGACCGGGACGCCGTCCACCTCTGTCGTTCCGTCCTTTAGCAAGGCGTAATAGGCGTCGTCGAGCAGCATGGCCGACAGGCTCTCAACCGTTCCGTCCAGCGGTATGGGTGTAAGGCGCGCGCCCTCCGGCACGGTGATCACATCGGGCAGACGCGAGAACAACTCGATCATCGCCGGATAGGTCTTTTGGGAAGGATGGGTGAACCGGAAGAAATCCCTCGCGCCGTCGCTGCGTTCACGGGTCTGATATCCGCCGGCGTCGACGAAGGCCCAGAAGGATCGGACGAACTCCGGCTTCAGAGCTTCGAGACAGAGGACCAGGTCGAGATCCTTTGTGGCCCGGAACGGCAATCCGGCGCCGGTCATGTGGATCTCGGCCGCCGCCCCGCCGATCAAGGTGTACTGGTCCTCGAAGCCCGCGAAGGCCGCCTTGAACACATCAATGCCTACGACCATCCAAAGGGCTCCATGAGGCTGTCGACGGCCTGATCGAGGCGTTCGTCATGACGATCCTCCAGGCTCAGATACAGGGAGAGGCGATCCACGACTGGACCGTGATGGCAAAGCAGACGGGGATCGTAAGACCAGGTTTCGATGCGGATGGCTTCAGGGTCATGATCGTCGGCCGGTTGAAGGTCGTGCTGGTAGACCAGCCCCTTCCACTGACGGGCCGAGACCGCCCGGGTTTCATGAACGGGCGGACCCAGGATGGTATAGTCCGACAGGGCGGATTCCCCGGCCAGCGGCAGCGCCCGGACCTCGGGAAACGGCTTGACCAGGCGACGGGCGCGGACGGGCGACTGAAGCAAATCGCGGACAGCCCGCCAGAGGCCGTCGCCCTCCTGCTTGAATGCGATACGACGCTCCCTGCCGCGAACATCGATGCTAAGGATGTCATGCCGCTGCAGTTCATCAACCACCCGTCCAGTGCTCATAGCGGAGTATTGAAACCGCTCGGCGAGCGACTTGGGCGTCTGACCGTCGAGGTCCTCACGAAGCAACGAGGCCAGGACCAAGACCTGGGCGGCGGGCGTGAGCTGCTCCAGGGCCGGCCGGACCTCGGATCGAAAATACTCACGCAGATCCGCGCCGAGCTCGGGCAGGAACAGCTGATTGCCGGGGACAATGAAGTTCACACCCTGCTGGATCAGGCGCTGGCGGTTGGCCGAGCTCAGGGCCTCCGTCAGGAAGACGACCACGAACTCGTCCGATGTCGAACGGGCGGTCTGGATATGTTTTGCGATCGTCGCCGGCGTTTCCGCGTCCTGGCCGGGCGTGGCGAGAATGAGCAGCTTTCGTCCGAACAGGATCGTCTCGGCGAGGCGATAGCGATCTGTCAGGAAGAACGGCAGGAGACCGACGTCGGCACTCTTGAACGTCAATCGGATGTCGAACAGCTGGGCGACGTAGGCAGCCGCATCGTCGAAAAGACGGCCCAGACTCCCGAAAGATGTTGCGTTCGATAACATTGGATTGGACGATAACACTGATAATGTTACCATTCAATCTAATGTTATCATCGAAGTCGTGGCGGCCCGCGCTCTCGCCATCGGCCCACACCTCCAATCCCCCACTGTCAGGCTCGGGGCTCCAGTGGAAGAAGGTCCGCGTCGCGTTCTAGGTCTTCACGCCTGAGCCGACGCCCCTCCAGGAGCAGCCAGTCGAGTCGTTCCCGGAGTTGATCGTCAGAGAAGCCGAGCGCCCAGGCGAGCGGCGTCAGTTCAAGCAGCGCCTCCTCCTGGCCCATCCTGAACTCACCCGTCAGGGTGGTCAGTTCGATGGTCAAGCTTACGCTCTGGGAGTGATGCCGATTGTAGTCCTCGATTAGCGCCAGGTATTCGTGGTTCTCATCTGCGCGCGCCCGTGCGGCGGGGATGTCGACGTCGTGTTTGCGGTTGGGCGCGATGTCGGTCACGAGATCGCGAAGATCGGAGATGCTGAGCGAATTCTCCGAGTACGAGGCATCGATCGATCGAAGGTCCGTGACGACCTGGCGACAGTCCTGACAGATGTAGGCGACCTGGTAGGACCGAAACGCCCCCATCCAGCCCTCCTCCCCGACACGCCAGAATAGGGCCTGGGGATCGCGCTCGGCTGCGAAGACCATGTGGCGATGCAGGCGACCCGTCCATTTACCCTTTCCCGAAAGGCGCAGCGCCTCGCTGCGATCGCGGCGGCAGACCTCGCACCGCCAATCCGGTGCGACCCGCCGCCAGAGGGTCTCGACGCCTTGGGAGGCTCTGAAGGACACCAGGTCTTCGAGGCCCGGTTTTCGAGAGGCGGTCAGCTTGAGACGGGGCGAAACGCCAAATCCGTCGTGACGAACCGAGCGCTCCGAAACGATGCCGGGTATCCGATACAGGCTATCGGCGTCCTGCCCCTGTCGAGCCGCGAGGCGAGGCAGGATCGACGTCAGGACGGGCGGGCTCCAGAACTGCGGTGGATTGCCCTGGATGCGATGGCCTCCCGCTCTCACACGCTTCGCAAGGATGTCGAGAAAGGCGAGCCGGTCCGACACGTCGCGCTCGACCTCTTTCCAGACGTCACGGACCGCCTCATCGTCGATCCCATGCATCCGGTTGGGCTGCACCCGGATGAAGCGCATGATCTCGCGGGGCGAGAAGCTGAAATAGCCGGGGATCAGGTCGCCCAGCCGGCTCTTGGCCTTCCCCTCGACGGTATTGCAGTCGTTGCAGATGAGCGTGGTGAAGAACCGCATGGTGAGGTCCTTGCAGGCATCGACGCCGCGCCAGAGATCCCGGCCTTCCGGGGTCCGATCCTCGATGTTCACCAGCGGACGAAACAACTTTTTGGCGTGGTCGCGCAGGTGGTCGTGATGCCATTCCAGCTGGCAAAGAAGGACGCCGTTATCGCTGACCCGCGCGATCTCAGGCTTGCGCCGCTGACAGGCCTCGCAGACCCAGTCACGCCGGACCTCGGCCCAGTTGCTGTTCAGATTGAGCTTCTGCGCTCCCAAGCTGAGCATCAGGCCCTTGGTCTGCCGGCTCCAGGCGCCGTCTGCCTGGGGCAGCAGGGACTCAAGGTCCTCGTCGGACGCCGCTCTGAGGTCGGGCATGACGATAGAGAAGGATGCGGGCATCGAGGAATCCGGATGTTCAAGACGAACTGCCTTGAGTGTGCGCCAGATTCGGACGTCCGTTCACCTTCAACTCTGGGGTCCCCAATTCCGAAGCTCGCGGGTCAGGCCTCGTCAGGCGCGGCCCGCCGGCGCGCCGCCCGACTCCGCCAACGGCAGCTCCATCGCGTAGCACCAGTAGATCAACAGGGCCTCGGTCAGCGCCTTGTCGTCAAGTCCCGACGGAAAAGGTGTTCCTGCACGCTCACCGGCCATTTCATTGACCTGGATCACGGCCAGCGCCTGCGTCAGGCGAGAGCCCAGCACCCGGCCGGCCTCCGGCGAAACCCGCTTCCAGCGCCTGAGGCGGACGCGATCCTGGATCGCGTCATCTGCAGCGGGTTCTGATGCCGAGGCATAGGCGACATCGCGCCACGGAGCGAAATACTGCGCCTCTGGCCAGAGCAGCCGAGACTGGTCGCCCCAAGGGATGACAACCGGCCTGCTGTCTTCCGGCAACGAAATCGCGCTTTCGCAGAACGTGCTCAGAAGCTCAAACTTGTCCATTTCGGTCTCACGAGGTGCGGAAGGGCGACGCCGTCATCGTTGTCGGAGGCTCGGCGCCGGAAGGTCGTTGAGCTCGCAAATCAGCGCCCGACAACGGTCGAATATGATCGCCGCGAGGTTCGGCGGATAGACGTGCTCGCTTCCGTGGGCGATCTCGTTGCGAATGTGGACGAGCAACGCATGATCGTCGCCCCACTGACTTTTCTGCGGAGCCGACAGAATGTTCCGTTCAACCGCATAGCCCAGACGCCTTGCGAGACCGGGCATCTTCTTCGCGTCAGCGCCCAGTCGGGTCTTGAGGGCGAACTCGAGACTGGCCAAGGCCTGGCCGGCGCCGACCACCATCAGTTCATAGTCGAGCCAGCCATAGATCAGGGCGTTCAGGGCGCGCGCGTAAATCCTGACCACGACGTCCGGGGCACCGGCAGGCAGCTCCAGATCGGCGACCATGTCGTAGTGGTCGCGGAAGCTCAACGGGCGCAGGCCGTCGACTGGGTCGTCCGTCATCACGATCTGATATCGGGCGTCGGGCTCGAGGGCCTCCGCGTAGGTTTTCATTCGCGTCTGTCCCTTGGCAATGACGCCGCTGTCCGGCTTTGTAGGTCGATGGGCAAGTATGATCCGCTTCGGGACTATCTCCGCAAACAGAAGACCGATGAACTCGACCTCTCCTTCGTCGAGATGGAGCGAAGGATCGGCTATATGCTACCCAAGAGCGCGAGCCTGCCGCAGTGGTGGGCGAACACCACCGACCCGGCCACGACCCACGTTCAACGCAAGGCCTGGGGCGACGCCGGCTTCGACGCCTTCCTGATCGCCGGCGACGACCGCGTCCGTTTCAAGCGGGTCGAATCGACCCAGCCCGCGTCCTAGCCTCCGAAGTCGAACGCAGTCTGGTTCTCCGGAACTCCAGATTTTCGTTTCCTTCGGCTCCTGACGGGCTGATCCGAGCCGGTCGCAGCCTCAGGTGCCGGTGATCTACGCGGCTCTTCCAGGGTTCTCCTGACTGGCGGTTTTGCAGGCTCCGTCGTCGCCACCATGATCCGAGACTCCGGCAAACGTCGCGGCGTCCTCGCCCGTTTCCAGGCCAGCAGTTCGCTCTGCCACCACCCCACCCGATTCAGCGAGACCTGGACGCAGGCCGGGAAATCCCCGCTCTTCTGCATGCGCCAGACTGTGGTCCGGCTCAGGCCGCAGATAATCTTCACCTGCGACCACGGCAAAATGCGATCCTCCAGTTCGTCGAATGGTGGGACGGTCACCGTATCCATGACACCGCCTCGTCTGCCCGACGCTCCAGAACCTCGGCGAGCAACCGGGCGTCTCGCGCCGCATCGACCGGATCGCGGTCCTCCCAGGTCCGAAGAACATCTTTCACGGCGAAGCTGACCGCCGGGTCGATCAGCAGGTCCGCCACCGACGGCGTCCACTCGGTTCTGAACCCTTCCAACCCCGCCTCAGCCATGACGTCGCCCCCTGGCCGCAGGGGGCGCAGAGGCGCGCAAGTCGCTGACTTGTTCCAACGCCCAGGCGCGCAGCACCCCACGAGGATAGTAGGGCCTGTGCCGAACATGCAGACAAGGAGGGCCATTGCCTCCGGTGGACCAAAGTCGGGCGAGCGTCTCAGGCTTCATGCGGATGCCGAATTGGACCAGGAAGGCGGACGCTTCCTTGCGGGTCAACAAATCCTCATCGGTCGCCCCGGCGGACGGGATGATCGGTTCCGTCGCCGGGATCATCAGCTCGGCTCCGGCGCCCGACAATCACGGGAGTTTCGGGCTCCGCGACCGGCCGAGAGCGCGAGGTAGCAGTCAACTGCTGCGGCGACATAGGCTTGGGTCTCTGCAATATTCGGGATCCGGCCGAGCCTGGCGACACGAGCCGGTCCCGAATTGTACGCCGCGAACGCCAGGCGGACGTCCCCGAAGCGAAGCAACTGCCGAGCCAGATAGTCGGCTCCGCCGTTCAGATTCTCGATCGGATCGAAGCGGTCACGGACGGCGAGATCGGCCGCGGTTCCCGGCATCAACTGGGTCAGGCCGCCGGCCCCCACCGGAGACACGGCATCGACCCGATAGGCGGATTCTACGATCACCAGGGCGTGGAGCATCTTGGGGTCGAGTCCATGCCGCTCGGCTGCAGCGGCGATCGCGTCCATGAAGGGCTGCGACAGCGGCGCCAACCTGGGTGTCAGGTCGCTCGCGTCCGCCACGTCCGACGCCGGCTGCACAATCGGCCGGCCGAACAGGTCGCCGCCAGCATTGCGCCAGTCGACCGTTTGAGCGGATGCGTTACCCCCTGCAAGCGCCAGGGCCAGAGCGGCCAAAAAGGGTCTCACCATGTCAAGGCCTCCCGAAACACCCCCTCCAGGTCTCGGGTCCGGACGGGGCCAAAATAGCGACTGTCGAAACTTCCCGGCGTGTCGCCGAGCAGGAAGAGCTCGTCCGGCCCGAGCCGACGGCAGCCGATCCAGCCGGGAAGAGCCACGCCACTCCGGTCACGATCGAGAACCGGGACCACCCGGCCCGGCGTGCTGACCGACTGCCCCCGTCGGCAGACCGGATCGCCGCCGACGGCCGCGACCCGTTTGATCAGCAGAATCTCGTCCGGCATCCCGAGCGCGCCCAGATAACGCCGGGCGATCGGGGGCTGGGGTAGAGCGACCATCGCGCCCTTCTCCGGCGCCGCGCCGGGCTGGCGCAGATAGAGGCCGCGCGGAACGCTGGGACTCTCGTTGACCAGGGCCAAAGCCGGCGTCTGTTCGGCGATCAGGGCTCCAAGGGTCAGGAAGAAGACGCTGACGCCGAGCACGGCCCAGCGGTTTCCATTGTCGAGAGGCGAGGTCATGAACGGTACGGCTCCAGGATCAGGTCGCGGGTGATCATCACGCGGACAGGGGCTCCGGCGCGCAGACGGATCGACGGTCGGACCTCCAGCTCACGGTCCACGAGCCGCCCCCCCACCTGGGAACCCTCAATGGCGGCGGCGTCCCCGGCGTCGCCGAGCAGGCCGCCCGAGCCTCCGCCGTCACCGTCCCGGGCGATCTGTCCGAGGGTGGTGATGGCCCCTGCGAACAGGGTCCCGACCAGCAAAGGCAACAGCCGCCGGTCGACCTCTCCGCGAACGCCGACCGCGCCCTGCGCATCCACGCCCGGCTCACCGGTCAAGACCAGGCTCTTGCCATTGGGCAGGATCAGCCGGTCCCAGGTCAGGAAGGCACGCCGGTCGCCGTAGGCGCTTTCGCCCTCATGACGGCCAATCAGCCGCGTCCCCTGGGGCAGGACGAGATGGCGTCCGCTGACGGTGTCATAGATATTCTGCGACACCGTCGCGACGACCGGACCGGCGCGGGAGGTGTCCACCCCGGTCAACAGGACCGCGGGGATGATCGCGCCGGCCTTCAGCTCATAGGGCGACAGCGGCGCCGTCAGCGTGTGACCGTTGTAGGTGGCGCCGACATCCGAAGCGTCCGCGCGGGCGCCGGCCGTAGCTGGCCCCGGCCCGGAACGCGCGGCCGGACCGGTCGCGGGAGACTGCCCCTCGAAGAACAATCCCGAACGCGCCGCCTGTTCGCGAGGACTGGGTCCGGTCGCGCGGGCCGTTCGCGACGGCGCATACCCGGGGCTGTACCGGGCCGGTGCGGGCGGCGGCGGCGAAACATCAAGCTCAGCCGCTTTCGACTCGGCGCCGTCGCGCGGCTCGGGCAGCCGATCATAGGTCGCAGGCTGGTCGGTGACCGCCTCGGAGGGCCGAACGGAGCCCCGCGCCTGATCTTCCCGGTCCTCGACGGCCCGCAGCCGGGCGCTGTCGCGCAGTTCCGGCTGGACCACGAAGGCCCAGGCCAGGGAGCCGGAGACGAGGATCACGCCGCCGATCACGATGGTCTGGACGACGGATTTGCGCAGCCGGGTGACCGGCGGGCGCGGCGCCCGCATCGACAGTCCGGGCGGCGGGGTCTTGGCCGCGCCCGCCAGGTCGGGTCCGACCTCCGGTCCAGAGCCAGGCTCTATCAGCGGAGACACGTCGTTAGGATCGCGGGGAGTATCCTGGAACGGAATCATCGGGCGGCTCCCTGGAGGCGGCGGATGCGGACGATCTGGGGGCGTCGATCTCCGAGCCTGAGCTCGGCGCGGTCGAAGACGCGGTCGACGATGAACAGACCCCCGGCCTGGCGGTAGTTGACCATCTGGGTCTCGCCGTCGGCGGCGATCACGAAGAGGGCCGGCGCCTCGTCGATCTGAAGATCGGGGTCGAAGGCGATGAAGGTGCGCTGCCCGTCGTTGAAGACGGAGGCCGGCGTCCACCGTGCGCGGCGCCCTTGCGGCTCTATCCGGTAGCGGGCGTCGATCGGTCCCTCCGGCATCGCCACCGGGTCCGACACCCGGGTCTCCGCCGCCTCGGCGATCGGGGCCATGGCCGGGAGATCCAGGGCCCCGGTGTCCCAGGCGATCGCCGCATTGAACCCTGATGCGTCGCCACTCTTCAGGTCGATGAAATAGACCCGCCGGTTGGTGGTGAGGACCAGATTGGTCTCCAGCCCGCGCTGCAGCGGCTTGAGCAGGACGTGGGTTCGCTGACCCGCGCCATCGCCGGAGGTGGTCTCGCCGATCTGCCAGCGGACGGTGTCGCCCGCCGCCTTGGAGACAAGGGTCTCGCCGGCGCCCAGGGTCAGGGTGGTGACCCGCAGAGGCGCGGTCCAGACTTCGAACACACGGCCCGGAGACCAGGCGAACACCTGGACCCCGCCGATGAAGGCGTCCGAGCGGGAGGGAGCCCGGGCGTCCAGATTGGCGGCGACGATGGCGCGGCGGCCAGTCACCCCGGTCGCAGGCGCAACGGTCGCCGGCTGCGCCTCATAAGGGACGCCGACCGGTTCTGCGGCCACCGGCGTCGGGGCGGGGACCGGCTCCTCATCGACCGGCGCCGTCATCTGCGGCAGGGACTCGGCCCCGACGACGGCTGCGGCCTCGGCCGCAACGACAGGCAGAAGCGGCGTCGTCGGGAGCCCGGCCGTCCGGCCGAACATGGCGCAGCCGGACAGGCTGAGGCCCAGGCCGGCCAGGATCAGGAAGCGTCGGGGGTCCATGATACGTCCTCGATTTTCAGTCCAAGGGGGTTCTTCATCAGCTCGGCCTCGGTGCGGGGCGGCTGGCGACCGGTGGTGATCAGGGCGCGCCAGCGCTCGACGCCGGCCTGCTGTCCGTTGACGAAGCGGGTCTCGCGCCATTGCAGGTCGTAGGTCCGCTCGGTGCGCCGCACGACGTTTAGGATCTCGACGTTGACGGCCTCGCGACCGACCTCGGCGAACGGGTCGTGGGTCTGGGCCCAGGCGTTGAGGAAGCTGGCCGCCTTGGGGGTCATCAGGTCGTAGGCCCGCAGCCAGTTCTGACGGATGACGATGGGATCGATGGATTTGGAGCGGACGTCCCGCACCCAGCCCGCCAAGGCGTGGCCGATCTGGGCCTCGGTCGGTTCGTAGCGACCTCCGATCGCCGTGATCCTCTGGGTCTCGCCCCAGTCGGAGACCTCGACCACGAAGGGTTTGACGACGGCCCGGTCGGCCTGGACCCACCAGCCCGCCCCGAGGAAACCGGCGAGGACCAGATTGGCCACGGCGATGCGGCGCCAGTTCCGGGCATGGGCCAGGGACAGGCCCATCCGATCGTCCCAGATCTGGCCGGCGCGCTGATAGGGGGTCGTCTCGGGCGCCGAGGCCAGGGCGCGCTTGGGACGAAAGAAAGGGTGCATGGTCAGGACTCCTCCGTTCTCAGGTTGGGCGACAGGACGCCGCTGGTCTCGCCGGCGGGCATCAGCCCCCGCCCGGCATTGGCGACGAAGAAGGCTTGAAGGGCCTGGGCGCGCGCCGGCGGTCTCGATCCGCCGGACGCGGCCGACCGCGCGGCGGCCCGGTGGAAATCGGATTTGGCGGCCTGTGCTTCCGCCGCGATCTTTTCGGCCGGTCGACCGGGACCCGCACCGCCTGATCCCGCAGCGTCGCCCGAGGCCGATCCCGACGCCTGGCGAGGCTGCCAGGCCACCGCGGGCTCGGAGACGCCGCTGGAGGTAGACGGTGGAGAGGCTGACACCGCCCCGCCCGATGGCCGACGCGGACCGGACGGCGAGGGATTGTCATTGGAGGGTTTGGGAGGCGTCGATGGTGGCGGCGACATCGGCGGCGTCGGAGACCGGCCGCCTCCTGCGCCGGCCGCGGCCCGCGCCGGTCCGGCCATCTTCGCCGCGCCGGCTGCAGCCGCCGTTCCTGCGCCGGCGATCCCGGCTCCGGCCAGGGCGGCGACACCGCCGACGGCGATGCCGGCGGTGATGGCGGCGCCGGCGCCCAGGGCCGGTCCGCCCGTCACCAGAGCCGAGGCGAGATTGGGGATGAACATGGCCAGCATGGCCAGAAGGATCGAGGTGACGAGGATGCTCAGCGCCTCGTAGATGTCCGGATTGGCCGAAGGCTGGAGCTGGTCGAAGACGGTCCGGGCCCCGGAGATGACGATGGCCAGGGCCAGAACCTTGAGGCCCGACGACACGACGTATCCCAGGGGCCGTTCGGCCAGGAAGGCGGACTTGTTCCAGATGCCGAAGGGCAGGAGGATGAATCCGCCCAGGGTGACGATCTTGAACTCCAGCAGGGCCACGATGATCTGCAGGGCGAGCACGGCGAAGGCGAGCATGATGCCGATCATGGCCAGGCCCAGGATCAGGGCGTCTGCCATGTTGCCGACCACGTCGAGCGGGTTGTCGACCGGCGCAGGCGTCTCGCCCAAGGCCTTCACGATCTCCCAGCCCTGAGCGAGGATCGCTCCGGGATTGAGGAAGTCCGCTCGGCTGAGAGACCCGCCGCCGGCCGTCAGCCCCAGTTCGATGAAGCCGGCGTAGATCGTCTCGGACAGTTGCTGCCAGTCGTTGATCAGCCAGGCGAAGGCCCCGATCAGAAGGACCTTGCCGAAGCCAGAGGCCAGGACCTCCCGGTTGGACGACATGGCCCACTGGATGCCGGTCAGGGCGACGACAAGCACGATCAGGAGCCCGAAGACGCCGTTGATCGTCCCCTGAAGGGCGTCGAACCCGGCCGAGATGGTGTTGGAGAACACCACCATCAGCTCATTGGGGGTTTCCACTCCGACCGGCATCGCTCTGCTCCTCAGTCCCGCGCGTGAGACAGGGGATCGAAGGCCGGGGCGGCCGGCGTTCCGGCCGATCCCGACCAGCGCCGGCGACGGGCCTCGTCCCCGGAGGCCTGGGTCGCGGCGTCTCTGGCAGTGGCCTCGGCCAACAGCCGGGACTGGGCGAGCATGATGGTGCGCAACGCCGCCAGGTCCTCGGCGAGGACGGCCAGCATCTGGTTGGAGGACTGGATCGCGGCTGTCTGTCCTGCGGCGGCCTCGCTGGCGGACAGGGCGCCGGTCAGTCGCTGGTTGCGTTCCTGTCCAAGACGTTCGAGTTCGGCCGCCGTGCGGGCGACGTCCTCGGCCGTACGCCGTGCGTTGGCGGTCCTGGCCTGACCCTGCTCCAGAAGCCTCAGCATGTCGGAGCCGGACAGGTCGTCGGGATAGAGGGTCTGGAACTGCTGCTCCAGGCCGCTGACCGAGCTGGCGATCCCGCGAGCCGTGCGGGCCAGTTCGGCCATGTCGCGCAACGACTGACTGTTGCCGGTCAGATGGCTGTAGGGCGAGGCCGCAAGGCTTTTGGCCTCATTGGCTAGGCTCTCCAGCTGACGCGCGGCCTGCAGGGCGTTTTCGATATGATTGCGCGGATCGAAGACGACCTGTTGCGCGGGGACTGGCGTCGCCGTCGCCAGCAGGCTGACGGCGACGAGGCCGGCGGCCAGTATCTGGATCGGCCTATTCGGCCGCAAGCGGTCGGGCGAAGGCGTCGAAAACGGCGTCAACATTGTGCACTCCCTTGGCTGTGAGAAATTCCCGCGCGAATCCGGCCTCTCCGGAGGCGGCGAGGATGTCGTCGATGAGGGTCTGGTCTTCCGGCGCGCTGGCCCCGCAAAGGGCGAGGGCCACACCGGTCAGGCGCAGATCAAACAGGCGTCGGCCGCGCGGCTGGCGCCAGTAGTAGGCCCGCTTGGGCGTGGCAAAGGCGATCAGCTCGAGCTGGCGCCGGTTCAGGCCGAAACCCTGATACAGGCGCGCCGAAGACGGTTCGAGCGCCCGGGGATTGGGCAGAAACACCTGGGTCGGGCAGCTCTCGATCAGACTTGCTGCGATCGGCGAAGCGGCGACGTCGTCCAGGCTCTGCGTGGCGAACACGACCGCCACCCGTTTCTTGCGCAGCGTCTTGAGCCACTCCCGGATCTTGGCCGCGAAGGCCGTCTCGCCGAGGAACAGCCAGGCCTCATCGAGCACCAGCAATGTTGGTCGTCCGTCGAAGCTGCGTTCAAGGTGATGGAAGAGCGCCGACAAAACAGGCGCTACGGCCGAGGGCGTGGCCATCAGGCTTTCCAGCTCAAAGGTGTCGAACCGGCTGGGAACGAGCGCCTCGCCCTCGCCGTCGAGCAGGGCGCCGTGCGGCCCCTTGAGAGTCAGGGGTTCGAGCGCCGCCGCGACAGCCTTGTCCTGAACCAGGGCGCAGAAGACCGTCAGGGTGCGCTGCGCCACGGGAGCGTCGGCCAGGGCGGCAAGCGCCGCCCAGATCTCTTCCCGGATCCGGGGCGCCGGCTCCAGTCCCGCGAGCCGGACGGTCTCGGCGATCCATTCCGAGGCCCAGGCCCGCTCGATCTCCTGATCAATCCCTGCGAGGGGCTGCAGCGAGAAGCGGGCCCCGGGCTCAAGCGCACGCCAGCGACCGCCCGCGGCCAAGGTCGCGGCCCGCGCCGAACGCCCCTTGTCGAAGAACACCACCCGGGCGTCGGGGTAGCGGAACCACTGCAGGGCCAGGAAGGAAAGGAGCGCGCTCTTGCCCGAGCCCGTGGGTCCCACGACCATGGCATGGCCGACATCGCCGACATGCAGGACCAGACGGAAAGGGGTGGACCCTGTCGTGCGCGCCGTCGCCAGCGGCGGGCCGTTCAGGTTCATGTCCATCGATGGCCCGGCCCAGACCGCAGACACCGGCAGCAGATCGGCCAGGTTCAGCGTCGAGACGAGCGGTCGGCGGACGTCGGCATAGGGCTCGCCGGGCAGGGAGCCGAGCCAGGCCTCGACCGCGTTCAGATCCTCGATCCGGGCCAGCAGCCCCTGGGCATTCAGCGCAGCCTCGACAGCCCGGGCCTTGGCCGCGGCGCCGATCTCGGTGGCGTCGAGCACGATGACGGTGAGAGTCAGATAGCCAAAGGCGCAGCTCTCGGCGCCGAGGGCCGCAAGGGCGCCGTCGCACTCCTCGGTCTTGGAGGCCGCGTCGGTATCGAGGAGCGGCACCTCTTCCTTGGTGATGGCTTCGCGCAGCAGGACGCCGACGCCCTTGCGCTTGGCGAACCAGCGCTTCCTCAGCTTGACGATCTCGCGTTCGGCCTCGGGCTTGTCGAGGCCGATCCAGCGCGCGGTCCAGCGGTAGGGAAACGGAAGGGCGCCCAGGGCGTCCAGCAGCCCCGGCCGGGTCACCGACGGCAGGCCGCGCACCGACACGACTTTCAGCCAGCGATCTCCGAGACGCGGGGCAATCCCGCCGGAGAGGTCGGCGTCCGCCAGCCAGGCGTCCAGATACATCGGCGAATCCGGCGCGGCGACCGGGAAGGTCCTCGGCGAGACGCAATCGTGCAGCCAGGTCAGCAGGTCCGTGTCGTCGAGCGGCTCGATCTCGGGCAGGGCGTCTGACAGCAGGTCGAGCGTGGTCGCCGCTTCCCGGGTGAAGACCGCCAGGGCCTGGCGCCAGTCGGCGCCGCCCTTGGCCAGGCCGTCGAACAGCCAACGCTCCATGCGCCGCGTGTCGTCGGCCGGCGGGAGCCAGGTCAGGGCCAGGCGAAAATCCGTCTCGAAGGCGGGGTCGCCGGCCTCGAAGCGGCTCCTGCGCTCCTCGTCGAGAAGCCAGGCGACGTCGAGGTCGAACGCGCTCTCGGGATAGGGGGCGGCCTCGCGACGACGCGCGTCCATGTGCAGGCACCAGCCCGTCCCGAGCCGCTTGAGCGCATTGTTGAGCCGGGCCCGCACGGCCATCAGCTCGTCCTCGGTCGAGGATTCCAGGTCAGGCCCCCGGAACCGGAAGCCGGTCGTGAAGGAGCCGTCCTTGTTGAGGACCACCCCCGGACCGACCAGGGCGGCCCAGGGCAGATGGTCGGCCAGGGCCGCCGGGCGTCTGCGATGTTCTTCGAGAAAGCGCATCGGGGCCTCACGCGTCCAGGTGGCCAGGAAGGGCGAGGTGTCGCCGCAGCACATCGAAGAACCGGCGATCGGCTCTGGCCGCCCACAGGCCGATCGCGTGGGCGACGGCCCACCACAGCAGGCCGAGCCACCAGATGCGCAGGGCCAGACCGAGCACCACGGCGATCGTTCCCATGGCGATGGCGTAGTCCCTGGGCATCCCGGCCATGAGGACCGGCTCGGTCAGGGCCTGGGCGACCGGAAGGTCCCAGCCCTCCGGTCGGCCGTCCTGGAGAGAGCCGGCCATCATCCGATCTCCGCCCCGCCGGCGAAGCCGAAGAAGTCGAGGAAGAAGGTCGAGGCGGCGAAGGCGATGCAGAGGCCGAACATGATGCCCAGGCCGCGACGCATCGAGGATCCGTTCTCGCTCATCGCGATCCCGGCGCCGAAGATGACCACCGCGACGACCGCGGCGGCCTGGACCACCGGGCCCGTGATGGATTGGACCACCTGCTGGAGCGGCCCCTCCCAGGGCATCCCCGACCCTCCGGCCAGGGCCGGCCCGGCCATCATCAGGCCGCACGTCATCATTGCGCCAAACAGGCGGCGCCCAAGTCTTCCACGCATGTCTTGCTTCCTGTGTTCAGCGCGTCTCAGCGCAATGCATCACATTGCAAGCAAATATTTCCACATGTTGTCAACTCTTTGGATCAATTATTTTACGCGACTTGCTGACGACTGTTTAACAACTCCCGGAAACTCAAAATCCGACTTGCGATGACTTGCAGTTTTCAAGTCATATCGACTTCGACGACGACTTGCGAAAACTTGGGCGCGAAGCCCGCCGTCGCTGGATATGGAGGGACGTTGCCTCAATTCCGGACTGGAGGTAGGCGTCTGCCCAAGACGCCCGTCTGGTCAGCGTCATCACCGAAAGCCTCGAGACCGAGCAGCCTTCGCGGGCCGCCCAGCGGCGGCACGATGGACGTGGACAATCCGATCGACGCTCTGGATGACCGCGTGGCGAGGTGTTCGGTCACGCCCCTGGGCAATCGGATCCGAGATTGACAGCCTCAAGCTGCGATGAACCGGGGGCTTAAATCATGGACGCGCAGTCGCGTTGGGCCGGCCGCGCGCCTCGGGTGGACTTTCCCTGACCGACTCTGACCTGAACTTTCAGCCCTGGCCGGCGGTCTCGGGCGGCAGGATGGGTCAGATCGCGAAGTCGAACACGCTGTCGCGGCCGCACGTCAACAGGTCCATTGGAAATCCTGTCGGACCTCGTCTGGAAATATCGGTTGGAGACAGTCGCAATCCTCGTGCGTGCATGGCGCCGGGAAGGCGTTTGTTGTCCATTGTCCCTCCCCGCCCTTCTCGAAGACGAAGAAATGGTCGGCGCCGCAGGCGACACAGGTCACGGGAGACTGTCCTGCCTCGCCGGGCAGGCGTTTGCGCATGTCCGCGCCACATCTGAAGCACGGACAGCGAGAGAAGGCCCCCATGATAAAGGAGGTCTTCGCCGGAGTGACGACAGGATCGAGCTCCAGGACCAGGGCTTCGCATCGCCGCCGCAATCGTTCGATGGGGTGGCCGCTGCGCCGTGTCTGCCTGCGATGTCCGGGCCGCGATGCGCGCCTCACACATCAAGTCGTGGAAGCGATCCTCCAATGCGGAGCCCCTGGAGCCCGCCAATGGCCTGCTGCTTGTCGCCACGCTGGATGCGTTGTTCGATCGCGGATTGATCTCGTTCTGTGACGACGGGACGATGTGGGTCTCCAAGACCTTGACGCGCAAACATCGCGAGGTGCTGGGAGTGCCCAGGGCCCTTCGCCGGAAGCCGGATGCGCGGGAGCGGATTTTTCTGGCCGACCAGCGCCGACACCGTTTTGTGCCGTAACCACAGGTCGGCCAGACTGGTCGAAGTTCAAGAGTTCATGCTCGAACGGCCAAAACAAGTTACTTTCAGAAAAATGCCGCTTTTCATCGCACGCTGAAATTCTTGATTTTAGTGAAAATGCTTGACATTTTCACCAGATAGCCCAATTTCAACTTATGTTGAAAATGACTGAAGCGATGAAATTCGAAAGAGAGGCGTTGGAGGAGCTATCCGCGCTGCTAGATCGAATTCCGATCGTGCGGCTGGAAGGCGTTCGCACCGAGCACGAGGGTGGCGCCGATCAGGAAGCGGACGCCATCGTCGATCTTCTGGTCGGAGAAACGCCTTACACCCTCTACTGCGAGTTCAAGACCAACGGCCATCCAAAGGCCGTCCGGAGCGCGATCGACCAGCTCAACCATTGGCGTTTGGCAAAACCCAACGATGCCGCGCTGTTCGCGGCGCCCTATATTTCCGAGCCTGCGCGGGATCTGTGCGTCGCTGCGGGCGTGAACTACTTCGACCTGCACGGCAATTTCAGGATATTCTTGGGAAGTCTCTTCATCGAAGGTCGCACCAACGACAAACCGGCCGTCGAGAAGCGCGATCTCAAGTCGCTGTTCAAACCCAAATCGGCGCGGGTTCTGCGGTGGCTGATGCGCGCGCCGCTCACGCCGATGCGACTGAAGGACATCGCAGAGGGCGCAAAGGTGAGCCTTGGTCAGGTCCACAACGTCAAGGAAGGGCTTCTGCACCGGGAATGGGCGCAAAGCACGCCGGAGGGCGTCGTCTTGACGGACCCCGACGGCCTGGTGGACGCCTGGCGCGAAGCCTACGAGCCTGCGCCGGCCGAGACGCGGAGTTATTACACCATCCTGCATGGCGAGGCGCTGACGCAGAAACTACGGGCGCTCATGGCCGACGACCGTCGCGAACCCGTCCTGGCCTTGGGAGCCTATTCCGCCGCGAGTTGGCTTGCCCCCTATGTTCGCGACGAGACGACCACTCTGTACGCCTGGCCAGAGGCCTTGGCGGGTCTCGAAACGGCCCTGTCGCTGGAGCCGGCCGCGAAAGGCGCGAACGTCAAGGTCAAGGTGCTGGAAGAGGAGAGCGTGCTGCTCGACGCCGTCGAGGTCGCTCCGGATCTTTTGATCACCTCGCCGGTCCAGACCTATCTGGATCTCTACGCCAGCGGTGACCGGGGACGGGAGGCGGCGGAGTTTCTTCGCAAGAAGGGCTTCGCGTGGCCGCAATGACTGAAATCCATCCGCCCGCGAAGGCCTACGACGATCGGTCGATCCAGGCCGTAAAGGCTGTGTTGCTGGAGATCGGCCAGATCCTCGGCAGTTACCGCAACAAGTTCGTGGTGATCGGCGGAGCCGTGCCATGGCTGCTGCTTGACAACCCTCAGATGCGACACATCGGCTCGCTGGACGTCGATCTCAGTCTTGACCCGATCGCCCTGGACGACGGTGAATACGCGATGCTGATCCAGGAGCTGAAGAGCCACGGCTACGAGCAGGATGAAGCGCTCCGGAAATTCCAGCTGGTCCGGACGATCGAACCCGACGACGGCGGAGCGCCGATCGGTATCGTGGTCGACTTCCTGATGCCTCGCGACGCTGTCTTGGAAAAGAACATCCCCCCGTTGGTCGAGAATTTTGCCGTCCAGAGAGCGGACGGGGCGGCGCTGGCCTTGAAGTTCTGCGAGGATCTGGTGCTGGAAGGCGTCATGCCGAAGGGCGGCAGGAACGTCCTTACGCTGCAAATCGCCTCCATCCCGGCGCTTCTGGCCATGAAGGGCTTCGCGCTCGATGGCCGCATGAAGGACAAGGACGCCTACGACATCTACTACTGCGTTCGAAACTATCAGGGCGGAATCGACGCCTTGGTGACCGACTGCAAACCCCTGCTTGACGACGAGGAGGCCGTTCGCGCCTTCAAGCTCATCGCGGGGAAATTTGCCGGCCGGGACTTTCACGGCCCAGAAAGTGTCGCCCGGTTCGCGGATGAAGGTGGAATTCTCGACGGCCGGACTAAGGACCAATGGCAGACGGACGCCTACGGGCAGATCGACGCCTGGCTAAAAGGCCTTGGGTTCGCATGAGCGAATGTCGCGGAACACCCTTAGAAGCCGGGCCTAAGCCCGAGATGAGTCAGACTGGGTATCTTTGGCTTGACCAAACGTCAGGCGAGCGACGTGATCGCATAGCCGTCGTCCCCGAGAGGTTCGACACCGAGGACAGCCTGGACCTGCCGTCCCGTGGCGGTACGACGGATGTGGACAATCCGATCGACGGCCTGGGCGATGGCCCGACGCGGCGTGCGCGACGACACCTCGGCGATCAGGTCTTCAATCCGACGCAGGACATCGTCGGCCGAATTGGCGTGGAGGGTAGACAGCCCGCCGGGATGGCCCGTGTTCCAGCTCTTGAGCGTCTCCAAAGCGGCCGCCCCATCCCGCATTTCGCCAACGACGATCCGATCGGGTCGCATCCGAAGCGCGTCCCTCACTAGGTCGACCACGCCGATCGGGATTGGCCGACGGCGCGTCAGCACCGACACCGTGTCCCACGCCGAACACTGGAGCTCGGGCGTATCCTCGACCAGAAAGACCCGATCCTGGGCGAAGGCCGGCTCCGCAAGAACGGCGTTGGCGAGCGTAGTCTTGCCCGATCCGGTGCCGCCCGAGATCAGGATGTTGAGCCGCTCCTCCGCGGCCCCACGCAACACGGCGGCCTGTTGTTCGGTCATCGCGCCATCGCGGACATAGTCTTCCAGACTCCAGATCACCGAGGGCCGTTTGCGGATCGAGAACGCAGGCGCGCTCGTGACCGGCGGCAGCATCCCCTGGAAGCGTTCTCCGGTCCCGGGCAGGACCCCTGAAAGTCTCGGATCATCACGGGTCACGGTCTCGCCGACATAGTCCGCGATCAGGCGGATCACCCGCTCACGCGACTCGGGCGACAAGGTTGCGCCCGTATCCCGCCGCCCCTCGCTGCTGCGGTCGAGGATCAGACGGCCGTCGGGATTGGCGAGGATCTCGACGACCGCCGGTTCGACCAGGGCGGCGAGGATGGTGTCGCCCAACGCATGACGGAGCGCCTCGAGCTTGCGTTCGGCGATGATCGGATGGATGGCCATCAGTTGGTCTGGCCGAACGACCGCCCCTCATCAGGCAAGGCCCGTTCCGTCCGTCCGGCGACAATGCGGGCGGCGGTGGCGTCCAGGAGGCGTTCGATCCGCCGATCGACGGCCGCCTGAACCGTGGGGTCCTCATCGACGATCGCGTCGGGGAGCCGGACGAAGAAGGCTCTGGCCACCTCGATCAGCAGTTCCTGAACGATCTGCATGTCGCGTGCGGTGGATCTCATATGGTCGCGCAAAGACCGCTCGAGCTGCAACAGGCGATCTTCGGGATCGGCCTGGGGGCTCTTCTGCAGGCCACGGGCGATGGCCCGCCCGGCCGCCTGACTAAGCGGCATCTTGCCGCTGCGGGCCTCCCGGTTGAGACCGGACACGATCTTGGGGTCGGTCAGATAGACCTGCACCCGGCAGCTTGCCGCTTCTTTTCTAGCCATCGCCTAGACCTCGCAAATGATCGAGCGCCGCGTCCTGCGCGGCCATCTCCTGCGCCACCCGCCCGTAGATATCGGCTACCCGGGCCGCGACCTTCTTGTCGTCCATGGCCGCCGCCACCTCCTTGAACAGCGGAAGCGTAGCGTCTGCGTCCTCGCCCAGACTACGGTGGCCCGTCCACGGGTTCGGCACGCCCGGCGGCGCATCCAGCCGTGCCGCCTGGTCGGGCGCGACGTCCCGCGCTCGCGTCCGAAACGGCTCGCGGACGTCATAGAGGAGCTTTGTCGTCCGTAGCGGTCGGGCGCCGGCGGCGAACACCAACTGAATATCGTCTGGAAGAGCCCGAACCTCGCCCGGCTCCAATAGGGGCCGCTCGACCTGGGCGCGGGAGACCGAGCTTCGGCCGGCCGCCAGACCCGCCGGCGAACTCCGGCTGGTCCGGGTCTCGAGCACGGACCCCGTCAGCTTCGACACCTTGTCCTGGGTCAGGGGGTCAAGCGCGCTGAAGGCTGTGTAGACATGCAGGTTGTCGAGAATCGTATTGTTGACGCCATAGGTCTCGACGATGTCGTTGAGAGACTGGGCGACGAACATGACCTTGACCCCGTAGCCGCTGAGCAAACGCAGAGACTTCTCGAAAAAACTGACCCGGCCGAGCAGGGGAAACTCGTCCATCAGCATGAGAAGGTTATGGCGTTTGGGCCGGCCGTCGGCGGCTTCGGTCTCCCGGACAGTCAGGGCTTGCGCGGCGGCGTAGAAGAAGAGACGCACCAGAGGGCGAAGTGCTGCGGCGTCGGCCGGCGCGACCTGGACGTAGAGGGACAGGGGCGCCTCCGCGCACATCAAATCGCCCATGGAGAAATCCGAACGGGACAGCGACCGCTCGATGTCCTCGCCCGCGAGCCATTTGAGATAGGACCGGGCCGTGCCCTGGACCGAGGTCCGGAAACGGTCGTGCATGGCCGCATAGCCCTTCACCGCCGTAGCGATGAACGGATGGGTCTCCGGTTCTCCATTGGGCCCCGGCCGGTGCAACGCTCGGGTCATGACCTCGGCCGCCGCGTCGAGATCGGCGAGCATCTCCCGGACCTTGAGAAGGGTCTTGTCGGTGTCTTCGGCGGTGTAGAGGACGTGAAGGATCACCGCCTCCAGGATCTCCGAGGCGGCCTTGTCCCAGATCGCCTCGTCGTCACGGGAGCCGCCGGGATCGGCAAGGATCGAAACCAGACGCTGGACGTGGGCGAGTTCTCCCGGCCCAGGCAGGATCTCAGCGAGAGGGTTCCAGCAGGCCGACGCGGGATCGCGCGGATCAAAATAAAGCGCATGGCTGAACCGGGCGCGCCAACCACTGCTCAAGCGCCAAAGCTCGCGTTTCGGATCATGGACCAGCACGCTGGCGTTCCAGGACAACAGCGTCGGCATGACGTGACCCCGCCCTTTGCCCGACCGCGTGCCGCCCGTGACCAGGCTCGGA
>Ga0114984_1000127_pt1 | contig 29947 bp, 29 predicted proteins | sample Shrwel1BS1Day1_FD_96987 | JGI IMG/M metagenome (GOLD analysis project Ga0114984, IMG submission 96987) | Subsurface microbial communities from deep shales in Ohio, USA - Utica-3 well 1 S-1-Day1 | ecosystem: Environmental > Aquatic > Deep subsurface > Shale gas/oil reservoir > Produced water/Flow...
AAACAGGCTGCTTTGCTGACGACCTTCACCCTGGATGTAGCCCATAAACGACAATGCCCCCATCGACTGATGGAGGCATTGTCTTCACCTTGCACTCAGACTGCTAGGTTTTCACACAGTCTGATAGGCTACGTGTTTCATGCAAAACTCCTTTGCACATATATTCCATGGATGTCCCCATTGCGGGGGCAATGCATTGCCTCGAAAAGGCGGCGGCATCCTAGAGGCCCGTTCCAGAGCGGCGCAAGCGATGATGTCAGTTTTGTGACATCTCGCACGCCGCTTTGCGAAAAGGCTTACAAAACATCCATTTGCCAGTTCCAGAGGGGCAATTTGCGCCTTCTCGTCATTTCCTTATAAGATCGCGCCTTCCCCTGTTTCGTCGCACCCTGCGGCCTCTGCCGCAAGCCCTGCCGTTTTCCCGTTTTTTTGCATTCGCCTCGGGCTTGCGAACTGTAGTGATAAAGGTAGTTAACGATGAGCGTCAGACACTTTCTCTCGATGATGGATTACACACCGGACGAACTGGTGGGGCTGATCCGCCGAGGCATCGAGCTGAAGGACCTGCGCAATCGCGGCGTGCTGTTCGAACCGCTGAAGAACCGCGTGCTGGGCATGATCTTCGAGAAGGCCTCGACCCGCACCCGCCTGTCGTTCGAAGCCGGCATGATCCAGCTCGGTGGCCAGGCCATCTTCCTCTCGCCGCGCGACACCCAGCTGGGCCGTGGCGAACCGATCGGCGATGCCGCCATCGTCATGTCGAGCATGCTCGACGCCGTGATGATCCGTACCTTCGCCCACAGCAACCTCACCGAATTCGCCGCCAAGTCGAAGGTGCCGGTGATCAATGGCCTGTCCGACGACCTGCACCCCTGCCAGTTGCTGGCCGACATGCAGACCTTCCTCGAACACCGCGGCAGCATCGCCGGCAAGACGGTGGCCTGGATCGGCGATGGCAACAACATGTGCAACTCCTACATCGAGGCGGCGATCCAGTTCGACTTCCAGCTCAAGGTCGCCTGCCCCGCGGGTTACGAGCCGGACGCACGCTTCCTCGCCCAGGCCGGCGATCGCGTGCAGGTCGTTCGTGACCCGCGCGAGGCGGTGGCTGGCGCTCACCTGGTGAGCACCGACGTCTGGGCCTCCATGGGCCAGGAAGACGAAGCCGAGCAGCGCATGGCGCTGTTCCGTCCTTACCAGGTCACTCCTGCGCTGCTCGACAATGCCGCGCCGGATGTGCTGTTCATGCATTGCCTGCCGGCACACCGCGGCGAGGAGATCAGCGTCGATCTGCTCGACGACCCGCGCTCGGTAGCCTGGGATCAGGCCGAAAACCGCCTGCACGCGCAGAAGGCGCTGCTGGAAATGCTGGTCGAGCCGGCGTATCACCACGCATGAGCGAGCCGTTGCTGCAACTGCGCGGGCTGAATTGCGGCTATCACGCGCACAAGGTGGTGCAGGATCTCGACCTGCATCTGAACGCTGGCGACATCGGCTGCCTGCTCGGCCCCTCCGGCTGCGGCAAGACCACCACGCTGCGCGCCATCGCCGGCTTCGAGCCGGTGCTCGAAGGCGAGATCGAACTGGCAGGTGAGGTGATCTCCCGTGCCGGCTTCACCCTGGCCCCGGAGAAGCGCCACATCGGCATGGTGTTTCAGGACTATGCCCTGTTCCCCCATCTCAGCGTCGCCGACAACGTTGCCTTCGGCATTCGCAAGCAAGCCAATGCCGAGCGTGTCACCCGGGAGCTGCTGGAGCTGGTCAAGCTCGGCCATCTGGCCCAGCGCTATCCGCACGAGCTGTCCGGCGGGCAGCAGCAGCGTGTCGCCCTGGCCCGCGCCCTGGCGCCGGAACCGAAACTGCTGCTGCTCGACGAGCCCTTCTCCAACCTCGATGGCGAGTTGCGTCGACGCCTCAGCCATGAGGTGCGCGAGATTCTCAAGGCGCGCGGCACCAGCGCCATTCTGGTCACCCACGATCAGGAAGAGGCCTTCGCTGTCAGCGATCATGTCGGCGTGTTCAACCAGGGCCGCCTGGAGCAGTGGGATACGCCGTTCAATCTCTACCACGAGCCGCTCACCCCCTTCGTCGCCAGCTTCATCGGCCAGGGCTACTTCATTCGCGGCCAACTGCTCAGCCCGGATACGGTGCAGACCGAGCTGGGCGTGATTCGCGGCAACCGTGCCTATACCTGGGCACAGGGCAGCGCGGTGGACGTGCTGCTGCGTCCGGACGACATCGTCCCGGATGAAAGCAGCGATCTGAAGGCGCGCATCGTCGGCAAGACCTTCCTCGGCGCCGCCACCCTGTATCGCCTGCAACTGCCCACCGGCAGCCAGCTGGAATCGATCTTCCCCAGCCATGCCGACCACCTGCCGGGCGACGAAGTGGGCATCCGCATCGCTGCCGACCATCTGGTGGCCTTTCCTGCCCTGGGCAGCGTGGCGGCGCAATTACAACTGAGCGATTCCGGCGGCGTGCGCCGGGTCAGCAGCAACTGATCAGAGCATCAGCTGGCCGCTGGCGAGATGGGCGAACGCTTGGAAGGGCAGTCCATTCTATTGTGCAGATGCATTGCGGGGCAGCAGCTTCTTGACGTAGGTGTGCCCCGGTGCCAACGGCTTACCGTCCCGCCCTTCCAGCATCAGGCGCGGCACAGGCTTCCCTGTAGCACGCTCAACTAACGTCGAGTGCGCTTCACCCCGCGCAAACAGATGCCCCTCTCCCCACTGGCGCAGCGCCACGATAACCGGGAATAACGATTCACCCCTGGGAGTCAGGACGTAATCCTGATAGGCCGAGCCATCGGAGGCCGGTACGGCTTGCAGGATCCCCGCCTCTTCGAGCGAGCGCAGCCGGTCAGTAAGGATGTTCCGTGCGATACCCAGGCTGCTTTGGAACGCGCCAAACCGGCGAACATCGTCGAATGCATCGCGGATGATCAGCAGCGTCCAACGATCACCGATGACATCGAGCGCCCTTGCCACAGGACATGGCGAATCACTCACACCTTTGCGCTTCACCACCATTAACCTCCGCGCCCTGCATCTGAGCGGACTCAGCTCAAAACCCGATCGGAACGCAGCCCCGACCCATGTGGTTTCATTTTAAAACACAAAACAGAACATCTCCAGGCGATACGACGAAGGGAAATTCCCGCAAAAACCGCAATTTGATGATCATTTTTTTCGCATTAAGTAGATATTCCACAGCAGACCGAAAGGGACAAACCTGCCTTGCTCGGCCTTCTCCTCAGCCTTCCAACGCCGTACCTATCCCATCCAAGACGATACCGGGAAACACACAAGAGTATCGTCAACTCCTTACCCACACTGACCCACAGCAACACCCATCCCAAACGTAATACAAAGAAATATTCAATAATAGCATTATAGAATAATAAAATATTCCTAAATGGAATAAAAAATAAACAAAAAAGTAGTAGCTTTTTAAAACCACGATACATTATTTTCCCACAACGGCTGCTCAAGGCCACCGGCGATACCGCACCAAGGATTCGACACTTCAGGAGGAAAGTCATGTGCAAAGTCACTGTCATGCCGAAGGGGGCAGAAGCCGTGCTTCCTACCGGAACCCCGCTGACTGAACTTGAGTATGAGATGAACAGCGACTGCATCCCTTTCGGTTGCAAGGCCGGCGCCTGTGGTTCCTGCATCATCGAGGTGTTGGATGGCCTGGCGAACCTCAGTACCAAGGAGGCAGACGAGGCAGCGTTTCTGGAAATGCTCGGCTTCTCCGGCAAGGAATTCAGACTGGCATGCCAATGCCGACTGAATGGCGCGGTCACGCTACGTAGCGTCGCGCAGTAGTGATGTACCAGAACTTTTAAACCGATGAGGAAAACATCATGAGCAATCTCAACCGAGTGAAGCATGCAGGCTACGAGCACCGTGCGCCTTATATCAGTGCGCAGCGATCAGTGCAGCTGCGCGCGGAAATTGACGCAATCATCGACCGCCAAATCGAGCACTGGTATGAAACCGTGCCGTACGCAGCTCACCTGGAAGGCCAGTCGATAAACTCGGCCTACTACCAACGCCATCTGATCGAAACGGCATGGCGCATCCGTCTGCTGCGGGTTGCCGAATCCAAAGCACTGGCAGAAATCGCCAAGCAAAGCCCGGAAGCCGCCCAAATATGGGCGAACTACGAAAACGAGGAAATGCTCCACGACGAGCTGTTCATTCAGGATCTGGCACGGGCCGGTGTCAGCCGTGAAACCTTCCTGGCAACCGAGCCCTACCTGTCGACCAAGCTGCTGGTTGGCTATTTCTCCTACCTACTCGACCACGAGGGGCCGCTGGGCGTGGTGGCTTACTCCTATCTGGTGGAGTACGTGAACGTGAAGCTCGAACCCCGGAAGATCGAGGCACTCAAGGGATCGGTGGGCGAACAAAACATCGTCGGCCAGATTTCCCACTCCCATACCGATATCAACGACGACCATCCGGGCGAAGTCTGGCAGGCCATCCGCCATCTGCTGCGCAGCGAGGAAGATATTGCCTCGTTGAAGCGTTACCTGCCGGAGCACCAGAACATCCTGGCGCTGTACTTCAAGGAACTCTACGAAGACAAGGTTGGCGCTTCGACTGACAAGGCCGCAGCCTGACACCAGACAAGGAGGTAAACATCATGGAGACTGATGGCGTTCTGATTCTTAGTCATTGTGGGTTTTCGTTTGCGGAAGATCTCATCGCCGCAGTCAGGGAGCGAGGATTGCAGCCTTGGATACTCAGTTCCAAGCCGCTGCCCGAGCATGGGGAACAGCGCTTGCAGGTGCTGCGCTCAAAGGCATCAACGCTCTTCACCGCAGACGCCCATGAACTCGAGCGCTGCGACGTGATGAACGCCATCGGTTCTCTTCACCGGCAAGGCTTTCGTATTCGTGCCTGCATCTCGGTATGGGAGGGATACCGGAAGCTAATGGCCGAGGCCAACGAACAACTAGCCGTGCAGGATATGGTGCCCGCCCTCGTTCCGCTGCTGCGCAATAAATTGTATGTCCGGAACGTGCTGCACACCGCCGGGCTCAGCCGGGCCAAGGCACAGGCACTGACGCCCGATGTACTAGCCGCCTTGCTCAAGACTGGCGAGCCCTACTTCATCAAGCCGACAGCGGGTGTCGCCTCTTATGGCACCTTCAAGCTGTCGCCGGACACGACCTGGGCAACGCTCGAACGTATTGCAGGGCACATCCGCCAGGATACCGTCTATGCCAAGGTCATCAGCAAGGGGGTGGACTTTCTCGCCGAAAATTACCTGGAAGGCACCGAGTTCAGTTTTGAGGTGCTGGCAACGGAGGAAAAGGCATTCGTCCTGGCCATCCATGAGAAATGCGGGCTGACGGAAGGCCAAGTTACCGTCCTCGAAGACAGCTGCACCAGCCCACCGGTTTCAATCAGCCAGCAAGCTGCGGCGGATGGTATCGCCTGGATTCAGAGTGTTCTGCACCTTCTGGAGATCAATAGCGGCTGCTTTCATATTGAAGCCCGTTACGACGGGCAGCGCTGGGATCTGATCGAGATCAACCCACGTATCGGTGGCAGCCTGATTTCCCACAGCGTTAAAGCGCTCAATGGCGAAGCCAGCATGCTGGAACTCTGGTTAGATCTACTGCTGTCTGGTGCCCGGTTCCGCCCATCTCTGGAACGCCTGAGCTATTCACCAGAGGGAGAAGCCCCCGGCGACACTGCTACCTTCTTCCGGGTCTATTTCGCTTCGCCGGGCCGTATCGCGCGTATCCTGGAAACGCCCCTGCAGCGGGAACCGCTAATTAAGCAGATCCTGCTGAAAGAAGGCGAGACGATCCCCGAAGCTTCACGCGAGGTGTTCCTAGGGCAACTCCTCTGGCAGTTGACCAGGCAGGAACGAGAAACCGAGTTTACCTCGCTCCTAGCCAAATCCGCGGAAGCCGTGCAAGTGCTTTACGAGCCAGCCGGAAGCGCTGCCGGTGACGCGCAACCCCTGCTGCTGATCGTCGACTATAACCTGTCGCGTGTCGGAGACGTCGCCCATATCGCCCAATTGGCGCAGGCGTCACATGGCGCCGGAACGGTGCTTATCCGCCCCAACCCAAGTGAGCGGGACAAGGCACTGTGCGACTACGTTGTCGATCTCGACCCGCTAGCACTGAACTTTGTCGAGCAGGCGTTATCCCTGCTGGAGCCGCTTCGACCACGTATTCGTGCCGGCGTGGTGTTCTCCGACAATGCCGTCCAGACCGGTGCGTTGCTGCTGGAACAGTTGGGCCTGCCCGTGGATTCGGCAGTACTTGCCGCCAGTGCCTACAGCAAATGGCAGTACCGCGTCGGTGAAAGCCGCATACGGGATTTGTTTGCTGCCCAATCCGTAATGGCACCGGCACATGCAGCGACCCAAACCCTCGACGACCTGCAGGCTTTTGCCAGCGCCCATCCGGCAGGCGTCATCGTCAAGCCTGCCTGCGAAGGCAACAACCGCGGCGTTGTCGCCGTACAGCCGGGGGACGACCTCGGCGCGGCCTTCGCCAAGGCGGCGCCCTACCTGCAGGGCGGCGTACTGTGCGAAGAGCTTATCCCCTACGAGCGCGAATATTCGTTCGATGGCGTGGGTGAAACCTTCTTTATCACCGAAAAGGTCAACGCGCCCAAACCTTACCCGTAGAACTGGCGCAGATCCTGCCGGCCCGGCTGACGGAAACGGAGCGCACCACTCTGATCCGCGCCGGGCGGCTGGCCAACCTGCTGGTCGGCCAGCGGCATGGGCCCTTCCATAACGAAATCAAGCTGAGCGACGACGGTACACAAGCCGCAGTGGTCGAGCCAAACCGACGACCCGCCGGCATGAAAATCTGGACGCTGGCCCAGGCGGTCTACGGTGTCGACTTCTACCGTCTGTGGGTTGACGCCGCCTGGGGCCTCCCGCGCCAGGTGGTGATCCCAGAGCCATCCAGGCAGGCCGCCGCCGTCATGCTGGGCGTGTCGGCAGATGGCGAGTTTGCCCCTCCATCGCAAGCCGCAGGCGAAGCACTGTTCGATACAGTGCTGGCGGAAGTCTCCGCCGCGATGGGGATTCCGGCAAGCACCTGTCGGCAGATGGAGTTCACCTGGCTGCACACACAGCCCCAGTTCATTCCCGCAACCCCCCATGACAACGCGGATTTCGCTGCCATGGCCTGCTTTCTCCTAGAAGGCCGGGACGTGGATATACGCCACGTGATAACCGCTGTGCGCACCCAATGGCTGGCCGCCCTTGAAGCATCGGCATACCGGCCTGCGGCCTCCGTCACTCGGATTCAGGAGAGGATCTACGCATGAACATTCTCATCCTTCATCGCGTGCCCTATCAGCGCGTCGACTACGCACGGGGCATCGATCACAACCAGCATGATGTGACCTACTTCGGTGTCCGCGACATCCTCGACACCCTGCCGACCGACCTGCGGTGCATCAAGGTAGAGCGCCCCGGCAAAGCCTCTGCCTTCAAGGAAGCCCGCGCATGGCTGGAAGCCCAGCTCCAGCAGTTCGACCGGGTCATTGCGATGTCCGAGTACGAGCTACTAGATGCCGCCAGGTTACGCGAATGGCTCGGCGTTTCTGGTGCCAAGGTTGATGAGGTTTCGCTTGTGCGCGACAAGCTTCTGATGAAACGAGCCGTGGCCCAGGCCGGGTTACGGGTTCCACGGTTCATGCCGCTACATGCCTTCCTTGCCAATCCGCAGCGGGTGCCATGGAAGAGCACCACAGTACTCAAGCCACACAGCGGCGCATCGAGTGAGGACGTCAAGATCTTCGATTCGCCAGCTCATGCCATGGCAGCCATCCGCTCCCGGACAAGCCAGATCGCACGCTTGGACAAAGGGATGGAGGTCGCAGCAGAGTACGAAATCGAGGAGTTCGTCGACGGCGATATCCTGCATTTCGACGGTCTAGTGGCGAACGGCGAACTGCTGACTATCACCGCCAGCCGCTATGTCGGCACCTGCCTGGGCTACGCCCAGGGCCTGCCCCTTGGCTCGTTCCACTTCCCGATCACTCCGTTATACCGGGAATGGGCCACACAGGCTCTGGCCGCCGTAGGTATCCGACAGGGCAGCTTCCATCTGGAAGCCATAGAGCACAACGGCCTGGTGTTCCTCGAAGTTGGCAACCGGGTTGGTGGTGCAGACGTGGTGCCCACGTTCGAGCTGGCGACCGGTGTCCACCTGCCATCGGAAGAGCTGCGCATCCTGCTTGATGGCAGACCGTCGCGTCCACTGCCAGCAACGCAGGTGTCGAACGCCTGGCACGGCTGGTTCGTCTTCCCGGGGCACACCCGCGGTGGCGAGCCCTACTGGGGTATCGCGGGTGCCAGCCAGTTCCGGCACGACGCCTCGGTGATCCGCTGGGCCGAGCTGGAGCTGGGCGCCCAGCAAACGCAGAAAATCACCTACTCAGCAAACGAAGCACCGCTGGCCGGGATCGTGGCCCACCGCGACTGGCAGGCCACACGTGACTGGATCGAACGGATCTTTCACGGTGCGCGGAGCACCGAAGGCTCACTGCTGCAACAGACCGCCATCTGACCGCTGCAATCAAGCTATTCAACTGATTCGGAAGGAACGTATATGAAAGCCAGTCATCTCCTTCTTGCCGTGCTGATCACGGCTATCTGGGGCTTCAACTTTTCCGTCATCAAACTAGGTCTGCAATCAGTAGATCCCTTTATCCTGGCAGGCATACGCTTCACGTTATGCGCCCTCCCCATGGTATTCTTCATACGTTTTCCCCAAGTTGCGATCGGCTACGTGATCACCTACGGCCTGCTGTTTGGCGTTGGCTTGTGGAGCATCGTCAACCTAGGTATTCAGGCTGGGTTATCGGCTGGGATCGCCTCGCTGGTACTACAGTTCAGTGCTTTCTTTACCATACTGCTCGGCGCCCTGGTGTTCCACGAATCGATTTCCAAATACCAGTACGCTGGGATCGCCATCGCGCTGCTTGGGCTCGGGCTCATCATTAACATCACCGACGGCACGGTGACACTCGTCGGCATAGCCTTGGTCATCTTCGGCGCGCTTTGCTGGAGCCTGGCCAATATCGTGATCAAGAAAGCGGGCACCAAGGAGGTATTCGCCTTCCTGGTATGGTCCAGCCTGTTTTCCCCGATCCCGCTGTTCCTCATTGCCTACCTGCAACATGGCCCGGAGATTTATGTGCGGACATTGGCACAGATCGACAACGCCGCCATCTTCTCGATTCTGTTCCAGGCCTACCCCACCACCCTCATTGGCTACTGGATTTGGAATTCACTGCTGAAAACCTACCCGGTATCGACGGTGGCACCACTGTCGCTGCTAGTGCCCGTTTTCGGCCTGCTGGGTTCAGCGCTCATTTTCAGTGAGCAGATTGGGCTTTCCAAAGGCGTGGCCGCGGCCCTGATCATCCTGGGCCTGGTGGTAGGGCTGTATGGAAAGCAGCTAGTTGCCGCTGTTCAAGGCAGTGCCCAGCGCAGCCAGGCCTGACCTGACGTCCCTGTTTATTTACAGCACATAAAGGAGAACAGCATGGCACCGACCCGCCGCCAATTCGTTCAGGACTCATCTACCCTCGCCGCTGCCGGTATGATGCTCAGCTTCAACCCCCTGGCCTATGCCAGCAACCAACGCCCCGAGCTTGACCCGGCGGACTGGTCGACCGTACGCGCCCAGTTCAACCTCGACCCCAATCTGGCACACCTCGCCAATTTCTACCTAGCGTCCTATCCCACGCCGGTACGCGATGCGGTCGAGCGTTACCGGAAGGCACTCGACGAGAACCCCTACTCGTTCCTCGATGACCATATGTTCTCGCAGAACGACAATATGCTGTGGCGCAAAGTCGCTGCGGCAGCAGCCCGCTATGCCGGGGGTGAAGCAGACGAGATTGCCCTGACCAGCAGCACCACCATGGGACTGGCACTGATCTACAACGGCCTGCGCCTGCGTCCAGATCAGGAAGTGCTGACTACCACCCATGAGTTCTATCCCCATCACGAGGCAATCCGCCTCGCCGCAAAAAAATGGGGCAGCAGCATGCGTACGGTCTCCCTCTACGAATCGAGCGTCGATGTTTCCGCCGATGCGATGGTGGCCAGGCTGGTCGCGGCTATCCGGCCACAGACCCGGGTGCTTGGTGTCACCTGGGTACATTCGGGTACCGGTGTGGTTCTGCCTATCCGGGCAGTCTCGGCCGCGCTGGAAGAAGTCAATCGCAAACGCGATGACAACGATAAGGTGTTGCTAGTCGTCGACGGGGTGCATGGTTTCGGCATCCTCGATGAAGACATCGCCCGCCAGGGCAGTGACTTTTTCTCATCTGGCACCCACAAATGGATCTTAGGACCAAGGGGCACGGGCATCGTTTGGGGACGCAAAGCAAGCTGGGCACTCATCGAACCGACCATTCCGTCACTGATGGTCAGAGAACCCAGCGCCGCCTGGCGCGAAGAACGCCAGCCGGAAGGGCCCGTGCAGGCTGCCTGGGTCAGCCCAGGAGGCTTCTTCGCCTATGAACACCAGTGGGCCGTGGTAGAAGCCTTCCAGTTCCACGAAAGCATCGGCCGTACACGTATCGCCAACCGCATCCTGGATCTCAACGGCTGGCTTATCGAGGGCCTGTCCAAAATGAAACACGTCAACGTCTGGACACCAGCGCAACGGGAGCTGTATGCGGGCTTTGTCTGTTTCGAGGTCGACCAGCTCAAACCTACCGAAGTTGCCGAACGCCTGAGAAGCCAGGGCATCATCGCCAGCCCATCGCCCTACGGCAAACCCTGCATGCGCTTCTCGGCCGGCATCGTCAACAGCGAGGCGGATATCGAGCACGCCCTTGCTGCAATTAAGGCCATGGGGTAGCGGTCGAGGCTCATTGTTGCACCGTGCTCACGGTGCAACCAAATCCATGTAGTTGCAATTAGAAACCAGTTTAAATACCTTAGTGCGGTTTTATTTTGCAACCACATAGGAAATCACCATGCTCCCCAACACCTGCTCCGTCATACCTCAGGCCAGAAGCCTTACCGCACTTTCTCGCATTAACAGCAACCTGCTTCTATGGGGTATTGCCGCTGCCTGCATAGCGGCTGTTGTCATCGCCCTAATCTCCCAGCATGTCTACGGTATGCAGCCCTGTGCCTGGTGCGTGCTGCAACGTATGGCGTTTCTTGCTGTCGCTCTGTCCTGCGGGCTGGCATTGCTGATACGCAATCTGGCCGCCCAATTTTTCATTCATGCGGTTGCCATCGGCTACTCAGTATCAGGCATTGCCTCCGCTCTCTGGCAGCACTTCAATGCCGCATCATCCATATCCTGTACGCCTTCCCTTGCTGACAGAACCCTAGCCAAGCTGGGCTTCGACGTCTGGGCTCCGGGCCTCTTCGCCCCACGGGCAAGCTGTACAGACTCGGCCGTCAACTTGCTGGGTATACCTTACGAATTCTGGAGCCTAACGGCGTTTGTCCTAGTGACGGGAGCACTGCTGCTCAGTGCCGGTTTGGGCATCTCTGAACACAGGCACCGGCACCGCACTGCACTGACACCCACCCAATAACCCCACTGCAGCGCACTACAGCCCTGCGTTTACGGCTGAGGTCCCACAGCCACTACCCATCCAAAGTAGCTGCTATTTTCAACAACTTTGTACGCTTCCATGTGGTTGCATTTTGCAACCAAACTAGGAGAGCCAAGATGTCAACAGTTACAGATACCCTCACGACTAGCAGGGCTCCAACAACGATGCCGCGTGCCATGGTGATGCTTTTTGCCTGTGCGAGCGGGCTCAGCGTAGCCAATGTCTACTATGCCCAACCCTTGCTCGATGCTCTGGCGGCGGAATTCTCGATCAGCCAGGGAGCCGTCGGCGGCATTATCACCGCAACCCAGGTTGGCTGCGGCCTTGCTTTACTGCTGCTTGTACCGCTGGGAGACAGGATGGACAGGCGGCGCCTGATGTTGCTGCAACTGGCCGCCCTGGTACTGGCCCTGATAGGTGTGGCAATAGCAGCCACGCCAATAACCCTGTTGGCCGGTATGCTGGCAGTCGGGTTGCTTGGCACGGCCATGACACAGGGGCTGATAGCCTATGCCGCCACCGCAGCAGCGCCGGAAGAGCGCGGGCGCATAGTCGGTACAACGCAAGGCGGGGTAGTCATCGGATTGCTGCTGGCCCGCGTGCTGGCAGGGCTTATAGCCGACCTGGGCGGATGGAGGATGGTATATTTCACCTCGGCAACCGTAATGGCCGCGCTGGCTTTCATGCTCTGGCGTACCTTGCCGGAACAGCGCCCGACAGGCAGGCTGCTCAGCTATCCACAACTGCTGCTGTCAATGGTCTCGCTGCTGTCCACAGAGCGGGTATTGCAGATCCGCGGGATGCTTGCCCTGCTGATGTTCGCCGTGTTCAACATATTCTGGAGTGCCCTGGTGCTGCCACTGAGCGAGCCGCCATACAGCTTCTCGCATATGATCATCGGCGCTTTCGGCCTAGTCGGTGTGGTAGGTGCGCTGGCTGCAACACGCGCGGGCTACTGGGCTGACCGTGGCCTCGGCCAGTGGACAACGGGACTGGCCCTGTTGTTGTTGCTGGCGTCATGGCTGCCTCTATGGTTCACCATGGTATCGCTGTGGGCGCTGGTACTCGGGATTATCATCCTCGATCTGGCCGGCCAGGCTATCCATGTGACCAACCAAAGCATGATTTTCAGTACCCACCCGGAAGCGCACAGCCGGTTGGTAGGCTGCTACATGCTGTTCTATGCGGTAGGCAGTGGATTGGGCGCTATCGCCACGACAGCGATCTATGCGGCGGCGGGCTGGGCTGGAGTCTGCGTGCTCGGTTCGTTCGTCAGCCTGCTGGCGCTGATCTTCTGGCTGGTGACAATGCGTTTTATGCCAAAACCACCTCCGGCTCGCTAGGAGAACCATACGACAGTCCTATTATCGGAGGCTCACCGAACCGTCGGGGCACCAGGCATCCAGGCGATAGACCATGGCGGGATTGCCCGCGAACGGCTGGTCGGTAAAGGCGTCAACTTGATGAAATTCGAGCGGCATGATGCGTTCCTGGCCAGATCAGAAACGCCAGCATGCCTGCGCCAGGTCACCTGCAACAGGTACAGCTGCTGTTTTCCAGATACGCGAGAGCATCGCGGCTGAAGCCGCTCCTACGAGCCCGATAGATCAGGGCTCGCTGCGCACGCGCTTCACCGCGTCCAGCCAACCGGCGTAGAGGCGCTCGCGATGCGCGTCGTTCATCCGCGGTTCGAAACGTTGCTGGCGATGCCAGTGACTGGCGATGGCATCGAGGTCGCGATACAGCCCGAGCTTCAGCCCCGCCAGGTAGGCGACGCCGAGCGCAGTGGTCTCGGTGACTTCGGGACGCTCGACGCTGACGCCGAGGATGTCGGCGAGAAACTGCATGACCCAGTTGTTCTCCACCATGCCGCCATCCACACGCAGCGCACTGGGCGCCGCCGCGCCATCCTGGCGCATGGCCTCGAGCAGGTCGCGGGTCTGGTAGCACACCGACTGCAGGCCGGCGGTGACGATCTCCTTGATCCCGGTGTCGCGGGTCAGGCCGAAGATGGCGCCACGCGCCTTCGGGTCCCAGTAGGGCGCACCCAGACCGGTGAAGGCCGGCACCAAAAACACCCCGCAGGCCTCTCCCGTGGCTTCGGCCAGGGCCTCGCTTTCGCGCGCATGACTGATCAGCTTGATGCCGTCACGCAGCCACTGCACCGCCGCACCGGCGACGAAGATGCTGCCCTCCACCGCGTAGGTGACCTTGCCGTCGAGGCGGTAACCCACCGTGGTGAGCAGGCGATTCTTCGAACTCACCGGCTGTCCGCCGGTGTTCTGGATCATGAAGCAGCCGGTGCCATAGGTGCTCTTGACCATGCCCGGTTCGAAGCAGGCCTGGCCGATCAATGCTGCCTGCTGGTCGCCGGCCATGCCCAGCACCGGGATGCTGGCACCGAGCAGTTCGGCTTCGGTATGACCGAACTCGGCGGCGCAATCGAGCACTTCCGGCAGCAGGCTGGCAGGGATGCCGAACAGCTTTAGCAGTTCCTCGTCCCACTGCTGGGTATGGATGTTGAACATCAGCGTACGCGAGGCGTTGCTGGCATCGGTACGGTGCACCTTGCCATCGGTCAGACGCCACAGCAGGAAGCTGTCGACCGTACCGAAACGCAGCTCGCCGCGCTCTGCCCGCTCCTGCGCGCCCGGCACGTTGTGCAGAATCCAGCGCAGCTTGGTGGCAGAGAAATACGGGTCGATCAGCAGACCGGTCCTGGCCGAGACCATCGCTTCGTGGCCTTGCTCCTTGAGCCCGGCGCAGTAGTCGGCGGTGCGACGATCCTGCCAGACGATGGCCGGATGAATCGGCGTGCCAGTGGCCGCATCCCAGACCAGCGTGGTTTCGCGCTGGTTGGTGATGCCGATGGCGGCGATCGACTCGGGCTGCAGGCCACTGCTGGCGATGGCATCGCGGCAGACCTTGAGCGTGGACAGCCAGATTTCCTGGCCGTCGTGCTCGACCCAGCCATCCTGCGGGAAGTACTGCTTGAACTCCTGCTGAGCACGCGCCACCGGCAAGCCCTGGGCACTGAAGATGATGGCGCGGGAACTGGTGGTGCCCTGGTCGATGGCTAGCAGGTATTGGGACATGCAAGATTCCTTGTTGTTATCGGTAGCGTTCACTGCACTTGACTGCAGACTGGCTTATTTTGCTGGCAGCATACTGCCCAGCTCAGGCTTTGCCGATAGCGGCGAAGTGTCCCTGGGTGTGTTGCGCCAGGGTATCGGCCGAGAGCTCCAACTCCAGCCCACGCCGGCCGCCGCTGACGTGGATGGTCGGATGCAGGCGCGCCGACTCGTCGATGAAGGTGCGCAGGCGCTTCTTCTGCCCCAGCGGGCTGATGCCGCCGACCAGATAACCGGTGGCACGCTGCGCAGCGCTCGGGTCGGCCATATCGGCCTTCTTCGCCCCGGCCGTCGCCGCCAGCGCCTTGAGATCGAGACTGCCGGCCACCGGCACCACGGCCACCAGCAGCTCACCCTTCTCGGTGGCAGCGAGCAGCGTCTTGAATACACGCTCGGGCGCCAGGCCCAGCTTTTCCGCCGCCTCCAGCCCGTAGGACGGCGCCTTGGGGTCGTGCTGGTAACTGTGCACCCGGTGTTCGGCCTTGGCCTTTTTCAACAGATCGATTGCAGGCGTCATGTTCGAATGTGAAAACGCAGTGAAGGATGGCCTACATTAACAGGCCGAAAACCTCCGCATCTACAGCCTATAATGGGTGACCATCACAGGAAGCGCTCATGAATCTCGCTCCCCGCCAGCACGACATCCTCAATCTCGCCCGTGAACGCGGCTACGTCAGCATCGACGAACTGGCCCAGGCATTCGCCGTCACCCCGCAGACCATCCGCCGCGACATCAATCAGCTGGCCGAGCATGGCCTGCTGCGCCGCACCCACGGCGGCGCTGCCTGCGAGGCCTCGAGCATCCAGAACACCGCCTACGGCATGCGCGCCGGGCAGATGCGCGAGGAGAAGCAGCGCATCGCCGAGGCCGTGGCCGCGCAGATTCCCGATCACGCCTCGCTGTTCATCAACATCGGCACCACCACCGAGGCCATTGCCCGCGAGCTGCAGAACCACCGGGGCCTGAAGATCATCACCAACAACCTGCACGTGGCCGCGCAGCTCAGCGCCAAGGCCGACTTCGAGGTGCTGGTGGCCGGCGGCACGGTGCGCAGCGACGGCGGTATCGTCGGCCAGGCGGCGGTGGATTTCATCCAGCAGTTCAAGGTCGACTACGCCATCGTCGGCATCAGCGGCATCGACGAGGACGGCAGCCTGCTCGACTTCGACTATCAGGAAGTACGCGTCTCCCAGGCCATCATCGACAATGCCCGCCAGGTTTTCCTCGCTGCCGATTCCAGCAAGTTCGGCCGCAACGCCGTGGTGCGTCTGGGCTCCATCGCCCTGGTCGACCGCGTGTTCACCGACAGCGCCCCGTCAGCCGCCATCACCCGCCTGCTGCACAGCCACAAGGTCCAGCTCGACCTGGTCTGATCAGCGCGGTTGGCAGTTACTCATGCAGGGCGGGTGAAACCCGCCAGCCTGCTCATGGCGGGGTTACACCCACCCTACAACTGCCCCGCGAACGAAGCCCAAACTCCTTTCACGACCGCTCGGCGCACAATCGCGCGCCGGGGTAGCGAAGTTGCGCATCTTCGACTAGCATATTTTCGAAAGTGAACATAAACACATTCGAATCCAATAGCCGAGCGTGCCCTATGCCCCACGATCCCTTCACCAGCCCCGTTGCGGAAGTCTATGACCTCGCCGTCGTTGGCGGCGGTATCAATGGCGTGGGCATCGCAGCCGATGCAGCCGGTCGTGGCCTATCCGTGTTCCTTTGCGAAAAGGACGACCTCGCCAGCCACACCTCCTCTGCCAGCAGCAAGCTGATCCACGGCGGCCTGCGCTATCTGGAGCACCACGAGTTCCGCCTGGTGCGCGAGGCCCTGGCCGAGCGCGAGGTACTGCTGGCCAAGGCACCGCACATCGTCAAACCGATGCGCTTCGTCCTGCCGCACCGCCCGCATCTGCGTCCGGCCTGGATGATCCGCGCCGGCCTGTTCCTCTACGATCATCTGGGCAAACGCGAACGTCTGCCCGCCTCGCGTGGCCTGCGCTTTGGCGCCGGCAGCCCGCTGAAAGCGGAAATCAGCCGCGGTTTCGAATACTCCGACTGCTGGGTGGACGACGCCCGCCTGGTGGTGCTCAATGCCATGGCAGCCCGGGAAAAGGGCGCGCATATACACCCGCGTACGCGCTGCGTCAGCGCCCGGCGCAGCAAGGGGTTGTGGCATATCCACCTGGAGCGCAGCGACGGCAGCCTGCTGTCGATTCGTGCTCGCGCACTGGTCAATGCAGCGGGTCCCTGGGTCGCACGCTTCATTCGTGAAGACCTCAAGCAGGACTCGCCCTACGGCATCCGCCTGATTCAGGGCAGCCACATCGTCGTACCGCGACTATACGACGGCGAACAGGCCTACATCCTGCAGAACGAAGATCGCCGCATCGTCTTCGCTATTCCCTATCTGGAACGCTTCACCCTGATCGGCACTACCGACCGCGAATACCAGGGCGACCCCGCTCAGGTGGCGATCACCGCCGAGGAAACCGACTACCTGCTCAAGGTGGTCAATGATCACTTCAAGCAGCAGCTGAGCCGCGCGGACGTGCTGCACAGCTTCGCCGGCGTACGCCCGCTGTGCGACGACGAATCCGACGAGCCTTCGGCCATCACCCGCGATTACACCCTGTCACTCTCCGGCGCACCGGGCGAAGCGCCGCTGCTCTCGGTGTTCGGCGGCAAGCTGACCACCTACCGCAAGTTGGCCGAGTCGGCCATGCAGCAACTGGCGCCCTACTTCGGCAAACTCGGTCCGAGCTGGACGGCCAGTGCGCCACTACCTGGCGGCGAGAACATGCAAGACCAGGGTGCGCTGGTCGAAGCCCTCTGCGAACGTCACGGCTGGCTGCCGGCCAGCCTGGCCAGACGCTGGGCCACGACCTACGGCAGCCGCACCTGGCGCATGCTCGAAGGTGTGCACAACCTGACCGACCTCGGTGAACACCTCGGCGCCGGCCTCTATACCCGCGAGGTGGATTATCTGCGCCGTGAGGAGTGGGCTCGCAGCAGCGCCGACATTCTCTGGCGGCGCAGCAAACTGGGGCTGTTCATGACACCCGCGCAACAGGCGCGTCTGCAGGACTATCTGCACACGCGCGACCCGCATTCGGCCCATGCCGCCTGACATTCTGCGTGCCCCATGCCCCGCTTCGCGGGGCTTTTTTATGGCCGCAACAAAATAAAAACATTCACCGCACCGGGCGCCGCAGCGGCAGCAGAACTTCCAACAACTTTTTTATTGCGCCAATTCAATAACTTGGCACCAAGTTGCGGAATGAAAACATTCGTATTCAGTTTTATTTTCACTTATCTTTCAAGAACTTAGGTTTGACAGCAGAAAGAACCCGGCAGAAAATTCAAGGCCATCACGGTCATTGAAACAGCAGGAGCGGTCATGAAAGGCGACAAGAAGGTCATTCAACACCTGAACAAGATTCTTGGTAACGAACTGGTCGCCATCAACCAGTACTTCCTGCATGCGCGCATGTACGAAGACTGGGGCCTGAAAAAACTCGGCGAGCACGAGTACCACGAGTCCATCGACGAGATGAAGCACGCCGACAAGCTGATCAAGCGCATTCTCTTCCTCGAAGGCATTCCCAACCTACAGGATCTGGGCAAGATCCTGATCGGTGAAAACACCAAGGAAATGCTCGAGTGCGACCTGAAGATCGAGCACAAGGCACATGCCGACCTCAAGGCTGCCATTGCCTACTGCGAGAGCATCGGTGACTACGCCAGCCGTGAACTGCTCGAAGATATCCTCTGCTCCGAGGAAGATCACATCGACTGGCTGGAAACTCAGCTGAGCCTGATAGAAGCCGTCGGCCTGCAGAATTACCTGCAGTCGCAGATGGACGAATAATCCTTACGCGCTACATAAAGAACGGGAGCCAATGGCTCCCGTTTTTTATTGCTATCACGAATCTCGTGGAAGGGGCGCAAGCCGCGATAGCAAGTCGCGCTGAAGCGCCTCCCACGACTCACCGCGCTTCGCTTTCCTTGACCCGGAACCAGGCCGCATACAGCGCCGGCAGGAACAGCAGGGTCAGCGCCGTGGCGACCACCAGACCGCCCATGATGGCCACGGCCATCGGCCCGAAGAACACGCTGCGTGACAGCGGGATCATCGCCAGCACGGCCGCCAGTGCGGTCAGCACGATGGGGCGGAAGCGTCGTACCGTCGCTTCGATGATGGCGTGCCAGCGATCCAGGCCGTGGCTGATGTCCTGCTCGATCTGATCAACCAGAATCACCGAGTTGCGCATGATCATCCCGGCCAGGGCGATGGTGCCGAGCATGGCGACGAAACCGAACGGCTGGCGGAAGATCAGCAGGAACAGGGTCACGCCGATCAGCCCCAGCGGCGCGGTGAGAAACACCATGGCCGAACGCGAGAAGCTTTTCAGCTGCAGCATCAGCAACGTCAGCACCACCACGATGAACAGCGGCACCCCGGCGTTCACCGACTTCTGCCCGCGGGCCGAATCCTCGACCGTACCGCCTACCTCCAGCAGATAGCCATCAGGCAGCTCGGCGCGGATCGGCTCCAGCGTCGGCAGGATCTGCTGGGTCAGGCTGGCAGGCTGCTGACCGCCATACACGTCGGCACGCACGGTGACGTTGGGCAGACGATTGCGGTGCCAGATGATGCCTTCCTCGAAACCGTATTCCAGCGTCGCCACCTGCGACAGGGCCACGCTGCGGCCGCTGTCGGTCGGTACCGCCAGACTGGGCAGCAGGCTCAGGGCCTTGCGCTCCTGGGCGGTACCGCGCTGCAGGATCTCGATCAGTTCGTTGCCCTCGCGGTACTGGCTGACGCTGGTGCCGGACAGCGAGCCCTGCAGGAAGCGCGACAGCTCGGCGGTGTTGACTCCCAGGGCCCGCGCACGATCCTGATCGACATTGAGGATCACCACCTTGCTCGGCTCTTCCCAGTCCAGGTGCACGTTCACCACATGCGGATTCTCGCGCACCTTGTCCGCCACCTGGCGGGCCAGCGCGCGCACCTCGTCGATATGCTCGCCACTGACGCGGAATTGGATCGGATAGCCCACGGGCGGGCCGTTTTCCAGACGGCTGACGCGGCTGCGCAGCGCCGGAAACTCGTCGTTCATCACCTGAATCAGCCAGGTGCGCAGGCGCTCGCGCTCCTCGATACTGGTGGCCAGCACGACGAACTGGGCGAAGCTTGCCGCCGGCAGCTGCTGGTCCAGCGGCAGGTAGAAGCGCGGCGAACCGGTGCCGACATAGGCCACGTAGTTGTCGATGCCGGGCTGCTCCTTGAGCAGTTGCTCCAGGCGACGCACCTCGGCCTCGGTGGCGCTGAGCGAGGCGCCCTCTTCCAGCTTGATGTCGACCATCAGCTCCAGGCGCCCGGAGGCCGGGAAGAACTGCTGCGGCACGAAACGGAACAGCAGCACCGAGGCGATGAACAGGCCGATGGTCAGCAGAATGACGAGGCCGCGACGGCGCACGCACCACTCAACCGTGGCGCGCACGCGGCGGTAGAACGGCGTCGAGTAAGGGTCGTGGCCCGCGTCGCTGCCGCCGTGTTTGGCCGCATGCAGCTTGGCCAGGTCGGGCAGCAGCTTGTCGCCCAGATAGGGCACGAACATCACCGCCGCGATCCACGAGGCGATCAGCGAGATGGCCACCACCTGGAAGATCGACCGCGTGTACTCACCCGTGCCGGACTGCGCCGTGGCGATGGGCAGAAAGCCCGCGGCGGTGATCAGGGTACCGGTGAGCATGGGAAACGCGGTGCTGGTCCAGGCGAAGCTGGCGGCCTTGAAGCGGTCATAGCCCTGCTCCATCTTGATCGCCATCATCTCCACCGCAATGATCGCGTCGTCCACCAGCAAGCCGAGGCCGAGCACCAGGGCGCCGAGGGAAATCTTGTGCAGGCCGATGCCGAGGTAGTACATGGCGGCGAAGGTCATCGCCAGCACCAGCGGGATGACCAGGGCCACCACCAGACCGGTGCGCAGCCCGAGGGAGAAGAAGCTGACCGCCAGCACGATCACCAGCGCCTCGACCAGCACCTTGACGAACTCACCGACGCCGGTCTTCACCGCTGCCGGTTGGTCCGACACTTTGCGCAGTTCCATGCCCAGCGGCAGGGTCTGCTGCAGGCGGGCGAACTCGCCCTCCAGTGCCTTGCCCAGTACCAGGATGTCGCCACCGGCCTTCATCGACACCGCGATACCGATGGCATCCTCGCCCATGAAGCGCATGCGCGGCGCGGGTGGATCGTTGAAGCCGCGCTTGACCTCGGCCACGTCGGCGATGCGGAAGGTGCGATCGGCGACCCGAATCGGAAAATCGCGAATTTCCTCCACCGACTCGAAGCGCCCGGTCACACGCAATTGAATGCGCTCGCTGGACGTCTCGAAGAAGCCGGCAGCGGCCACCGCATTCTGCGCCTCCAGCGCCTGCTGCACCGCAGACAGCGGCAGGCCGAGGGTCGCCAGCTTGGTGTTGGACAGTTCGATCCAGATCTTCTCGTCCTGCAGCCCCACCAGTTCGACCTTGCCGACGTCCTTGACCCGCTGCAGTTGCAGCTGCAGGCGGTCGGCGTAGTCCTTGAGCACCGCGTAGTCGAAACCTTTGCCGGTCAACGCATAGATGTTGCCGAAGGTGGTGCCGAACTCGTCGTTGAAGAACGGCCCCTGGATGCCGGGCGGCAGGGTGTGGCGGATGTCGCTGACCTTCTTGCGCACCTGATACCACAGCTCGGGAATCTCCGAACTGCGCATGGAATCGCGCGCCATGAAGGTCACCTGCGACTCGCCGGGACGGGAGAAGCTGGTGATGCGGTCGTACTCGCCGGTTTCCATCAGCTTCTTCTCGATGCGCTCGGTGACCTGGCGCGAAACCTCTTCGGCGCTGGCGCCCGGCCAGTTGGTACGAATCACCATGGCCTTGAAGGTGAAGGGGGGGTCTTCGCTCTGCCCCAGCTTGGTGTAGGACAGCGCCCCGACCACGGCCAGCAGCAGCATGATGTAGAGGACGATCTGGCGATTGCGCAGCGCCCAGGCAGAGAGGTTGAAGCTCATGCCGGCTTACTCCTTGACTGCCAGTTCGACATTGCGATTGTCGCGATCAACCGGGCGCACCTTCAGCCCTTCACGCAGTATCTGAACGCCAGCGGCCACCACCCAGTCCGAAGCGGAAAGCCCCTCCAGCACCGGCACGCGGTCGTCACCGTAGGCGCCCACGCGGACCGGTCGACGCTGCACGGTGTGCTCGCTGGGGTCGATGACCCAGACGAAGGTCTGGCCCTGCTCGGCGCTCAGCGCCGACAGTGGCACGGCCAGCGGCACCTCGCCGTTGCTGGCGATGAATACGCGCGCGCTCTGCCCCAGTTCGGCCGGTGCCTTGCCTTCAGTGAAAGCGACACGAGCGGCGAAGGTACGCGACTGCGGATCGGCCGCCGGCGCCATTTCGCGAATGCGTCCGGGGAAACGCTGGTCAGGCTGCGACCAGAGTTCCACCTCGACCGCCTGACCGATCTGGAAACGGCCGAAACTCTGCTCCGGCAGGCTGATGGACACCTCGCGCTCGCCATCGGCGGCCAGGGTGAAGACCGTCTGCCCGGCCGCCACCACCTGCCCGACCTCGACCGCGCGGCGAGCGATCACGCCATCCTGCGAGGCACGCAGCACGGCGTAGTCGGTCTGGTTGCGAGCCACGTCGTACTCGGCCCGGATCTGTTTCAGGCGGGCTTCGCCGGCGCGATACTGATTCTCGACATTGTCGAACTGCGAGCGGCTGACCAGGTTGCGCCCGAGCAGCGCCTTGTAGCGATCACGCTCGGCACGCACGGTCTGCAGGTTGGCTTCTGCCGCCGCCATCTGTGCGCGGGTAGCCTCCAGCTGCAGGCGTACGTCCTGCGGGTCAAGCTCGGCCAGCGCCTGATCCTTCTTCACCCGGTCACCGACCTCAACCAGGCGCTTGCTCACCTTGCCGGCGATGCGAAAGGCCAGTTCCGGCTCGTAGCGTGCGCGCACCTCGCCCGGATAGCTGTCGACCAGGGCAGCGGCCGGCTGCGGCTGCACCACCATCGCCGGGCGGACCGGCTGTTCGGGCTGCTCGCCGTTGCCGCAGGCAGACAGAAGAAAGACAAGACCCAGAGACGCAACTAGCGGGAGCACATGGCGGGACATGATGGCGACCTTTCGGAGAAGGTTTGGAATATTTGTACTGCCGGGTATAGTAAAAATAGCAAACTCGCCAGTCCAGTATTAAAATTCGCCAATGCCTGACAAGTTGTTACAACCTTCCGGCCCCGGCCGTCCGAAGGACCCCGCCAAACGCCGTGCCATCTTCGAGGCGGCCAAGAGCCTGTTCCTGCGCAACGGTTACGACGGCAGCAGCATGGACGCCATCGCCGCCGAGGCCGGGGTTTCCAAGCTCACCGTGTACAGCCATTTCACCGACAAGGAGACGCTGTTCTCCGCCGCGGTGAAGGCCAAGTGCGAGGAGCAGTTGCCGGAGCTGCTGTTCGAACTGCCGGCCGGGGCGCCGATCGAGGCCGTGCTGCTGAACATCGGCCGCGGCTTTCATGCGCTGATCAGCAGCCGCGAGTCGGTGGAGCTACACCGGATGATGGTCAGCCTGGCCAGCCAGGATCCCAAGCTGGCGCTGATGTTCTATCAGGCCGGACCGCAGCGTGTGTTGCAGGGGATGGAGGCGCTGCTGCGCAAGGCCGACCAGGGCGGCCTGCTGCAGATCGACGACCCGCTGATGGCCGCCGACCAGTTCTTCAGCCTGGTCAAGGGTGGCGCGCATTTCCGCCTGCTGATCGGTTGCTGCCCAATGCTCGAAGGTGAGGCCGCCGAGCGGCACGTGCGCGGCGCCGTCGGCCTGTTTCTGCGCGCCTACCGGCGCTGAACACCGTGCACGGCGAACCCTCAATCGGTGCGCGCGGCGCACGCTACGCGCCTTCCAGCTTCTTCTTCGGGTAGACGTCGTAACGGCTGGACTTGCCCTCCAGCACGTAGCCGGGTTTCGCCCCATCGATGGCCGGCGCCTTGCGTGGGCGCTTGACCACCACACGGTGGGTGGCCAGCGCGAGCGCCGCTTCGAGCAGTGCCGGCGCGTCCAGGTCGTCGCCGACGAAGGGACGGAACAGGCGCATCTCCTTCTTCACCAGCGCACTCTTGTCACGATGCGGGAACATCGGGTCGAGGTAGATCACCTGCGGCGCCTCACCCTGCCAGGCGCGCATCAGTTCGATGGCATTGCCGGTGAGCAGGCGCATGCGCGCGGCAATCGGCGCTACCTCGTGATCCAGAGCGGCACGCTGCAGGCCGTCCTCCAGCAGCGCGGCGACCAGCGGCTGGCGCTCGATCAGGGTCATGTCGCAGCCCAGACTGGCCAGCACGAAGGCGTCGCGCCCCAGCCCTGCCGTTGCATCGAGAATGCGCGGGCGAATGCCCGACTGCACCCCCACGGCCTTGGCGATCATCTGCCCGCTGCCACCGCCGAACTGCCGCCGATGCGCCGCCGCGCCCTCGACGAAATCCACCCGCACCGGGCCGGGCGCCTTGTCGCCCAGTTCGACCAGCTGCAGCCCGCCATCGCCCAGCTGCAGGGCGAAATCGGCCTCGCCGTCTTGCCTCAAGCCCAGGCGCGATGCCCATTGGGCGGCCGCTTCGGCGTACTGGGGGTGGAGGGCTTGGATACGGATGCTGGCGTTGTGCCGCTCGTCGGTCATGGGCTCATTCTGCTCAAAAATCACTCAAAGCACCGGCCGCACGGCCGATATCGAAGAAGCGGCATTCTGCCAGACCCGGCCGCCGACAGCCGCATCGAGAGTGAACATGTTCGACGCCCTCTCCGCCCCACGTCCTGGTAGCAGCCCTGCCAGCCCCCGTCCGCTGGACGACGAGCTCGACCGTGCGGCGCGCGAATCCATCAACTATCAGATTCTGCGCCGCACCCTGGGTATCGAAGACGAGCAGAAACCCGGTGAGGTCGCTCGTGAACTACGGGAAACCGCCGAGCCGCCTGCCGTGTCCAGCAGCGCCGCGGTCGTCAGCCAGGCGGTAATCGATCAGCGCGGCCTGGAGCTGAATGTCAGCGTGGGCCAGGCGCCCCAGCAGGTCGACCCGCTGGTACTGGATATGGCTGGTAACGGCTTCACCACCAGCGGTCTTGGCCGTGCGGTGCGCTTCGATCTGGATGCCGACGGACGCATGGACTCGATCAGTGTACCCACCGGTGACGACGCGCTACTGGCGCTGGATCGCAACGGCAACGGGCGCATCGACGATGGCCGCGAGCTGTTCGGCGATCAGCATGGCGCTGCCAATGGCTTCGCCGAACTGGCGCGCTTCGACGACAACGGCGACGGCCGTATCGATGCCGCCGATGCCGTGTTCGACAAGCTGCGCCTGCTGCGTTTCGATGCCCAGGGCCGCCAGCGGTTGCAGACACTCGGCGAAGCAGGCGTCAGCGCCATCGACCTGCGCACCCGCGACGTCAGCATCGCCCTGGGTGCTTACGACCAGATCGCCCAGCTGAGCCGATTCGAGTTCACCGATGGGCGCAGCGGACAGGCGGCCGACCTGCTGTTGGCCAAACGCTGATCGCGCCGCGTCGGCATTCGGGTAGGGTGCGCCGTGCGCACCGGGAACAACGCAGTGCTTGCCAGGTGCGCACGGCACACCCTACGTGAAGCCGCCCTACGGACCGCAAGCGCCTCAGCGGCACATCCGCCACATGCCCATGTCCACGTGAAAATGATCGCGGTGGGCGGCGTTGTACTCAGGCCCCAGGGTCACGTTGAAACTGTCGCAGGCCGCCTCCTGTACCAGACGCAGGAAGCGCGCCTTGTCGCCCTGCCCCGGCCAGTCTCGCAATACGCTGACATGCTGGCCATCGCGCAGGCGAAAACCGACCATGTCCAGCGCGTTGGCATAGGAATGCTGACTGGGTCGCTGGCTGCCGGCGATGCTGCGACAGGCGAAGCTGCCGACGTGTTCGATGCGGCTGACCGGCTGGCCGAACACCGCCTGGGCGGCGGGCTGCAAACCGTGGCGCTCGAACAGGGCGAAGCTCACCGCCAACGGACAGGTGGCCATGAAGCTGCTGCTCAGGCCGACGTTGGCGCCCTGGATGCGCACGGCATTTTCAATCGGGCAGCCGGGATGCGGCGTGCTGTCGGGAAGGCGCGTGAAACGCAGATCGGAAGTCGCCAGAGCCAAGTCGCACAGCTCGCGATCCTCACTCAGGCGCCAGAGTTTGAATGGGGTCAGCAGGTTCGGCGTTTCTCGCACGTCCAGCGGCGCCCAGGGGTTGAAGCGCGGCGCCACCTCGACCCAGCCACGCCACAGCGATACCAGCAGCGCTGCACACATCAGCAGAGAGAGAAACAGCAAACGGCCGATTATCCGTATCAGCATATCCATCTTTCATCAGAGCAGGCCAAGCTGCTCCAGTTCCGGTTCCGTCTGCAACACCGGCAATTCAGGCAGGCCCGGCAGGCGCTGCATCAGCTGCTGGTGAAAACGCCGTGCCAGCTCGGGCGCCAGGCGATTGTCGGAGGTATGCGCGAAGACGTAGGGCACGAGACCCTGTTCGATCCAGCCGGCGACCTTGTCTAGCCAGGGCTGCATGAAGGGGTCGTTGGCCAGCAGTTCGGGATGGCCGATAAAACGCAGCTGCGGGCTCTGGCTGAAGGCTGTGGGCCGAGTCGGCAGGCGTGGTTTCTTGGCCTGCGCATGCAGCACGGCCGGCTCCTGCGAGTCGCAGCTGAACAGCGCGCGCGAGTCCAGGCAGATGCGTTCGATGCCACGCTCGTGCAACAGGCGATTGAGCATGCGCTCGGCATCGCCCTTGGCGAAGAACTCGGGGTGGCGCACCTCGATCGCCAGTGGCCAGTTGCCCCACTGCTCGATGAACGCGGCCAGCTCGGCCAACCGCGAAGGGCCGAAGGCAGCCGGCAGCTGCAGCCAGTAAGGCGCGACACGAGCCCCGAGCGGCGCCAGCAGTTGGCGGAATTGCGCGACCTCATCGAGCTGCTGGCAAAGATCCTCGCTGTGGCTGATATCGCGCGGCAGCTTGGCGCAGAAACGAAAGTGCGCCGGCATCGCCGATGCCCAGCGGGCAACCGTCTGCTCGCTGGGCCGGGCGTAGAAGGTAGTGTTGCCCTCCACCGCGTTGAATACCTCGGTGTAGCGGCCGAGAAAATCCGCAGGGCGCGTGTCCTGTGGATAGAGCGTGGCGCGCCAGGCCGCTTCGCTCCAGGATGGACAACCGAGGAAATAGGGAAGCGCAGCGCTCATCGATCCAGGCAACTGACCAGGCTGAGGGCGTGATGCACGCCGTGAAACGGAGTTACGCGTAAAGGTCGAGGCCGAGCACTTCCTGCGCATCGGATTCGTTGGCGTAGGCGGCGGTGGTGCTGTAGCTGGCCAAGGCCTGGGCCGCGCGGTTGCTCAGCGCGGGCTGCTGGTAGCCCAGATCCTGTGCGCGGGTCGGCAGGCTGTCGCTATTACTGCTGCTGGCCTGCACGCGACGAATCTGCGGGGCCTGCTCGAGCCCCTGGCTGCTGGCCGGAGCTGCCGGCTGTTCACGCTGAACCTCGACTTCCCGCTGCGCCTCGCGATAGGGCGTGACCGCAGTCCCCGAACGGGGGCCGCGATCTGGCGAGTAGGAAGGTAGGTAACCGTCGATCCGCATTCAGGATTGCTCGATGGGCTCGGCTAAGCGTGGGCAGTGCTGGCAATGTAGCGGCGGGCATCGCTCTTGGCAAATGCCTGGGTGATCTTGACGTCAAACATCCGACCAAGCGTCATACCGGCGCTGCTTTCGGCGTGGCGACCTGGTCACGCAGGTACACCGGCTGCGCCTGATCGGCCGGTACGGCCTCGCCACGGCCCCAGGCAAAACCGGCCAAGTCCAGCAGGTCTGCGGCATGCGGCAGCAGGTCGCCCGCCATGCCCACAGGTTTGAGGGCGATACGCTCGGCGTAGGCGCCCCAACCAGTGCCAGCACCGAACCAGTCGCCGTCACTGCCACGCGGCGCCTGGGCCTGCTCCGGCGGCAGCACCGCTTCCTGGCCGAGCAGACGCATTTCGCCAGCTTCGGCGCGATAGCAGCCCCAGTAGACTTCATCCATGCGCGCATCGATCGCGGCGGCGACCTGGATTGCGCCTCGCTCGCGCAGCGCACGCTGGGCCAGCACGGCCAGGTTGGAAACCGGCAGCACCGGTCGATCCAGGGCGAAGGCCAGGCCCTGCACCACACCGATGGCGATGCGCACGCCGGTGAAGGCACCGGGGCCACGACCGAAGGCGATGGCGTCCAGCGCCGAGGCGGTGATACCGGCCTCGCCCAGCAGTTGCTGGATCATCGGCAGCAGACGCTGAGCATGCAGCCGCGGAGCGACTTCATAGTGGCTGAGTACGCGACCGTCATGCAGCAGGGCGACGGAACAGGCTTCGGTGGCGGTATCCAGGGCCAGGAGAGTGGTCATCGGTTCGAACGGCTGAAGAAAAAGAGCCGGCATTAGACCGGCTCGACGCGTTTTTTTCCAGCCTCATGACGGCGCCCGGCTTGCGCCGAGCGACCGACGGGGTCAGCACAGCCTTACCAGGGCTCGACTACCGGCTCGGCCTGCCAACCTTCGAGCGGCGCCTTGGACCAGGTGCCGTAACTGGCGTTGGGGAACACGATCCACTCCACGCCCCACTTGTCGGCCTCTTCAGCAACGGTCTTGCGCTGCGCATCGAGCGGCGTCTTGCGAAAGCGCGCATCGAAGTCATGCAGCGTGTCGCCCAGCAGCATGACGATCTGGTGATCGGCACTGACGATGGCGCGGCGCTCCACCTTGGGTGGCCCGAGCAGCAGAACGCTCTCCTCCGACACCTGCGGCAGGCCCAGCTTGCTCAGGGTGGCCAGGGTGTATTTCTTCTGCTGGTCGGCGCGGTCGGAGATGTAGCGGATGGTCACGCCAAGCTTGTCGGCATGCTCGAGAAACTGCTTCGCCCCTGGAATCAGCCTGGGCATGCCGTCGCGCTCCCAGGGCAGCCAGGTGTCCCAGGCATCGTACTGGTGACAGTTGGCCAGATCGCGCGCCAGCAGCGCGCTGTTGTCGATCACGGTTTCGTCGAGGTCGGTGACGATGGCCAGCCTGGATGGGTCCTTGGCTGCGGCCACGGCCTTGTCGAGCTTCTCGGTGGCGATGTTGTAGGCCTGCAACTGCAGCGCCTGGATTTCCGCCGACTGCTGCTGAAAGCGCAGGCCCATGGTGAATTCGCCAACGGAACACTCGGCCTTGCCCTGCGCCGCGCTCTCGGCGAATGCCAGCGGAGCGCTCAGCAGTGATAGCGCAAGGCCCAGCCAGATGCGTTTCTCGGTCATGTAATGCCCTCTTCCTTATAGGTTAGCGACGCGCCCCGGCGCAGGCCGGAGGCTTGCATCGTCGATACTAGCCGGCACGCCTTGCGCGGCCATGCTTGAGAGCGACCCGAACGTATCCGTGTTCCGCTTACGTATACGAAAAAGGCCCCTTGCGGGGCCTTTTTCGGAGACAGCTGGAAGCCTGGACTCAGTCCAGCGCGGCCAGGGTCTTGGCGGTGATTTCTTCGACGCTGCCGACGCCCGGAATGTGGGTGTACTTCGGCGTGCCGGTCGCTGCGGAAAGCTTCTGGTAGAAGTCCACCAGCGGCTTGGTCTGCGAATGGTAGACGGACAGACGATGACGCACGGTTTCTTCCTTGTCGTCTTCGCGCTGCACCAGCTCCTCACCGGTCAGATCGTCCTTGCCGGCGACCTTCGGCGGGTTGTACTCGGTGTGGTAGACACGGCCGGAAGCCGGGTGTACGCGACGGCCGGACAGACGCTTGACGATTTCCTCGTCGTCGACGGCGATTTCCACCACGTGATCCAGGGCTACGCCGGCATCGCGCAGCGCTTCGGCTTGCGGGATGGTGCGCGGGAAACCGTCGAACAGAAAGCCGTTGGCGCAATCGTCCTGAGCGATGCGCTCCTTGACCAGGTTGATGATCAGGTCGTCGGAGACCAGACCGCCAGCGTCCATCACGCTCTTGGCCTTCAGGCCGAGCTCGGTGCCAGCCTTGACCGCTGCGCGCAGCATGTCGCCGGTGGAGATTTGCGGAATGCCGAATTTCTCGGTGATGTAGCGAGCCTGGGTACCTTTGCCGGCACCGGGCGCCCCCAGCAGAATCACGCGCATCGATGTGCTCCTCAAG
>Ga0114984_1000129_pt1 | contig 29448 bp, 40 predicted proteins | sample Shrwel1BS1Day1_FD_96987 | JGI IMG/M metagenome (GOLD analysis project Ga0114984, IMG submission 96987) | Subsurface microbial communities from deep shales in Ohio, USA - Utica-3 well 1 S-1-Day1 | ecosystem: Environmental > Aquatic > Deep subsurface > Shale gas/oil reservoir > Produced water/Flow...
AGTTGCTCCAGGCATCGCTGGCTCGGTCGCGCCTCGCGGCGGAGCGGCTGTTGGTATGGACGGTAAGCCGATTGAGGCTCCCAAGAGCGTTGGTCAGCAACGTCACGATGGTCAAGTTGCTGTAGAGGATCAGCGTGGGAAGGATCAAGGGGCTGCCGCGGGCGCGGGGCAGGCCTACATTCGCGAGGCAAATGGACACCGAGCACCCATGGGTGCGCCGACGACTGTTGCGATGCCAGACCAAACGCCTGCCCAGAAGGCCTTCGACACCAACAAGGGCTCGGCAGAACGTGGCTTGGCTACTGGACAGCGCAATGCGGCCCGTGAGGCAGGTGTCAATCGCATGCTGGAGGCCGCGTTCGCTGACCAGGCTGGATTCGGGCGGCTACTTGGGGCGTCTCTGGGCTTTGGTGTGGGCACCAGAACGCATGAGGAAAATCGAGCCGCCATTCAGCAACTAGCGGATTCAAATCCAGCATTCAGCGCCCGTCTCGAGCAGATTGGTCGTCAAGGGCGTGTTACCGATGATGACAAGCAGTTCCTGACCGAAAACCGAAGAGACGGATTAGCGGATAGGGTTAGCGACACATTCAGTGAAGGTTACCAAAGCGTAAAGGACTACTATGGAATCGGGAAGTAACGTGATGCGCAGGATTGCTTGTATCGGGGCCTTTTTCCTCGCTAGTGGCCTCTGTCATGCAGGCGATACGTCGAGAGGTGCAAAAGTTCATCAGCTTCTCGATGCTCAAGGCATGATGACAACCTTCGATGAGCAGATGCGGATGCGCGAAGAGAGCAGCAGGCGCACCGTTCAAATGATGGTGGATGAAACACTGAAGCGTCTCAAACCGAACACTTCCTTCCGGAAGAAGTTCAATGATGCGGCCCAGGAGCTATTTTCTGCTCTCCAGCCTCCATGGTCAGCACAGGAGGTGACAGACATCTGGGCAAGTATTTACGGAAGCAAGTTCACAGACGAAGAGCTGGACCAGCTTCTCGCCTTCTACACTTCGCCGGTTGCGCAGAAGGAGACGATCGCGGGGCGTGCCTCACTTGCAGAGTTTGGCCAGTACCTACAGTCTCAGTATGCCCCCTACGAGAAGAAGGCGATTCAACAGTACGTTGAGCGGATGCAGGTACTCGGCAAGGAATGCCGGTGCAAACGGTAAATCCGAGAATTTCAGCAGGCCAAAGTGAATTGGGCGCCAATCGGCGCCCAATTACTTTTCGATGTCCATGAAGAAAGAATCCCCCTGGGGTCCGTCATAGACGGTCGGCAGGTTGGTGGTGAGCCACTTCGGGAACTGAGTGCTTTCTTCAACCCTGTCGTCGACACGAATCTGCGCTTTACATGGGCCAGAAGAACGGACGTCGTTCTGGATCATCTTCTGCCATTCAGCACGTGGGATCGTCAGCACGCCAGACCCCCCAAAAAGCAGGAAGTCGAACGGCTTGAGGACCAAGAGCCGGAACGCAGCAGAGAGGAAATGGAAAGCGGTTTTCATGGTTAGACGATAGCATACCGCTCCGCCCCGTTCTGTAAAACCTATTCTTCGACGAATTTGAGCAGTCGATCAGGGGTAAAACCCAGGAGTGTGCGGTTTTTGTATGCGAATACCGGCGCCATTGGGGGAATCTTCATTGCCTCGGCCATCTTCATCCCTTCATCGGAGGTTAGATCGACCTCGCGAAAGGGTATGTGTTTCTTGGCCATCAGATCCTTCGCTTGGGGGCAATATGAGCATCCAGGCAGAGTGAAGATTAGAACTTCGGGTGGAGACGCCTGAAGGTGGGCTTGAACCGATCCTGCCTGGCTGGGGTTTGAAAATGCCAGCGAGAGCACAAGGTAAGTCGCAATTTTTAGGGATCTGATCATCAATCCCCCGCAGAGAAGGCGTAGCCAACGCGAATGGGCACAACAGCAGCCGTCATCTGTCGATGCCTTATTTCGCCTTTCAGTATCCGAGCAATCTGCCGGTAACCGGATGTGGTCGGATGAATGCCGTCAGCCAATGGCAGAAGGGTTAGATCGATGACGCCATCCCCATTGTCCGCGGCAATCTTTCGGATGATCGTCCTGGCTTCGAGTTGCTTGGCCGGCAGCAGCCAGGTTACGGATCCGTAGATACGGGAGCGCAGGAGGGCAAACTGCGCGCTTGAGGCTTTGCCGTCATTGCTTCCCGTACTTATGACCACATTGCGGGCGGCAATGGCTACCGGTGACACCCTCAATACCTCAAGCGTCGGGCGCCCTACCTTTGCTGACGTCAGGCAGCGTGATCCATCCTCAAGGATCAAATGCTGGGCTGTCCCAACAGCGATGCTGTCACCCAGAATCAGGCAATCCGCCGGGCTCGCATAAGCCTTGAGGCTTAAAGCGAGCGTGCCGGCGAGTAATAGCGCGAGCCTGGTCATTTTTGATCGTTCGACGGTTTTGGGCGGCCCCATTGAAGCCGACTTATTCGCCGAGGAGCCGGAGGTGGTAGTGGTTGGGCGTCAGCTGCACGCGGCTTGAAAGCAGCGGCATCAATTCGCCGTTGTAAGCTGATCGCCAAAGGATTGCCCTTTTTGACAAGGCGATCCAGTTCGGAACGGACAATAGGTGACATCTCCTGGGAGTTGCCTTGCAACTCCTGAGCCATGGCCAAAAAGTTAGCCCAGGCGTCTCGCTCTTTCGGGGACGCCTCGGGAGGGCGAAGCTTTGGCACACGCACCTTTTGGATTATGTTGGATGACATTGCGTTACCCGTTTTAGTAGTCAAGGGATGAAGTAACGGATCAAATGACCGCTGCCATCGAGGTACTTCAGGCGGTGGGGAGGTTCTTCCGGAAGCGGTGATGGTGATGGAACAAGAATCGAATAGCGTTCGTCCTCATAAACTTGCTTCCAATCACCAGATGCCAATGCTACTTGTCGAAGAGCAACGTCCACTCGAAGCAGCATTGAATTCGGTTTGTAGCGGTCTATCAGCAAATCCCAGCCATTTGTTGCTTTGGAAGCCAAATACCACTCGAAGAAAAATTGGTCTTGATAGAGATCCAGGCGCCCGTCAATGAAAACGGGAATCCCTCGATGAATCAAATAGCTTGATTCCAGCGTGTCGGACAAAACGCGATCAGTCAGCTTGTGGGTTTCGAGGAAATCAGCTGCGGCTACAGGGTGCTGGCGGTTGATGTTTTTTGCAAGATTGGTGTCGCCGATGGCTGCAATAGTGGGGTACGAGCACACTAAAGCGACGGCGATAAGAACATAAGCTATCGGGTGGCTCGGGTTGCTAAATGTCGGAAGCATCTTTTTATATTGAGGAGTTTTCGCTAGTACAGCCGCTATTAACGGAGCCATTACAGCGCCGCATAGAGCAACTTGACGATTAGCCATTACTCCAAATATCAGAAAGAACGTCGCCATCAGCGCATGCGAAATCCGAGGCCTGACGCCAGTTAGAGCGATTATTCCGACGAATGGAATCAGGGCACTGAGATAGGCCCAACCTAATCCTGTGAGCAGATTTACGGGCTGCCATTCGATGATTACTGATGAGCTCTGAAGCCCGCCAATCATGATCACGGTGGCGAGAGCTTTGTAGCCATATGGATTCAGAAAAGTGGCAACAACGGAGATCAATCCAGTTGCCCAAAGAAGGAGTAGATCTCGCTGAGTTTCTTTATCGCCGAGTTTCTTCCCGGCTACAGCTTCAATAGAGAGGCCAGCCGCAAGCAAGAAAATGAGGATTAGTCCAACAACGAATCCGCCATGCATGTTTACCCAAGCGGCGATTGCAAGTGGGTAGATGGCTAAAAATTTGAGACGCCGAGTCTCCATCCAACTCACGACCAAGTAAGTCGATATGGCCAACATCGCAAATGAGAATAACTGTGGCCGCATCGGCGTGATAATTTGAAGCCAATTGCACGCAAGAGCAATACAGAGGGCGACAGACGTATGCACGTATCGAGCTGCGGCTCTCCATGCGAAGCCAATGGTAATTGCGGTGAGCGCAACCGACAGAAGTTTGGTCCCAGCAAATCCATTTAATGAATAGGCGATGCCGATGGCTGCCTCTCCTAGCCATTGAGTGATTTGGTAGGGCATGCCAGAGAACGTCCAACTAAAGAAATCGACGGTCGGAATTGCGCCATGTTCGACCATCCAAAGACCGTAGGTCAGATGCCAAAAGAAATCGGTATCCATTAGGCCGGATGCCGGGGGGTAGATTGCCTTCAGCCAAACGATGCTGAGGAATGCAATTACAGTAGCGGGAAAGCGAAAAGACATAATCAATCCAATTCCTAAAGCAGCCCAAGAACCGCCTGGTTGGCGGGGGTCATTGAAACGGTCGGGAGATCGAGGCGGTAGCTTCGGCGTACAAGAACGGTATATGCCGGTCCTTCAAAAACGGCCCGATACAGACCACTCTCCGCTAGGTGGTACCGGAGTGGCGATGGGTTGTTGAGCAACACAACGTCTGGATCTAGGTGGGAAACGTATTCTCTCCATCCTGCATCCCCTCGCATGGCGAACAACAGCTCGAAGAGTGCCCGGTCACCATAGAGATCGAGGCGGGTGTCGATCGAAACCTTGGCGCCGAGCTGGCGGATCAAGTAGCCGCCGGATTCAGGGGTGTTAAGGATCTTTCCGTCGATGGAATGCTGCTTCATAAAGGCAACTTCTTCGACTGGTAGCTTGGATGCCATGTATCGCTCGGTCGTCTTGTCGATCGTCGACATCCCAACAGAGGCCACCAACACCAGGGCGATAGCTCCGATGGCGATGGCGATATGGGCAGGGCGGTCGTACCGTCTGGCTTCACCGGAGAATGCGAGGTCGTAGAAAGCGGTGCCACGAATGGCTGAGGCAAGCAGGGGCACCATCAGGACAGTCGCCATAAGCGACAGTCGGACCGCAGACCAGCCAATAGCTCCTAGAGCGAGTGCGGTCAGAACCTGGCTGACCGAGGGACGCTGTTTGGTCAATGACATCGCTGCCGCCACAGCGGAAGCGACCAGGAAGAAACTGAGACCTGCATCGGTCTTGATACTGGTGGCCGCCCATTCATCGACTATGCCCGCGGACGAGGACTTTAAGGCCGCAATTTGAATAGCGTAGTGCCACGCGCCCCAGCCGTAAGGATTTAGGAGGGTAGCCAGAAGGCTGACGCCGGCGGCGATGAATAGCGGCACGGCAGAGGCTCGAAGCGTTGCCATGTCGCGCTGCATGTAGGCCTCGACGGCAGCAAAGGTGGCAATCATGCCCAGGTACGTCAGACCGAAGGCATAGCCTCCGTGCAGATTCACCCAGAGAGCAAAGAGGGGAGGGAGCCAATACAGGGCTCGGCGATTCCCGGTTTGGTATTCGGCAAGAACCCAGGTCAGGGCCGCAAGGCCCAGGTGGGTAAATTGATGTGGGCGGCAAGCCAGCGAAATCAGAACTGAGTTGCAGCCAATCGCGACCGCCAAGGCGGCGAGGCGATTATCCACGAAGCATCGGGCCGCCCGATACGATGCAGCCATGGTCAGGCTGACGAGCAGGGCAGCAAGCACGGATGTTCCCAAATGGCCGGCCACCTGGTTGGCGAATCCCATGCACACCTCGCCGAGCCATTGCGTCAGGCGGTACGCATGGCCATCGAAGGTCCAGGACCAGAAGTCTTCCGTCGGAAGGCGTCCGTGGCCAAGAATCCATTCTCCATAGCCGACGTGCCAGTAATAATCAGGGTCCGTGATGCCCGATCCAGCGAGGGACGGGGCACGATAAGCAAACAGGCATGCGAGGACAATAAAGGGGATCGAGACCGTCATGCCATCAACTCTTGGGCATGAGATTGTTGAGCCGGCCCTGCAGCACTGCTGTAAGGGTTTCTGCGTCATTGAGTGCGTCCACTGGATCGCGCGTCAGGGCCTTATGCAAGGCCTCTTTCAGCCAGAAGGAGGAAGCAGGGTCGGCCAGGATCTGTTCGGGGGTCGGAGGAGTCATTCTTAGCTTTCTTCGGGGGACAGGAACACGAAGATCCTGGACAAGAGGTAGGTGACAACGACGTGGCAAGCAATTGCTGCCGTTTGCGCAAGGTAAGGATTGAAGCCGGCGTGCAAGGCCGCGGTGAGTACAGCGTAGTTGGCGCAGTAGCCCGCCAGGATGGTCGGAACGTAGCGAGCAAAAGCTTTGAGTCTGTCGCCCTGGTCGCGGAAGGAAAAGTCGCGGTGTGTCAGAAACGAGATTGGCACAACGACGAGGTAGCCAACCAGGTTGGCCACGACATCGGAGAAGAACTGTCGGGCGCCGAAGATAACCGCCAAACCGAGGACGGTATTCCCGACGCCGACGGCCAGGAACCGGACCAATGTCCGGTCGATCATGATTGCGGCCGGCGCAGAACCCAGCACTGCGTCCATAGCAGGGAGGCGAGCCTGGTGCCAGCCAGCCGCCGCGCGAACCATTGGCAGATCCGGGTCCCGGGCTCGCCGCAGAACTCTGCGATCGCCGGAAGGTAGAACGCAATGTTGTCCTGGCGCACAACCTCGAAGCCGGCAGCGTCAATCTGGGTCCGAAGTTGTGAGCGGGTCATTCGGTTTATGTGGCCCAGGTCGTCGACGGACTCGCCGTAGATCATGCGGGCCAGCTTCACGACCGGCCCGAACGAGAGCAGCCGGGCTGTCAGTTCGACCGTCGAATAGGAGTTCGGGGTAGTCAGGACCAGGTAGCCGCCCGGCTTGAGGCTGGAATAAATGTTCTTGAGGGCCGACGCCGAGTCGGGAACGTGCTCGAGCACTTCGGAGCACAGGGCGACGTCGTGCACCGGCTCAAATTGGTCAGTGGTGATATCGGAAACCCGGGCAACCACATGCGGGATTTGGTTGGCGGCTTCCACGAACGCCGAGTTGATGTCGATGGCGAACACCTGACCGCGGGCAGCCATCAGCTGGGTATAGATGCCACAGCCGATGCCGATTTCGATGAAATGGGGCTGCGATGGCGCTACCTGCTCGAGCGCGCGCATGACCCAATCGCGGCGGACGTTGTGGAGCCAGCGCCGGGTCGGGTTGTTGGATTCGTAGAGGTTCGCCTGGAAGGCAATATGTTCTTGGCGTAATTCAGCAGTGGACATCAAAGTGCTCCTCGAGCAGCGGATGCAGTTTCAAGCGGGACAACGGTTGGGCCGACGTTGCGGTCCTCGAATCCATGGAGGGCACCGACCAGGAAAAGAGGGCGGCGCTTGGTCTCGGCCACGATGCGGCCGATGTACTCGCCGAGTACGCCGATACCGATCAGCTGTATGCCGCCGAGGAAAAGGATGACGCTGGTCAGGGTCGCGAAACCCGGGGTCACCACGCCCCAGACCATGGTCTTGGTGATGATCCAGCCGGCGTAGGCGAAGGAGAACAAGGCAACGATGGCGCCGATGTAGGTCCACACCCGGAGGGGGACGGTGGAGAAGCCGGTGATGCCGTCGAGGGCGAAGTTCCACAGCTTCCAGAAGTTGAACTTTGTTTCGCCGGCGGCGCGCTCCGGCCGGTCATATTCGACCTGGGCAGCCTTGAAGCCGGCTGCAGCCATGATCCCTTTCATGAAGCGGTTCCGCTCCGGAAAGGACAGGATGGCATTGACCACTGCGCGGTCCATGAGACGGTAGTCCCCACAGTTGGATGGGATCGCCACATCAGTGATGTCCTCCATCATCCGATAGAAGGCACCGGCCGTGGCACGCTTCAGCCAGGTGTCGGTGTGGCGGGATCTGCGGACTGCATGGACGACTTTGAAGCCAGCCTTCCACTTCTCGATCATGTCAGGGATCAACTCGGGTGGATCCTGGAGATCGCAGTCCATTGGGATGATGGCGTCGCCCGTTGCATAGGTGAACCCTGCGGTCATTGCGGCTTCCTTCCCAAAATTGCGGGAAAGTTCGACCAATCGCACCTGGGGGTACAGGCAGGAGAGGCCGATGATGGTAGCCACGGTGGCGTCGCGAGAACCGTCATCAACAAAGACGATTTCGTAGTCGAGGCCGGTGCTTTGGACAATCGGTGTAACGGTGGAAAGGAAGACCGGGAGGGCAGCTTCCTCGTTGTAGCAGGGGACGACAATTGATAGCTTCATGATGGAGTGCCGAATCGGAATGAGGTTGGGTCGAGTCCCAGGGAGTCCAGAACATCAACGGGCTCTGGCTGCGGGGCTGGCTCAGGCAAGGCCGCCACCGGTGCCGGAGCCTCCGATTTCTTGCGCGGGCCACGGTGGATATCGACGACCTGAGCTGATTGGTGGGCGTGCTCGTCCGCCGGGAATAAAGGCATCCGCCCTTTGGAAACTTCCAGTCCGAGACGCATCAGAAGGCGTATCCGCCCGGAGCGGTCAGCGCCCGGGGGAAAGCGGTTCAGGTCTTCTTCCAAGTCGGCATATTCGACCCGATTGAAGCGTGCCTGGACACGGAAGGAAGAATCGTCGTTGTCGCTCATGCTGTTGCTGCGGTGTTCATCTTCATCGCATGCCCGAGCGACTTGGCCAACTTCTCGCCGATCAGATGGAAGCCGCGCACGTTGGCCAGCGCCGGTTCCTCCAGCGTCACGACTTTATGGCGGGGGAACTTGTCAGCGACCGCCTTCGCATAGAACGAAGCCCCGCCGCCAGTGAGGATGATGACGCGGATATCCGAGCCAGAACCGACCGAATTCTTGATTGCCTGAGCGGCTTCATGAACCACGTCGTCGCCAGCCGAAAGGTGCTTCTCGAGATCGAAGTGCTGTCCATAAAGCTCGAACGGCGTTTTGCTGGTGAGGGACCGATCAATGGCTCGAATGAGCTCCACCGGGGTTGCGTCAAATCCGTGCGTCTTGATGATGTCGTCGGCGATGGCGCGAAGGACGGCGCCCATGCCACGCGGCACGGCATCGCTCAATGAATCGTTGGCGGACATTCCCTGGCAGACGAACCAATCGACCGTGTTGTAGCCGGGGTCGATTGATAGAGCCAATGGGGCTTTTTCGGAGGAGGGATTTGCCGCCAGGTAGGACATGTAGCTGCCAAGCGGTTGGGGATAAACGTGGCAGGTCTTGATCTGGACTTTGCCCCCACGCTCATCAATGACGTGTTCCCCTACGAAGCGCTTGGCCAGCGCAGCGTGGTGCTTCCGATAGGTGTTGAGAGGCAACCCCAATACCAAGACATCAATGACATCGGCCGGCAGGTTCGGAACCATGTAATTGATCGCACCAAAGAGCCGGGCAGCGTAGGCATCGCCGAGGCAGAAGTTTTCGTCCATTACCTCCGTCTCCTGCTTTCCGTGGAGAGCCAGATGGACGTCACGGCCGACCTCGAACAGGCGATCGCCAACTGGTACCAGGAATGTGTCCCGCTGCTTCATGACACCGGTACCGAGGTTAACGCTTGGCTTGGCGGTAGGGGACTGGGATGGAATGGAGTCGGTGCGGATGGTGTTGCTGTTCGTCGGGTCGCGGCCGTCGGAGAACTTGATGTGGCCGTAGCCAACGTCGATGGCACGGGCAATGAGCGAATTGAGGAGCGACATGAGGGGCCTTTCTATATGGGATAGGCGATTGTCGGCATCCAGTCGGGCGGGAGGAAGTCGGAAATACCGACGATTCGAGGGGGGTAGGCGTAGAAATGGACCCGCGGCAGCAACTTTTTACGCGATTGGCACGTGTGGTGACGCAGCGGTGACAAGGTGGCACCGGAGCGGCACCAAGACGGCTACATGTCGTTGTGGCGGTAGAGGGTTTGCTATGTGGCGACAGGGGGTCTCCAATGCGGAGACGTAGCGGTGACGAAGTGGTGACGAAAGGCGGCAACCGGAGCGCTATAGGCAGAGAATCCCAACCAGAGAAACCCGCCGGTGCCGCGGAAATGCATGCGGAAATGGAGGCCGAGAAGGGGGAAATTAGGCCGGAAATCCACCCGAATGGATGGAGTAATTCGAGGTCCGCTCAAAATTCGACTTGAACCTGACGGGGATCGCTTTCCGCTTCTGGATTAAGTTTGCGTGGTCACATTCAAACATGATAATCACCTGATTGAATATTGAATGAATAGCGGAGTTGACACGGACAGGGAAAAGTGATCAAAATGCGCCCCATTGTGTGTCCGTGATGGACCACCCAGGATCACGACGGCCTCCTGGAGTTGGGTGCAGGCAAAACCAACAAAGCCGTTGCTATTTCGGTGCGAGCCGCGCCGGAACCCCGTAGCTGATGGACTGGCTACGGTCACAGGTGTCCTATTGAGACATCCGACCCGTATGGACGGGCAGTAACGAGTTGCCCAGCAACTCACATCATCGTCATCCGTAGTGGATGGCACCTTTCTCGGGCCTTTTGGCATGTCGTCGCAGGAGCAGGGCGGTCCCTGTCTCTTATGCACTTCACCCACTGGCCGACACTCGAACACTGAAATTGCAGCGCGAGCGTCCTTGATGGACCCCCGGCGTGGACATCCGGTAGATGCCGGTAACTCCATCTGGACAGCGCACCCGAGGCCTCTGGTGGCAGGAGGCAAAAGTCCCTTACGGGCCGGAGCAATTTCTACGGAAAAGCGATCGAGTCGTCTGAGTATTTAGACGACCACCTTGCCTGGTTGGGCATAACGATCGGCCTGCGAAGCGAGTCCATTGCGGACGCGTGGTCGCAGACAGGACAGGACCGGTGCGGGCAAAAATCCGCCTGGGGGTATTCCTCTGGGGTGCTCCCGTCGAATGTGATTCGACACCAATGGGTCCAACCGCTGCGAGCGGATTGGGCTACCGGACTTGGGCGTGCCGCGCTGTGATGCGCCGCCGCTGACGCTGGGTTCCAGAAATGCAACCTGTCGTCGCCACTCTGATTCACCTTTCTAAACCCTCTCGCCATTACTGCTGTACCGAACTTCTCTTCACACGCGGCTCCGTGTGAGGACTGCGCACATCTGCGCTCCGACAAGACCGAGTCGGTTTTCCTATCAACACCTGGAGAACGACCATGACCAACGATTCGACCAATCGCGGCTTCCTGCCGCAAGATGTCCATAACGATCTGCTCCGCTACGGCATCGATGTCGAAGCGGGCACGCTCGAGTGCATCGAGCTTCCCCCCGTCAAGCAAGAGTCTCTGGAGGCTGTCTCTCTGGAAGGCTGTGTGCTGACCGAACTGCCCGCTGAGGCAGTCCGCCGAGACCATCCGGAATTCCAAGCCTGGCTCGAGCGCGTGTCCCTTCCGGTCGTCCGCAATCTGGAGGTGGCATATGGCTAAGTCCCTTGCAGACCAGGTGTTGCCGAAATCCGTAATCGACGGCGTACATCGCACCATTGACCCGTACCTGCGGCTGCGCGCCAAGGGTGGTGGCGTCTGCTCCGCCAAGATGCGCACCGAACGTCGTCAGTTCATGCTGATGATGGTGGCGGAACTGTGGGAACTGGGATACCGGATTCGCAAGCTGGAGTCCCTGTCCGCAAAGCACGTCGAAGCCCTCATGGCCTACTGGCATGAGAAGGGCATCGTCGCCGGCACCCTGCACACCCGGTTGTCGATGATCAAAGTCCTCTGCGACTGGTTGGGGAAGCGCAACGTCGTGAAGGACATCACCGCCTACCTGCCTGCCGAGGTTGTCCGCCGGAACACGGTTGCCAAGGTCTCGAAGGCCTGGGACGCGAAAGACGTCAATCCGCTGGAGATCATCCAGCTCGCGAATCAGATTGATGAGCGCCTGTCCGTCATGTTGGCCATGCAGCACTTCTTTGGTCTCCGGGTGAAGGAGAGCATCGAACTGCGCCCGGCCAATGCCGTGGTCGACGGCGGAAAGATGCTGGAGATCCATGAGGGCACCAAAGGTGGTCGTGTCCGTCGAGTGCCGATCAAGTCGGATCAGCAGCGCGAAGTGATCGCCTGGGCGCGCCAGGTTGCTGAAGCTGGCAACACCAAGCGGCTGCGCTGGCCGGACTGCACCTTCACGCAGGCTCAGGGCCGGTTCTACCACTACGTCCGGAACCGTCTCGGCATCTCCGGCAAGTCAGTCGGCGTCACTCCCCACGGTCTGCGTCACGGCTATGCCCAGCGCGGCTACGAGGATGAGACCGGCGGCCTGCCCAGCCCGATCAAGGGCGGTGCCATTGGCCAGATCGATCGCGAGACACACCGGATCGCCAGTATCACCGTGTCCCGTGCGCTCGGCCATGGCCGTATCGATGTCACCACCGGGTACTACGGCAGCTACGGACACGCGCTGCGCCAGGCCCCGGTAAGCATGACCTACAAATTCAACCCGCTTTCGCTGTCCGCGACGGACAAGCCGAGCAAAGATGAAAAGGAAGACTGAAATGGACTTCGTACTTGTCGCTGGAACTGAACATACCGCCCCGCTTTCTGCCAACGGCGTCCCCCCTGGACCGACTTGGGCCGGGAAGCGCCTGCAGCAGCTTTCCAAGGACGAACTGGACGACATGCTCGCCTACTGCATGAGGGAAGGTCGTCGCTTGGGTTACGAGGACACCATGGAATGCCGTCCGGTACGGATCAACCCGTTCCACCGTCGCTATCTTCATGGGATGCCCTGGATGCACTTCAAGGCGTTCTATGCGATAGGTCGCCTGGCTGCCTTGAATGAACTGCGTTCCCGTCGTCAGCAAGCCGAGCGTCTGTCGCTCGCTGCTGCCTGAATCCATCCATAGGAGACAAGCATCATGGCTACGATCGTTCTGAACGGCGGACCCGACAACGCGCCCGTCTATATCCCTGACTCTGGACATCCTCCCTCCTGGTCGGGGAAGTCGATTTATGAACTGACCCGGATGGATCTGGAGGCAATCGCCAATTTCTCCATGGACGTCGCCTACGAACTCGGGAAGGACGACTTCCTGGAGGATAGGCCAGAGACACCGAACCCGTTTCACCAGCGGTTCCTGATGGGCGTTCCCCACTCAACCTTCGACACGTTCTATCGGAGGGGGCAGGTCCTGGCGGTGGGTTCCTTCTCCGCATCCCTCGATTTCGGTCTCTTTGGGGAGAGTGCCCATGGCCACCAGCCAGCAGCCGTACCCGTTTGACGATGCCTGGAAAGCCTCGGTCGATCGGAGCGGCTTCGAGTGGATGGCCTACTGCGAGTCCGCGAACCTGGTGAAGCGGTACATCAGGACGCGGCTGCAGGAGGGGAAGGACGCTGCGGTCGAGGAGTTCGAGGCGACATGCGATTTGTATTCGAAACAAGCGCTGGGGGCCGCCCGGGTGGCTCGGATCAGAGAGCAGTTTCAGCTGATCTGGACCTACGAGCGGGAATCATTGAAGGCGAGGGTGCTTGAAGAGGATGCGTTGCCGAAGGCAGCGTGAGAGTCCGTACAGGACTCTTCCCTTGGTCGGCGGATCAAGGCAAGCGCCCTGGTGCTAAAGAACGTCTGTGGTGTCGCGGGATACGCCCGAATTTATCCCGACATCCTTCTGGTGCTGTTTGACCAGGACGCCCTGCGGTGAAGTTTGCTGCAGGTTCAATCACGGTTTGCCTTGTCCATGCCGTGGTCTTCCCTAACGGGGCTCATCACCCCGACAGGGCTGATTGCGCCCCTTTTTTCTGAGGTGCAATCATGAGTAGTGCTGTTTATACGCGTTTCCAACGCAACATTTTTACGAAGGACACGATCTGGAACAACAAGGACAAGGCTGACGTCCTGGTGTTCAAGGTCTGCATGGTCTGCGGCGTGATCGGTTTGTTCCTCCCCTGGGGAGGTCAAGCATGAACAAGGCAACCATTCGTGATGCAGTCAAGGACTTGCTCGACATACTCACCGCAGCTGTCAGGCGTGTTGAAATGGCAAATGCAGAAGGGAATCCAATTCTCTCTGCATGGCTTCCTGATGCAAAAGCCGCCATTGAAACCGCTCGACTCCTGCCAGAGGCTGCCCCAGTTGTTGTTTGGCTGACCAAGGGTGGCATCGTCGAACACGTTTCCTCTCCCGACGCTGACGTCGTGGTGATTGACTTCCAGAACCTGGAAGCCGGTGACCATGCGCCAGACTTGAGCGAATCCCACAAGGAATTGCTCAAGAAGCACGCGCCGTCCGTAATGGACGACATCGCTTACTCCGTCGTGCATTACCGGTGCGAGAACTGCAGTGCGGGGTATCACTCGGTCTCCGAGCTGAAGCCTGTCACTGATCTGGAGCAACGAGTCGCCCCTGGCGAACCCGTTCCGGTTGGCGAATGTCCCGCTTGCGGGGCCGTCGTTCATCCGGTTGCTGACGATTGGTGGCCAGTTCCTCAGTCCGCACTTGACCGGCATTACCTGTCAGGCCAATTCAACCTGGCGCCCGAGGCTCTGCCTCAGGTCCACAAGGTTGGCCTTGATCAGGTGCTTGCCTGGTTCGAGACGACGCATGGAGTGTCTGTTGGCGACAACCTACCGGTAAGTGACTTCGGTCTCAACGCCTACTTTGGCTTTGACCCGGACAAACCCAACGGTGAGTGCTGCTACGTGAATATCACGGTACTTCGTTGAAGCTTTTGCCCCCTCGCCGAAAGGCTTGGGGGCGTTTCTTTTGGGATGCAATGAACATGAAAGAACAGATGAAGCTGCAGGTCCTGGCCACCATCGTCGGCAAGATGATCGATGCTGGCTGGGCAGAACTCGGCACTGCGCCGCAAGTGATGAACAAATACTTTGCGACTGCAGTTGGCCGCAAGGAAGCGCAGATCCGTATCGATGAAGGATCGGAAGAGAAGTGGTGGGTCAATGGCTGGTACTGGAGCGAAGGCAACAACGTTCTGGCCGCCATGGACCTCTACATCCCGTCCGACATGGACCCGGAACTCGTCGGCCTCAAAGTCGACGCCTACCTGGTCGATGCCCAGATGCGTATCGGCTCCAGCTACGCCGCCCGGTTGCTCCACCCGATCTATTCGGGAACGGCACTGGAAGGTGAAGTTCTACCCCCCGAAAGCGAATTGATGTCCCGCGGCCGCAAGCTGCTGGACGATATCGCCAAGGAGATCCGCGCGATCGAGAACATCGCTCGCCGGTGATCATGCTTTTCCCTTTCCCATGTGGAGAGGGATTTTCAGTGTTCCTTGCCCCCAAGGGACAGCGAAAAGCCAAGTTTTCCCGAGTGATCGGAAACGCCTACTGGTCTGCGTTACGACCTGCTACTTCAGTGAGTAATCACTGGAACCATCAGCAAACCACCCAACGGGATACCTACTGTCCCTTGGGACGGCCCTGAGGGAATTCAAGGAGTAGAAAAATGAACATGTTCGATGCAACGCAATGCTTCGTATCCCGTTCTCGGATGACCATGATTGACGTCTGCCGTCCGGATGGGACTTCCTGGATCAACGGTCAAACGTTGGAGCAGTTGAAGGACCGCTACCCAGACATTGAAGTGATGTCGGTAGATGAAGCAACTGAAGAGCTGGAGCGTGTTCGCCTTGAAGCCTCTGGGGCTCCTTGTCTGATTACACGCGAGCAGTTCATTGATGCAATGGAGTGCCTTCCGCCGCGCGAGTGGCATCAGGAGGTGGATTCGGAGTCCTTCAAATCACCCGAAGCGTTCTCTGGACGGATTGCCTCAACGTGTGTGCGAATCGGGAATCAATACTTCTCGCTCCACGCGCGCTACGGCACACCCCATAGCGACCTGGTTGCTCAGTGTCGTGCCGCTGTTCCGCTTGCGTCCTGAAGCGGTCCATCACAACGGTTCGCATGCCTAGTTATCAAGGAGTCATCATGCAGCGCCCATCAGTAGTTCGCATTTCCCTTCTAGTGGTCAAGGGTGCCGTCAAGCAATGTGCAGTGACGCGCTTCCCAACCTTCAATCACATCCAACTGTTTGTCCGCGACAACGGCCACGGTTGGTTTGACCAGCGTCGTCGTTTCGCCTTTGGCCGAGACGAATGATTGCTTTTCCCTTTCCCATGTGGAGAGGGGTTTTTCAGCGTCCCTTAGAGATAGGGGGCGACGAAAAACCGAGTTTTCCCGAGTGATCGGAAACGCTTACTGGTCTGCGTTATGACCAGCTACACCTGCTCAGTTCGGCAGGATTTCGACCCTGGCGGGGCTCTATCCCCACAGGGGACAGGCTCCGTCGCATTTGAGGAGCTGTCCATGAAGTCATTTTTCAATGCAACCTGCAAAGCCAACGTGGTTGGCGACGGTACGGTTGGTGCAACCATCGCCTGGCTGGAGAAGTTCATCAATGTCCTGTTCCCCGATAACGGGATCGAATATTGGTCCGACAACCAGTATGGGAAGGGGCGGCATTACCTGAAGCGAGACGATCGTCTTCCGGAGGCAGGTTCTGCCGATGAATGTGTCCACCACGTCGCTTGCTACGTGCGTCCGGGGAATTGCGAAGGGAGGATCATCGAAGTCGCGCTGAGTTTGCGTGGAGGAGAGTTCAAGTCACTGACCTGGATGAAGACCTTCGGCAAGGTTGATGAATGCTGGCTCATTGCCCGCGCCATCGACGAAGCGCTCAACTCGATCATCTACTGGAACGAGCTCCCGGAGATCGTGGCCATGTCAGAGAAAATGCCGCGCCAGCAATCCTGGCATCGGCAGACATCGCTGACGGAGGAGGTGACCATCCTGTCCGGCACGGACAAGGTGCTGGTCAAGGCCGCTTCTGGCTTGATCCTGGACGACCGCTGTTGGGGCGGCCAGGCGTACGCAGGATCCAATGCAACTGCAGTAACCCAGGACTGGGTAACCGTCCTCACCAACACGAACGCCAAGTTCAAGCTGGTGAATGACACTACGGATCGACTCACCGTGCCGGATCTCCCTGGCTACGTGATCTCGAAACGTGGGATCGAAGTGGATGGCTTCTACGTTCTGCCCCCGGGCGGAAACGAGAACGATGACCGTACCTATCTGGGCTACTTCCCGGATGCGGGCGCGGCAATCCAAGCTTCCCGCGATCACCAGGCCAAGCAGGTTCCGGTTGCGGCCGGTGTTCAGATGGACGTCTCGCTGAATACCGCTGCGCTGGAGGTGACACATGGGTAGCCGACTTGAGGAGATGGCCCTGGCGAAGCACATGCCGGAGTCCTTTAAGGAGGCCTGCCCGGTCTGCAAGTCCCAATGGACGGTGAATATCGTCGGCGGGAAAGTGCAGTTCGAGTGTCGCTCCTGCGGCCACGATCAGATCGTTCTGTCACAGCCCATGAAGTGGTGGGCGACGAGCGGCAGCTATGTTCATCCCCGTGACTGGGCGTGGCAAAAGCTGTGGCGCCAGTTTGTTCAATGCTTTGGCCTGTCCAGAGCAGTGAACATGTGTTCGGGCTGATCCAGTCCTTTTACCCCTTTCCATGTGAAGGGGGCTTTTCAGCCGGGCTTCCAGGAGGCCTTGCCGAAAAGCTGATGCGCTATTCGCCCTTGGGCGGCTCGACCTCGGTCTCGGCCGCCTTGGGCTTCTTTTTGGCGAGGAGGTAAGCCAGGCCCAGCAGCATTCCTCCCGGTACCGCTACGACCAGTGTGGTGACCAGTGCCTTTTTCAACAGGGCGGAGTGCTTTTCGGACTTCAGTTTCACGGTGGGCCTACAGATCGTCTGGATGGAGGGATAGATCGCAAATAACGCGCAACTGAGCGAAATGATAGACAGTTCAGGTCGATGCAATGCAAATATTTCTCCGCCATCTTGGCGTGTCCACAAGGTTTTTTTCGGGTGACCGAAGACGCGAACGGGTCTGCGTTATGACCTGCTCTTGGTTCCTGCCGTCCGGTAGGGACTTTTCCCGTGTCGGGGCATCTCTCCCGACCGGGGTGGATGCCCCTTTGTTTGGAGGTATCCATGATGTTGAAGTATCTGCAAGAAGCCGTGCTGGCGGGTCTTGTCGTTCCGGAAGGTGCGGACAAGGCAACCGAACGTGAAATTCTTCGCCGCCGCCGGCAGGTTGAAGCCCAGTGGTCGCTCGCGTGTCGCGCGATCCTGATGCTGAAGAGCCTGCACGCCGATGTCTCCGCCCTGCGCGTGGATGACGGTGATGGTTTCCAAGGGACTGGCAACTGCGAATATGGTCATGAAGGCGTGGAAGTCACGCTCGATGTTGAACTGCGCGACGTGCTTTCCGAGGATGGCCTGGTGATCCGCCGGGAAGAGCGGTTCATGGTGCCCACCATCGAGCGCGGCCGCTTCCAGGGCAAGTGGGCCGAGATCGGCCGGCTGCCCGAGCTGAAGGACGCCTTCAAATCGGTTTCGTGAATGACCCTGCCGGACATCAAGGGCAGGGGAGGGGGAACGCACAAAGCGCGTCCCTTACGGACCCCGACGTATCCAAGGCACAGGCTGATCTTTTCCCAGAATCGCCGATGCCATCTATGTAATCTTGGTTTCAGTTCTCCCCCGCTGGCCTCACCTTGAGGCTTTCGGCCTCCTCTCCTCCTGGAGGCCTCTTTTTCGATCCGGTTCGCCGAGCCGGATGGAAAAAGACCGGGGGGCTGATACCAACCTCTTTGGAGTATCACCATGATCAGCAATTACCTGCACTACCAATTCGCTCTGCTCCTCCTGCTGCTGAAGCGTGACATCGATGCGGCCACCTGGCGCTACGCCGCGTGGCATCGCCCCATCGTCGTTTGTGGACATACCGGAAGCTGGGTGGTGGACACCCCGCCGGAAGCGCTCAACAGCACCCTCAGCCAGCGGGCACTGGCCCAGTTCTTCGTCGGCATGCTGATGATCGCCGGTGCCGTCGGCTGGATCGCAAACACCGTCGATGGGGTGGGCTTCTCTGCAATCCTGACCCTGGCATCGTTCAAGGCCGCCGGGGTGGTCGCTCTCGGATTAGTGCTGGCGCTGGACGCGACGGCCGCTGGCATCTATCGCTGGGTGTCCATGCCGTGCCCTGGCCAGAAGGCCTGCCGTCAGCGGATGGCGGTGGCCAAGCCGGAGGAAGCATCATGCTGAGCCTCGGCATGCTCGAATGGATTGGTGCCATCGGGGGCGCTGCCGGGGCGCTCCTCCTGGCCTTCAACAATCGCTGGTCCGGGTATGGGTTCGTCCTGTTCCTGGTGTCCAACGCGGCCTGGATGACCTATGGCGTGATGACGCACACCTTCGGCATGGTCACCATGCAGATCGTCTGTACGGGAACGTCGCTCCTGGGCGTCTGGCGGTGGCTTGTGTTGCCGCGCCTCAATCGTTCGCGGAGCTACCGCGACGATCTGGCCATGCTGCCGGTGCAGCGGATTATCTGCTCTTCCAGAGCCTTGCAGCCTTGCCCGAACGGTGAAAGCCATGGCCGGTAAGCGCAGACGGTTCAAACCCTACGAGTTGTTCGGGCGGACGGTGAATCTGCCCGAGGCTGTCGCGCGGGTGAAGGGTGATAGCGCGTCCGTGCCGGACACCTGCCGCTTCTGCAAGGGCGAGGTGAAGCTGGTCAACAACGCCGATTTCTACAAGGGCCGAGAGTATGGATGGCCCTTGGCCTATTGCTGCACGTCCTGCGGGGCGCGGGTGGGGTGCCATCCCGGTACCGACATCCCGCTCGGCACGCTGGCTGATGGGCCGACCATGCAGGCCCGCCGGGAAGCCCATGACGCCTTTGACCGGCTGTGGCGGGGGAAGACCCCGTGGCACCGGTCTCAGGCCTACAGGGCACTGGCCAAGGCCCTGGGGGTTCGCTTCGCTCACATCTCCTGGATGGACGTGCCTGAGTGCAAGCGTGTCGTCAGTCTGTGCCAGAGCGGCGCACTGTTCGTCTAGGAAGGGAAAGGTATGCAAGCAACGATGACCCGGCCGCCGATTGGTGGCCTGTTTTCCCTGGTGGTGAGTCGGGCGGGGGCGGTTCCCCGCCACGGGCTGGCCCAGGGCAAGGCCACGGCCAATGTGGCGATCCTGCATGGACGCGATGGGCGAGTCGTCGTGGCCATGACCGACGGCAACCATGGGGCCAGCATCACCAACTCCGCCGAGGAGCTGGTGAGTTTCCTGTATCACCTGCACATCCAGGCGCTCAACGTCGCCCTGGAAGACATCCGTTGGGTGTATCGGGACAGCGACGGCAACTGGGACGAGATCATCCCGGCCCTGGTGCATGGCACCTCTGTCTATGGCGTGAAGTTCCGCCCGCTGGGTGGTCGGTCTCAGGCCGACGCCCTGTTGGTGATCGCTGCTGAAGGTGTGTCCCTGTCGGACGAGGAAAAGACCTTGTTCAACGAAAGCCTGGGCCTGACGCCCAGAGAACTGGCAGAGGGTAGCTGTGGCTGAACTGATACTTACCGAGGAAGAGAAGGCTGCGGCACTCTGGAGCGACCTCGACGACGCCGCACTCGGCAAGTTGGTGAAGAAGAAGATCGCCTTGCTGACCAGTGCTGCGGAGCAGCTTGACCGCGTGACGACTTTCGCGGCGGCCATGCTGCTTTGCTGTGCCGCATCGGAACAAAACGCCAGCGAGATCGCGCTGGAGATCGATGGATTGAAGCAAGCCGGTCGCGAGTTCGGCGACTGGAAGGTGGTGGCTGTAAAGATGGCTCCACCAACAACTGAAGGGAGTGTACATGGCTGACAACAGCAAGATTGAATGGACCGATGCCACTTGGAATCCGATAACGGGGTGCTCTGTAACCTCCGGTGGTTGTAGGCTGTGTTATGCAATGAAGCTGGCCGGCGGCCGCCTCAAGAATCACCCGTCCCGCGCAGGGCTGACCATCGACACCAAAAACGGTCCGGTATGGACCGGCGAAGTGCGCCTGAGCCATGAGTGGCTTGACCAGCCGATCCGTTGGGGGCGCCAGCGCCAGGTATTCGTCTGCGCCCACTCGGATCTGTTCCACCCGAACGTGCCGGACGATTGGATCGACACCATCATGGGTGTGATGTGGGCCTGCCTGTATGGCCGCAACGAACAGGACGGCCATATCTTCCAGGTGCTCACCAAGCGCGCGCAGCGTATGCGCGACTACTTCAGCACCGACCGGCGGGAGGCCTGGGCGCGTGCGGCAGTCAATCACGGCGGCGGTACGGACCCCGACGGCATCTGGGATCAGGTGATGAACTTTGATGGCCCCCATCCCCGTATCTGGCTGGGTGTTTCTGTTGAAGATCAGGCGGCGGCTGACGAGCGTGTGCCATTGCTGATGGACACGCCAGCGGCAGTGCGCTGGGTAAGCTGTGAGCCCCAATTGGGGGAGATCGATCTGGCCCGCTGGCTCAATCCGATTGGCGTGCAGTGCAAAGACGTGTGTCCGGACAGCTGCTACGTGATCGCCGACGAAATCGAGACCGTAAAGGATGGCGAGGAAACCGTGCCGCTCTGCCCGCACTGTGGTGAGCGCGCAGGATGGACCGCCTACGACCCGGGGATTGACTGGGTTGTCCAGGGTTTCGAGAGCGGTATTGGTGCTCGGCCAGGTCTCCCGGCCTGGGCAAGGATGCTGCGTGATCAGTGCGCAGCCGCCGGCGTGCCCTATCTGTTCAAACAATGGGGCGAATGGGCGCCAGGCGAGGTTGCTGGCCCCAACGAGCGTGCGATCGACGCCGCGTACTGGTTCAACGGCAAGTGGGACATCCGGCGCGTCGGCAAGGCGCGTGAAGATGACCATATCGACGATGAGCCGGATATGTTCCTGATCGGCAAGAAAGCTGCAGGGCGCACGCTGGACGGCGAGATTCACGACGGCTACCCGGCGTAGCTGCCATGCCAGAACGTGTGCAACTAAAGCGCGCCAAAGGCTGGCGCATGCCGGAAAACACGGTGAAGGTGGATCGGACGACAAAGTGGGGGAACCCCTTTGTACCAGGGAAGCCAGCGCCGTTCGGTCCGACCAAGGGCCAGATCGTTCGGGACAAGCGGCATGCGTTCGTGTTGTATCGGTCGCTGGCTCCTCTCAACCCCAAACTGGTAGCCGAAGCCAGGGCCGAGCTTGCCGGGAAGAATCTGGCCTGCTGGTGTGGGAAGGATGATCCGTATGAGGACGCCTGCCATGCGGCAGTTCTTTTGGAGCTGGCCAACAAGGAGGCATAAGCAGCGCAGACGTTACGGACAGGCAGATTGAAGCGGGCACACCTCCGGGGTCTGCCCGCTTTTTTCAGAAAGGCCTGGCTCAGATAGGCAGACTTGACCCAATCGTCATTCACAGAGGGTACGAACAATGGGCAAGCAACTGCTGCTGAACATCCACCGGAAAAAGATCGTTGACGGGTTCGCCGGCGCGGGCGGGATGTCGATCGCCTTCGAGAAGGCTTTCGGCAGATCGCCGGATGTCTGTTTTAACCACAACGATGACGCAGTGAGCTGCCATCGGATCAATCACCCGACCACGCGGCATTTCTGCGCCGATGCCTACGAGGTGGATCCTCGTGGCGCGACGATGGGGGATGAAGTGGGCTGGTTCCACTATTCGCCCGATTGCACGCACTTCTCGCAAGCCGCCGGCGGACAGCCGCGATCGAAGAAGATCAGGGGCTTGTCCTGGTCGGGAATGCGCTGGGCTGGGCAGGCCAAGCCGGACGTGATTTCGCTCGAGAACGTCCTGGCCATCCTGAAATGGGGACCGTTGATCGCCAAGCGGGATAAGGCCACGGGCCGCGTCATCAAGCTGGTGACCGAGATCGTAAAGGGTAAGAAGAAGGTCCGGCAGGTGGTGGCCGAGCCGGGCGAGCGCGTGCCGGTGCAGCAGCAGTACCTGATCCCCGACCCCAAGCGGGAAGGCGAGACCTGGAAGAAGTTCGTCAGGAAGCTTCAGGCGATGGGCTACGTGGTCGAGTGGCGCGCGCTGGTGGCGGCGAAACTGGGTGGCCATACCACTCGCAAGCGGCTGTTCATGATCGCGCGCCGGGATGGGTACCCCATCATTTGGCCTGAGCAGATCCACTTCGAGAGTCCCACCGGAAAGCAGATGGCCTATAAGCCGGCTGCCGATTGCATCGACTTCTCCAACCTGGGCAAGTCGATCTTCGGCCGGAAGAAGGAACTGGCGCCGGCCACCAAGCGCCGGATCGCCAAGGGGATCAAGAAGTTCGTCCTGGATAACCCGAAGCCGTTCATCGTGAACAACATGATGAACAACGTCCCCCGCATGGTCGACGAGCCGATGGCAACCTGCTGTGGCGGGAATCACAAATATTTGGCCACGCCGAGCATCGTTCCGATTGCCCACTACAACGGACAGGATGTGGTCCACAGCGCACTAGAACCGTTGCGGACAGTGAAAGCGGCGACCAAGGGCGGAGAATTCGCCGTGGCGACCCCGATCATCGTCCCGGCAACCCATCAAGGGTCGGACCGGATGCACTCGGTTGAGGGCTCACTGCCCACGATTACCACGGCCCACCGCGGCGAGCTGATGCTGGCAACCCCGGTGCTGTCGCCATCGAAGCCGGCCGGCCCGTCGAGTGCCTTCATGATGCAGGCGAACGACGGTTTCAATGCAACGATCGGCCGCGGCCTGGATGAGTCGATGACGTCGATCACGACGACCGGCAGTCAGCAGCAATTGGTGGCACTCAACCTGGCTCAGTTGCGCAACAACTGCGACGCCCGGGATATGAATGATCCGATTCAGACGATCTCCGCAGGTGGTGAGCATCATGCGCTTGTGGCGGCTTTCCTGTCCCGCCAGTTCGGCAACAGTGTCGGGCATGCAGCGAACGATTCGATGGGGACCGCCACGGCCGGGGGCGGAGGAAAGTCTGCCTTGGTGGAATGCGAGCTGGCCGGCGAGACCGAAAACGGCTTGTCCCCTGAAGACGAGGCAGGCGCGTTGAGAGTCGCCGCCTTCCTGATGGAATACTACAGCGAGGGCGGGCAATGGTCCGCGCTGGACAAGCCGCTCAACACGATCACGACGCGAGACCGGTTGGCCTTGGTCACCGTGTTCATCAAGGGCGACCCGTATGTGATCGTCGATATTCGACTTCGCATGCTTACGCCGCGCGAACTGGCGCGCGGCCAGGATTTCCCGGAGGACTACATCATCGACCGTGGTCACGACGGCCGGAAGTTCTCCGTGGCCACCCAGGTCCGCATGATCGGCAACAGCGTCAATCCGGTGATGGCAGAGGCATTCCTGCGCGCCAATGCCCCGTGGCTGGCCGTCAAGAAAGCCGCCTGACGGACACAGCCAGTCCAAGAGGGACAGCGGAAAGGATTCCAGATCAGGGGGTATCGATCTGGCATTCTGTCCCTATCGAAACGATTTCTACTTTTACGCGAGGGAACCATGGAGAACTACCACCAGCTGCTGCGCCTGACGATGGAGCAGGGCGTCGATCAGTACAACACCCGTACCAACAAGCTCTGCCGCGCGCTGGTGGGGCATCAGGTGCAATTCGACCTTCGTCAGGGCTTCCCGGCGCTGACCACCCGCAAGCTGCCCTTCAAGAACATCGTCGGCGAGCTGCTGGGCTTTTTCCGTGGCTACGACAATGCCGCAGACTTCCGCGCCCTGGGCTGCCATTTCTGGGACATCAACGCCAACGAGACGCCGGCCTGGCTGGCCAGCCCCTACCGTCGCGGCCACGACGATCTATCGCGGATCTACGGCAAGCAATGGACCGAGTGGATGGATCGCCGCATTGCCGACACCCCGGCTGAACGCGACCGGCTCCTGGGCCTGGGCTACCAGGTGCGCATGTGCGCCGATGACGTGAGCGAGGACGGAAAGAAGACCGAATGGCTCATGCAGCGGACCATCAATCAACTGGAGAACGCACTGACGAAGCTGCTCACCGATCCTTCCGATCGGCGTGTGATCGTCTCCGGCTGGAACGTGGCCGAACTGGACATGATGGCCTTGCCGCCTTGCCACATGGACTACCGTTTCGTGGCCTTCGAGAACCCCCGCGTCCTTAACCTGGTGATGACCATCAGATCGTGGGATCTACTGCTCGGCGGCCCTGCGAACATTTGTGCAACGGCAATCTTCCTGTCCACCATGGCTCGGATGGCCGGGTTCCAGCCTGGTGTTGTAACGATCCAGGCAACCAATGCCCACATCTACGAGGACCACTTCGACCAGGTGCGTGAGTTGCTGACTCGTGAACACTTTGCAGCCCCGAAGCTGATCCTCTCGGACAACATCAAGCGCATCGAGCGCCTGGAAGACATCGCCGGTGCCTTCACTCGCATCGAGCCCGCCGATATCACCCTCGAGGGCTATACATCGCATGCCGCGATCAAGGCCCCGATGGCGGCTTGAGAGGGGGGCTCAGAATGGATGAATTTGCAATCGAGGAAGCGGCTGATCTGGTCCTGGAAGACGGGATGAAGTTCGGCGAGACATCAGAAGGGACGGCCGTGCTCGACATGGCCCGCAAGTTCCTTGCCGCGAAACAGGAGGAGTTGATGCGGCCGCAGGCGCCGTGCAACCGGTTTATCGTCCGCAAGGAAGACATGAGCGTGTCCGGTCGGCTCCGGTTATTGCGCCAGGAAGATGGCGACATGTGTGTCGCCGTCATCGACGACGAGGGTAACGAGGCCTCGATCGAGTTCTGTACGCCGGGGTTCGGGGGCGGGAAGTCGCCAAAGACGCTGGCCGCCTTGCGCGCGCTCGCCCTGGCGATGATGGAAGATAACGAACATGACCCGTCCAGGGCCGGTGAGCGATAGCCGAAGGAAAAACGATGAGCCTTGAATACATCCGTAGGACCTACGGCGTCCCGGCCCGGCGTGGCGTGCGTGTGCGCTACACCGACGGGGCCGGGGTTATCTGGAACTGCACAATCACGTCAGCCAAGGGCCCGCATCTGCGGGTCCTGGTCGATGATCGGGTGCCCGGCTACCGCGGGCGTCTGATCCTGCACCCAACGGACAACCTTGAGTACATTCAGGTCGAAGCGAAGCCGATCCCCAACGGACAGGGAAGTATTTCGGAACAGACCAGGGCCAATCCGTAGCATGACGACTGACTGAGGGCCGCGCCCTCGAGCAATCGGAGTGCTTCAACATGGATCATCAGCCGGAACTGGGGCGTTTGCCCACCGGGCAACACAATGCCGTCCTGGATGACGAGCTCGTCATGCGGGTCGGCATTCCCCACCGTGGTGGAAAGCTGGCCTTCCACGCCTTCAATGAAGGCTTCCCCGTCATGGTGAGTGCGAATGCCTTCTGGGACGCCGAGAAGGGTTGTTTCCGGGTGCCGGAGGCCACCGATCTGTCCGAGCTCGACGTGGCGCTGGACAGCGCCGGCTTCACCGCGATGAAGCTGTGGAAGGCGAAGGGACAGCAGCCGGGCATGGCTGGGATATTCCCTTGGTCATACGAGCAGTATGTCGAACTGGCGTCGCTGTTGAGCCCGTCGTGGTGGTCCCAGCCGGATCTCTGCTGCGAGCCGGAGATCGCCCAGGACCAAGCGGCGATCGACTACCGGATCAACGCGACGGCAACGTTGCTGGAGGGGGTGCTGCGCGTTCTCTACGCCTGGCAGAACGAACTCGCCAAGACGTGTTCCGCTTCGGTGGTGGCCAACATGCTGACGCCGCCGGTGCCCGTCATCCAGGGGTGGTCGGCGTCTGACTACCTCCGCAGCCTGGAACTGCTCACGGCCGTCTGGGAGCGCTGGCAGCCATGGCTTGATGCGCCTCTCCTCATCGGGGTTGGATCGGTGTGCCGGCGCAACCTGCATCATCCGACACACGGCCTGTACGCCATCCTGTCCGCCCTGGAAGGGAAGTTGCCGCAGGGTGCGCGACTGCATCTGTTCGGGGTCAAGGGGGCGAGCCTGTCTGAGGTGAAGATGTTGGACTGGGTGGCTTCTGCCGACTCCATGGCCTACGACTTCGGTGCCAGGATCAAGGCGCGGCAGAGCGGTCTGTCCAACACCACGGCCCACCGCTCAAGCGAAATGAGCCGCTGGATGATGACTGCGCGTTCCCGCATGTCCGCGCAGCCAGGCGACCAGCTCCGCCTCCCGCTCGCCGCCTGAATTCGGGCCGGAACACAGGCCACCAGACCGTCCATCGCGGACAGGGAAGTATTTCAGAATCGGGCGGGGCCAATCCGTAGCATGACGTTTGAGTGAGGGCCGCGCCCTCAAGCCAACGGAGTGCGACTTGATGGACCGACTGCAGCAGCTTGACTTATTCGCCCCGGCAATCGCCGCGGCTGGCCAGTACGACGTGGCCGTGACACCGGAGGTCAGCGAATGGCTAGCGGCTGGTGCTGTTTGCGCTTTAGGACTCAGCGGCGGCAAGGACTCGCAGGCAATGGCTATCCGTGTCGACGAATATCTCGACGAAATCGGTCACCAAGGCCCGCGCGTGCTGATTCACAGCGACCTGGGCGTTGTGGAGTGGAAGGACAGCCTTCCAGTCTGCGAACGCCTGGCTAAGCGCTTGGGGTGGGATCTGATTGTCCTGCGTCGTTCCGCCGGCGACATGATGGATCGCTGGGAGGCTCGTTGGTCGAGCAGCCTGGAACGATACACCAGCCTGTCTTGTGTGAAGATAATCCTGCCGTGGTCGACGCCTGGCATGAGATTTTGTACTTCGGAATTGAAAACTCAGCTTATCTGCCGTGAGCTGACGAAGCGGTACCCGGGCCAGAAGATTCTGTCCGCTACGGGCGTGCGCCACGACGAAAGCCCTGCCCGCGCCAAGATGCCTATCGCTTCGCCTCAGCCGATGCTTTCGGCCCGCGGGTGCCAGGGGATGAACTGGAACCCCATCGCGCCCTGGTCGACGCCATCGGTCTATGACTATATCGCGCTCAAGCAGGAGCCCCTGCATGAGGCCTACACGGTGTATGGCAGCACCCGGGTCAGCTGCGCTTTCTGCATCATGGGCTCGGCTGGCGACCTGAAGGCATCAGCGTCCTGCCCGGACAACGCTGATATCTACCGCCGGATGGTGCGCCTGGAGATCGCCTCGACGTTCGCCCTGCAGGGGGCGAAGTGGCTCGGCGACGTGGCTCCGCATCTTCTGTCCGCAGAGGAGCGAGAAGGGCTGGCCGATGCCAAGCGTCGCGCCGAACTGCGCGTCCAGGCCGAATCCCGGCTGCCGGCGCACCTGCTCTATTCCTCTGGCTGGCCAACCTGTGTGCCGACCGAGGAGGAAGCCCAGCTTATCGCCGAAATCCGCCAGGCGGTGGCCGACATCCTGGGCATCTCCGTGGGCTTCACCACGGCCGGCGACGTGATCGCCCGGTACCAAGAACTCATCACCCTCCGCCAAGCCAAGAGCAAGGGCAAGGGGGAGTAAAACCGTTCCCGCCGCGCAAGCGGCTCAATCTCGAAAGGAAGCACCATGAAGCATGCCGTACTCCGGGCAGCCGCCCTCGCACTCGTTCTTTTCGCCGGACAGGCCGGCGCAACCAACTGGCTGAATGTAGCCGAGAAGGCCGTCCAGGGCCTTCAGGACCATTCCTCGACGGTCCAGCATAGTGGGACCATCGAATATGCCTTCAGCCCCAATGAAGGCGCCGAAAAGCTGGTTCTGAAGGTGATTGGATCAGCCCGCTCCGAGATCCGCATGATGACCTATTCGCTGACCTCGGCACCGGTGGTGGAAGCCCTGATCGCGGCCCGCCGGCGGGGCGTCGATGTCGCCATCGTTTCCGACTACAAGAACAACGTCGTCGAGGACAAGTCCGGCAAGGCCCGGGCGGCGCTATCCGCCTTGGTGAATGCTGGCTGTCGCGTACGGACGATCTCGATCTACCCTATCCACCACGACAAGATCGTCGTATCGGACAGGGAGACGGTCGAGACCGGTAGCTTCAATTACAGCGGCGCGGCGGCGAACAAGAACAGCGAGAACGTGCTGGTGGTCTGGAAGAACCCTGAGCTGGCCAAGGGCTACCTGGAGCACTGGAACAGCCGCTTCTCCCGTGGCGACGATTACCAGACTCGCTACTAGGAGGCTGCCATGGTCCATCACCTCGGAATCGGTGTCGTGGGGGCGGCACTGCTGGCCGCGATCCTGGCTCCGGCAGCATGCAATCCCCTGAAGTCCAAAGAGGACACGCAGGCCCCGATCGCCCAGGTTCAAGCCGACGCGGCAACCAGTCAGTCTGTTGAGGACGCCGCGCGGCTTTACCTGACTGATCTTTACTCGAAGGACCCTGCGCGCGTGCGCCGGGCGCTGTTGGCCAATGCCGGATCTGTGGGCGTATCTGACGCCCAGGTGGCGGCGGCCGTCGCGGACAACCAGGCCAAGCCGACGCCGAAGGAAATCGTCATCGTCCGGCAGGAAGTCCAGCACATGCCGCCGCAGGGACACAGCGCGTCCGTTTGGTTCGTGCTGGTGCGCCCCGATGCGACGACGCAGACGGGCCGCCTGGCCGCGTGGCGTCGTCACGGAGGCAGTTGGACTTTCACCCTGGCTGGGTACTGACCAGGCGAAAACCGCGCCACCAGGCGGGCTTCGGCTCGCATTGACGAACAAATTCAAGAAACGCCGATGGCATTCACGTACCTTTACAACATGACTTTTCACCCGCCTTGAGCGGTTGCCTGAATTCTGGAGGGAAGCACCCATGAGAACCCAAAAAGACGAAGCGGCTGGCCCCACCAGCATGCTGACAGCCATGCTGGCGGGCGCGATGCCGGC